>Ga0187844_10003037_pt1 | contig 11404 bp, 11 predicted proteins | sample SpaLakP09_SKY_50_FD_134517 | JGI IMG/M metagenome (GOLD analysis project Ga0187844, IMG submission 134517) | Oligotrophic lake water microbial communities from Sparkling Lake, Wisconsin, USA - SP09_SKY_50 | ecosystem: Environmental > Aquatic > Freshwater > Lake | place: USA: Sparkling Lake...
ATTCTAGGTAATGCAGATAAATCTAATCTAGTTATTAGTGTTGATCTGGAAATATCTAAAGATGTTATAGAAGTAGGTAAATTAGCTAATCCCGTAATTCCTGAAGGAGTTGTTAAACTTGTTAAACTAGTTAATCCAGATAAATCTGGTAAGCCTGTTAACTGAGATAACGCAGATAAATCTAATGTAATTAGTGATGTTGATCGTGAAATATCTAAAGTTGTTAACGAAGAAGGTAAATTAGCTAATCCCGTAATTCCTGAAGAAGTAATTAATGTTGTTAAACTAGTTAATCCAGATAAATTTGGTATTCGAGGTACTAATGTTGATGTTGAAACATCTAAATATGTCAGAGAATTAGGTAATTGAGGTAATATAGTAATTCCCGGAGGAGTTGTTAAACGTATTAGTCGTCCTGTGTAATTGAATTCATATAATTCTAATATAGTTAGTTTTGTTGATTTCGAAACATCCAGACTTGTTAGAGAAGAAGGTAATTCAGATTGAGGTAATTCTATAAGTCCTGGATGAGTAACTAATGTGGTTAATCCGGAAGGAATTACTGGTAAAGTCTTTAAATCAGCTGCAAAACTTGCGTCTAATATCTTTAAATTTGGCGGTAGTCTTAATACTTGTGAACATCTGTAAGGAATAGTGAGTGACGATGGTCCAGTACTTCCATAAAAATCTAAAGTATTTTCTAAAGTATGCGTCACATATGGTACTGTCCATGACGGATTTTCATACTTAAATTCTATCGCGAATAATGTTAGACTCGTAGGATAGGTTCCAGAAATGCTGCTTATACGAGTTTCTGTTCCTGGTAAACTAGTACTAATATCAATTTCACTAATAAAGGGTGATCCTGAAATAGTTACAGTATTTCCACACGGTATAACAGGAGTAACAATGAAATTCGTATTATTACTACCATTATACATATATTGTTCAATACTTCCATTACCCCAATTAACTAACACTTGTCCGTTCAGCTCACCGAGTCTAATACGTATCCCTAGTCCTAGTTTATTTGCTGGCCCTGTAAGTCCAAACGATAAATTTGTCATAATTGTATTTAAGACAGAGATATTATATGACACTAAATTACCCTTTCTTCACCCAAACTTGTGGACCTTTCTTAGTCTGTAATTTATTTGGATCGAAATCTTCTCCAGCTAACATTGTAGAACTAAACGGTTGATTACCTTGCCATAATGAATCATCGCAAAGATGGAAGCTCGGATGATCTGTAGCTTTGTACCAAAACACTTGATCTTCTAGTTTATTTGATTGAACACCATTTGCAATAACTAGACATTCAAATTTCTCTGTACATTGATCCATAAATTGACAAAACATATCAAACGTTGGAAACATACCAGCATAATTTTCATAAATTCTTTTGCGATTGGAAATATTATTTTCTCGCAAAATAAAGACAAAATCAATATTAGTACGTAAATTTGGAGGAACACCTAATGGATATTGCATAGTAATTAAGGTAACCATATCAATGTGTCGACCGTTCATAAAAATATATCGTGTAGATTCTTCATTAATCCATGATTTATCGTATAAACAATCATCTAAAATAAGAAATGCGCGTGGATCTAATTGGGAGGATCCACCGCGACTTTTCTTTTCGTGATTTCTTTGCTGTTTCACTGCCAATTGGCGTTTAATTGCATTCATAACAATTTCAGGCTTATATTTATCATGAATCAATTTTGAAGGAACCATATCTTGAAAAAAAGGATTTGCTACTTCTGTTCCTGAAATTACAGTTCCTACAGGAAAACATTCACGTGTATTTGCAAGAATATCACGAACTAAAAAAGATTTTCCAGTATCCTTTTTTCCAATAAGAACAATCATCGGAGATTTACGTGAATCAATTTCACATCGATCAACAATCGTTTTAATTGAGAACTTCTTAATCTCAAAGTTCATCGCGGTAAGATTACTTAATCCTTAGTGTATAAAAGAATATAATGAAACGTAAATCAGAATTGCGGTGTAATCCGATTCCTATTCAGATAAGTCGAACTATTCCACGTATGACTAGTCTGTTTGATGTACATAAATTACAGCCTTTTTTTCCTCCAATCGAATGTCTATTTAAAACAGAAACGCTAGATCGAGTTTCTGAATATGGAATTAAATTTCCAGATATAACGATTCATGGAGAAACGGCATCAACTCCTTCTGGTGAAGTTGCGCTACATCCTAAAATTACTATGGTATTAAATCCGTATAAATGGATGAAAGGAATTAATTTAGAATTACCTTCATCAAATGAGGATGCATCAGAAATACATAAAAAGTTACAATCACCACATAATGCTGCATATGTTGGTTCTTTATTGAGCACAGTACTTTCATTAACAAAATGTCAGCATTTTCCTCGTGTGTTTGGTGTATATACCGGTATCTCAGAAACATTTAAATTAGATATTTCGGATGATTATGAAGAGTTATGTGAACGTCCATGGTTTTCTCGAAATATGGGAAAAACATTTACCTTAGATTTAGAATCTTCAGGTGAACAAATTAAATATACACGTACAGCACGCTTACCACTTGATCTTGGAGAAGAAATTCATCTAGATGGAATTGAAGAAATTGAAGGAATTCATTCTGAACAAACAATTTCAACTGAATTCCAAAAAGTCTTTGAACAAGAATCAGTATCTGAATCTGACTCTGATTCTGACATTTCTACATCATACATTTTTGGAATTGACTCAGAATCTGAATATTCGTTTGAAGAGGGTGAAGATGAAGATGATGAACCATTTGCATGGGCAATATTTAAACATGTTCCTGTGCAATTAACTCTTATGGAAAAATTACAAGGAACATTTTATGAATTAGTGACTCAAAATCCAGATCCTTCGAAATGGTATGCATGGATGTTTCAGATTACATTTGCATTAGCATTTGCTCAACGAAATTTTGGGTTAACGCATAATGATTTACATGGAAATAATATCATGTACATTCCAACTGATCGTGAATATTTTTATTATACTTCTGGTGGTGTATCCTATAAAGTACCTACACATGGATATTTATTAAAGATTATTGATTTTGATCGTGCAATTGGATATGTGCGTCTACCAGGGATGAAAGAACCTAAATTATTTATGAGTGATCATTTTGATTCTTCAAATGAAGCTGGTGGACAATATAATATGCAACCGTTTTTCAAAGAGTCATTTCCTCTAATAAAACCAAATCCTTCATTTGATTTAGTTCGATTAGCAACAGCTATGTTTTGGGATTTATATCCAAATGGACCACTTCATGAAGACTATGCAAATGATCGTCTATTTAAATTATTTATAAAATGGATGACCTTAGAAGACGGTTCATCAATATTATTTCATAGTAAAAATCCTAAACTTGATCGTTTTTATGGATTTTCATTGTATAAAGCTATTGCTCGGTTTTGCAAAGATACCGCTATTCCACGTAAAGAATTAGCTGAATTTACAGAGTTTGTAGGACAAATTCCTCCTGGAGAAATTCCTTTGATCATTGATGCATAAAAAAAGGAATGTTTACCAATCAGCTGGTTTTGCTTCAAGAAATGTAGTCAGACTATCCAAATCACGAAGACTATCAGCATTACGCCGAAATCCTACTGATAGATATGATATACCTGATTTTCCTTGTGTTTTATAGGATGGATTCATCCCATACACAGTCCGAAGCTTTTGTGAAGCAATTATTTTTCCTACCTTTTTGTACAGGTTATGAAAGATCCAATGATCTGCTGGTAGTTCTTTGCGAGCTTCACCATAAAACTCATACTTTTTTCCTGTAATAGGGTCAGAACTTCCCTCTTGTTTACCATTTGCTGTAGAAGTGTCTACTCCTGTAATTATAGTCCAGCCATCATAGTAATCAAGTTTTGGTGTTATCATTGTCACGTTGTAATTACCAGTTAAGTATCTAAAATTTATTCCGTTTTAAACAATCAGTTCTTATACATCTGGTGTCCAAACAGCATGTGTATCTACTATAGGAGTTAACGCATAGTGATCCAAATACATAAACGAACTGTATGCAGAAAAGATATGAATTAATCCGTGCCAGAATTGCTGCACATACCAATCAGGATCAAAACAATATATAGAGTATACACTTCCAATGCCATGTACATAGATAGCATACACAAGTGGAAAAAATGTCGTGTGAAACAGTTTTGGAGAAAAATCAGAACTTAAAAAAATCCCATACCCAACGTAATTTACGATGGCTATGCGATCAAAGAGTAAGGCAGTAGTATCGTATGTTATATGAACTATAACTGAGGTTGTAGACAAACATAGAAGTGAAGCTAAAAGATACAGTTCTCCAAGTAGATATGCTTTATATGCCGGAAACAAATAGATTAAACTTGTCAATACAAGATATGGGGAAGGTTGCATATTAGGTATATATATTCATCAAAATGTTAAATCCTTACTAGAGACGCTATAGATCCACGAATTCCGTTTAGAGCACCTAATATTCCTAAACAAGCAAGTAAAATTTGCCACCACACAACCTTGTGTTGTACACCAGTAACTAAATTATACATATTCCATCCTAATGCAGTCAATGAAAGAAGTAAAATAAACATCCAAAATGTACTCATTTATAAAATGGATTCATAATTTATATATTTAGATCGAAATGAGAAAGAATGAAGACAACACTCTACACGTATGTAGATGGTGGGATGATTATGGTTTCGGGCCGTAAACCACGCAATAACCCTGAACGGGATGATCAGAGGTACAAGAAACTTCTTGAGAAACGTGGGCTTTCCATTGAAGATGTTCAAACGTACATGCTTGTTGAGAACGATGGAAAGAATGTACTTCTTTCCTACATGTTCTCTACAACGGGCTGGCTAATTGCAGCAAATCATGGGAAAACAACTGTATGCTATGGGCCAATGTCCCTTGCAGAGACAGCAACTGAGACGCTAGACATTTGTAAGCGTCTTGGTCTGTGTGGATAAACAGTAGTTTTTTTTAAAAGGTTGGATTTCCTACAAACATTTCTTGCAGTACAGGACCTTCAGGAATAGCTTGAATTATTTCAACTGCTTCAGGTGTTTGCGTAACATAAACAATACCTCCGGACATTAGACCACCAAATAACATAAGTTTTGTTGCCGTTAACCAATCAATTTGTTCTTGTTTAGATCTGCGATCAAGAGCATACAGAATAAAAGTAACAAGAGCTACTCCAACAGATACATATACAATCCACATTTTACTGTGTTCCAAAGATTCTGTTTAGGGATTTAAAACGAGGTCACTCTCTTCAGCCTTTAATTCTAGCTCTGCTAAAGTATCTTCAACGGGTTGAGGTACAATAACTTCTTGAGGTCGTTCATCTAGATCAGTAATTGAAATACGATCAGATTCTTCTGTTAGATCTAAGGGAGGTAGTTCATCTTCCTCATCTTCAGACGCAGAATCTTCAGGTACATCTTCAAAAACTACAGATTTTGTCTCTGACGGCAAAACTTCTTCAGGAGGTTCAGAAAAATAAGATTTGGCAATAACTTCCCATGGTAAAAAAGATCGAACTACATCATCGATTGTTTTATCAATTAGTCCTTCTACTTCACGACGATTTCTTGCTTGTTGCTCAGATGTGACACCTTGTGTTTTAAATAAGAACGCAGATTGCCACAATTTTCTTGCAGAATGTTTGTACAGTTCATGAATGAATTTTGTTACATTTGGACGTTCAAATTCTACCTTTACTTGTGAAGAATTCCCACGATATTGTAACGCTGCAAATGATTTCATATAGGCTAAAAAAACACCAAGAAGAAGATCATCTAAATACGTACATTTAGATGCTTTAGTAATACGTTCAACTTCTTCACCTAATGTGGTTTCAGACCATTCTGGAATTTTAGTCACCATATTTTGAAATGTTCGGATTACTTCAGAAGGTTGGTTATTGCGATCACATAATTTTTGTGCTGTATCTTTCACACTCCAAAATCCTTCAGCGACACAAGGAACTAATAAGGTTGCTAGATGTTCACGAAGGTGAAGTTTAGCAGTCTCACTCATTTATGATTGATTCAGTTGTAAAAACGGATTGTAAAAACGTATAATTAAGACTCTTACAAACCAATATGTCAACGATGCAGGCTCTTATCATGAAGGTGAAAGAGAAGAAGGCAACAAAGACAGCGAAGGTGGTAAATCCTCCTGTTAGGACACCGCCAGTAGCAACTCCAACCGGAGGAAAAAAATAAGTTAGATCGGTTAGAGTAGAAATTAGTGAAAACGGATTTTTACTTTTCCATAGTTGATATGATTACATACGTTACAATGGCTAAGAACATTGACGCACTGAAGCAAGAGATTGCTGAGTTGAAGGAGCAGGTTTCACAGCTTAAGACTGAGTTTACTGAGTTCAAGCAGACAATTGTTGAGACTGAGGTCTCAGGCAAGTCTGTAAAGACAAAGAAGCCAAAGGCTGAGAAGACTAAGGCTGAAAAGCCAAAGGCTAAGAAAAACTGCCCAAAGTTTACAGAGAAGATCAAGACAGAGTTCACCGAAAATATTGGTGAACTGTATCCTGCTGATCCAAAGGAGCAAAAAGCTCTGATTGAGTCATTCAAGAAATATGCTGATGCAATTCCTGCAGATGAATATAGTACAGTAGAGTTTTCCACGCATGTGGCAAACTTTAAGGCTACTCTTGATGCCGATGAAGGAAAGCCAATGGTTGTTGGTGGAGCTCTCAAGGTTATGACTCATTCAGATCTGATTGATGTCCAAGACGAAGTCAAGGAGACAGCAGAGATTGGAATTTATCTACTGGATGGAATGCAGGTAACTGGTCCACCACGTGATGATGACAAGGAGGATCTTAATACTAAGTCGTTCAAGGGTAAAGACTACGACGTAGACGAGGCAACTGGTCGCGTCTATGACACGGAGACTGAAGAGTTTCTTGGATACGCACGTATCAAGAGCAAGAAGTTTGATGGTCTGATTTGCAAGAAGTAACGGGGGGTAACCTTTTTTATTGATTACGACGCATAAAGCCAAAAATAAGAGCAAGTGGTAATAACAGATATAACCAAGATGTACCAAATGTAAATAGTGTTATTCCTGCAAGAATTACTCCTGCACCTATATTTTCATAACTTATACGTGTCTGCGTAGTACCATCAAGGCCTGGAATACTCGTTTCTTTACGATATCCAAAAATATAATTTCCAGCTTTATATCCATCAATAACAACTAATCCAACAAAAAAGAAGAATAAAGACGTCCATACATATTTTGCAAAACTCCATTTATGGTCAACGTTTTTACGGGGGACATCTGGAATTGATACAGATACTTGTTGACCATCATTGTACTTCTCTAATTTTGGATGTCCTCCATTTACACGATATTGAAGTTGTAGAACTTTTGCAGTTCCTGGGTTAGGATCTAAAATTCCTAATGATTGTGCTGATACTGTAAAATCAAGATTACCGCTTGTAGATAGTCCTTTTACTTCACTTGTAACATCTACAAATTGTGATCCTACACCATACGACGCTTTCAGAATTGTTAATCCATCTGGATTTATTTGTGGTGCTCCAGTAGAGCCGAGTACTGTAGTCATTCCTTTATGATGAGAACACGACATTTGCGATTCCATGAGTAACTCTTAAAAAATTATAGGATTCAACATGTACTGTAACTGTGAATGAATATGGAACAGTTTGTTGTAAAGTGCGATTAATCGTATGGATAACTTCATCGGGAGTATAAATAGATTGGTCAATAACTATAGTAGGACGAGGATTAAATGCAGTAGATTTTAAAATACACACAGATGCACCTTGTGCTACTGGAAGTATTTGGGGTTCTAATGTAGATAAACGTAATATAGTTGAATTAAACATCGAACCATTAGCATGACCAGATGGTTGTTTAGATTCGTGTTCCAAAGCAAAGGAATACATATATACACCAGGTAATGGTGCACCTTCTATGTGACTGTATAATTGAAGAAAATCATAGAATGCTGAAGTCTTTGTTTCTTCGCGATTTTTTCCATCAAAAATAACAGTTGCTTCTACCACTGTATCTTTTTGAGCTAGATTTTGAGTTTGTTGTAATCCACCTGAATATATGCTTGTTATGGGATCTAGACCAACTTTATTTAGAGTTGGAGGACCTAACCAGTTTGTATAATTATCATAATCATTATTTGCTAAGAAATCTGATCTCTGTGCAGTCCAAACAATACGTGTACACAAATTTGTCATTGTCAATTCTACATCTGTAGACGGGCCATGTACACCACGCACAGTTACAGGCCGTAAATCTTTAATAATATAGGATGTATCGCTTTTTGCAAATGCTGCCATTTCAGCATCATTTAAAAAGATATAGTTTGCTTGAATAGAAGGACGCAAAGACCAAGATGTTAATGAACTATTTGAAGAAGTTGAATCTACTTTTGGTGGACTCAAGAATCTATTCATTGAATATAAGGGATTAGCGGGATTTGGAGAAATACGTTGACGATATGTTGAACTGGTAGGATCTACATCACGTACAGTAAATAATTGATAGATACTTGCAAACTCTACAACAATTTCAACATCTGAATATTGTAAAGCAATTAAGGGTAACGCAGAACCAACATCTTCACAAAACCAAAAATGTAGTGGAATCATTAATTCGCGTCCTAAGATAGAGGGAGCTGCTGGAGTTCCTACTTTAGAAAGTGAATGTGGATATTGATTGAATCGTCCGTATGCACGAGCCGGATCCTTTATTTCTGGAACATTACCTGTCATTCGATCAACTTTTGATCTCATAGTTCCATTGTGAGATAAATAAGAGTACAATTTCATCCATTCACCTGAATGTGTTACAATTGCTGTACCATTAATTAGGAGAGATACTGAATTAATCATATTGTACCCTAAATTAGAAATCCATTGAAATTCATAACCTGTAGCAAATCCTGTACCAATTGGATTTACTGGAGAATAAATATCTGGGATTGTAACGTTTATATAACAATCATGAAGTAATTGTGCACATCGATCTACTTTACACCTTAAATGTTTTGGTTGAGTAGAAAGTAAATCTAGATTTGCAGAACGGAAATTGAGAACAAAATGTTCCATCGCAAATTCAGTATGGCGTTTATATACTGATTTGAAATGGGTAAATGATGGCTGACCAGTAACAAGTTGATCTTGAGCACCTTTATTGACTAATTGCATTAAGCCACCAGGCATTTCTTATTATTAGTTGTACGATAGTAAAACTAGAACATATCTACTTGAATTGCTAAATCGTGTAAAGTATTTCCAGATACAGCCATATATACATTCAGGTATTCACCTACTTTAAAATCTACAGATCCATTGTAAAATGTCGTTTCTTTTGCTGCAGCAGTTAGTGTTACTGCGAATGCTGTTGGATTACTTAGTAGAGATCCACCTGTGGCACCTTTACAAACTGTAACTGTAACTGTGTCACCTCCCGTGAGAATATTACAGGATACAGATAATCCGGATAAAATAGCAGGTTGTTGAACTCTATATCGAGCCGCAGGTGTAGTCACATCTGGATAGGCATTTCCTCCTCCTGCAAAGAGCATTGTTCCGGGCCATAAGTATCCTGCTGCATTATTAGAAGCATTTCCTTTTCCACAAAAGAAAATAGTTGTTGGATAAATATATGTACTAAATGGTTTTCCACCTGCTGCTTTGTTAACTAAATCTACTCCTGGTCCAATTTGGATTCCTCCTGAAACTAAATAAGTGGGATTGGTTATCGATGGAGGGAAAGACTGTAAAATATCAGATGATGTGTACGTTATAGGAACTAACTGTGTTGGTCCATATACGGAAGTTGCTCGTAATTGTATAGAACCAGTTAAACCGACTACAAGAGGATCTACAGTTTCAACACCAACATAAGATCCTGTTGATCCTGTATTTCCAGGTGTAGCTACATAAATATTAGTATCTCGAGTTGAAACTTGATTTGTTCCACTAACTAAAATTCCACGTTTAGATCCTCCTCCATTAGATTTCACATTAATTGTTGACCCTTTAATCGCATTAAATGAAAATGTAGATTCGGTAAGTGGTCCAGTTCCTGAACATACTATTCCAGAAACATCACTTAAACCACCATCTTGTGCAGTAGAATTATCAATAGTTAAGACAGAAGTTCTCAACTTAGATGTTTGTGTAGATGTTCCATTAAATTCAATTCCTATTAAGTTATAATGTCCTGTAGAACTTAGTTTTAAGCTAAGATCTTCAACACGACAGTTTTCACCCATTGTTAACAATGTTGTATGTTGAATAACATCTAACATTTGAAGAGTACATGTTTGTATATTTAATCCTCTGAGAGCAATTTGATTCGATAAAGTTATTCCTGCAGATAAGTTATATGTTCCTGGCATAATCCATATTGTTGTTCCTGTAATTCCTCTTGTTGCAACTATTGCAGATTCTACTGTTTGATATGGAAGACCTCCAATAGAAGCTGTTCCATTATCACCATTCACTTGGTCAACTAGTAATACATTACCTAATCCCATTATTGCTCCAGTTACTCCCGTTGCTCCTGTTACTCCAGTTGCTCCAGTTACTCCAGTTGCTCCAGTTACTCCCGTAACACCATCTGCTCCAGTTGCTCCAGTTACTCCCGTTGCTCCTGTTACTCCAGTTGCTCCCGTTGCTCCAGTTACTCCCGTAACTCCATCTGCTCCCGTTGCTCCTGTTACTCCAGTTGCTCCCGTTGCTCCAGTTACTCCCGTAACTCCATCTGCTCCCGTTGCTCCCGTTGCTCCCGTTGCTCCTGTTACTCCTGTTGCTCCAGTAACACCATCTGCTCCCGTTGCTCCAGTTACTCCCGTTGCTCCTGTTACTCCAGTTGCTCCAGTTACTCCCGTAACACCATCTGCTCCAGTTGCTCCAGTAACACCATCTGCTCCAGTTGCTCCAGTTACTCCCGTAACACCATCTGCTCCAGTTGCTCCAGTAACACCATCTGCTCCCGTTGCTCCAGTTGCTCCTGTAATCCCATCTGCTCCCGTTGCTCCCGTTGCTCCAGTTACTCCAGTAACACCATCTGCTCCCGTTGCTCCAGTTGCTCCAGTTACTCCCGTAACACCATCTGCTCCAGTTACTCCCGTAACACCATCTGCTCCCGTTGCTCCAGTTGCTCCTGTAATCCCATCTGCTCCGGTTGCTCCTGTAATCCCATCTGCTCCCGTTGCTCCTGTAATCCCATCTGCTCCGGTTGCTCCTGTAATCCCATCTGCTCCCGTTGCTCCTGTAATCCCATCTGCTCCCGTTGCTCCCGTAACTCCATCTCCTCCGGTTGCTCCCGTAACA
>Ga0187844_10003041_pt1 | contig 11399 bp, 8 predicted proteins | sample SpaLakP09_SKY_50_FD_134517 | JGI IMG/M metagenome (GOLD analysis project Ga0187844, IMG submission 134517) | Oligotrophic lake water microbial communities from Sparkling Lake, Wisconsin, USA - SP09_SKY_50 | ecosystem: Environmental > Aquatic > Freshwater > Lake | place: USA: Sparkling Lake...
GATTAAGTGGGTGGTGAATCGATTAGCAAACTTTTACATCCGCTTGCTCTTTCGCCACGGCCTGAACGACACAACCAATGCATTCAAGGCTTACCGCAAAACCTGCCTGGATGGCCTCCGGCCTTTTCTCTCGCCCCACTTCAACCTCACGGTGGAGCTGCCCCTCAAAGCTATCATTCGCGGCTACTCCTTTGCAGTTATTCCCATCACCTGGCGCAATCGCCGCCACGGTATCGCCAAACTAAAGATTAGGGAAATGGGTAGCCGCTACCTCTTCATCGTTCTCTACCTTTGGCTAGAAAAATATTTTAGCCGCGGGGACTATCATCGAGGCAGCTGAATCTTAGTTTGGCGAGATTTCGCGAATCATTAGCTGCTCGTCCTCGTATAAAGGCGACCAACGCGAAACGATAGGAGAAAGAAAGCGGGAGAAGGGCTCCCCAGAATAATCTGCTCCGCCAGGGTTTGTTTTTTGTAGCGCGACCAACAGCGGGGATTCTCGGACCACGACCAACTTCGTAAAGCCCAGTTCGCGGGCTTTCTTTAAGTTAGCTGAATCCTCTAGAAACTGGGTATTCCAGATCGACAGCCCCTGCCGCTTGGCCTGAAAAAGTACATCCCCTCCCCAACCACCTCCAATAATGAAGAGCCGATCTTCTTTTTTTGTATGATCTTGAACCAGCTTCGCGATTCGCTTGGGATAAGGATCGAACTGCTGAACAACTTTCATTCCAATCATCCCTTGAAAAAGAGCTGTGAGAATAACAAGGGGTAGACCTATAGCGCCCAAGGGCAGAACTCGCCCCTCGCAATAAAAACATTTTTTTATCAACCACATCCAACCCGCGCCCATCGCCAACGCGACAGCGGGAGAATACATCAAATAGTAATGGCTGTGGTGGAAAACCAGATGGGAAAAGACGGCCGTTGTCAGGGCCGCCCCAAAAAGCCAAGCCCTTGCCTCTTTGTTTCCTGGAAAACAAAGGCCTATAGCCATAACCGCTCCAAGGGTAAATCCTCCCAAGAGGCAGTTCCCCATTCTCCAAATTGCTTTTATCCAAACAGCAGGCGATAGCCTGTAAGCCCAGTCCCCAAAGTACCAGAAAACCATTTCTGGGTTGTGACCCACACGCAGATCCACGAACGGCCACAAAGCTTTTTCAAACCAGCTGTCGGTGTATCGGGTCCAAAGAAGCAAGGCGAGGGCAGAAAATGTAGCCACACACACCAGCCGCCTCCAAACAGCGGGCTTTCTGAAATTTTCCCAAAGAACCTCAATGGCAACTGCCAACCCTGCCGCCATGAAAAAAGGGAGCTTAAGCGTGGCCGCAAGAGCCGCCACAACCGAGGCAATCACAGCTCTGGTCCAGCCCCCGTGCTTGGCATAGGCACGAATCCGGTCATATGCCCACAACGCCACAACGAGGCTCATGCCGTCAGGAGACGCGGTTCCTGCATACAAAAAAACAATGGGTTGAGCCAGAAAAGCTGCCACCACCCACCATGCCCCCTCTTCTCCCAGCATTCTCTTCCCCATTCGAAAAACCGGGCTCACCCCCAATGAAAAAATCATTAAGGAGAACAAGTTGGCTGCTCCCCACCACCCACCACCGATCCGCAATGCCCAAGCTGCTCCCGCCTGCCACCAAGGAACCTCAAGCACCGTTGAAACGTCGTTCGCATTAAAACCGACAATCTCCGCTTGAGGAAGATTCACTCCCTGCTCCATGTAAATTAATGCTGCTCCCAAATGCTGATCGCGGTAAGGGGCAAAGCCGAACCACGCAGAAGCAAGGGGATAAAGAAGGGTGAGAACAGCAAAAACCGCTGTAACCAGAATTCCCATCCCTTTTAGACCCATATCCAGATCGTTGCCTCAAACCCCTTCACTTGCCAGAACATTTCCTTTTTTAAATGTTCGAAACTCAAGCCTAAATCTATCCTTACGTTCCACCATAACCCCCAAACTGAATCACAAATGAACACCGTTCTTTCCGTTGTTGTTCCCGCTTACAACGAGGCCAAGACAATCGCATCTAAATTGAAAAGGGTATTGGCCCAACTGAGCCACGACCTCGCTGCTTCTCGCCCTTTAGATGACTTCGTCGTCAACGCAGTCGGCGCCCTCAACTTTCTTAAAGCCACCCGTCGCTTCCGCATCGCCAGCCCCTTTGTCCACATGCCGACCAAAAAGATCTTTAAGTAGAAGCCCACCACGATTCTTCTCAAGAAGCTGGAGGCCTGCTGGGACTACGACGACCCCACTTATGCAAACGGCATCACTGAAACCTTCTCAATCGACGCCAGCTAACACTCCCTCTTCGGTGCCTCAAAAGTGGCCGCCGACATCTTAGTTTAAGAGTATGGACACGACTCCTAAGTGCGCGACTGAATACATCCCCAGAACTTTTCGTTGCCCCATGAGAAAAACCAGCGGAGGGGCGTCTTCTACACCCGGCTGATACCGCTCTTGGGGGAGACTGCTTGAGACCCGCCAAGGCTTTGCAAGAGATTGTAGTCGTAACGTCTCATTTTTACGGAAGCTTTCCACATGATTTTTAACATAATACCCGCATTATAAAGCACTCGTGTCATCTTGCTAACGCCAGCGACTCTTTCCTGATAATGAATAGGCATATCCCTAATTTTCAAATTCAGTTTTGCTGCACCCAAAAGAAGATCGTAATCACCCCACCGGTCTGAAATGCCCCAGAAGCTGACGTATTTCTTCATTCGCAACCAGTCTCTCCGCCACAAAACTTTCGTTCCACAAAGGGTGTCCTTAATTCGTTGGCCAAGAAGCAGCGAAAAAAGATAGCTGAAAACAACATTCCCTATCCGGTTTGTTAATTTCATCGCCTCACGGGGAATCGGGTAAACTAGTCTTGACCCGTTGATAAACTCCCCCCGATTCTCCGCTATCGCTTCGATAAAGCGGGGCAATTCCTCGGGCATCACAGTCAGATCGGCATCAAGTATTACAAGAATCTCCCCTTTAGCTGCATCGAATCCAGCCCATACATTCTTGGATTTGCAGATGCCCGGCCCCAAAACCAAATGAATGTTTTTTTCAGGAAAATCACGGATCACCTCCTCCACTTCAAGCCTCGTCCGGTCGGTCGACATATCATCACAGAAGATAATCTCAATGGCTCCGCCCAATTCGGGCATTCGGGCTACCGCTGGCCGGATGTTTCCCTCTTCATTACGACAAGGAATAATCACAGAAACGCTTGGCTGAACTGCCTTCGGCAACTTGAAAATTGGCCTAGCGACGATGAGGTGAAAAAGACAAAGTGACCGTACCCCAGGCAAGGCGGCAACCCAGTGATTTAAAATATAAGACAACAAGGGGACTCCAAATGGAAAAAGCCCAACATGATGAACCTTAACGATTTCAAAACCCGCCAACTCTAGAAGCCCCCGGAGGTCGAACTCTGTCAGCCAACTCGGCTCAGGTTGTGGCATTTTGATGCCTAGACGCTCTGCCAACCAAAAAGCCGATTCCCAAAGCGAATTATGGGCATAGACATAAACTCGCGTTTCCTGATTGCAGCAATTGTGGACCAGCCGGAATTCTTCCTGCAAATCAGCAGTCTCACCTGGGTCGGCCACAAGGATTGAGTCAAACTCGCCCCGAACCTGATAGAGATCGGGGTAGCCAACTTCATATCTAAATTCTGGATATAGCTTTCTGGCTTCCTGAACCATCTCTTCGGTGATTTCCAATCCCACACCCTGCGAGGGTCTTACCGCCTTTAACATCCAACCGGTTTGGCACCGGAGATTCAGCACCCGCTCTCCTGGCTCCACAAAAAAAGCCAATGCTTTTGACATGAGCTTCCGATAGTAAGCCCAACGCTGAATCCAACTCTCCCTGCTTTTCGCAATCCTCCTTTGTGCCGCCGCAGTTCGCTCTCGGCGCAGTTGCAGCGCTTCAGGCCCAACGATCATACGTTGCCGGCCTTCCGCCAATTGAAAAGATTGGCGCGGGGTATGCATGCCCAAAGGAGCATCCAGGCTGCACTGCCCACCGAAACAATAGAAACCCAGAGTGGCGGGCGTACATCATACCGCATGCTGAGAGTTGTTTCTTCTGTTAAAGCTCGGTGCAAATTGATTGCAAGGGTGCGGTTCTCCCCCGGTTGTACTTGATTCCACCCTCCAACACCATTGATCTTCCATTGCCAACCGCGATGCCAGTTACTGAAAATTTCAGCTTTTCTAGTACCACCGGGTAGGGATATCTCCATCCTGTTGCATGTTGGGTGTAACACGCTTTCATTTAATAGGGATAAGGGCTCAGTCACACCATCCAGAAAGACCCTGCCGCCCGAGGGTTTTGGGTTGCTCCAAAGAGCCAAGTTCCCCTCTTGCCAAACTAGATTCCAGCGATCTGGGTGAGGGCCTGAAAGCTTCCCCAAAAAATGGGTCGTGCCAGGGAAGTCCCATTTGAGTCCCGTGAGGCTTCGCATGCCGTAAGGATGCATTGCATCATACCCCTCTGTAGTGCGTATTCCCAAAGGCATAAGTGTGTTATCTGGCAGAAACGGCCCGTCTGCCAGACTCGTATCCTTTGCCAAAAGTCCCGATTCCCCGACCTCCCGAACAAGAAGTTGCTCTAACGGAGTGTTGCCATATGGCATTCGCGGATCGCACCAAGTAGTCCACTGCCACCAAAAAACCGAAAGTTGAAGTGCAACACCAAAAGCACATGAAAGCGCCCATGGATGTGGTTTGCGAATTTGACCTAATCCCCAGAAAGACAAGATGAGTCCTGATACACCCAGAAGTTGCCACGGGTTCCAAATGCAAAGATAGTCAATCAGCCTTGAGGCGCGCGCCTGCATCCATGCGGAAAAAAAGCCAAAATGGCTTTGGTCGGACACCGCCAGAACTTTCCCTTGCAACCACGGCTCCAGCCAACTGCGGGAAGTGACGAGCATGATGCTGACAACAATCCAGAGCCCCGCAAAAATACTGAATGCAAGAAAGCAGCGCGACTGAAGCGTTTGGATAGATTTTTTCTCGCTTTTAGAAAGCCACATACAAGCGGCCCAACACCCTCCAAAAATCGCCACGACATTAAAGCGGTGATATAGGTACCCGACCAGCGGCGAAAGAGGGACGACAAACCCTACTACCATCATAAGCTTGGGAGGTAGTGGAACCTTCCGGGAAAAAAGCCCCACAGCTGCAATCAACATGGGCAGGGTCCCAAAGAACCCGACGGAAAATGCATCGAGCTTGAATAATTTCCAGAGGTCGAGGCTCTGCACGCTTCCCAAAAGGAATGGGTACACCGTGAGTGGGGAGCCGAGCAAATTACACAATGGCTGTAAAATGCCGCCGTCATAACCTAACTGGCCCCTGCCGTTTCCCGCTTTGGTGTTTTCAAAAAATGCCGCGATACTTGGCTCTAATGCATAAAAAGCCAGCCCGGCCCCCATAAGGCCAGTACAAATGCAAATTTGCAGCACTCGCGGCCATTCAGTTTTTTTCTCAAGGAGCCATCCCATCAAGAGACACCCCAAAACAGTCGCCACAAAAACGGCCTGCTGAAGCGTGGCGCCAAGCAGTGCCAAAGAAATAAAAAGTCCAGCCGGCGCCATAAAGCGAAGAGATTTCTCCCGTGCTTGGAACAATCCCCAAAGAACCCAGGGCATCCAACAAAAAGTCGCAACCACCTGGTTGAAATAGATCCAGGCGACAAACTGCTGATTCAGCATGTATGCCGTCGCTCCCAGGGCACATATTCCCCCTTCACATCCACGGCTAGACAAAAAGACCGCCATTCCGATACCTGCAATTACGAATTGAATGAGTCGGCCGAGATTCCAAGCCGGCCAAAAATCCAATACTCGGTGAAAATGCAAAGTGATTTCCTGAGAGATCAACATGGTGTTGGCATGTTGAGCTGTGCCCCCAAATATGTATGGGTTCCAGCCCACGAAACCCTCGCTTTGAATCGATCGATGAAAAACTTGCCGATAGGGTATATATTGGTCAACCGCATCGGTGACAAAGTGGTTGTGGACCTCGGGTATTTTGTTTGGTCCTCGGCATGGCTGATACAGCTCAGGGACAATATCAAGTGGAGCAACCACCCGCCCGCCAAATAAAAAAGGCGCAAAAAGTACTGCGCACAGCACCAAAGGAAACAACAATAAAAAATGTCCCCCCTTGTTGTTTTTGCTTATTGGCATAGTCACTAACCCAGAGCTTATTCTAAATAAGACGCATTGCTGTTTAAATCGAAATATTACTGAATGTCTGAACCAACCTGTATGGGGTCGCTTTGCTGCGGGTTACTGCGCACTCTTTGTGTATCTTTACGATTCCGTACACCAGTACTTGCCGCACGATTTGCCGGTCCCAATTCGAGGCTCCCACCAGAATCCGCCACACTGAGATGATCCAGTGCATAGCCGCCCCAGTAGCAGCGGCAGGATCGGATCCTATAGGTAAGTTTTTTACTTAAAAGCATCGGCCTAAGCAGAAAGCCTCTTATTGGATCTTAGTAGATAAATTTATTCCAGTCACTTTGGCCTAATTTTGCTTCCGTCTAGGCACACGCTTTCGTAAGCCAACCGATTCCTTGAAAATCCCCCTAACCGATCTATCACCCCGCTACCAACTCTTCTTGGGCCTGCCAGTTCGCGCTTACTCAAGAAATAGACTGATAATGATCGTTGATCTGCCGTCGATAAGAACTTTGCGAACACCGCTCCAAGATTCGCCTTGCGGCCGCCTGCCCCAATTCTTCTAGAAGGGCCGGACTACTCCACAGGGTCTTGATCTCAACCGCAATTTCTAAGGCCATCTGTTTGGGAGTTGTAATGGAAATTAGCCTTCCGCAATCCTGACTCACCAACATCGCTGCGCCGCCACATTTGCCGACTATCGGCACGCATGCAGATGCCATCGCCTCAATCATTGTCACAGGCGCTCCTTCTCGAAGACTAGGAAGAAGATAAATATGCGACTCTTTCAGCGCCTGAAAATAAGCTTCTGCGACCAGAGTTATCCCTATTTTTACCCGCTCCGGGGGCAAGTGAAGTTTAGCTACTAGCCTCTCCAGATATTTATACTCAGGACCATTTCCCCCATAGGTAAATTCAAATGGAATATCCCATTCCAATAAAATCGCCAAGGCCTCCAGAACAATCGCAACTCCTTTCCTTCCCTCTAAATTGCCTCCTGCAAATATCTTGAGCTTTTCTCGTGATGGACTCTTGGGTTTTTCACACCGCAAAATGGATATTTTTTCAGCACTCAAAAAGGACTGGGACATTAGCTTTATGTTTCTTCTTTTTACTCCTAGGCCTATCAACAAATCCCTCGTTTCACTGTTATTCGCTAGGATTAACGCCGCCTTCTTGACTACCTCTCCTACCCTCTCACTTTTTTTCGCCATCCATCCTGAAATGATTCGGATCAGCTCAAATACTGCCGAAAGAGGGCTTAACATCCTTAAAAAGCGCAACGGAAATTGCTCTCCACCCCCTACGGGCCCAAATACTAGAGGAATCCCAAGTCCAGTGAGAGGGGTTCCCATTCGCCAAGTGGCATAAGTTACATGATGGGCAAGGTCAAATTTCTCTTTCTCACAAAGCCTCCTTGCCACAGTAGATGCCTCGGCAATCCACCGTTTGTAAGCTATCCAACTTTGAATCCGTGCAATCAACCGATTTTCGTGCCAACGGATTGGATCTCCTATAAAGGTAAACACTATTTTTTCCTTTAAGGGATGGCCTGCCATTTCTTTCTCGATATCCACCCGCCCAGCCCCACTGGTAATTACGTGCACATCATGGTCAAGGGCGATAGCATTCACCGAGGACCATCCTACATACCCCTCAGAGCCTGATTTTGGCTGGCAAGCAATTGCTGCGATGAGAACACGCATTAAGTAAATCTGATTCGAAGGAGTTTGCCTGAAAAGCTTTTTGCTCTGAATCTTATCCCCTGCACTCGTTCACTAACTTCTGCGCTAACCGTAGGGCGAGCATCACCGCAAGCAGGGTTGGATTCGCATGGCCGCTTGTCGGATATATCGATGAACCACCAACATAAAGGTTGTCCATTCCGTGGACACGGCCATTCGAATCAACCACCCCAGTCTTTGGGTTGTCCGACATTCGCGTTGTCCCAATATGATGAGCATTAGAATTAAATGTTTTTCGCCTGTCGGCGAACTGCTGCTCCAATTCCTCTTCATGATAAACAAATTCGCCTGCTCCACTGGCCTTCATCCGCCCTTCAAATACCCTGAAAAAGCTTCGTACCGTGTGAAGATCTACCTCAGAGAAAAGAACTTTAACCAAAAGCCGAGGCATTCCCAAATCGTCGCGCTCTTCTGGAATTAACACCAGGCGACTCTGTGAGTTTGGCGCATGCTCCGCCTGATAATAAAGGGGGAAGTAGTTTTTGCTTTGAGGGGGCAAGACGAAGGGAAGCCGGCGCCTACAGAAGAATCGCTTTCTCGTGAGCTCAATCAGTTGGTAGCTCAACTGGGGAGCCTCACGAAGAACTACTCGCAGATGGGCCGTCATCTCATCCCTGTCTTCGCTAAAAATCTGTTTTAATCCAGGAAGGCCATACTTCAAATTGTGTAAACATTTTTTAGCCAGATAAAGGGATGAAGTGAGTGCGTCGCGGTGGAAAGCAACATCCCCACAACTACGAAAGAAGAATCCAATAATATTCCCCATCTTGTGAGCCTCTTGCGCCTGTGCACTTATCCAGAAACGTCTTCTGGCGTATGCTCCTTTTGTGCACTTTTCAAAGTCGTATACCATTTTTTGCGGCTCGTGAAGAAGTGCGTGGCCACAAACTCCAAATTGATGGGACTGATAATAACGGCCGACTTGATCCTCCTGATTTCCAATTCCTCCCGAAAGAACTTGGTTCGACGCCAAAAGCAACCGAGGATTCTCAAGACCACCGCATGCGAGGATAAATATCTTAGCACGGACAAAAAACTTCTTGTTGTGGTTGGTGTTCGCTTCCACCTCTTTGATCCTTTTCTTGTTTTCGGCGAGATGCAGTTGCACCCCCTGTCCATGCATGAGAATACGACACCGACTCGACCCAACGAGCTCTGGCCCATAACGCGCGGCAAAATTCGTTGGTGGACTCCACTTCTCTAAAGGCCAGGTCACGACCTCAGGGTCGTCAAAGTTAGGAACCATCGTTCTTGGCGCTGCGGGAAAAGCACTCCTTGAATCGAAATCCGCATCTCCCGCCTCACAAAGCTTCATCGCTTCCACCAAAAAAGGTTGCACATCTTCCCACCGGATTGGCCAACCCGAGTTTGGTATCCAGGATCTCTCACGAAAATCAATCGCATCGAAAGGCACGCACCGCCCCCCCCACGCTGTCGTTGTTCCCCCGAAAACTCTCCTTCGGTTCTCCTCTAATGGCTCATGAGAGCCTGGTGGGTCGGCCCTTCCACGATATCGGTCGCGATCGCTAGCTCTTTCCTGTCTTCCGGCTCCAGGCAGTAGAATAACCTCAATTCCATTGCGAAGTAACTCGCGGGCGATTGTAATGCCGACAGCTCCGCCCCCCAAGATGCACACAGTTGTGTCCAGCCTCGTCTGATTAGGAACTTTTCTAGCATCTTCAATCATGAGTCCTTAGGAGCCATTACCCTCAGCGAGGTGAGAGCGTTTTCGGACAACGTGTTGTGAACTGCTTTTACATTTTCTCGGATGTGATTTTCCCGCCCAGTCCCAACCAGAACACACCGTACGCATGATTGTTTAAGCGCAAATCCAATCAAGAGTTGTCGGGTTGAGAGTCCCTCATCTGCGGCAATTCTCTGCAAAGATTTTGAATACTGTGAGATTTTTTCACCTCCAAACACATGATTGGCTATGATATTTCTCCCAGTCCATTTTTTCCCATGAAGCCGTATATCGCCCCAGGGGTTAACTTGTGTCTGAACCCATTCGCCGAGAGGGTGGTTGGGATTCAGTGTATCGGCACGTTCTGCAGTACAGGCAATCCCCAGAAAGCGGACATCTCCCGCTTGTCTAAAACGCAATAATGTTTCCGTTAATTTGTCATCCATCAATGCATTTTCCGTAGGGTCATGCAGGAAAAAGAAATCTAACCTTTCCCTCCGCAGTCGGCGAAGACTTCCCTCCAAACATTCCTGTATATATTTGGGAGAAAAACACTGTCGCTGCCCAAGTTTATTTAAAATCTTTTTCCCCACCTGATTAAAAAACCCAAAGGGCCGGGGCAAATCGCAAAATCGATAACCTGCTTTACTGCTCACGTATATCGGATGATCCATTTCTTTTAAGATTGATCCTATTAGTTTTTCGCAGTCACTGCTTCCGTACGAATCAGCTGTATCAACCAAGTTAACTCCTAACCCAATAGCTGTCTCCAAACACTGAAAGGCGTCTTTTTTACTATAACCCGCCCCTAAGGAAGCAAGCCTTCCTGTCCCTAAGCCAACAGGAAAAATAGCTGGCCTCAGGCTTTCTTGTCCTAACTCGCCTGCTCCCATGCAGACAGAGTACCGATATCGGTTCCAATTGTGCAATTGAACTTTGCCTTATCATCTGCACATTTCCTTTTCGTTTGATGATTCTATCAGCCTAAAGATTTCTGGCCTTAAATCTCCCTTCTTGAAGGATGACTACTCCCGTTCTAATTTGATTACTGAACATTTTAACTCTGCTCGGTATTCAGTAGCTAGTTTTGTGAAAATCCTTCTCTACACCGACATCGCCATCCGCCCCGACCAGCTCTTCTGGCACCGCGACCTCGGCCTTCTGACAAAAGCCTTCCGTGACCTCGGCCACGATGCCTACCTTGTCGTGCATCCTGCGACCGAACCAAGTCCCGCCCCAGATTCCTGTTCCCATTCTGAAATCCGAAATTCGAAATCTCCCATTCCCCCTGCCCTCTGGCCTTCTCCCTCTGAAGTCCGCAGCCCACTCTGGTGGAAGGATCACCATCCTGATCTCGTCATCCTTGGACTCTGGACCCGCCCCAAATACGACCCCATACGCCAAGCTGCCCTATCTGCCACACCCCACGTTGTCGAACGAGCCGATAGCGACGGCATGCGCACTGCCTCCTGCGGTCTCCTCACCTACGCAAAACGTCGCTTCGACTACTTCCGCGACCGCACGTACCACTGCCCATCTCTTCTCTCCATCCCTGCCTCAATTTTCTACTCCCTCGCCTCAATCATCGCCACCCCCTGGATCGAGGGTCGCCTGGCCCGCACTCTTAAACTTCTCCCTGCTGTTGCTGTCGAAACCCTTCATGCCACCGCGCTTTGGAAATCCCTCGCCACCCGCCTCGGGGTCGATCCCTCCAAAATCCACTGTGTTCCTCACCCCATTCAGACCGATATCTTTAAGTTCGACCCC
>Ga0187844_10003042_pt1 | contig 11397 bp, 13 predicted proteins | sample SpaLakP09_SKY_50_FD_134517 | JGI IMG/M metagenome (GOLD analysis project Ga0187844, IMG submission 134517) | Oligotrophic lake water microbial communities from Sparkling Lake, Wisconsin, USA - SP09_SKY_50 | ecosystem: Environmental > Aquatic > Freshwater > Lake | place: USA: Sparkling Lake...
ATCAAGCAACAATGATGCCGCCCAGAAATCATGTTTTAACACCTACCTTTGGAATGGGAAGTTATGGAAGAACAGGTCCGGCGATGGCTCTTAGCAATCATCATTCAAAAATTGGTTCTCAAAGCAGAATATATTCGTTCTATAACTCTAGAGGCCTTGGACAGCAGTATCAAGAATATTTAATAAAGGTATTGGGTCTCAATAATCATCCACGCGTAAATCGGTGGTCTATGATGAATGTATTTAGCAACAACTTTCATGAACGAATCAACAGGTTTCAAATAAAAAAATATTCAAATATTAAATAATGTTCGTCATTTATATTATTGATTAAAATTAAAAAACAATTAAAAAAATGGTTATGGGAAAAGTAAGAGAACCAAATATAAAATTAAATAATATAAAGCATTTGTTATATATTATATAAGTAAAAATAACGATGGTAAAAATATGTTCATACATTTATCCAAAAGATAGAGAAGAAGAATATGAAAAGTATTATGAAAAATATCCATATGAATTACACGATTTTCAAAAATGGTCTATAGAGGCTACTGTTACAGGAAATCATGTGCTAATATGCTGCCCAACTGGTTCTGGAAAAACGTTCGGTGGTGAATTTGCTTTAGATTATTTTCATTCGAAAGGGAAAAAGACAATTTATACTAGCCCTATTAAAGCTCTTTCAAATGAAAAATTTTATGCTTTTACACAAAAATACCCTCATATTAGCATTGGATTAATCACAGGTGATATTAAAACAAATCCAGATGCGGATGTATTGATTATGACAACTGAGATTTTATTAAATAAACTTTATCAGATTAAAAGTAAATCATCTGCAACATCATCAATATCATTCGAAATGGATATTGAAAATGAACTCGGATGTGTAGTCTATGACGAAATTCATATGATTAATGACGAATCCAGAGGTCATGTTTGGGAGCAGTCTATAATGCTTTTACCACCACATGTTCAAATGGTAGGACTATCTGCTACACTTGATAATCCAGAAAGATTTGCCTATTGGATGGAAAATAGAGGTGAAAGTAATGCAAACGGAGATAAAGAGGTTTATTTAACTAGAAAATTAGTTAGAGCGGTTCCGTTAATTCATTATAGTTTTATTACGGTGATAAATGGAATAAACAAAGCAATTAAAGATAAGGCAGTTCAAGAGGAAATTAAAAATGCTACAAACAAACCATTTATAATTCAAGATGAAAAAGGGTTATTTAATGAAATAAATTATAAAAATATGACGAAAACACTTGAACTTTTCGAAAAACACGAAATTCGCGTAAAACGCCACCACATTTTAAACAAGGTAACAGAATATTTGGTCGAAAAAGAAATGTTGCCTGCATTATGCTATGTATTTTCACGCAAACAATTAGAAAAATGCGCAAACGAATTAACAACCAATTTATTAGAATTTGATAGCAAAGTTCCTTATACAGTTGACAGAGAATGTGAACAAATTATACGTAAATTGCCAAATTATGAGGAATATTTACATCTTCCAGAGTATGTCAATACGGTAAAGCTACTAAGAAAAGGTGTAGGCATGCATCACGCAGGGTTAATGCCAATTTTAAGAGAAATGACCGAACTTTTGTTTGCAAGAGGGTTTATAAAAATATTGTTTTGTACAGAAACAATGAGTGTTGGGATTAATTTACCTGTTAAAACAACTATTTTTACAGATGTTACAAAGTTTAATGGCGAGATTATGAGAACACTTTATAGTCACGAATATACACAGGCAGCAGGTAGAGCAGGTAGGCTTGGTCTAGACAAAGTTGGCCACGTTATTCATCTCAATAATTTATTTCGAAATGTAGAACATTCCACGTATAAACAAATGATGAATGGAAAACCACAAACGCTCACATCCAAATTTAAAATTTCATATAATCTGCTGCTAAATTTGATAGATATAGGTGATACAAATATAGTGAAATTCGCAAGTAAATGCATGGTAATAGATGATATTAATAGTCAAATAAAGGAAACCACCGTTAAAATAAATGCTCTTACTACAGAATTAGATAATATAAAACAATGTTGTACCATTTTAAGAACACCAAACGATATTCTAGAAAAATTTATTGAATTGCAAAAAAACAAAACAACGTCTGTGAATAAAAAACGAAAGGACATTGAAAGACAACTACAACAAATCCTGGATAATTATAAATATGTTGAACAAGATAAAGTAACATATCAGAAAATCGGTTTAAAAGAAAAAGAAATTAATGATCAACAAAATCAACTACATAATACTACTTCTTATATTGAAAGCGGAGTCGCAACAGTTGTATCCCTTTTAAAAGAGGATGGCTATATAAATGATGATACAGAACTAGTACTGACAATTAAAGGAAAAATCGCTAGTCAATTAAGAGAAATTCATTGTTTGGTATTTGCTGAATTATTAGAAAACAAAACTATTGATATGTTAACATCAAAGCAAATGGTATTATTATTTAGTTGCTTTACAAATATCAGTGTTCAAGATGATTTTAAAGACATTGTTCCTTCTACAGAAGACAAACAAATAATCGAGACACTGGCAAAAGTAACAAATATGTATGAAATGTATGAACAAAAAGAGTTGGATTATAATATAAGTACTGGTTTAGATTACACTATACATTACGATTTGTTAAAATATATAGATGAATGGTGTAATGCTAAAACAGTGGAAGAATGCAAACACGTATTGCAAAAATTAGGTGAAGAAAAAGAAGTCTTTTTAGGTGAATTTGTGAAGGCAATTTTAAAAATAAACAACATTACATGTGAAATGGAGAAAATAGCCGAACTTACTGGAAATATATCCTTTTTAAGTAAATTAAGAGAAATACCAAATATGACAATGAAATATGTAGTTACAAACCAATCATTATATGTATAAAATGGTGTATTATTATTATGTGTGATTATTATACAAATTTTTTATTTTAAATTATATATATATATGAAATTAGTTATAAGAACTGTATTTTTTCACCTTTTGTGTATTGCTGTATTTGCGGTTGTATATTATAAGCTTAAAGACCATTTTACACGTAATAATAAAGAAGAATTTACTATATTAGATTATTTATTATTAAGTACAACTATACAAGCTGGGGTTGGGTTTTCAGATATGTTTCCTACAACTATTCATAGCAAACTAGCATTGGTTATTCAACAATTTTTAATCATATTTACACATGTATTAACAATATATATATTTACATTATAATTTAAAAGTGATGGCAAAATAATAATATATTTATATACTAAATAAATGGAAAATAAGAAACTTAAATATAAAAATAATATTAAAGCTGTGAGTAAAACAATTAAACCAAAAAATAAAACGTGTAAAAAGTTTTGCAAAGAAGTTTTCCTACCTGAAAGAGAGAACGTTGAAATAAAATTTAGTTCAAAATATCAGCCACTTGAAGTTCTTCGTAAAACGAATAGAAAAACATTTGCCAATACTCTTGAAAGTATGTATTTGAAAAGTTGTAACGATATTTATTGTCAAAAATCTTGTAAAAATAATAAAAAAAGGTGGTTAAAATCATTTACAAAAAAAAGAAAAGAAAAACTAATTCAACAAGGAGCTATAACAGGTTGTAGAGATTTAATCAAAGAATTTCCGGAGTATTATAAAAATATATAGATAGTTGAAAGGTAAAAAATAAAATCTAATATTTTAATTGACATTATTTAAATACTAATTTTATTGTTTATTATGGATATAATTATCAATAATAAATACAGAATAATACAAAAAATAGGTGAAGGGTCGTTTGGATCTATATATAAGGGTCAAAATATGAGAACAAATGAGTATGTTGCAATAAAAGTCGAGTCTATTAAAAATGAAACCAAATTGCTTAAAAACGAATCAATAATATATCGACATTTAAATAATTGTGTTGGTATTCCTTATGTAAAATGGTTTGGTAAAGATAACACTAATTATTATATGGTAATAAATTTATTGGGCGAATCATTGCAAAGTTTAAAAGAGAAGAAGGGTACTTTCTCTCTAAAGTTGGTTTTACAAATAGGAATAAATATAACAACTTTATTAAAAATCATACACGATAAGGGGTTGGTTCATAGAGATATAAAACCAGATAATTTTTTATTAGGATTAGATAAAGAGAATAAAAAAATATATATTATAGATTTCGGGTTTTGTAAATCCTTTATGAATTGTGATAAGCATACAGAAATGAGCAAAACGAGTAGTTTAATAGGTAGTAAAACATATGCTAGTATTAATTCGCATAATTATTTAGAATTAAGTAGGCGGGATGATCTTGAATCACTTGGATATATGTTGATTTATTTATATTTAGGAACGTTATCATGGCAAGATATTTCAGCACTAACAACAGAAGAAGAAGATATTAACGAAAAAATAAAGCATTTAAAACAAAATATAATAGATAAAAATTTACCAATTGTTTTAGTGAATTATATGAAATATGTAAGAAAGTTAGAATTTAACGAGAAACCAAATTATTATATTATTATAGATAATTTTACAAAAGAAATAGAAAATATGAGTTTAAAAGTAGTAAAAAACATGTGATAATATAGTAAATGACATATGATAAAATGAACGAATTTATTGAATCTGTATTTACTGTTTTTAAAATGGTAAATGAGAAAGCAAATAATCAAAAAGATAAAAAAATGAAGATGATATCATTAATTATTTATAATTATGTTTTAAAAATGGCAAAAGATAATATGATTGACTTAAAAAATATTTCAGAAAAAGAAAATATTAATTTGATATCCTTTTTTGAATATATTTCTTATAATAATATTGAATTATACGATTTTAATAAAATTAAAATGGAAGATGTTGATACTAGTAAAAGCGAGGATTTGGAAAGATTTGTATTAACCCATATTTATTACATAACACAAAAAAAATAATATGTTACATAAAACAGTATAAAGATTAACTATTATAGTAGATTATAATACAATGTCATATAAGGATACTGTTACATCTTCTACCGCTGCCGATACTCTAACTGGACGCGTAAAGTGGTTTAATAACAAGGCAGGTTATGGTTTTATTACAGTGACTGATGGAAGTCGTGCTGGTTCAGATATTTTTGTGCATCATAGCGGTATCAATGTTGAGAACCAACAATACAAGTATTTAGTGCAAGGTGAATATGTAGATTTTGTCTTGGAAAAGACCGAATCAGGAACGCACGAGTATACTGCTTCGAAGGTTAATGGAATTAATCATGGTAAGCTTATGTGCGAGACGAGACGTGATTTTAAGTTAGCTAGAAGTGTTTATAAGTCTAAGCCTACTTCTGAGACTGACGTTCCTGAGCAAAGCGAGCCAAGACAACAAAGTCAACCAAGAGAACAAAGACACCCAGTGTCAAGAACACGTGGTGAAGGCCCAAGAGATTCAGATTCTGATAGAAAGGAATGGTCTACAGTTACACCGCGTAGTAAGTCAACAGAAAAGCAACCTGTAAAAAATACATCTGGAAGAGGACGTGGTAGACCTCCACGAGCAACAGTAAATGCAACAGAATCAACGTAATATAAAATTATACTATAAATTTCAAAAAATTATATTTTTATATAAAATTTTTTGAAATAATATAAACATTATATATAATGAATAGTTTAGCCAATTCTAAAGATAATCAAATGGGAGGTAAAAAAAGAAGTAATGGTCATAAATATTCGTGTAAATGTCCTATTTGTGTTAATATGAAACATGCAAAACGTGGTGGTGACATAGATGCTGATGATAAGAATGATTCTAATAATTATATTGATGATAATCGTGATAATATTGGTTCACAAATCGCAGGTAATAAAAAGAAAAGCAATGGACATAAAAAAAAATGTCCTTGTCCTATTTGTAAAAATATGAAAAATAAACGTGGGGGCGATAAAAGTATTGATGAAGTTGTTGTTGATGAAGAAGAATACTTACCAAAAAATATTTTTGGAGGAAAAAAGAAAGGTAATGGACATAAAAAAATGTACACTTGTCCTATTTGTAAAAATATGAAAAAGAAAGTAGGTGGAAATAAATATGACGAAAGTTCAGATAAAACTCTTATAAATCAAGATGAAGATAAAGAAAACTACGATAATGAAGATGAAGCTGACGATAAAGAATATAATGATTTATCTGGTGGAAAAACCAGACGTAAAGGTGGAAAACGCACTCGTAAAGGTGGAAAATCCAGACGTAATTCCATAAAAACTAGACGTTATATAAGGCGTTCTAATAGACGTCATTAAATAATATTAATATAAATCTATTTAAAGTTTACTTCATAAATGAAGATATAGAAATGGAACAAGAATCTACTACTGCTGTTAAACAAAATGAGAATGATGTATTTGAACAATTTGGTATTGTAATAGATAGTTTAACTGCATTTAGAAACCAAATTAATAGCATTCAACAGCAAATTAAACAACTTGAAAAGAATGTTAAAAAAGAAATGAAGGTTTTAAAGAAGGATATTATTAAAAATAAAAATAAGGGAAATCGAAAACCGTCTGGATTTGCAAAACCAAGTAAAGTAACAAAAGAATTATGTGATTTTATGAATAAAAGTGAAGGAACCGAAATTGCAAGAACAGAAGTTACACGAGCACTCGTATCATATATTAAAGAAAATAAATTAGAAAATGTAAATAATAGTAAGATAATTACTCCAGACCAAAAATTAAAATTTTTATTGGGAATTGAAGAAGAACAAGAAGTAACATATTTTAATATTCAAAAATTTATGAATAAGCACTTTGTTAAGAGTGAAACAAGTCTAATAAAAAATAATTTATAAATCTCATGTTTTTTTCTTTTTCTAATTTTAATACAAATGATGTATATTATATAAATAATATACATCATTTAATCAATATTAAATTCGCATACAATTTAAAAATTAAATCTTCAATTACTTTTATTTTGTGTTTATCTTGTTGTTTGCAAGAACTTTTAAATATTGAAACAACACTATCTCCAATTGTGTAACTATATAACAATCTAGTTGGGTAGGTGATTTTTTTGTAAATTTTAGTGTAATATTTCATTGCTGCCAATATTATTTCTGTAAAATTTTTTTTATAGAAATGAGAATATTTATGTAATTCTGTTTCTTCTCTAAACCATTCTGTTGCACATATCGAAAACTGTTCAAAAACATTGCTTTCTTTTTTAAGAACAAGCTTAAGAACTTCAGCAGCAGTGCTAGCGTATTCAAATAGTTTTTTAATATCCTTCTTGGTGATGTTTTCTAATTTAAGTTGTAATTTTGTTGTAGTGTATTTGTTCTTTAAAATTTGTAGTCGTGTATCAATTGGTAAATATTCCAAAATAATATTTATCATTTCTTCTGGCAAACAAGTTAAATTTAACGCGTTTTTTGAAACGCATTTTTTGTTTGTTTCGTTTGTTTCGTTTGTTTCGTTTGTTTCGAAATCATCGTCATCAAGACAATCATAGTAATTACGTTGTTCCATTTTATTTCTTTTATTAATTTGTAATAATGATGCAGGACCATTATTACGAAGTCTCTTGAAAATAGTTTTGAACTTGTTACTAGTTGTCATGTTTAGTATTTGATTTTTATATCTTATAATTAATTTATAATTTTCAAATCAATTTTTTTATATTTAATTATTTGAAGTTCTTCATCTTCTTCAACTAATTCTTCCTCAAATTGTATATTATAATCATAATCAAAAACCAAATCACATATATAATCTTTTTTAATTCTTGTTAACCATACTTTTTCACATAAAGGAATATAATTTTCATATATATTTTTACCACCAATGAATATTATTTTGAAATCAATATTTAGAAAGGGATAAATATTATTAATGTTCATTTTATTTTCTAGAATATCTAGATGAATTTTATTGTTGTTTGTAAAAAAAAGATTTTTATATTTATTATAATAATCATCAAATAAATATATTTGAGGTGTATTAGTTAATACAATGTTTAATCTATTTTTTAATGGACGATACTTAATTGGAAGCGAGAAAAATGTAGTTTTCCCCATTATTACAATGTTATTTTTAGTAATATTATAAAAAAATGACATGTCTTTTTTAGAGTTCCAAGGTATTATTCCGTTTTTTGAAATTCCATTTTTCGTATCAGTTGCTAATATTGCCTCCATCTAATTAAATTATAAATTAAAAAAACAAAATTAATTTAAAACTAGTTATTATGACTGATAAAAATGATAGAATAAAAGAGGCTGTTCAAAAACTCTTTAAAATGGATATGAAAAAATTATTTTTTATTTATACACCTCCCAAAGTAGGTTCTACAACTTTAGTAACATCATTAAGAGTATCACTTGGAAAAAGTAGTAACGTAATTCATATACACGATGATATTATGCTAAATGTTTTATCTGGTATAAATAATGTAACCGTTAATGAAATAATAAATTATTTAGCACAACAAGGAAAAGAAGTATATGTAATTGATGTATATAGAACTCCTATAGAGAGAAAAATGTCAGAATTTTTCGAAAAGATTTCACCATATCATTTTAATAATAATGAAGAAAACATAAGTAAATATAAGATGCAGAGAATACTTGATAGATTCAACAATGTATTTCCTCATTTAGCTTTAGGAGAACATTATTTTGATAAATATGACATAACAGACCCAATACCATTTAATTTTGAAAAAAAATATACAATTCAAGAAATAAATAATATTAAATATATAAAACTAAGATTATGTGATTCTGAAATATGGGGTAAAATTTTAACTGAAATATTAAAAATAGAGATAATGATGATTAATGATTATCAAACAGATAATAAGCTGATAGGTGACTTGTATAGAAGATTCAAACAAGAATACAGATTACCTGTTAATTTTATTGATTTGATTGTAAAATGCAAATTTTTTAATTATTATTATTCTGAAGAAGAGAGAAATAGTTATTTGAATATATGGAAAAGAAAATTATGTTTCGAATTTAAGCCATATACTGATGCGGAGTATAAGTTTTATGTTAATTTGTATTTAGAAAATCAATATATTAATGATATTCAATTAGATCATTATATCGATAATGGATGTTACTGTAAGTTATGTAATAAAAAAAGGAGAGAAATATTTTTTAAAGCAAAAAAAGGTGAAATAATAACTGAAAAACTAATTCATTATGACGTCATTAGTAATGAAATAGATAATAGAAATCATAAACTACTTCAAGCTATAAAGAATAAAATTGCCTTAAAAAAATTTCAACCCAAACAATTTTCAATTAATCACTTAAATAAATAAAAAATGTAAAGAAAAAGATGAAATCGATGTGTTCTCATCTTTTACATAGTTAAAATTACTTAAAATTACAATGAAACATGTTTAATATACAATATACATTTCATATTTTTTTACATATTGTCAATGACAGGGACAATGTAATCTTCGTCGTCAAATCTACTGCTTCCAAGAGATATCTCAGACATTGAGTCGTTGCCTTCTTCTTCTGACACGTCGTCAGACACAAAATATGTAGTTCCATGATTAGACATCAGTTCAGGACGTGTGTGTTGCCGAATATACTCATTAGCAATATCCCTCATTTTTTGGCCTTCAGGGTTATAAGGCTTTTTGTTTTTTTTAATTGTTAATGGTTGAATCTTTAACACATGCGAATCGTCGTCAGAATAATCAATGTTGTAACGTTTTTGACAAGCTATTTGGTCTTCTTGTATTAGTTCGTCCAGACTTTTTTGAACACGATATTCTTCTTGAACATAGTAATCTTCAACATAGTAGTCATTTTCTTTATCAACAAATGAGTCGTTTTTTGCTTTAGTAGAGAAAACATATGCCGGCTCAATTATCCACAATGGCTCCTCATGGTAGTCTTCTTCTGAACAAGAATAAATGCTCCAGTATGATTCATCTGAAGAACCAGGGAACTCACGAAAGCGTACCTCACAATACCCACCATTTGTTTTAAGTAATTGCAACATTGTATAAGCTAGTTCGGTCTCTGCAAAATTACATGGGAAACGTACTCGCTGTCTTGTGTTTCTGTACCATTCAACCGGGTTGCTTTCCAGTAGCTCAGGGTCAGCTTCATAATAGCATTTAATATAATTAGGACTTACCTGAAAGATTTCATTTAAAATAGTTGCGATATTCAGAGAAGTAAAGCAAACAGAAATGGAGGAAACTTCAATATAATTAATATAACTCATAATAGAATAATAAATTACGGTTAAGTATGTTTAAAACAGTTTGATTGATTTTAATTTAATTTAGATTAATATTGAAAAAGTAATTCAATTTTTTATTTTATATAAAATAAAATAAAAAAACGTAGTTTTTACACCTTTATAAATTTAAAACGCTGATTTTTTTATAAATGGATAAAAATTTAAATTAATATCATTATTACCACCATTATTTGGAAAATCTAAATTATCAATAGGCAAAGATTGCATATTCAATTCTGGAACCAAATTAAAATAATTTTTATTGATATACGTTAATTCAATCACATCGGGAATGTTATTCAGTATTGGGCCATGATTATTACCGTGCGCATGTACGATATAATGTGTTTTTGATAATTTTTCTAAACATTTTACCTTATCATTATAATTACAACCCCATTCGTTATTTGTAATTCCATGAAATTCTATTACAATTTGTTTAAATTTATTCAATTGGGTTTCGTCTATTTGTAATAACCATGGATATTCACCCCCTTCTATATCTATTTTTAAAAAAATATTGCAATATTTGTCAGTCAAAAACGATAAATTAGTATTATTATTATCATTAAAAATATTTATATTTTTTTTTATAAATTGTATATTTTCTGTATATTGATAAGGATAATCGTTTATAGTTCCATCAAACCCATAACTATCATTTTTATTTATATTATATTTATTTAGAAAATCTCGTGAAAAACTTTCTTCATCTGATATTCCAGCAGAAATATAACAATCATACTCCCCATCCAAATCAGCTAATATATACCCACCATCTCTATTTGAACCACACCTAATTTTTTTTTCAAAATTGTAAACTTGTAATAATTCAAGATTATTCATTATATATACTATTATTATTATTAAAAATTTAAATGTAAGTGTAAATAAAATGAAAAATTATAAAAAATCGGTGTTAAATGTGCAAAGGTGTAAATAGAAATAGAAATAGAAATAGGAGTGGGCATGGGGGAACCTAGGTTCCCCAGAGAAAAACAATTTTTCAGTAAAAAAAGAAATGAGTAAAGTAAAAAAAAAATTGAAAAGAAAATAAAAGTAAAAAGAAAGAGTAAATAAGAATCGTGTAAAAAGCTTAAAGCGTAAACCGTA
>Ga0187844_10003044_pt1 | contig 11392 bp, 6 predicted proteins | sample SpaLakP09_SKY_50_FD_134517 | JGI IMG/M metagenome (GOLD analysis project Ga0187844, IMG submission 134517) | Oligotrophic lake water microbial communities from Sparkling Lake, Wisconsin, USA - SP09_SKY_50 | ecosystem: Environmental > Aquatic > Freshwater > Lake | place: USA: Sparkling Lake...
CCGCGCCTGATGGATGGCAGCTGGTTTAGCGAACTGACGGGCGGCTATGACCCGCGCAGCGATCGCGGTTTCCATGAAGGCACGGCATGGCAATACCAGTGGCTGGTGCAGCAGGACGTACCGGGGCTGGCGGCAGCCATGGGCGGACAGAAAGCAGCGCTGCATCGTCTCGATCTGTTCTTCGACTATGACGCCATACAGGCCGACGCTGCTGCCGTGCGCAAATCGTGGGTAGTGGGGCCATACAGCTACTACAGCCAGTTCCGCTACAACCCGAATAACGAGCCGGATCTGCATGCGCCATGGATGTACACGCTGATGGGACAGCCATGGAAGACCACTACCGTGCTGCGCGCGGCGGAGACCCTGTTCAGCAACGGCCCTAGCGGTGTGACCGGCAATGACGATCTGGGCACCATGTCGGCCTGGTATATGTTCAGCGCATTGGGGTTGTATCCCGATGTGCCGGGTAGTGGCCGCTTCCTGCTGCATGCGCCGCGCTTTGCCAAGGCGGAAATCGATCTGCCGCAAGGCCGCGTGCTGAGCATTACCGCACCAGCCGCCGTGCCGGGCGAACGTCGCTTTGTGGAGAGCGTGCGCTGGGCCAATCAACTGCAGTCGCGCGTCTGGCTGGACTGGGAGCAGATACAGGCTGGCGGTACGCTGAACTACCAGCTCACGCCGCAGGCTGAACGCGCAAGCTGGGGCACCCGCGCGCGTGATCTGCCCAAAGCGCCTGCTGGCATTGCGCCCTGAGCGGCAGTGTCAGTCCGCTCGAAATAACAACGACAACGAAGAGACAAAAGGAGTACACGATGGAACACATTTCGCAGCGCGCGCCGTTGCAGCATGCGCAGGCCAGTAGTAGCAACACCGCCCGCTTATCATCATCACCACGCTGTTTTTCATGTGGGGGCTGCTGACGGCGCTCAATGACGTGCTGATTCCCCACCTGAAGGCGCTGTACACGCTCAACTATGTGCAGGCCATGCTGGTGCAGTTCTGCTTCTTCGGTGCCTACTTCCTCGTCTCGCTGCCCGCCGGCATGCTGATTAAGAAGATCGGTTATCAGAATGGTGCCGTGGCGGGGCTGGTGATTGCAGCCGCCGGTTGCGCGCTGTTCTATCCCGCTTCGATGAGCGGCTACGCGCTGTTCCTGCTCGGCTTCTTCGTGCTGGCGTCCGGCATTACGATACTTCAGGTAGCTGCCAACCCTTATGTGACGGTGCTGGGCGATGCGCGCACGGCATCGAGCCGCCTGACACTGACGCAGGCCTTCAATTCGCTCGGCACTACAGTGGCGCCTACGCTGGGCGGCATCCTGATTTTGTCCAGCGATGTGACGGACCGCGCCGCGCAGGCGGCTAGTGTGCAGGGACCGTATCTGGCGCTGGCAGGTGCCTTGCTGCTGCTGGCGTTGATGTTCGCCTTTGCCCGTCTGCCTAAAATTGATTATGCCGAGGACTCTTCTCCAGCTGCCGGCGCGGCGAAAGAATCGGCACTGTCCCACCCGCAGCTGGTGATGGGCGCCATCGGCATTTTCCTGTACGTGGGCGGCGAAGTCAGTATCGGCAGCTTCCTGATTAACTTCCTTGGAGAGCCGAATATCGCCAGTCTGCCAGCCGACATGGCGGCGCACTATGTCAGCTACTATTGGGGTGGGGCCATGGTAGGACGCTTCATCGGCTTCCTGGTGATGCGCTATATTAGCCCCGGCAAGACGCTGGCTTTCAATGCCGCTGCTTCGATGGCGCTGATACTGGTGGCCATCTTCGGCCATGGCCAGACGGCGATGTGGGCGATCCTCGCGGTTGGGCTGTGCAACTCCATCATGTTCCCCACTATTTTCAGCATTGCGCTGTACCGTCTTGGTAATCTGACCGGGCAGGCATCGGGCATACTGTGCATGGCGATTGTGGGCGGCGCCATCGTGCCGTTCGTCCAGGGCCTGCTGGCCGATTCCATTGGTCTGCAGCCGTCCTTCCTGATGCCCTTGCTGTGCTATGCCTTCGTACTGTACTTCGGCGTGAAATATGCCGGACTGTATAGCACCGGCGAGCAGGCCTGAAATAAGCGGGCGCGCGCCATGCGGATGTTGAAACCTGTGTTGGCCCTTTGTGCTGCGCTGGCAGGGGCATGCGCCTATGCGCAGCTGGCGGCGGTGGACCGTCCCGCCATCGCTTTCCAGCCGCGCTACTACATCGCCTACCGTACCAGCACGCCGCCGCAGATCGACGGCCAGCTGAACGAAGCGGACTGGCAAAAGGCCGACTGGACGGAAGACTTTGTCGATATCGAAGGCCCTTCCAGACCCAAGCCGCGCTTTCGCACCCGCGCAAAGATGCTGTGGGACGACGAGTACCTGTACTTTGCCGTGGAGATGGAAGAGCCTGACCTGTGGGCCACGCTGACCGAGCGCGACAGCGTGATCTATCACGATAACGACATCGAGCTGTTCATCGACCCGGAAGGCAGCACCCACCGCTATATGGAGCTGGAAATCAACCAGCACGGCACGGCGTGGGATCTGCTGCTAACCAAACCTTACCGCGATGGCGACAGGGTGGCTTACACCGGCTGGGACATGCACGGTCTGAAAATAGGCCGCCAGCTGCGCGGCACCTTGAACCAGCCCGGTGACAAGGATCAGGGCTGGACGGTGGAAGTGGCCATTCCGTGGCGCGCTTTGCGCGAAAGCCATGACGCGGTGCTGCATCCGGTGGCCGGTGAGCAGTGGCGCCTGAACTTTTCGCGGGTGGAGTGGCAGACCAGCAGTGCCGATGGCCGCTACCGCAAGCTGACCGAGGCTGCGACGGGCAAACCGCTGGCTGAAGATAACTGGGTGTGGTCGCCGCAGGGCGTGATCAATATGCATTACCCCGAAATGTGGGGCGTGGTGCAGTTCTCCGGCCATAGCGTGGGCAGCCAGCGCGATGCATGGCGCCCCGATCCGGCACAGGCGGCGCGGTGGGCGCTGCGCGAGGTGTATTACGCCCAGCGCAGCTATTTCGCTAAACACCAGCGCTTCGCTTCCAGTCTGGCGCAACTGGGCTTGAAACTGGCGCCGCTTGCGGGCTATGCCTGGCCACCCCGTATCGAAGCGACATCGCAGCAGTTCTCGGCCCGCCTGCAGGGGCGGGATGGCCAGCCCACGCTGCAGATTGACCACGATGGTCTGCTGCACTGAGAGGAGTGCCGATTTTGTTTAGTAAATTCCCGATAAACTCGCTATCCATTGCTGTGCCAGCGCTTGCTGGCGCCAATGCCATGGCTATACTGACAAGTGTGGCAGCCCGCAGAGGCGCAGATTGCATGGGTTTAGTAAAAACGGGAGTGAGACACATGAGCGTTACCATCCGCGATATCGCCAAAGCCACCGGGCTTTCGAGCGGCACCATTTCGCGCGCACTGAAAAACGAAGGCGGCCTGACCGAAGAAACCCGCCGCATGGTGGTGGAAACGGCCCGCAGCATGGGCTACGACATGGGCCGGCTGCGCCAGAAAAAGCTTCGGCGCCTGACCTTTTTGCTGCACCGCCAGCACAATAATATGTCCAGCAGCCCGTTCTACACGCCGGTGCTGCATGGCGCGGCGGACGCCTGCCGCAAGCACGGCATCATCCTTTCCTTTACTGCGGTGGGGCCGGCGGACGGCATCGTCGAGCAGATCCGCCTGCACCAGTCGGATGCGATTCTGTGCGCGGGCTATTTCGAGCCGGAGCTGCTGGCCGTGCTGCGCAGCATAGGCAAGCCGCTGGTGCTGATCGATATGAAGCTGGCTGGGTACACCTCGGCCAATCCGGACAATATGATGGGCGGCTATTTGGCAGCGCGCCATCTGCTCGATATCGGTCGTGAACGTATCGGATTCATATCCGGTTCGCTGGCGCACTTCAGTATCCGCGAACGGGCGCGTGGCTTCCGTCAGGCGCTCTTCAATGCCGGCGTGCTGGCCGATCCTCGGCTGGAAGTGATGATGCAGGAAGGCGTGGAGCTGGAGGCGGCGGCGCGCGAAGCGATGGAAACGCTGCTGGCCTTGCCCCATCCGCCGGATGCCGTGTTCTGCTACAACGATGCGGCGGCGCTGGTAGCTATGGATACCTGCATGCGCGCCGGCCTCAAGGTTCCCTACGATATCAGTATCGTCGGCTTCGACGATATCGCTGCCGCTGCTCACGCGCGCAGGCCATTAACTACGCTCAGTGTGGACAAGAGCGCGCTCGGCGCGCTGGGCGTGGAACTGCTGCTCAACGGCGAAACGGATGAAGTGATAGAACGCGTGCTGCCGGTGAATCTGGTGGTGCGCGAAAGTACAGTCTGCCGGCCGAATAACTAGCCTTAACTACGCCCACTACGATCAGAAAGGGACGTTTTCCATGCTTTATCGCTCTATCATGCTCGCTGTAGCATGGGCTGCTGCATTGTCTGCTACTTCTGTGTGGGCAGCCAATCCGGCGCCGAATCCGCGGTCCGATCTGGCGCGCTACGTCAACCCCATGGTGGGCACAGGCGGGCATGGCCACACCTTCCCCGGACCCACGCTACCGTTTGGCATGATACAGCCGGGCCCCGATACCCGTTTGACGGGCTGGGACGGCAGCAGCGGCTACCACGACAGCGACCGCGTGGTGTATGGCTTCAGCCATACCCATCTCTCCGGCACCGGCGTGTCCGACTATGGCGACATACTGCTGCTGCCCGCTACGGGCAAGGTCAAATGGGCCAGTGGCTACCGTTACAAGGGCGAGGACCCGCTGCCGTTCGATGCCAGCGGCTATGGCAGCCAGTTCGATAAGGCCAGCGAACGGGCCGAAGCTGGCTATTACGGCGTAACGCTCAAGGATTATGGCGTAAGGGCCGAGATCACCACCACTTTGCGCACGGCGCTGCATCGCTGGACGTTTGCGCGTGCCGATCAGGCTCACGTCATGCTCGACCTTTCCCATCGTGGCGAACTGCTGGCATCGGGATTGAGCGTGATGGATGACCGCACCGTGGCGGGCTGGCGGCGTACCAAGGCGTGGGCGGTGAACCGTCCGGTTTACTTCATCATTCGCTTCGATCATCCGTTCAAGCGTCTGGCAGGGCCGATGGGACAGGATCAGATCAAGGCCGCGCTGGCATTCGATCTGAAGGCAGGCGAAGTGTTGCAGGCGCAGGTGGGCATTTCGGCTGTCGATGCCCAGGGAGCAGAAGCCAATCTGGCATCCGAACAGAAGGGCTTTGCGTTTGACACCGTACGCCAGCAGGCGCGCGCCGCATGGAACCGCCAGCTGGCGCTCATCGAAGTGGAGGGCAGTAGCGAAAAGGACAAGCGGGTGTTCTACACGGCGCTGTATCACGGCTTTGTGCAGCCGAATACTTTTCAGGACGTGGATGGACGCTACTTTGGCCGCGACGGACGGGTGCATCAATCGCAGGACGGCACGCGTTACTCCGTGTTCTCGCTGTGGGATACCTTCCGTGCTGCGCATCCGCTGTACAGCATCATCGAACGGCGCCGTAACGAAGATTTCATCAAGACCTTTATCGCCCAGTTCAACGAAGGCGGCCGCCTGCCGGTCTGGGAATTGTGGGGCAACGAGACGGACTGCATGATAGCCTACCATGTGGTGAGCGTGATCGCCGATGCCTACGCCAAAGGCATACGGGGCTTTGATGCCAAGGCTGCGCTGAATGCCATGGTGAAGAGCGCCGAGGTGGACAAGTACGGCCTTACAACCTACCGCAAGCAGGGCTATCTGCAAGGCGACGAGGAAGCTGAAAGCGTCTCCAAGACACTTGAATATGCCTACGACGACTGGTGCATTGCCGTGCTGGCGACGGCACTGGGCGAGAAGGATATTGCGCAGCGCTTTGCCGCCCGTGCCGAAGGCTGGCGCAATCTGATCGACGAAAAAGGTCACGTGCACCCGCGCGTGAAAGGGCGCTGGATGGAGGGCTATGATCCGGCGGAAGTCAGCGTCAATTTCACGGAAGCCAATGGCTGGCAGTACGGCTTCTTTGTCCCGCATAACATCGAAGGCTTTATTGCTCGGGTGGGCGGCAACGAGAAGTTCCTGCAACTGCTCGACGATTGCTTCAATGCGCAGCAAGGACTGAGCGGGCGCCATCAGGTTGATATCACGGGTCTGGTAGGGCAGTACGCGCATGGCAACGAGCCTAGCCACCATATGGCTTACCTGTATACCTATGGCGGCCAGCCTTGGAAAACCCAGGCGCTGGTCAAGCGGCTGATGGACGAAATGTATAACGATGCGCCGGACGGGCTGGCCGGCAATGAAGACTGCGGTCAGATGAGCGCATGGTATGTGATGAGTGCACTGGGCCTGTACTCGGTGACGCCGGGCCAGCCGAATTACGTGATCGGTACGCCGCGCTTCCGGCGCGCTACCATTCATCTGGAAAATGGCAAGCGCTTCACCATCCGTGCCGACGGCGCAGGACCATACATACAGGCGGCGCAGCTGAATGGCAAGCGCTGGAACTCTGCATGGCTTATGCACGACACTATCATGCAGGGCGGTGAGCTGCGCTTCAGCATGGCGGCGACACCGTCACAGTGGGGCAGTGCGGTAGCAGACCGGCCCCGCAGTGGCCAGCTGCCGGTGCTGCAGCAGGTAGTGCTGGCGCCGGTCGCAAGCGGGCCATATCGCTTCAAGGACACGGCCGTGCTCGACGCGCAGGCCATGGAACCGGTCGATGCTATTCACTACAGCGTCGATGGCAGCGAGCCGGATGCGGCCAGCCCGCGGTGGCAAGGTCCGCTGACGGTCGGCGCAACGACCACACTCAAGCTGCGTGCGCGGCGCGGGCAGTACTGGAGCCCTGTGACCGAGGTGCCAGCGGTAAAACTGAGCGAACAATTGAAGATCACCCTCAAGTACGCACCGAATTCACAGTATGCCGGTGGTGGCGCGGCGGCGCTGGTCGATGGTATCCGGGGCGGTAATGATTTCCGCCTCGGTGGCTGGCTCGGTTTCTATGGCGTGGATCTGGATGGAGTGATTGATCTGGGTGAGCAGCGCAAACTTAAACGCGTGGCAGTGAACTTCCTGCAGGACCAGAACAGCTGGATCTTCATGCCCAAGGCGCTGGAGGTGGAGGCCAGTAGCGATGGCAGCCAGTGGATACTGTTAGGGACGGTGCAGAACACTGTGGACGAACATGCCGACGGCAGCATTATCCGTGAGCTGGCCGTGACCGTGGATGGCAAAGCTGCCCGTTATGTGCGGGTACGTGGCGTGGCGCCAGTGTGGTGCCCGGACTGGCACAAGGGACAGGGCAACCGTAGCTTTATTTTTGCTGATGAAATCACCGTGGAGTAAGACGATGCGCAGTGAACTGCAATGGAATAAACCGGGAGCGGCGCTGCTGCTGGCCGCCGTGGCGCTGGTATGTGGCAGGGCGCAGGCGAGGGAAGTCAGTGTCAGCTCGCCCGATGGCAAGCTGACCGTTATCGTCAGCGACGAGCGCGGTGCGCCGAATTACCGCGTCCAATATGCGGGCAAGGAAATCATGCCGGCCGCCCGCCTGGGGCTGGCGCTGCGCGAAGGGCCGGAACTGGGTGAGGGCTTCAGCATTGCCGCCACCCGCACGTCGGATAAGGATGAAACGTGGGAGCAACCCTGGGGCGAACGCCGGCTGGTGCGCGACCATCATCGCGAACTGCTGGTGGAGCTGGCGCATGGTGGCAAAACGCCGCGCAAGTTCGCCTTGCGCCTGCGCGTATTCGATGATGGTCTGGGCTTCCGTTACGAAGTGCCGCGCCAGCGCGGTGTCGAACAGGTGGAGATTACCGATGAGCGCACCGAGTTCCGTTTTGCCGATAGCGACAAGGTGCGCGCATGGTGGATACCGGCGCGCTACTGGCGCAGCTACGAAGCGCTGTACCAGAAGACCAGTCTGCGCGATGCCGTGCATGTGGAGACGCCGTTCACGCTGCGGTTGGCCAATGGCGTGCATCTGGCCCTGCATGAAGCGGCGCTGACCAACTATGCGTCGATGACGCTGAACCAGCGCCGTGATGGCGTATTCAAAGCCGATCTGACACCTTGGTCGGATGGCATCAAGGTCAAACTGCGCGCTCCGTTCAATACGCCTTGGCGCACCGTGCAGGTGGCGCCCGATGCGGCGGGCCTGCTGAATTCCGATCTGACCCTCAACCTCAACGAACCGAACAAGCTCGGTGACGTCTCGTGGGTCAAGCCTGGCAAGTACGTGGGTATCTGGTGGGCCATGCACCTGTGGCAGAAAACCTGGGCCTCTGGCGACAAGCATGGCGCTACTACGGCCGAAGTGAAGCGCTATATGGACTTCGCCGCCAAGCATGGCTTTAGCGGTGTGCTGGCCGAAGGCTGGAATGTGGGTTGGGATGGCGACTGGCCCGAGAACGGCGAGTTGTTCAAATTCTCCCAGCCGTATCCGGATTTCGATATGGCGGCGGTGGCAGCCTATGGCCGCAGCAAGGGGGTGAAGCTGATCGGCCACCACGAGACGTCGGGTGCCGTTAGCCACTACGCCAGCCAGATGGGCGCCGCCTATGACTATGCCCGTGCCAGCAACATCGATACCATCAAGACCGGCTATGTGGCCGATAACGAGCGTATCAAGCGCATCGATGAAACAGGGCAGGTGCGCTACGAGTGGCACGATGGCCAGTTCATGGCGGGCGAGTATCTGCGTTCGGTGACGGAGGCGGCCAAGCGGCACATCGCTATCGACTCGCACGAGCCGATCAAGGATACGGGGCTGCGCCGCACCTATCCCAACTGGATTTCGCGTGAAGGGGCACGCGGGCAGGAGTACAACGCCTGGGGCTACCCGCCCAATCCGCCCGAGCACACGGCGATACTGCCGTTTACCCGCATGCTGTCCGGCCCGTTCGACTACACACCTGGCATCTTCAATCTGGAACCGAACGGCAAAGGCCACGAAAACCGCGTGCGTTCCACGCTGGCCAAGGAACTGTCGCTGTATGTGGTGCTGTATTCGCCCGTGCAGATGGCGGCAGACCTGATCGAAAATTACGAAGCGCGCCCCGACGCCTTCCAGTTCATCGCCGACGTGCCGACCGACTGGGAGCAGAGCCGTGCATTGGCCGGAGAAGTGGGCGAATACGTGGTGATGGCGCGCCAGCAGCGCGGCGCACGGGACTGGTATCTGGGAGCGCTCAGCAACGAACGGGCGCGCGATGTGCAGTTCAAGCTCGATTTCCTCGATCCACAACGGCGCTATCAGGCGCAGATCTACCGTGATGGCGCCAACGCGGACTGGGAGAGCGCACCTTACGATATGGTGATCGAACAGCGCGAGGTGCGCGCTGGCGAGGCAATGGCGCTGCATCTGGCCGCTGGCGGTGGCGCCGCGATCCGCTTCAAGGCACTGGACTAGGGCAGGCGGGCTTATTTCGGCAGACTGAAAATTCCCGCTATGTCGTATAAAAGCGCCGTAAAGGTGTTTAATTTGCGGCGTTTGCGCTGCCGGATGCGGCGGGCTTGACGATCCGGTGTGGCGATGGCTTACAATGGTTTAGCCGTCTGTCACATCGGGTTCAATATGCCTATGCACTACCTCCGGGCTCTTACCAGTCCGCACCGTACACACCTGAGTAATCGTCATCTGGGCCGTTCACTGGCTTTTGTCGCTGGCGCCGTCAACGCCGGTGGTTTCTTCGCTGTGGGCCAGTACACCTCGCACATGTCCGGCATTGTGTCCTCGCTGGCCGATGGCGCGGCGCTCGGTGATTTGCCGGTGCTGAGAGCAGGCCTGATGTCGCTGCTGTCGTTTGTGTGGGGAGCAGCGTTTTCCACCATCATGGTCAACTGGGGTAAGCGGCGCGGCGCGCAAAGCCAGTATGCTTTGCCGCTGATACTGGAAGCCATGCTGCTGTTAAGCTTTGGTCTGGTAGGTGCCACGCTCGATGCTTCCGGTCATATCGAGGCGATTCTGTCGCTGCTGTGCTTTGTCATGGGACTGCAGAACGCCATCGTCACCAAAATTTCTCGCGCTGAAATCCGCACCACCCACGTCACCGGACTGGTTACCGATATCGGTATCGAACTTGGCAAGATGCTGTACTGGAACCGTGCCAGCGACGATCCCACACTGGAACCCGTCTGTGCCGACCGCGACAAACTGCGCCTGCTTAGTTCCTTGCTGGCGATGTTCTTCTGCGGTGGCCTGACGGGTGCCTTCGGCTTTAAATATATCGGCTACATTGTCACCGTGCCGCTGGCACTGGCTCTGCTTACGCTGGCCATCATCCCCGTCTTTGACGACTGGCAGGCCGTGCGGCGGCGCCAGTCACCGATGGATTTCTGAGCGCTGCGGCTGTTCGTGCTGTTGGTATAGCGCTTCTTCCGCCGCCTGTTGCAATATGCTGGCGTTCTGGTAGGGGCTGGCCGTGCGTACCGCTACGCTGAAGCGCACACTGCCTGCACCACTGCGCGGCAACCCCGTCGCCTCCAGGCAGGCTCCCATTTGGCGCAGTAGTAACTGCGCTTCATCCTCGCCTATGGCTGGCGCAAGGAAGGCAAACTGGTCGGCACCATAGCGCGCCAGGGTATCGCTGGCGCGGTGCATGCAGTTCTTCAGCGTGTGCGCCACCTGTTGCAGCAGTTCGTCTGCCGCCATGGAGCCATGCCGTTCCTGATACACGTCCATCTGCTGCAGGGCGATCAGCCCCATGGCCACAGGCTGCTCTTCGCGCGCCGCCCGGCGCCATTCGCGCACCAGCTGGTCGTCGAAATTGCGCCGGTTGGGCAAGCCCGTCAGGCTGTCGCTGGCCGAGAGATAGGCCAGCTTGTGCTGAGCCTTGCGCAGTTCTTCATTGCGCTGCTCCAGCAGGTCCTCCAGTTCCTGTGCGCGGGCGCGCCAGCGGCGCATCAGCCAGCGCGCCAGTACGGCGGCGGCACCCAGCATCAGCAGGGCCTGTGCGGCGCGGGCCCAGCCGGTTTCCCATGGCGGTGGCGTGATGGTGACCGGCAGGATGATTTCATCGCGTGCGGCTACGCCTTTGTTATTGGTGCCCTGCAGGTGGAAATGGTATTTGCCCGGCGCCAGATTGGTGTAGGTGGCCACCGGGCGGCTGGCATCGGCCTGCACTGGCTGCTTGTCGAAGCCTTCCAGCCAGTAGGTGTAGGCATTGCGGCGCGGCTCGGCGTAGTGCAGAGCGGCGAACTCGAAGGAGATGGTGTTGGCGCTCCATGGTACCGTCAGCGCACGCGGCTGGGTCAGCGTGCCTTCCAGTTGCACGCCTTCCGGCAGTACGCCGCTGCCGAGCGAGCGGTTAAGCACACGCAAATCGGTAATGGCCAGCTGGGGCGGGCGCGACGCGCTGCTGTGGATGGCCGGATTGACGGCAGTAACGCCGCTGCTGCTGCCGAAGTAGA
>Ga0187844_10003047_pt1 | contig 11384 bp, 12 predicted proteins | sample SpaLakP09_SKY_50_FD_134517 | JGI IMG/M metagenome (GOLD analysis project Ga0187844, IMG submission 134517) | Oligotrophic lake water microbial communities from Sparkling Lake, Wisconsin, USA - SP09_SKY_50 | ecosystem: Environmental > Aquatic > Freshwater > Lake | place: USA: Sparkling Lake...
GATCTGGGCGCGCCTGATCGTCGTGTCGCTGCTCGTCGGCGTGGGCATCGGCGCCATCCTGGCGCCGGTTCTCGAAACCATGCAGCGAAGGCTGCGCGTGCCGCGAGGCATCGCGGCCGCCGTCATCGCGCTGATCGCCATCGCACTGGTCGGCGGTATCGGCTGGGCATTCGCCGGCGTCGTCGATTCGCAGGCTGCGCTGCTGGCCGAGCGCGGTCCGGCGCTGGTGCAGCGACTGCAGGAGCTCGCCAACGGCCTGCTCCACCGTTTCCCCTGGCTGCAGAAGAACATGGCCTCGACGGATGTGGCCGGCACCGCGAGTTCGGTGGGCGCGATGGTGTTCAAGGGCGCATGGTCGGGCGTCGGCGTGCTGTCCGCGCTGGTGTTCGCGATCGTCATCGGCCTGTATGTGGCGGTCGATGCCCGCGACTATCGGCAGGGTGTCGTGCGCGCGGTGCCGGCGCGTCACCGCGAGCGCGCCGACCGTTTCGTCGAACAGGCCTCGAGGGTGGTACGCACCTGGTTCCACGCGCAGCTCATCGACATGCTGATCATCGGCAGCCTGACGTCGCTGGGCCTGTGGGCTGTCGGTGCGGATTACTGGCTGCTGCTCGGCGTGCTCACCGGCGTGCTCGGCATCATTCCCTATGTCGGCATCATCATCGTCGTCGTGTTCGCCGCCTTGCTGACCCTGGCGTCGGATGTGACGCGACTTCCCTGGGTGCTGGGCGTCTTCCTCGCCACGCAGCAGCTCGAGGGCCACGTGATCCTGCCGATGGTCATGCGCGGCAAGGTGCAGCTCCCGGCGGTGCCGCTGCTGGTGATCATGCTGCTGATGGGATCCTGGGCGGGCCTGCTCGGCGTGCTCATCGCGCCGCCGCTGTTCGCGGTTGTGCGGCTTGCGTACCTGGAGTTCTACGTCCCTCGCGTGGATGCCATGAAGAAAGGGGACGAACCGATGGAAGCCATCACGGTGCTGCCGGCAACGCAGGCCTCGCGAGCCAGCGGCCCGCCACGCCCCGTGCCTTCGCATCCGGTACCGCAGACGAGCGGCTGATCCCGGCGTCACGAAGGCCGTCCCGGGTCCGGCGGGCAATCTGCGCGGACCGGTCGCGCGGGCCTGTCGCAAGTCACTGATGCGAGCACAGGAAATCGATAGCGCCGATGGCCTGCAGCGGGCACCCCGATTGCGTCCCTCCAGCGTCGTTTCAGTCTCTGAAACCGCAACACTGAAGGAGTAGACCCATGGCAACTGCCAAGAAGAAAACTGCGAGGGCTGCGATGCCGGATGCAGCCCGGAAGAATGCGATCGACGATCGCGGTCCCGGCGCGGAAAAGCCGGAACTCGAGAAGCGGCTGGACAGCAACGCGCAGTCCGAACGGCGCGAGTCATCGAATGCGACGCATGGTGACGACCATGGACGCCGCGACGGATCCGATCATCCCGACGCGAAGAACGACGAGCGCTTCCAGCCACAGGCCGCTGCCGGTGACGAAGGGCGCGAAGAAACCCAGAAGGCGGAGCCACCGGGCGCCAAGCCTGATGAGGGCCGATCGGTGAAGACCGACCTCGACGACGCCCTGGACGACAGCTTCCCGGCTTCCGATCCGCCGGCGCGATCGTCGCCGACCTCGGCAGGTGGGCATCGCGACCGGCGCGACAGTTAGGATCTTCCGGGTTCGGTCGGGGCAGAGCCCCTCCTACAGGAAACTTGTAGGAGGGGCTCTGCCCACTGCGCCGCGCGCAGACCTATTCAGATCATTCTTGTCGCGGCGTGTGGCAAACGGAGAGCCGCCTGCGACGTTCCCGCGCTGCTACTCCGCCGACACCAGCGACTCCTTCATTCGCGAGACCCGTTCACGACGCACGGCCTGCGGAATCCGGGGTGCGAGCGTCGGGCTGCCCCACAGCGTTTCGCGATAGCGTGCGAAGCAGCGCGCGCCGGCGTGGAGCCGCATCAGTGCGCCCTCGGCGATCGGGACGCGCAGGCGCGGATCCGCCTCGATCAGCGGGCGGATGATCTCGCGATTCCACTCGCGCGAGTGCAGCACGTCGATACGCGAATGCAGCGTGAAATAACTGCGCGCACGGGGCGCGACACCAAGGCGCTTCAAGCCCTTGTCGATCTGGCGAACGCGCGACGGCGCGGTGAGTTCGACGACGCCGAGCGCGCCGATCGAGTGATAGGCGTACCGGCGACTGCTGGCCATGCCCGACATCAGGTTGGCCAGGGCCAGGGCTTCCCAGACGGTCGCTTCGACATCGGCGCGAAGTTCCAGCGCAGTGGCCGTGCTGTGCAGCATCGGGCCGTGCATCCGCACTTCGTGCCCGCGTCCCATCTCGTCCCAGTAGTTGCGCGCCATTTCGAGCTTGGCCTGCGTGGGCATGCGCACCTGCGTGAGCGCCACCAGATCGTCGAAGCCGGCCTCGCCCGCGATCTCCTGGTTCAGGAACCAGCGCATGTCGTCCATCGATGCGCGCGTCGCGAGCCAGTTGAACAGGGGGTCGTGCTGACCGGCGCCGCATTCGTCCAGCGACTCGAACCACTGCATGAAGTCATCCGGATCCTGCGGAAGTCCGGCGCATCGCTCGATGACGCCGCGTCGCTCGCCTTCCAGGAAGCGCCCTTCGAGCTGCGCGAAATGTCCCTGCTGCTGCAACTCTTCCAGCCATTCGCTGGTCGGCAGCGCGGGCGTGAGACGTTTGCGGTTGAAATAGGCCAGACGGCGATGCAGCGAATCCTGCGGCGTGATCGGGGCCACGCGGGCGGTAACGGCAAGTGAGGAATTCATCGGTCGCCTCCAGGGCGAGAAACCATGAGTCCCACGACGGCGATGCGATCGACCTCGGCGTATTGAGGAAGACTCATGTTTTCGCCGAAGACGTCGGGATCGAGTTCGGTGTAGCGGTAGTGCAGCGGCGTACGGTCGAGCAGCGCGCTGGCATGACGCAGGAACGTATCGACGCCCCGCACGATCGGCGTGCCGGTGTACAGCACGATGCGACCTCCGGGAGCCAGGCGATCCATCGCATCGGCCAGGAAGCGCAGCGCAAGGTCGACGCCGCCGTGGGCGCCGCCGTCGCGGTACGACCGGTCCAGGCCGTCTTCCATCATGTACGGCGGATTCGCGATGATCAGGTCGAAGTCCGCATCGACGTCCGCCAGTGAATCGCCCAGGCTGAGATCGAGCGCTCCGCAGGCGTTGAGCTCCGCGTTGGTGGCGGCGAACTGCAGCGCTTTCGGATTGATGTCTCGCAGCGTCACCCGTTCGAGGTCGCGACCGTCGAGCGCGTCCAGCGCCACGATGGCGCCCGCGGCCGCACCGCAGCCGATGTCGGCCATCGAACGGACCGGATAAGGCCAGGGCGCAGACAGCATGCTCTCGACGAAGCGGGTGAATCGATAGGTATCGGGACCGAAGAAAACCGCGTCGCGATCCAGCGTGGGATACGACGAGTGAGCGAACAGGCGGTCGCCGATCGAGGAGAAGCGCACGCCGCTACGCAGGCGCGATCCCATGTGCGACAGCATGCGGGCTTCGTGCAGCCAGTGGATGACGCAGTCCGGCATCGCGCCCGGCGAGAACGGAAGGTTCCAGCCGAAGACGTCGTCGAGCGACTGTGCCTCGCGATCCGGCGAGCGCTCGATGACTCGTGCATGCGTATCGGGCGTCGGGCAGACGAAGCGGTACGCCTGCGTCTGCAGCCATCGGCCGAGCGATAGCAGCGCCTCGTTGGGTACAGCGATGACGGGCATCGCGTCCAGTGACGACAACGGCCCCGGAGGAATGCGAGGTGCGGAAACGGCAGAGATGGAATCGAGTGGCACGGTTTATCGGCTCGCTACTTTTCTTTCTTGCATGCGCTAAGGGCGCTGGAGCAAGGGGCGTGCCGTTCGGGGAGCCATCGCGAGTGCCCGGGAAAACCGAGTGAAATAGCCGCTTTTCAGGGAAAATCACGACCAGAAAGATGATCGCTTCGTGTGCTGCCGCACCCTCGCGACGCGGGGCCAACGGGCCGCGGCTTCGTTTTGCACACCCTGTCGCGGACCGCAGCGCAATTCGCGGCGGGTGATCTCCCGATAAGGAGAACGCCCGCTCGCATCGCGCGACCTCAGGGAGAACGCGCGGCTTCCTTGTTCGAGGACGAGTGGATGTCCTTGACGAGGTTTTCGATGATCAGCCGGTTGTACTTGGCGGCATAGACGACGGGGTGGCCGTCGAGCAGCGCCATCGCGCGTTCCTGATCGTCGGTATCCGGCGCGAAGATCAGCAGGAAGTGGCAGCCCGCGTTGGCGAGTTCGAGCTGCTTCTGACGGGCCGGAACGCTGGCGCCAGCCGACAGGAAGCTCGCATCCTGCAGGTTCTCCTCAGCTTCGTCCGCCATCGAGGCGGCATCGACGTACAGCACATGGTCTTCGGGCCACTGTCCTCGCGTCAGCACGGCCTGGGCTTCCTTCGCCGCGGCTGCATTCTCGAACGCTGCGACGATATGTCCCGTCGGGTAGAAGACGCCGCCCTCGAGGAACTTGTTCGCTTCCTTCTGATGATGAACGGGATGCATGGGGTACTCCGGGTTGAACACCACGAGCCAGGCCGCAAACCCTGTTCCCGGCTTTGGGCACGCAGGGTGCTGCTCCCATCCGGGTCCACCGTGAGAAGTCCGCCATGAAAGCCCTGCCCCTGATGTGCCTGCTGTCTGGCCTCGCCGCCGGCTCTGTCGTGCCGGACGCACTCTCTGCCGGACAGATGAAGCCGTCTGGAGCAATGGAAGCCGTCATGTCGGACGACCCGTCGGACTTCTACGAGTCGGCGGCGTCGCTGAATCAGTTCGAGATAGAGGCCGGCAAGCTGGCGCTGGAACGGTCGACGAACGCGGACATCAAGGCCTACGCCGCCACGATGGTGAAGGACCACACGGCGACCGCGCAGAAGCTGACGAACCTGGCGACCAGCAAGAACGCCGATCTGCCGAAGGAGTTGCTCAAGCGGCACCAGATCATGCTCGACAGCCTGAAGGAACAGGACGCAGGCCCCGGCTTCGATGCGAACTACCGCATGAAGATGCTGATGTCGCACAAGGAGGCGGTGTCCCTGTTCGATCAGTCCTCCAAGGAATCCCCGGATCCCGACATCCGCAAGTTCGCGCTCTCGGTCATGAGCACGCTGCAGGAGCACGGCGGACGTGCGCAGAAGCTCGAGGACGATGCGCAGAAGAAGGCCGGAAAGAAGTCCTGAACATGGAGTTCTGTCGGAGCAGAGCCCCTCCTACAAGTCTCATAACCTGTAGGAGGGGTTCTGCCCCGACCGCGCCATCCCTAGAGCGAAAGAGGTCTTTCCGATCGCGCCGAGCTCAATGCAACGCGATCGCAAACGGCTCCGGCGTCCACGTGGTGCCACGCAATTCCATCAGCAAGCGTTCGACCTCGTCCGGTGCGTGCAGGTCCAGTTCTTCGCCGTCACGAAGACGGGCGGCCCTCAGCAGCACCTTGCGCGTCCTGGGCGGCAGTTCGTCGATCTCGATGACCGCCGTCCACGACAGTGGAACGTCGTCGTCGATGACCAGGGCCGACGGCGTGTACAGCACCGTGCCGCCTTCCACCGTCAAGGGCAGCGAGGGATCCAGGCCGGCGAGGCCAAGCGTCTCGAAGTCCTCGATCAGGTCGGCGGGTCTCGCGCTGACCCGCAACTCCGCCCGGTGCGAATCCAGAAGGCGAAGGATGAAGCGATCGATGCGAAGTCGGCTTTCCGGAATCTCGGACCTGTAGCGGCCGGAAAGGAATCCCGGCTTCACGGCATCGTTTCCTTCTTGCCGACGCCAGAGTCCTTCATGCCGCCTGCGGCCTTCTCGGCACCTGGATCCTGTTTCGTGCCCTTGTCGGGAGGGGCCATCGAAGGGGCTCCTGCCGCGCTGTCCTGGTATTGCACCATGCCGCTGATGCGCTCGATGGTGTCGGGCTTCAAGCCCGCCACCTTCTTCAGGTCATCGACGGATTTGAAAGGGCCGCTCACCTTGCGGTGATTGACGATGGCCTCGGCGTCACCCTTGTTGACCTCGAGTTCCTTGACCAGCATCGCGGCGTCGGCCTTGTTGAGGTCGAGCTTCGATGTGGATTTCGTGCCCGCCCGTCCGGCGTCCGGATTCTGCTTGCCGGTGCCCGGTGTCGCCTTCTCGTTCTCGTGAGTGGGCGCGATGGATTCGGTCATCGGCTCGTGATGCGTGGGCGCCGTCGATTGCGCCTTGGACTCCGGCACTGCCTTGGTGTCCGCGAACGCGGTGGGAATTGCGAGGCCGCCGGTGACGAGGGCGGCAAAGAAAACTGAACGCTGCATGGGTTCGCTCCGTTGCGAAGAGGAACCTGCTGTCAGCGAGTTTCGTACCCGAGCCCGCTCGTGGGGCAGGAACAAGAAGTCCTGTCGGGACGAAACCGAAAAACGGCGAAATGCGCTCCGGTGCGCCTCGATGCGAACCGGAGCCGATGCGTCGTCTTAGGACGCCGCGTCCAGCAGCTTCTGGACTTCGCGCTTGCCGATGCCGCGCAGCTGCGAGAGCGACTGCAACTGCGCGCGACGGGGAACGGTCTTTTCCGCTTCCCAGTTGTAGACCGACTGGCCGCTCACACCCGCGAGCTTGCCGAAATCCTCTGCGCTCAAACCCAGGCGGGCACGCAGCGAACGCAAACCCTTGGCCTGGAACCGCAGCGGCTGCTCGTCACCATCCGTGGAGGCTGCTGCGGCGGGTGCGCGTCCCGTGCCGCCGCCCTTTCGCAGGCGGGCGACTTCCTTTTCCAGGGCGGCGATCTGCCGCTTCATCGCCGCGATATGGCGCCGATGCATGGCCGAACTGGCCTGCAAGGGGCCGATCTGGGTTTTCAATACCTTTTTTGCGAGACGGGTGATTTCGTCTTTCAGCACGACGCCAATGTTGGGCATTCCGTTTCCCAGGGGTTGCGAGGCGCACACCATACCGGCCGGAAGCGGGCAGAGGGAAGTAGCAAGGGCGGCTCCTGATGCACCTGTCAGCGCGCGCCAGAGCAAACGACCTGCGTATGGAGGCTTGCCGATTAAGGTCCGCCCAAGTTTGGGTGGCCGGCGGTGCAGCCGCCGCGCGAGCCTTCAGCGGAACAGGAAATCGAAGATCAATTCGATGGTTTTCCGTACTTCTGCTGGCGAAAACACATCGCGTCGCGTCAGAAGCCCGAATTCGGTGGAGACCGAAAAAAGCGTTCCGCCCAGGCCGATCACTGCGTAATAGAGGCGTTCGGCCTCACCGTTGCGCACCGCGCCCGAAGCCTGCCCACGGCGGATCATGTCGCAGACCTGGCTGAACGAATCCAGCAGGTGGGCATCGATCAGCCAGTGGATGCGCTCGCTGCCCTGCGTACTTTCCTGCGTCATGATTCTGTGCAACTGCGGCACCTTGGCCGAGAACTCGACGAAATTCTCGATGAACGCGCGCAGGCCGGCGCCGGCATCCGTCACGTCGACCAGCGCGAGCCGCGCGTACAGCGCGCTCTGGTAGCGGCCGAGCACATCTTCCATCGTGCTCTGCCAAAGCTGTTCCTTCGAATCGAAGTGATAGAGCAGCAGCGGATGGCTCAGGCCCGCGCGTTCCGCGACGGCGCGCGTGGACGTGCCCTCGAATCCGAACGCGCCGAAGCATTCCAGCGCCGCGTGAAGGACGCGCTCCCGGGCTTCGTCGCCGCGCGGACGCTTGGCGGAGGATCGGTCGGCGGCAGGCCGCGCCGGCGCATTCGATTTCGCGGTCAGGCGCGCCGCATGGCTGCGGCGCTGCCCGCGCGCGTTCTTCTTGGCCGGATCCTTCGATGGGCTCTTGGTTGCCACTCGCTTACGTTTCCTTCATGGCGCGGGCGGCGCCAGCCGGCGCGCCCGCGTCGGGTGCGCACCGCGCACGATCGCCTTCGCTCCCGGATTGTGGCCGCATCCTGGCGCTCGCACGTCGTGCAATCCGCATGCGGCGTCGATCAGGCCGGAACCAGCTTGTTGCCGAGCAGCGCCGTCTCGACCGCCACGGTGTCCATGAATTCGAGGACGCTCGTGATCTGGCCGTTCTCGATGTTCAGCACCATCGCGTAGTGCCCCTGCTTGTACGGCAGACCCGTCGGGCCCGCACCTTCGCCCGACGAGACGCTGACTGCCCGGCTGCCCTCGACGATCAATTCGTGGCAGACGAGCTTGAGCGGCTTCTGAAAGCTGGCGAGCGCCGGCACCAGCGCGGCCTTCACGGCTTCGCGTCCGGGCAGCGGGATCGACAGTGGCGTGGTGCCGATGATCCGGTAGGTCGCCGTGTCCGACAGCATGTCGAAGGCGTCGGAGAATTTGCCTGCGCTGAGCAGGTCCATGTAGCGCTGCGCGACTTCGCGGGTGGTGTTGCTCATGGCGTGGCTCCTTGCGGGAAATGGATTTGAAAAAGGTCGGCTTCAGCCGCCGACGCGGATCGCGACCTTGCCGAAATGGCGGCCCGATTCGAGATGGCGATAGGCGTCGGGCGCTTCGTCGAAGGCGAAGGTCTTGTCGACGACCGGGCGGATGCCGGTCAGACCGACGAAGCGCGACAGCTTCTCGAGCATCTCGCCGCTGCCAACGTAGACGCCCTCCATGCGCTTGGCGCCGATGATCAGCGACATGGGGCTGAAGTTGGGATCGGTGCCGAAGCCGCTGACGCCGCCGATCAGCGCGACCACGCCGCCGAAGCGCGCGCTGGCCACCGACCGTGACAGCGTGCCTTCGCCGCCGACTTCGAGCACCAGGTCCACGCCTTCGCCGCCGGTCAGGCGCAGCACTTCTTCCTGCCATTCGGGCTTGCTGCGGTAATTGATCGTGTGCGTTGCCCCGAGCGATTTGGCCTTGGCGAGCTTCTCGTCGCTCGACGAAGTGATCACCGCTTCGATGCCGGCGGCCTTCGCAATCTGCAGCCCCCAGATCGAGACGCCGCCGGTGCCCAGCAGCAGCGTGCGCGAGCCGGGCTGCAGGTTGGCGATGGCGAACATCGCGTTCCATGCCGTCACGCCGGCGCAGGTCAGCGTGGAACCTTCCACGTAGTCCATGCCCTGCGGAAGCTTCGCGAAGCAGCGCTCGGGCAGCACCAGTTCTTCGGCCAGCACGCCGTCGATGCCGCCACCGAACGAGTGCAGGCTCTTGGTGGGCGTCTGGCGGCCGTCGACGTAATCCTGGAAGAAGGTATTGGCGACGCGATCTCCCGGCTTGAACGCCGTGACACCCGCGCCGACCGCGACGACTTCGCCGGCGCTGTCGGAAGCCGCGATGACGGGATGCTCCACGCGGACGGGATACATGCCGTTGACGGCCATCAGGTCGCGGTAGTTGAGCGACACCGCGCGTACGGCGACGCGGACTTCACCCGGTCCGGGATCGCGCGAAGGGCGCTGCACGATCTTGAGGCCGGCGATCTTGTCGCCGTGTTTGAATTGCCAGGCACGCATCGTCATCGGCTTCCTTTGGTCTTGCTGAGAATCTTGCCGAGCGCATCGGATAGCGCCACGGCCGTATCGGAGGGACTGCGGGCGCAACGCCAGCCCACGTGGACGTCGGGACGCACGAGGATGGCGCCTTCCTCCTCGACCTGGCGCAGCTTCGACCAGGTGTTGCTGCGATCCTCGGGTTGGCCGGGTGCGCCGACGCAGACCACGTCGACCGGCACGCCGTAGCGTTCCGCCGCTGCCTTGGCCGCGGCCTTCCAGGCATCGCCCTTGGCGCCAGTGATCAGCACGAATCGTCCGCGGCCGCAGAGATCGTGCGTCGACAAGCGAGTGCCGCCTTTCTCGAGCCAGGCGTGCGGCAGGCGATGTCCCGGGCGCGTCGTCGGCGTGTAGATGTCGCCCATGCGTCCGCGCGGCGGCGGCTCGGTGCCGTCGGGAACCACGGCGTTGCCGTCGTAGCGGAAACCCAGCTCCATGTCGTGTGCCTGGAATTCCATGCGCTGCGTGCCGACGACCTCGTCGGCGCGTGCGCGAAACCACTCGCCCTCGTCGGTATCCGACATCAGCGTGGTGATCTGGAAGGCGTTGAGTTCGGGCGGCGCGCCGGGAATCAGGCCGAAGCCGGCGTCCGTGACGACATGGTTCATGAAGGTCATCAGCGCCCAGCGCGTGTTGCGCGCGGCCACCGGGCGGCGTTCCTGCTCGTAGGAATCCAGCAGTCCGTCGCCGGCCTGGCCCTTGAGCACCGCGGCCAGCTTCCACGCGAGGTTGTGCGCGTCCTGGATGCCGGAGTTCAGGCCCAGGCCCGTCGTCGGCGGATGGCGATGCGCCGCATCGCCCAGGATCAGGCAGCGTCCACCGCGATACTTGTCGGCCAGCACGGCCTCGACGATCCAGTGGCTGACCTTGTGCACCTTGATGTCGAGGTCGGGGATGCGCAGCAGGTGACGGATGCGCGGAACGATGTCGCCCTCGTTGAAATCCGGATCGTTGGGCTGGAACGCGAAGTGGAACACCCACTCTTCGGAGTGCCGGTCGAACTTCTTCGGACCCATCGCCACCATCACGCCGCTGCCCCAGCCGCTGCCGCCCTCGGGGTTGGCGAACCAGCGGATCAGCGGCGAGTCGTCGGTGATGTACTTCGACAGGTCGGCCGTCATGTGCGTGCTGACCATGTCGACGAGATTGCTCGGCCCCTGCAGTTCGATGCCGAGCTTGGGATTGATCGTGCGTCCGCGGTCGGCGCCGCACAGGTACTGCGAGCGCACTTCGAACTCTTCGCCGGTCTCGAGGTTCTTCACCACCGAGGTCACGCCGGCGTCGTCCTGCTCGAAACGCATCAGCTCGTGGCCGAACAGCACCTTGGCGCGCGGGCTCTTCTCGGCGAACTCGCGCAGGATCGGCTCGAGGCGCATCTGCGGAAGGTTGCCGGAACGCGTCGGGCTGTCGGCGTCGTAGATGGGTTCGAGCTTGCCCCCGCCGAACGCATCCATCTTGTAGAGCAGCTTGCCGTCCAGCGGGCCGTCGCCCGACAGCGAGGTCATCCACACCACGCAGCCCATGTTCTCGAACGGCGTGCCGCGCTCGTAGATCGTGTCCGCGATGCCGTGCTCGCGGAAGATCTCCATCGTGCGCTGGTTGTAGTAGTGCGCCTTCGGCAGATGCGAGGTGGTCGTGTGGCGCTCGACCAGCAGATTGTCGATGCCGTGAGCCGACAGGAAGATCGACAGGCTGAGGCCGGCGCCGCCGCCGCCGCAGATCAGGACCGGGGTCTCGATGGTTTTCATGTTGCGTCCTTGAAGGAGAGTCGTGACTCAGCCGGCCTTCGGGCCGAGCAGTTGATGGAATGCGGTGCGTAGCTGTTGCGGCGCATCGGTGGGGGTGGCGGCGCAGCGCCACGCGATCATGCCGTCCGGTCGTACC
>Ga0187844_10003048_pt1 | contig 11379 bp, 12 predicted proteins | sample SpaLakP09_SKY_50_FD_134517 | JGI IMG/M metagenome (GOLD analysis project Ga0187844, IMG submission 134517) | Oligotrophic lake water microbial communities from Sparkling Lake, Wisconsin, USA - SP09_SKY_50 | ecosystem: Environmental > Aquatic > Freshwater > Lake | place: USA: Sparkling Lake...
CAGTAAAGCAAGGAGTGCCATCAAGACCACCACCACCACCACCACGAGCAGTAGAGCAAGGACTGCAAGCAACATCAGCAACACCGCTACCACCAAAAGCAGATTATTTGAACGATATTGCTAAGGGTACTACAACGTTAAAGAAAACACCACCACCACTATCACAAGAATCAACCAATTCGACGGTTAACAGCCTTGAACAAAGTGTCGCATATAAGAAGCAACAACGACTTGCCAATCTTAAAAAAGAAGAAGAAGCAGAAGAAGAAGATAATGATTGGTTGGAAGGTGGAAGACGTACAAGACAAAATCGCAAACAACGTAAATCCCACAAATATTTGTATCGTGTAAAAATAAATCCAAGATCCACGCGTCGATACAAAAAACAAAATCGAACCATGCGCAAAAGATATTATTAAAGAAACCAACGTAAAAAATACTCGCCATAATATAACTAGAACAAAGGATGTCCAATTATGTGTTTCGATTTGATAATGGTGTTTATGATGGATCCGCAAAAGAAGGTTCACGTATTTCAGGAACTATTATTATTGATGGAAAAAAATGTAAAATAGACAAAGGTGTAGTTGGTAATTGTGTAAAATCAAACAGTGTTTGTGGTACGGAAACTGAAACCGACGAAGTTATCAATGATGTGGTCGATCAAGTAAACGGTTCAGATACTCCTGATATAACAACTAATATTCCTGATACAACAACTCCACCTGTAGATTTGCCAATTTACACCACTATGGATGAGTTTATCGCGAAGTTTAATGCAAATAGTCCACCAGGTATTACACTTATGACTTAGTTTTTTTATACAAGTTTTACACAAGTTTATACAAGAAATCTATGATTTGATTTAGCCATACTTCTCCTTGTTGATCAATGGGATGAAACGAGGCTTGACAGGATGTATCCAGTCTTAACAATGGCCTTTCATCTAGTCTTAACAATGGCCTTTCATCTAGTCTTAACAATGGCCTTTCATCCAGTCTTAACAATGGTCTTTCATCTAGTCTTAACAATGGCCTTAACCATCGCTCGTGATAGTCTCGACACTTCTCCAGATACTCTAGCGAAATGTTGCTCTCGCCTTCTCGCGAGCGTTTTGAAACCCGTTCAAAGCATGTCCTCGCATCCGAATCTATATAAATGATACCATCCAAATCAAAGATGGCATCATATCCCTGAATATATTGTTGATAAATCTGATATTCAACATCTTCCATCAATCCATCTGCGTGCAACATGCTCGCGAAAATATTCCGATCCGCCTCCAGCGATCTTTCGCAAATAATACCAGTGAGATCCGGATTCTCACGAACAATGTCTCGCAGCATTTTCAGACGTGTAGAGAACGCCATGATTTGAAAAGCAAACGAATATTTAGCGGGATCTGAATAAAACTTGGACAACATGGTGCGACCCTCTTTATCGCATACCTGATCCCACAAATCCACGGGTTCTTTTAGGAATACCCATTTTACAGGAGACATGTCGTCTTTTTGTATAATCGATTCTAATGCCGCAAGAATCGTCGATTTTCCAGCACCAATGTTCCCCTCCAGAGACACCATAATGGGCTTTCGTTGAGACATGTTTTTGCTTGTAATAATACTAAAGATAGTAGATCAATTATCTTTATTATCTTCTAACCCGATTCGGCATCAATTTTATTTTCTGGACTTTCTTGATTTCCTGGATTTTTTAGATTTACCACCGCGCTGCATTCTAGAATCAGGATCAATGATAATTTTATGATCACTATTATTAACATCGGCTGGCGACATTGTCGCATGCGATCCACTACCACCACGTTTTTTGGAAGTTTTTCCTGAGGAACTGCTCATTTTTTTGTAGCTCTTCTTGGCCTTCATCATGGCCATCTTCAACGAGAATTTGGGATTGGTTTTGCGACCATTTTTGAATTCAGCGGATACTGCGTCTGTCCAAGCCGTCATTTTTACTGGTATATATTCTATCAAGATTTTTTGTTGGATCCAAGATAAAACAAACCCCAAAAAACAAGGTATAAAAACTTTTCGCTAAAGGAATCTAATCGATTCATTCATTGATTGATGAATGTATGGAATCTTATCTTTTTTCAAATCAAACAATACAGAGATTTCATATAAAATAGGTTTCGAAGATGTAGCGCATACTATACGACAAGGAACTGTATCAACTCTATTAATAAGTACTCTTTCAGTAGAAACCCAAGATTGTCTCATTCAAACCACGCTTCCCTATGATATGGAAGAACGCACTATCAACGATCTATTGGTCCAAGGAAAACAACGGGAAAAACGGGTTATTATTTATGGGAAAAACTCGACAGATTCTACGCCGGATCAAAAATACAAACAGCTTCTTGGACTCGGATTCACCGAAGTCTATGTTTATAGTGGGGGGCTCTTTGAATGGATGCTTTTGCAAGACATCTATGGTCAGGACGAATTCCCCACTACGAAAAAGGTGTTGGATATTCTGAAATGGAAGCCCGCGTCTCAGTTGATAAGACCGCGAATTGGATATTGATACTAGAAAACCGGATTCCGTATAATAGAACGCCAAGCCTCCATCCTCAGCTTGGCACCCTGATGAAGATCGAAAGATAGTCTCTTGGACACATCGTGTAGAAAGAGTTCATCGCGATTGTGTTGGAAGACCCGTGTCTCAAAAAGGTCTTCTGCGGCCAAGAACGCGGTCTTGATATCGCGATTATTGCGATGCATATGATACATCATACTCCGGTCGAAATCGTACGCGGCCAAGAGGTCTGCTTCGCGAACAATATGATAGGCTTTTTGATAATGTCGAAGCTTCGGATAACCGTGTTTTTTCACAGTAGAATAGGACATGGTCGAAATAATGTCTTGGACAGCCCGGATCTCTTCTTGATTGTATGCGGGAAAATGAATATTGTCATGGCTGGGCAATCCGACGCTTGGTCTTAGACTCGATGTCCCCGGAAAAGACATTAGATCCATATTGTCCAAGAATTCGCCAATTTCATCTAAACCCTCCTTCTCTGAAACGTATTTTTTATCACATACATCATGGAGAATGGCCGCCGTAAAAATGATATGACGATGTTCTTCCAAGAGTGGCGATTCGCGTACTTCTGATTCATAAATTTGGTGGGCAAAATGCAAGACATTCATACTGTGGGCTAGGCCATGGGATTCGTCGATGCCGTGTTTTGCAGTGGTCAAAAGAACATAGTGGAATAATTTGGCTAAGATAGACGACATGTTTGTGCTGTTAGTATTTCATAATATGTTTTTACGTTGTTTCTAGAGATAATATAATAGATAATGCTACTCGTGTAAATAAAAAGTATATGTATAATATATGATATGAGTGAATTTAGTAAGAGTATCCTCAAAACAAACAATAGTGCAGCAAGAAAAATACAAAAAGTAATCAAAAAGTATACCCTGAAAAAACGTATTGAAAGAGTAGCCGCCGCTACAATAATACAAAACTACTTTAAGCGAAAATTACGATCTTGCGCTTCTAAAGGTTGCAATGGTCTTAAAAGATCGGATAGATTCGAAACGTGTAGCACTAAATATACACCAGTTCCAATAGAAAATACAGATTTATCTATGTATTTGCAAAAGGACGAAACAGAAATCAATTTATTTAATATTGTTCACTACAAACCTTCATCCAATAATCCAATTTCACACACTTTTTTCAAAGAATTCTACGATATCCTTGTCCAAGAGTATTCGATTCAAGATCCGCACGTGTTTGTTATCACAAAAAACGGATCTGATCTTGAAATCGCAATAACAATAGCATATCAATCAATAGAAAATAAAGAATCCATTTTAGAAAAATATCGCGAACATATGAAATCATGGTTCGTCCCTTATGTGTTGTATATTCTTGCAAATAGTAAGATTGATATTGATGAACACCCTGACGGATTGACCATAGATTTTTCTCATCCACACAATATTTCGGAATTGTCGGGAATCCACAAAGACGAATCAATGTATACCTGTCTAACATACGTAAAATCGCCTCTATCTACGGAGATTGCTTTTGATGTTGCAAGTATGAATTTAGAATGGTTGACTTGTTCGCCTCTATTCCGATTTGAATCCGACAAAAAACTGTTCACTTTATATTTCAATGATGCATATATTGAGCATACCTTACCTATTTGGGAAGAAGTCGGTAAAGATACGCATGAATTGAATCCGCTTGAAGAATATGCATCTATGAGAGAGGAAGTGGTGGGTGATCGTACGCACTTGGTATTTGGAGAAATACAAACGTCTCGAGAAGGAAAAGATATATACCAACTAAAAGACGGAACTCTTGTTTCACTACCTAAAAAAGAGAAATTAGATAGCGAATATCGCCGTTTACCCCTTACTAAAGTGGAACAGCGTTATTTGAAACAAGATGCCAGAAAAAAGACAGCAAAACCGGAAAAAAGAGAAGTATTAGCGGTCTTTATTTATAATGAAGACGTCTATGGATATGATGTTGAGGACAGAATAACAGTCTCATCATCTTTATTGGAAACCTACAAAACAAGATCAAAGGAAGAGAAAATAGAATTGACGAATGATTCAGTGAATGTTATTATCAAAGGGAAAGAATTGGCTGGATTAAAATTCAAAGGAGGTAAAACACACAAAAAACTATAATATCTCTTGTTGGTTGGATACAACAACATGCATAGTTGTTGTTTCCATATTTTTCAAAAATACATTTTCTTTTATTCTAATTCCTTCTTTTAGAAAGACTACGGTTCATTATACCATAAAAAATAAATTATGTCTATCAAAAATGTGTGGAAAAAAATAAATCAAAACTTACTTTGTTATCAGTAATACGAGTGTTGTTCTTTAAATATGTTAAATACTGGGAAAGGACTTTTGGTATATTATTACTATTACGAACGCGTCCCATAATATTATAGTTAGATACTAACGTTCGTATTGTTTGTTGATCAGGTGTTGGAGGCTTATCATTTACTAATGCGTTGCTAATTACAACTTCATCAGATACATTTTCGTTTTCAGGTAATAATTTAAGTGCTTTTACTGCAGTTTCAAGATCTCCTTCGCCTCCCATTATTTGGCGACGACGCATAGATTTCGTTTTTTTGCCCCCCTTTCGTTTAGAAAGTGTGCGTTTAGAAAGTGTGCGTTTAGAAAGTGTGCGTTTAGAAACAGAGCGTTTCATTGTATAATATAATACCATTAGATAAAATTGATGTAAACATGATGGCTTCTATTGATTGTATACAACGACCGACTAAATCTACTAAATCAATCAAAAACTTGTTAAAACTTGTAAAAAAATGGATCTAACACAAACGAAACTGTCCAAGGCCGAATGGGTCAACATCGAGATCGCGGTTTCGGAACAAGAGTCCAAGATCCTGCATCTTATCAAAGACGGATATCACGACGTGAATCTGAAGCGAAACAATACTTTATCTCTTCTGGGATCTATGAAGATCGAGCCGAGTCCCGAAATACATGCCCATCTTTTCGCAAAATATTTTGAACCCGAGATTCGGGCAATGTGCACGATCAAGGGTATACCTACCGACTTCTTGGAGATAACCAAGAATATTTTACAGGGACAAGGACAAACGGGAGGTCAAGGAAGTGCATCAAAAAAGGGCGGTCTCAAATCGAAAGACCAAATCCGTATTCAAAATATGGACGGTAAAATCGGCGAACATCGCACCCAGCTCTTCGAGTTCATCTTATTAGGATTATGCAGAACCGTCTTTGCAAACAAGACCGACGTAGCTTTTGCGCTGTACACTCTCATGCAACTAAAAAAAGCGAGCATCACACATGTGAATCCGCATCTCATGGTATTCGTGGATCGCATTATCCAAAAAGCGCAAGATTCCATCAGCATGTCCACGATTTTGGAAGAAGCCTATCAATTCATTGAGAAGAATCCAAGCCTCCTAAAATACGAGGATCGAACCCTGTTTGATCACCAAAAACAGCTGTTTACGATGTTCAAGCGCGCGCCCACAACGCCTAAACTGGTCCTCTATATTGCGCCTACAGGGACGGGAAAGACCTTGTCGCCCATCGGTCTCTCGGAGGGTCATCGCATCATCTTCATCTGTGCAGCGAGACACGTAGGACTGGCCCTTGCAAAATCGGCCATTTCGGTAGGCAAGCACGTAGCCTTTGCGTTCGGGTGCGACACGGCCTCTGACATCCGTCTCCACTATTTCGCAGCGTCCGAATACTCGAAAAACAAGAAAACGGGTGGAATCGGCAAGGTGGACAATAGCGTAGGAGACAAAGTGGAGATCATGATCTGCGATGTCCACTCCTATTTGGTAGCCATGCACTATATGTTGGCGTTTAGTCCTCTACAAGACGCAGAAAGTCAAGAAGACCAAGATGGAGACCAAAACCATCATGGAGACCCCGTATATAGAGACCAAGACTTGATAACGTACTGGGACGAACCTACGATCACTATGGACTATCTTGACCACCCCTTGCACGCCACCATTCAGCGCAATTGGCGAGAGAACCGGATTTCCAAGATGGTTCTTTCATGTGCGACTCTCCCAAAAGAGGCCGAAATCATGGACACCGTGATGGATTTCCGCGCCAAGTTCGCCGGTGCCGAGATCCAAACGATCTCTAGCTACGACTGCAAGAAATCGATCTCAGTCCTCAATAAATCGGGCAAATCCGTGGTACCTCACCTCCTCTTCCCAGAATACGCCGACCTACAAACCTGCGTGCAACACTGCAAGGAAAACAAAACCCTCCTCCGATACTTCGATTTACAAGAGATTGTTCGCTGTATCGAAGCCATCCACGACAGACCCAATGCACTACATGAAAGGTACCGTTTGGTGTCCTATTTCGCCGACGAAGGTATCCAAGGTATGACTATGAATTCATTGAAGCTGTATTATTTAGTCGTTTTGGAACACGTGTCCGAAGAATGCTGGCCGCCGATTTATGCTATCTTAGCCGAGAGTCAAAAGACTAAGTTTAGCGCGAAGCTAACCGGCGTCCAGATAACCACGGAAGATGCCCATACTTTGACAGACGGTCCAACGATCTTCCTAGCCGACGACGTGGACAAGATTGGCAGATTCTACGTCCAACAGACCGCCATCCCCCAACGCGTATATGAAGCCGTCTCAGAGAAAATCGCGCAAAATACCACACTGCAAAAGCGTCTGGACTCTTTGACACGCGCTTTAGAAGACAAAGCCGCGGGAGAACTCGACAAAGAGAAAAAGATGGAGCGCGAGACCTTGAGTCCTGAAGTCAAACGACTGATGGATGAGATCGAACAAGTTAGGGGGCAGATTCGTGTGGTGTCCTTGGACTCGGTCTATTTGCCCAATACAACGGCACATCAACGCCAGTGGATTAAGGAAGATCGCATTGTGCAGAACGCATTCGTCTCTTCCGTGGACGACGAAAGTATTCGCGATGTTATGGCACTCGATGTTCCTGATCAAACCAAACTCTTGCTCCTCCTAGGAATCGGCGTGTTCGATGATCAACGCCGAGCCAATCCGCAATATATGGAAGTGGTTAAACGCCTGGCCTATCAGCAACAGCTATTTGTTATCCTGGCCTCGTCAGATTATATTTATGGAACCAATTATCAGTTTTGTCATGGATTCGTGGGGAAGGATTTAACGCAAATGACGCAACAGAAGACGATCCAAGCCATGGGGCGCATTGGCCGCAACCAGATGCAACAGGAATATACGATCCGATTCCGCGACGATGCCGTGCTAACCCAGTTGTTCCAAGCCCCCACGGAGAATAGGGAGGCGGCTATTATGTCGCGGCTGTTTTGTAGTTAGGTGTAGTGTATAGCTATAGCGTTTATTATTGTGCAAAAATATATACAATAATACAATAATACAATAGAATCCAATTATTGTAAATGAATGAACAATACATACAAAATATCCAAAAATCCAGTGCCGTTATCGTTAAAGAAAATCGAGAAATGATGGGAGACGAAAAAAATAAAATGATTATTATGTGGACACCTAGAGCAGGATGCACAATAACATGTCATGCGCTATTTGATCTATTGGGATTGCGTCATGATGCATTAGAATTTAATTCACATATTCACGACTACAGAATGAAATATTTTTTACCTTATGCAAAACCGATTAACATATCTGCCATCAAAAATGAAAACTATACGGTTATTAAGACAATCATGAATCCATTTTCACGAGCAGTATCCTGTTGGTTATTTGGCGGCGATTATTCGGATTTGTCATTCCGTCAATTCTTCAAAGAACTGGTAGAAAATCCATTGTTTTCGTGTGAATTTGTCAATCTCTTCAAATATCATATGCAAATGCAATACAAAGAGGGTGAAGAGAATTATGTTTCAAAATATATAAAGATCGACAAAAACGAAATCCATAATATTTTATTGAGCGATTCGGGAAATATACACGTTATGGATGTGAATAAATATACAGCTCCACATCACTCAATCAAACATGATACAGAATATTTTGTAGGAGATATTCCCAAGAAAGACATCTGCCATATTTTACCCAAATCGTATCGATGGTTTTACGACGACGAAATAAAAGAGTTGGTTTCTAAATATTATAAGAAGGACATTGAAATGTATGGTTATAGATTTGAAGATTTGATTGAGTAATCCATAATTCAGAATCAATTATCTTCGTATACTATAGAAGTTCAAGATATATACCATGTTCAATTTGACAAAGTTTATAAACATCCCCGTATTTTTGATCAGTTTTGCGATTGGGGTTTTCGTGGTATATGTATCTTTAGGGGATACGCGTAAAATCTATGTGTATCCTACGCCCGAAAATGTGGAGCTCATGCAATACCGTGATAAAACTAATACTTGTTTTGGGTATACACAGCAGGAGGTCGAGTGTCCCAAAGATGCGAGTCTAATAACCAAGATTCCTTCCCAAGCATAGCTAGCAATACACAGACCTAGCCTTAGAAAAATTTGATACTATAGTATAGATATAGAATCAAACTCTCCGCCCCCATCAAATAGAATGAATTTCCGGAGATTATTAAATACGGCTCTAGGAAAAGTGTTCATCTCCATTCTACTAGGATTGGGTTTAGCTACTTTGTTCCGAAAAGTGTGTACAGATAAAAACTGTATTACATTTAATGGACCTGTTATCAGTGATGTCGATGGCAAGATCTATCAATACGGCGAAAAATGCTATAAATATGTTGCCAAAGCTGCGTCATGCGATAGCACCAAGAAAATCGTGGATATTGCGTCTCCGTTGACAACGAATGGTGTAGGAGATTTGATTCCGGCAGTCCAACCTCTTCAGACTACGAACGGTGATGTAATAACACCTGCACCCACCAAGAATTTTTTAGGATTATAACGTCGTCATATTATATCCATTCATAAAACAAGAGAAATGTTGGCAATTATGAGTATACAAATTCATATAAGTAGCATTCCATCTCTCAATACAAGAAAAAGGCGACGGAATACAAGGTTTGCTTAGCCATTGATCAAAAATTCGGTCGTCATCAAAAAAATCCGTATTGGTGATATATTTGATTCGTATCTCTGCTGGAACATTTTTCGCGAGGAGTAAATTTAGTAATGTCTTTGGATCGGATTGATGGATCGGTGTAAAATCAATGGCATATAGTATCCGATTGTATTCTTCTACTATCACAATATGATGTTGTTTTACATTGGGTGCAATATTCAAAATAGCTGTTTTCATTATACGCATTCTGTATCCGTTGATACATAGGTATAGGTATAGGTATAGGTATATCCATATCTCAATGATACGTAGCAAAAACATTGAATACTATTTGGACTGGATATAGTATTCAATAAAAATAGTATTTATATAGAATTTTGTAAATTGTTCGGGGATGTACAATGATAACAATAGGGGTATAATATATAATATAATATATAAATGAAAAAGAATACGTTAAAACGATTTAGACGAAAATCCAAAAATGGCGGCAAAAAACGGATATCAAACAAAAATAAAAGACTAGGTCGAAAAACACAAAAAATAAGGGGCGGAAAACACTTTTTTGGCGAACTTGGAAAAAAAGTCGCTCGATTGTTCGGTAGTGTAGTTATACATAATAATGGAGTCTATCTTCAAGATGATTCGGACAAAGACAAGATTAAAAAGCTTATAGATCAGTCAAACATACGGAGTACGCAACAACAAATAGAGAGAGATGAACTTTTTCGATTATTGCGAAGTACGAAAACTTTTGAAGAACTACCTGAAAATTTAAAATCAATTGATTCGTCTGTGGTATCTTTTTATTATACTACTTCAATAACAAAGGCTAGCTTCACAGCTGATAACGAAATCTATACTCGTAAATGGGCTTGTGCAGAACTTTTGTATGATCAACAAACACATGAAGAAAAATCTACATTACCGCTTCATGAAAATACTAGATTTTATAGTTTTGCACTTTCAACCAATAATTTGTCTGCAATTATATCATTATATCAAGCGCCGGATAAAACAAGGTTGGTACAAAACAGCAATTCTGAGTTTTACAAGAAATTTACTGAAGAAAAAATAAAAAAACAACAAGTAATAGAACAAAAAATAAGAGAAAAGAAAGAAAAAGAAGATAAACTGAAACAATTAATAGATGGAGGATCAGAATCCGATGATATTGAAATATTACAATTGACATCTGATATAAATTTATTAAAAAAGACCATAAACATTCTTGAAAAAAAACTTGAAATGTACGATGCGAACCAACAAATATATTATCAAACAAATGCAAGTATCCCCCACAAAACACTTTTAAGTGGTCTTAAGATAGAAAAAAAAATACAAGAAAAAACCGTCTTAAACCATTAGTTGTAATACCTGAATAATACGAAAAACCCGTTGATCCAGAATAGAATTATACAAGAAAACTCAATCAATCCAATGGTTCGTTAAATTACACAATCTATAGATATCACCCTCTATATATTGTATTCAATCAAGATGTCCAATTCCACCACACGCATCGCGGATCTTCCCGAAAATATTACAGTTCAAATGGTACAACAACAACCAATGCAGAATGTTATGATACAGCAACAACAAGTGCCGCAACAAGTGTCGCAACAAGGCATGCAACCCGATTCTACATCCTACGTACCTATCAATATTCATCCAAACCCCTATGGAATTCCGCAACAAGGATTACCCAATTTACCTGTAGCGCAACCTCGTCCAAATCAACAACAACAACAACACCAATCGATGGACACGAATCAACACATTCCTCTTCCATCTCGCGACATCCCCATGAATCAAATCGAATATCAACAAGACGAACAGATCCAACC
>Ga0187844_10003051_pt1 | contig 11374 bp, 6 predicted proteins | sample SpaLakP09_SKY_50_FD_134517 | JGI IMG/M metagenome (GOLD analysis project Ga0187844, IMG submission 134517) | Oligotrophic lake water microbial communities from Sparkling Lake, Wisconsin, USA - SP09_SKY_50 | ecosystem: Environmental > Aquatic > Freshwater > Lake | place: USA: Sparkling Lake...
CTGCGCTGGAAACGGCCGACTTTGCGGCCCTGCGTACCGCTGCCGTGGCTGCCCTGAGCACCAACCAGATGAAAGCCCTGACCACCGACCAGGTAGTGGCGCTGACCACGGCCCAGGCCGCTTCGCTCACCAGCAACCAGATTTCGGTGCTGGGTACGGATGCCATCGGCGCACTGGAGTCGCAAGACTTCGCTGCACTGAAAACGGCGGTGATTGCCGGCCTGACCACCAACCAGATTGGCGTGCTGACCACCAACGATATTGTGGCCATGAGCACGGCCCAGGCTGCGTCGCTCAGCACCAACCAGATCAAGGTGCTGACCACCGACCAGATCGTGGCCATGAACTCGGCTCAGCTGGGTGCCTTCAGCACGACGCAGTTCAATGCCTTGTCGACCAACGACATTGCGGCCATTGAAACGGCGGACCTGGTAGGCCTGCGTACGGCCCTGATCGCCACCCTGACCACCAACCAGCTGGTGGCACTGACGACCGATCAGGTGGCCGGCCTGACCACGGCCCAGGTGTCCTCGCTGTCGACCGGCAGCATCGCCGCCCTGGGCACGGATCAAGTGGTCGCACTGACCACCAGCCAGGCTGGCGTACTGGGTACGGCCCAGGTGGCAGCGCTGTCGACCAATAACATCGCGGCGCTGGAAACGGCGGACTTTGCAGCACTGCGTACGGCGGTGATGGCGAATCTGTCGACCAACCAGATGAAAGCCCTGACCACCGACCAGGTGGTGGCGCTGACCACGGCCCAGGCCGCTTCGCTCACCAGCAACCAGATCGCGGTGCTGAGTACGGATGCCATCGGTGCGCTGGAGTCGCAAGACTTCGCTGCGCTGAAAACGGCAGTGATCGCTGGTCTGACCACCAACCAGATTGGCGTGCTGACCACCAACGATATCGTGGCCATGACGACGGCCCAGGCGGCAGCTTTGAGCACCAACCAGATCAAGGTGCTGACCACCGACCAGGTTGTGGCGCTGAGCTCGGCTCAGCTGGGTGCCCTGAGCACCACCCAGTTCTCCGCCATCTCGACCAACGATATCGCGGCGCTGGAAACGGCGGATCTGGCTTCCCTGCGCACTGCCACCATCAACAGCCTGAGCACCAACCAGGTGGTGGCGCTGACCACCGACCAGGTCGTAGCCCTGACCACGGCCCAGGCGGTATCGCTCAGCACCAATGCGATTGCCGCGCTGACCACCGACCAGGTGGCCGCGATGAGCACCAACCAGGCTGCGGTACTGACCTCGGCCCAGGTGGGCGCGCTGAGCACCAATGCGCTGGTGGCACTGAGCACCAACGATGTGGCTGCCCTGCGCACGGTGACCATGACTGCCCTGTCGACCAACCAGATGCGGGCCCTGACCACGGACCAGATCGTGTCCATGACGACGGCGCAGTTCAACACGCTGACCAGTACCCAGGTGGCGGCGTTGAGCACCAACCAGCTGGCGGCGATTGAAACGGCGGACCTGCGTGCGCTGAAGACTTCGGCCATCCGGGCGCTGTCGACCAACCAGATCGCGGCCCTGACGACCGACCAGATCCATGCGCTGACCACCACCCAGGTCTGCTCGATCAGCAGCAGCCAGGTGCCGGGCCTGACCACGGACCAGATCGGCGCACTGGCCTCGCCGCTGGGTACGCCTATCGTGCTGGACCTGAACGGCAACGGCATCCAGACCCTGGCGCTGAGTGCAGGCGTCAAGTTCGACCTGCTGGCCACCGGCAATACGGTGAACACGGGCTGGGTGGGCGGCGGCGATGGCTTGCTGGCACTGGACCGCAACCACGATGGCGTGATCAACGATGGTAGCGAACTGTTCGGTTCTGGCACCACACTGGCCAATGGTCAGAAAGCGACCAACGGCTACCAGGCCCTGGCCGAGCTCGATACCAACGGCGATGGCGTGATCGACAGCAAGGACAGCCTGTACGGTGATCTGCGTGTCTGGGTCGATGCCAACGGCGACGGTGTCAGCCAGTCTGGCGAGCTGAAAACGCTGCAGCAACTGGGCATCACCCAGCTGAACCTGGATGCCAAGCAGGATGCGTCTCTGAACAATGGCAACATTGTCGGCGCCACCTCGACCTTCCAGACGGCGGATGGCCAGACCCACGCGGCAGCGGACGTCTGGTTCCAGATGCAGGCCCCGGCCATCAGCAGCGCGGTGAGCGGACTGGCCCAGGCCATCGGCAGCTACAGCAGCACGGCAGCCACGCCGGCTACCAGCGCCACGCCGAAGCTCGACGTGACGGGCAGCGGCAGCGGCAACCAGGTGGCGGCAGCGATGGCCGATGCGCTCAAGCAGTACGATGCCAACGGCAAGCCGCTGGGCGCCATCGCCGATCAGAGCAGCGATGCGGAAACGCTGCGCCTGAAAGCGCTGCAGTCCACCCACGCGGCAGGCTTCCTGGCGGTACCGAAGTAAGGCTGTCGCTTGAAACCCACGCCCGGCCGCCCAGTGCGGCGGGCGTCAAAACGGCAAGATCGCTCCGATCTTGCCGTTTTTTTTCGTGCCTGCGGCGCCGTATCAGGGGAATAGCGCGGCAAAGGGCCAGCTGTTCGGGGCCTAGACAGGGCCAGAAAAACTGCCGTGCCCTAGCCTGCTAGGTTAGAATCCTAGAGCAGGAGTAACAGTGCTTGGCGGCAAGCGTGCTCCGTTAAAAGTGCCACTCCGGCCAACCCGAAGCTCGTCCACGCTATGTTTCGAAACGATGCAAGATAAATTTCCCCACACCGCCATCCAGTGCCTGACTGCCATTGCGCAGCATCACGGCCTGCAGATCAATCCGGAACGGCTCATCGACGAGTACGCGTTGCGCGCGGAAGAGCCGGGCAACAGCCTGTTGCTGCGCATCGCTGCCGAGATCGGCCTGAAAGCCAAGATCGACCAGCTGGACTGGGAGCGCCTGCAAGCCCAGGAAGGGGTGTTCCCCCTGATGGCGCGCCTGAACAACGGCAACATGGTCATCATCGTCGGCGTGCGCGGCGAACAGCAGGAAGTGGCGCTGCTCAATCCCACCGATGCCCAGGCTGCCGTGGCCTACCAGTCGCGCGCCGACTTCGAGCGGCGCTGGGATGGCGAAGTGGTATTCCTGAAACGCCAGCACAAGCTCAGCGATCCGAACCAGCCGTTCAGCCTGCTCTGGTTCATCCCCGAAATTCTCAAGCAGAAGGCCGCTTTCCGCGACATTTTCATTGCTGCCATCGCCATGCAGCTGCTGTCGCTGGCCTCGCCCATCTTCTTCCAGCTGGTGATCGACAAGGTGCTGACGCACCAGAGCCAGACCACGCTGTGGGTGCTGGCGGCCGGCATCGTGCTGGCGCTGCTGTTCGACACGGCTTTCGGCTTCCTGCGCCAGACGCTGACGCTGGCAGCGTCCAACAAGATCGACATGCGTCTGACCCGGCGCACTTTCAGCCACCTGGTGTCGCTGCCGATCGATTTCTTCGAGACCACCAGTGCCGGGGTGGTCACGCGCCACATGCAGCAGCTGGAAAAGATCCGCAGCTTCCTGACGGGGCGGATGTTCTTCACTGCGCTGGACATGATCACCCTGCTGGTCTTCATCCCCATCCTGTTCAGCTATTCGTTCAAGCTGGCCATGATCGTGCTGGTGTTCACGCTGCTGATTGCCGCCATCGTGATGGCCATGGTGCCGACCTTCCAGCGCCGCCTGAACGCCCTGTACGCGGCCGAGGGCCAGCGTCAGGCCATGCTGGTGGAAACCATACACGGCATGCGCACCGTCAAGGCGCTGGCCATCGAGCCGTCCCAGCGCCGCATCTGGGACCAGCGTTCGGCCGAAGCCATCACCATGCATTTCCGCGTGGGCCAGATTTCCATCGCCGGTAATTCCGTCACGGATTTCCTCGGCAAGCTGCTGCCCGTGACCATCATCGTGATCGGCGCCCAGGAAGTGTTCGACGGCGCGCTGTCGGTCGGTGCGCTGATCGCCTTCCAGATGCTGGCGGGGCGCGTCACGGGACCGCTGATTTCCATCGTGGGCCTGGTCAATGAATACCAGGAAACGGCGCTGTCCGTACGCATGCTGGGCTAAGTGATGAACCGCGCACCGGAAGGCCGGGCCGGCGCCAACGGCCTGCGCCCCGTGCTGCGCGGCGGCATCAGTTTCGACGACGTGACCTTCCGCTATCCGGGCGCCCAGGCGCTGGCGCTGGACAAGGCCAGCTTCCGCATCGAGCCGGGCACGGTGGTGGGCATCGTCGGCCGCAGCGGTTCGGGCAAGACCACCCTGACCAAGCTGATCCAGGGGCTGTACAACGTGCAGGAAGGCATCGTCCGCTTCGACGGCATCGATGCCCGTGAAATCGAGCTGCCCCATCTGCGCCGCCAGATCGGCGTGGTGCTGCAGGAGAACTTCCTGTTCCGCGGCACGGTGCGCGAGAACCTGTCTGCCACCAAGCCCGATGCCACCTTCGAGGAACTGGTGGAGGCGGCCGTGGCGGCCGGCGCCGATGAATTCATCGAACGCCTGCCCATGGGTTACGACACCGTGCTGGAAGAGAATGCGGCCAACCTGTCGGGCGGGCAGAAGCAGCGCCTGTCCATCGCCCGCACGCTGGTGGCCAAGCCGCGCCTGCTGATCCTCGACGAGGCGGCCAGCGCGCTGGACCCGGAGAGTGAAGCCATCTTTATCCGCAACCTGGGCAAGATTGCCGTCGGCCGTACCGTGGTGATGATTTCGCACCGCCTGTCGACGCTGGTCAATGCCGACAAGATCATGGTGATGCAACAGGGCCGTCTGATGGACAGCGGCCGCCATGCCGAACTGCTTACCCGTAGCGAAACTTATCAGCATTTATGGAACCAGCAAACCAGCCACCTGTGAAGCGGCGCGCCGCGCACGCCACCGAGATCGAGTTCCTGCCCGATGCCGACGCCATCGAGCGGGGCCCGCTGCCCCGTTATGTACGCCTGACGCTGCATTTGCTGCTGGCAGCTTTCGTCACGTTCATCGTCTGGGCCAGCGTGTCGCCGCTGGAGAAAATCGTCGTGGCCAAGGGCCGGCTGGTCAATCCGCTGCCGAATATCGTGGTGCAGCCGCTCGATACCTCTATCATCCAGAGCATCGCCGTGCGGCCCGGCCAGGTGGTGCGCAAGGGCCAGGTGCTGGCCACGCTGGATCCCACCTTTACGGGGGCCGACGAGGCCCAGTTGCGCAACCGCCTGCAAAGCCTGGATACCCAGACGGCCGGCCTGCGTTCCGAACTGGCCGGCCAGCGCGCGGCCGCAGCAGCACGCAATGCCGATGCGGACGGCCAGCTGCAGGCCCAGCTGTCGGGCGAGCGCCAGGCCAATTACGAGGCGCAGAAAACCAAGATGGACCAGAACATCGCGCGCCTGGTGGCCAGCCTGGAAACCAACCAGCACGACCAGCTCATCGTGGCCCAGCGCGTCAAGGCCCTGCGCGAAGTGGAAGCCATGCAGGAACAGCTGATGGCCGAACAGTTCGGCGCCAAGATGCACTTGCTGGAAGCGCGCGACCGCCGTCTTGAAGTCGAGCGCGACATGACCCTGCAGCGCAACCGCGCCATCGAAATGACCAGCGAGCTGGCTGCCGCCCGCGCCGAACGGGCAGCCTTCGAGCGCAGCTGGCGCCAGAAGGCGATGGAAGACCTGCTGGCCGCCAGCCGCGACCGCGATGGCGTGAAAGAACAGCTGGCCAAGGCCGACAAGCGCCACCAGATGGTGCAGGTGGTGGCGCCGGCGGACGGGGTGGTGCTGGAGATTGCCAAGCTGTCGGTCGGCTCCATCGTGCGCGAAGCGGAAACCCTGTTCACGCTGGTGCCGCTGGGCGCCCAGCTGGAGGCGGAAGTGCAGATCGATTCGCTCGACATCGGCTACATCAAGACCGGGGCCGATGTGCACCTGAAGGTCGATGCTTTCAACTTCCAGCAGCACGGCATGCTCGAAGGCAAAGTACGCACCATCAGCCAGGATGCCTTCAAGCGCGAAACCCCCAACCAGCCGCAGGGACAGGATGCCTATTACCTGGCCCGTATCCCGTACACGGGCAAGCTGCGCAAGCTGACGCCGGGCACGGCGCTGTTGCCGGGCATGACGCTGTCGGCGGAAATCGTGGTGGGTCACCGTACGGTGATGTCCTACCTGATCTACCCGCTGACCCGGGCGCTGGACGAATCGATACGCGAACCCTGATCTGGCCCCGCTGCGCCAGCCCTAAGGAAATCCCATGTTCTTTTCTATCATCATCCCCACCCACGACCGGCCGCTGCTGATCAAGCGCACGCTGGAATCGCTGATCGCCCAGACCTGCCAGGACTTCAAGGTGGTGATCGTGTCCGATTCGGCCAACTATCTGCCGCCCTACCAGGAGCTGGCCCAGCTCGACCACCGCTTCGATTACGTGATCCGCCGCAGCGGCACGCCGGGGCCGGCGGCCAGCCGCGACATGGGCCTGGCGCTGGCCGACGGCGAGTACATCATGTATCTCGACGATGACGATACCTTCCTGCCCGGCCACCTGGCAGCCCTGAAGGCCAGGCTGGAACTGGACCGGCCGGAAATCTTGTTTACGGATTTCCAGATCCAGAACGAGGACCGTACCGACAATCCGCCCAAGGTACTGTCGATGATGAATTTCTCCACGGCGGCGGCAAGCTACGACAGCATCTTCGTGCGCAACACCATCCCCAACAACTGCCTGGCCTACCGCCGCGATGTGCTGGCCGGCATACGCAATGAGCCGGGACTGGTGATCTACGAAGACTGGGATTTCCTGCTGGCCGCGATGCGGGGCCGGCAGATCACCCACCTGCCCGTGAACAGCGTAATCATCCACAAATGCCAGGCCACGGCGCCGGAAAACCTGCGTCGCGGAAATACCCGTGAAGATGCCGTGGTGGCCGTGATGCTGCAGCTCTACCAGCGCCATCCCGCGCCCAATATGGAAACCCGGCTGGCGCGCCAGGCCCTGCTGGCCAATGCCGGCTTGCAGCTGGACCTCAGCCATTTCTGAGCGCCACGGAGAAGAGGACAGCGTATGACACCGAAAAATATCCTGATCGTGTGCAGCCATTTCTGGCCCTCGATCGGCGGCCTGGAAACCAGCATGGCACAGCTGGGCGCAGAGCTGCTCGGTGCCGGCCATCGGGTCAAGGTACTGACCATCGCGCTCGAGCAGCGCAAGGCCGAGCACTACCAGGGTATCGGTATCGCCAGTGTGGAGATGGACCAGTTCGCCGGGGTGATACGCGCCACTGTGGCGTCGGGCAATTTTGATGTCTGCATCCTGGTGCAGGATCCGCTGGGGCAGATCATCTGGAGCATAGAGGGGGTGGACGTGCCGGCCAGCACCCGGCTCCTGATCCAGCCCATCATCAATGAAGATGGCTATAGCAAATGGCAGGATAATGCCGATTTCCGGCAGCGGCTGACAGCGATCCTGCAGGGCGCCGACGCGGTGGTGACGATGACTCGAAGCGGCCCCGACCATCGCTTTTTGCGCGCGGCCGGCCTGGCCCCCGTGTATCTGCCGAATGCGGCGGCGGTGCTGCCGCCGGCCGGCGACTTCCGCCAGCAATTCGGCATCGACCCGGACAGCTTCCTGATCCTCCACGTTGCCAACCTGTACGCGGTGAAGAACCACGTCGGCCTGATCGACACGCTCGATGCAATGCCGGCCTCATGGAAGCTGGTGATGATAGGCACCCAGACCCATGACCATCCCTGCGTGGAGGCGGTCAATGCACGCCTCGCGGCCCGCCCCGAGATCTGCTACATTCCCGGCTTGCCGCCGGAGTGGATAGCGGCGGCCATGCAGGCGGCCGATGTGGTGGTGCTAGCCTCGCATGGCGAAGGCTCGCCCATCACCCTGCTGGAAGCGATGGCACATGGCAAACCCTGGCTGGCCACGCCCCATTGCGGCGCCGCCAACGACCACCTGGGCGGCTTTATTTGCGAGCTCGATGGCTTCATGCCGTGCCTGCAGCAGCTGGCGGCGCACCCGGACTGGCGCCAGGCGCTGGGGGCGATCAGCCACGCCCATTGGCAGCAATGCTATGCCTGGCCCAGGGTGCGGCAGGGCTGGCTGGACCTGATCGAAGCGGGACGCCTGCAGCGCAGCTTCCAGCCTTCGCCGCAGCTGGCGGCCCGCATGGGCGTCCAGATCGCAGCCATGCAGGTGGCCTTGCGCCAGATGCCTGCCGTCACCGTATGGCCGGGCCGTGGCGGTGTGGCACCGGCCGCCAGGCTGGTGGCAGGGCTGGGGCCGGATTTTGCCGTGCAGGTGGGCGTGCCGGGCCAGCCCGATCCTGCTACCCAGTTCAGTATCGACCTGGGCGCGGACATCCGCGGCCTCGATCCGCGCCGGGTCATGCGCCTTGCCGAGCGCACCCCTGCACAGCAGTGGGACGCTGCGGCCAGCTACGTCACGGCCTGGCCGGAGGTGCTGGCGGCGGGCCAGGCTGCCGGGGCCGACATTGCCCTGGCCTCCTGCGGCGCCGATTTCGCGCACTATCATGTGCGCGCCTACCGCAGCGGCCCGATCCGCTTTGGCTGGATAGGCAATGTCTCCAGCCGCCAGCTGGAGGCGATGGAACTGCTGGTGCCGGCAATGCGCGACCGCCATAGCCTGGTGATCTTCGAACCGGGGCAAACGCCTGCGGCCACGGCGGATTTCCTGCAAAGCATAGATGTGCTGCTGCTGACGTCCAACGAGTCCGCCACGCTGGAGCAGGCCATGGCCGCCATGGCGAGCGGGGTGTACCTGCTCGGGGTGCGGGGCGGCCTGCTGGCGGAGTTGCTGACGGAAACGGCAGCCGGCATACTGGCCGATGCCACCGGCGCGGCACTGCACGAAGCCATGAACTGGTGCGTGGAGCACGCCGACCAGGTGCGGCGCGACGGCTATCGCCAGGCCCAGCTGCTGGCGCTGCGGCCAGAGATTCCGCTGTGGTCGGTATGGCGCCAGCGCCTGCAGCATGGCCTGGCGCTGGCCGGGCTGGCGCCCGGCCGTGCCCGGCCGCGCATACTCATCATTGCCGACGTGCGGGGCTGGATCTTCGAGCGCCATGCGCGCTTCCTGCAGGCCCAGCTAAAAGATGCCTACGACATCGAAGTCGATTATCTGGGCTGCGCGGTGGATGACGATGCCTGGGACTTGCTGTATCCGCTGGAGTGGAATTTGGCGGCACCGGCGCAGATACGCAATCCGGCCAAATGGATCACGGGCATACGCTCGCACCTATCGTGGGAAGGCCATGGCTGGGCCGTGATGCAGGAAAAACTGCGCGCGTTTTCCATGGTGCACGTGGTGTCGGAACGCCTCTACGGCTTGCTGGCCGGTGTGCATCCCCAGCTGCGCGTGCTGTCGCACGGGATCATCCTCGAGCACTTCAGTACCGCTGCCAAGCTGGGCGAGCAGGCCGGCAGCGTGCGCGTGGGCTGGGCCGGCAATAGCAACGTGGTCGCCAAAGGCTTCCAGCAATTCATTGCCCCGCTGGGCCAGTTGCCGGGCGTGGAGCTGAAATTCAATGGCTATGCGAACACCCTGCTGGACATCAACGCGATGCGGCCGTTTTACGAGAGCATCGATGTGTACGTGTGCTGCTCGATCACGGAAGGGAACAACAATTCGCTGATGGAGGCGGCCTCCATGGGCCGTGCCATCGTCACCACCGATGTCGGCACCGTGCCCGAATACCTGGTGGACGGAGTCTCGGCCCTGATCGTGCCGCGCGAGGAGGGCGCGATCCTGGCAGCCGTCGAGCGCCTGCGCGATGATCCGGCCCTGCGCCTGCGCCTGGGTGCGGCAGCACGCGAGGCCGTGCAGGGCTTTTCCTGGCATTTGAAATTACTTGAACACCGGCGCTTTTTCGATCAGGCGCTGCACCGGGCTGGCCACGCGCTGGATTGCATATAAATAACATGGTAAGCTGGGCACGCGCTCAGTCTGCCGAAATTGGAAAGGATGGTCCATGGAGAAGAGAAACATCGCATTATTTACTCCGGCATTTGACGTGGAGGCTTGTCTGGACGAGATCCGCGTTTGCCTGGAAAAAGGCTGGACCGGCATCGGCTTCAAGACACTCGACATCGAGCGCGAGTTTGGCGCATACATTGATCAGCCTTACTGCCACTTCGTCAATTCCAACACCAGCGGCATACACCTGATCTTCACGCTGCTGAAGATGACGCGCAACTGGGCCGATGGCGACGAAGTGATCTCGTCGGCGACTACCTTTGTGTCGGCCAACCATTCCATCCTGCATGCCGGCCTGACGCCCGTGTTTGCCGATATCGACCAGACCCTGTGCACCCCGGTGGCGCAGATCGAACGCCAGATCACGCCGCGTACGCGCGCCGTGCTGTTCGTGCCGATAGGCGGCAATGCCGCCGAGCTGGAGCAGATACAGGCGCTGTGCAAGGCACGTGGCCTGGTGCTGGTGCTGGATGCCGCGCACGCGGCGGGTTCGCGCCTGCACGGGGTTTCCCTGTCCAGCTATGCGGACTACAGCATCTACTCGTTCCAGGCAGTGAAGAATCTGCCGACCGGCGATTCGGGCCTGATCACGCTGGCCACTGCGGAAGAAAATGAACTGGTGCGCCATCTCAGCTGGTGCGGTATCAACAAGGATACCTATGCCCGTTCCCAGGATGGCTACAAGTGGCTGTATTCGGTCGACGAGGTAGGCTACAAGTACAACGGCAATTCCATCATGGCCTCGATCGCGCTGGTGCAGCTGAAGCTGCTCGATGCCGGCAATGCCCGCCGCCGCGCACTGGCCGCGCTGTACCAGTCCCAGTTGGCGGGCCTGGCACAGGTGCAGTACATCGCCCATGCCAATGAAGCCGAAAGCAGCCGCCACCTGATCCAGCTGATCGTCCAGGACCGCAACGGCTTGATCGAGTACCTGGAACAGCAGGGCATAGGCTCGGGCGTGCATTACCGTTCCAACAGCAAGTATCCGATGTATGCACACAACCGTACGCCCGCATCGGACACGCTCGACGAGCAGATCATTTCGCTGCCTTGCCACCTGAAGCTGAGCGACGATGATGTCGCCTATGTCTGCAGCCACATCCGCCAGTTCTACCAGCGTTAACCTGTCGCGGCCGGGCTTGCCCCGGCCCATAGCCGCCGCCCCATGAAAATCAGCTTCCTGCCTGCCGGCGATGCCAGCACCGCCAGTTCCCGTATCCGTGTCTATGCGATGGTCGAGGCGCTGCGCGCCGCCGGTGTGGACGCCAGTGCGCAGTATCAACCCGATGCCGACTATTTTGTGTTCCAGAAAAAAGTCGACCCGGCCTTGCTGGCGCTGGCGCGCAGCCTGGTGGCGGTGGGCAAGATCGTAATCTACGATATCGACGAC
>Ga0187844_10003052_pt1 | contig 11372 bp, 12 predicted proteins | sample SpaLakP09_SKY_50_FD_134517 | JGI IMG/M metagenome (GOLD analysis project Ga0187844, IMG submission 134517) | Oligotrophic lake water microbial communities from Sparkling Lake, Wisconsin, USA - SP09_SKY_50 | ecosystem: Environmental > Aquatic > Freshwater > Lake | place: USA: Sparkling Lake...
CGCCGCGACGCCGGCGGCCGGGTTCGCAAGGCCTTTGGCCTGATCCTCGACATCGACGAGAAGAAACGCGCCGAACTGGCCCTGGTCGAGGCCGAGCGCGCCGCACAGGCCGCCAGCGAGGCCAAGGCCCAGTTCCTGGCCAATATGAGCCACGAGATCCGCACCCCGATGAACGGCGTGCTGGGCGTCATGCACCTGCTCAAGCGCCAGGCGCTGCCGGCCGAGGCCAATGGCCTGCTGGACGAGGCCCTGGCCTGCGGCAAGATGCTGTCGACGCTGCTGGACGACGTCATCGACATCTCGCGCATCGAGGCCGGCAGGCTGGAGATCCATCGCGAGCCGGTCGATCCGCGCGAGCTGCTGGGCAGCGTGGCCCGCCTGCTGTCGACCCAGGTGGAGCACAAGGGCCTGAAGCTGAAGATCGACGCGCCGGACATGGGCTGGATCGACACTGATCCCACCCACCTTCGCCAGGCGCTGTTCAACCTGATCGGCAATGCCGTGAAGTTCACCCTGAAGGGATCGGTGATCATTCGCGCCCGCCGGATCGAGCGCCTGGCCGGTCCGCAGATCGCCTTCGAGGTGATCGACACCGGGGTGGGCGTGCCCAAGTCGGCCCAGGCGCGCCTGTTCGATCGCTTCGAACAGGGCGACGCCAGCACCACCCGGCGCTTCGGCGGCTCGGGCCTGGGCCTGGCCATCACGCGGCGTCTGGCCGAAATGCTGGGCGGCGGAGTTTCCTTCCTGTCCGAGCCGGATGTCGGCTCGTGTTTCACCCTGACCATCGCCGCCCCGCCGGTCGCGCCCGTCCAGGCCGCCCTGCCGGCGGCCGACGAGATCCTGTCGGGCCTGCGCATCCTGCTGGTCGAGGACAATCCCACCAACCAGATGGTCGCCTCGCGCATCCTGCAGCAACTGGGCGCCGTGGTTTACACCGCCGATGACGGCCTGGCCGGCGTCGAGGCCGCCAGCATCGCGCCGTTCGACCTTGTGCTGATGGATGTCCAGATGCCGGGGATCGACGGACTGGAGGCGGCGCGCCGTATCCGCGCCCTGCCGGGGCCGGCCAGCCGCACGCCGATCATCGCCCTGACCGCCAATGTCATGGCCCATCAGCAGGCGAGTTATCGCGCTGCCGGCATGGACGGGGTGGCCGCCAAGCCCATCGTGCCGGCCGCCCTGATCGCCGAGATCCTGCGCCTGGCCGATCTCGAGCCGGATACCGCCGTCGCCTGAGTTTCCCCCGCCGTCGAACCACGCTAAAGCTGGCGGGAAAATCGGGGGAAACACGCATGACCGACCAGACAACCGAAAAAGAAGGCGCGTCCATGCGCACGGTAGTATCGGCCTCGTCGGCCGGTACGGCGTTCGAATGGTACGACTTCTTTATCTTCGGCAGCCTGGCCCAGGTCATCTCCAAGACCTTCTTCACCGGCCTGACCGACACCGCCGGCTATATCGCCGCCCTGGCGCTGTTTGGTGTGGGCTTTGCCTTCCGGCCGCTGGGCGCGCTGGTATTTGGCAAGATCGGCGACCAGGCCGGCCGCAAGGGCGCGTTCCTGGCCACGGTGCTGCTGATGGGCGGTGCCACCTTCGCCATCGCCTTCCTGCCCACCTATGAGCAGGCCGGAATCATCGCGCCGATCCTGCTGATCATCCTGCGCTGCCTGCAGGGCTTCGCCCTGGGCGGCGAATATGGCGGGGCGGCGATCTATGTCGCCGAGCACTCGCCCCCGAACAAGCGCGGCTGGTCCACCTCATGGGTGCAGACCTCGGCGGCGTTCGGACTGTTCGGCGCGCTGCTGGTGATCATGGCAACCCGCGCCGCCGTCGGCGTCGAGGCCTTCGACGCCTGGGGCTGGCGGATTCCGTTCGCCGTCTCGATCGGCCTGCTGGGCATTTCGGTCTGGATGCGCCTGAAGCTGACCGAAAGCCCGGCCTTCGCCAAGATGAAGGCCGACGGCGCAGCCTCAAAGGCCCCCTATGCCGAGGCGTTCGGCCAGTGGAAGAACATGAAGCTGGTGATCCTGGCCTTCCTGTCGATGATGTGCGCCCAGGGCGCGGTCTGGTACACCAGCTTCTTCTACAGCCAGACCTTCATGGAGAAGTTCCTCAAGGTCGATCCGGTCACCATCAACGCCCTGATGATGACGGTCACGGCCGTCAGCGCGGTGTTCTACGTCGTGTTCGGCTGGCTGTCGGACAAGGTGGGCCGCAAGCCGGTGATGCTGGGTGGCATGACCCTCGCCCTGGCCTTCTACTTTCCGGGCTTTCACCTGCTGGAACGCGCGGCAAACCCGGCCCTGGCAGAGGCCTCGGCCAGATCGCCCGTCGTGGTGATCGCCGATCCTGCCGACTGCGCCCTGCAGTTCGATCCCGTCGGCAAGGCGGCTTTTGTCTCGTCCTGCGACATCGTCAAGAGCGCCCTGGCCAATGCGGGGGTCTCCTATGACAACCAGAAGGCTCCGGCTGGAACCCAGGCGGTGATGAAGGTCGGCGACGTCGTGGTCACTTCGCCCAGCGCCCAGGGCTTGTCGAAAGCCGAGACCAAGGCGGTCAAGACGGCGACCGAAACCAGGATCAAGGCGGCGCTGAACCAGGCCGGCTATCCGGCCAAGGCCGACCCCGCACGGATGAACCTGCCGGGCATGTTCGGCGTTCTGCTGGTCTTCGTGATCGCCGCGACCGCGCTGTTTGGGCCTCTGGCCGCCTGCCTGGTCGAGCTGTTCCCGACCCGGGTGCGCTACACCGCCCTGTCGCTGCCCTATCATATCGGCACCGGCTGGGTCGGCGGCTTCGTGCCCTTCTTCGCCTTCGCCATCGTGGCGGCGGTGGGCAACATCTATGCGGGCCTGTGGTACCCCGTGGCCTTCACCCTGATCAGCGTGCTGGTCACCCTGTTCCTGCTGCCCGAGACCAAGGGCCGGGCGCTCGACGAGGTCTGAAGAAGGTTCAGCTGGTCGGGGACGACAGCAGGACCTCGACCGCCACGCCGGCGGCGGTCAGGGCATGGATGGTGGCCGGCTCGACCGGGCCGGTGATCAGGCGCACGATCTGGCGACCCTCCGCCGCCAACTGGACCAGATGGGCCGCGTCAGCATCCTGCGGCGCGACCCGTTCGGCGTCGCGGCGCGCCATGGTCATCACCTGCGGATCCACGTCAGCGTCGGCCACCAGAACGTCGGCGGCGGACAGGGCGCGCAGAGCCCGCAGGGTCAACAGGTCGGAAGGCCCCCTGCCGGCGACGAAACGGACACGGCCCTTGCGCGCAGAGCCCTTGGCCAGGGCTTCGCGGAACAGGCGACCCGCGGTTTCCATGTCGCCCGCCATCGCGGCCTCGGCCGCCGCGCCGGTGGCGGCGTCGCGCAGGAACATGCGACGCTCGTGCATCACCGGCAGGGTCTTGCGCACCTCTTCCTGAAACCGCCGCAGCATGGCGGCGACCCGACCGGCACCCTCGGGCACCTGGGCCTCGATATCGCTGCGCAGCATGGTGGCCAGGACCGGCGCCGAGCCGCCGGTGCCGACAGCCGCCACCACCTCGCCCCGGTCGATCACGGCGGGCGTGTTGAAGTCGCACAGGGCCGGCTTGTCGACCACATTGACCAGCACCCGGGCGGCCCGGGCGGCGCTGGCGGCGGCCTGCACGAAGACGTCGTCTTCGCTGGCGATGAAGGCGAGCACGGCTCCGGCATAGGCACCGGGCAGGAAGGCGTCGTGCCCCTCAAGGCGGACCACCGTGGCGGGCGAGCCCTCGAAAAGGCGAGCCTTGTTGTCGGCGCCGTCACCGGAACCGGCGATCACCACCTTGCGGCCGGCCAGGGGGAAATAGGCGGGGAAGGAATCCAAGATCGTATCCTCAGTGAGCCAGACAATCGGCATAGGGGCCACCCGGAAAGCCCGTGAGCCGGGCGCTGTCGCCCTTGCCCCAGAGTTCGAACCCGCCCCTGGCGTAGCGTGCTCCGGAAGCCGAGCGGGCCACGGGCAGGGTCTTGACCAGGCCGCCGGCTGAAACGACGACCCGATCGCCCTTGGCAGGGTAGGTCGCCGTGAAGCGCTTTGCGGCCTTGCAGCCATAGGTCACCGGCGTGGTCACCGCCTGGGTCGGCGCGACCGTGGCGCAGGCCGACAGGGTCAGCAGCACGACGGCAGAGGCGAGCAGCAGGCGGCGCAAGAGAACTCCTGAACACGGGCACCGTCACGGGCAGGCGGCGGCGACACAAGCATAACCGGTTTCGACAGGACGGCGCGCCCCCCTCTTCGCCCGGTGCCTTTTTTCGGGCGACCCCTTTCAACCCGGCAGGGAAACCAGACTTTGCCAGCCCGCAAATATTGCTGGCCCTGGCCAGTGTGAACGATGTTAGGATTGCCCCAGCAGAGCCGCGTCCCCGGCCCCTGCCTTCGTTGGGAGGCGAAGATCCATGACTGCAACTCTGGACGTAAACGGCAAGACGATGTCGGTGCAGGCCGATCCCGCGACACCCCTGCTCTGGGTCCTGCGCGACGAGCTGGGCCTGACGGGAACCAAGTTCGGCTGCGGCGTGGCCCAGTGCGGGGCCTGCACGGTCCATATTGACGGCCAGCCGGTCCGCTCCTGCGTGACCCCCATCGAGGGTCTTTCCGGCGTCAAGATCACCACCATCGAGGGCCTCGGCGGCGCCCACCCGCTACAACAGGCCTGGGTCAAGCATGACGTGCCGCAGTGCGGCTACTGCCAGTCGGGCCAGATCATGTCGGCCGCCGCCCTGATCGCCCAGAACAAGGCGCCTTCCGACGACGACATCGACGAGGCCATGAGCGGCAATATCTGTCGCTGCGGCACCTATCAGCGCATCCGCGCCGCGATCAAGGACGCCGCCAGCGGCAAGGTCGCCGTCGCGACGGCCGGCTCGACGACCCTTGAGGAAACCGCCGAGGAAATTGCCGCTTCTGCCGGCGCGACCAGCCGTGGAGCCGGCCGATGAACGCCCGCTTCAACAAGCTGCTCGGCCGCGCCGAGGTCAGCCGTCGCGACGTGGTCGTCGGGTCGGCCCTGGTCGGCGGGGCCCTGCTGGTGGGCTGCTCGCCCGCCGATATCATGAGCGCCGGCTCCAAGGTCGAGGTCGGTGCCTTTGGGGCCTTCATCAAGATCGCGCCCGATGGCCTGGTGACGGTGATTTCCAAGCACATCGAATTTGGCCAGGGCAATCACGCGGGCCTGGCGGCCATCGTGGCCGAAGAACTCGACGCCGACTGGACCCGCGTCGTGGTCGAGCAGGCCCCTGCCAACGCCAAGCTCTACGCCAATGGCGGGATGGGCGCGCAACTGACCGGCGGCTCGTCGGCGATCTCCAATTCCTGGACCCAACTGCGCACCGCCGGCGCGGCGACGCGGGCGATGTTCATCCAGGCCGCCGCGACCAAGTGGAGCGTCCCGGCCGGCGAGATCACCGTCAAGGACAGCGTCCTGACCCATGCCTCGGGCAAGACCGCCGGCTTTGGCGAACTTTTGGCTGAGGCCGCCAAGATCACGCCGCCGGCCAGCCCGCCCCTGAAGGACCCCAAGACCTTCACCCTGATCGGCACCGACCGGGTCAGGCGCAAGGACTCCCAGGCCAAGAGCGACGGTACGGCGCGCTTCACCCAGGACGTCCGCCTGCCCGACATGCTCACCGCCATGGTCGCCCATGCGCCGCGCTTTGGCGGCACGGTGAGGAGTTTCGACGCCTCCGAGGCCAAGAAGGTCCCGGGCGTGGTCGAGGTCTATGAGATTCCGACCGGCGTGGCCGTGGTGGCCCAGTCGACCCATGCCGCCCGAATGGGCCGTGAAGCGTTGAAGATCGAGTGGAACGAGGACAAGGCCGAAAAACGCGGCTCTGCGGCCATCGCCGCGTCGTTCCGCGACATCGCCGCGGGCAAGGGTCCGGCCGACCTGAAATGGGAAGCCTTCGAGTCCAAGGGCGACGCCGCCGCGATCAACGCCGCCAAGGCCGGCCCCAAGGTGCTGGAGGCGACCTACGAGTTTCCCTATCTGGCCCACGCCTCCATGGAGCCGATGAACTGCGTGGCGGCGGTTGACGGTAACAAGGTCAAGCTTACCTTCGGCTCGCAAGGCCAGACCCTGGATCAGTTGAACGTCGCCAAGATCGTCGGGACCCTGCCAGGATCGGTCGAGATCGAGACCCTGTTCGCCGGTGGCTCTTTTGGCCGTCGCGCCACCTTCACCTCGGACTATGCTGCCGAATGCGTCCACATCGCCAAGAAGGTCGGCAAGGGTCGACCGGTTAAGCTGGTCTGGACCCGTGAAGACGACATGCACGCCGGCTATTTCCGGCCACTGGTCATTCACGGCGTTCGCGTCAGCCTCGACAAGGACGGCTATCCGGCCGCCTGGCGTCACCGGATCGTCAGCCAGTCGATCATGAAAGACTCGCCGATGGGCGGGAAGGGTCCGGACCCGTCCTCGACCGAGGGCACGGCGGGCTCGCCCTATTTGAAGGCGACGCCGATCGTGGACGCTCAGCTGGCAAGCCCCGAAGTGGGCGTTCCGGTCCTGTGGTGGCGCTCGGTGGGGGCCACCCACACGGCCTTCGTCATGGAACACACCATCGACCAGCTGGCCCGCAAGGCCGGCAAGGATCCCGTCGACTATCGCCGGGCGCTTTACGCCAAGGCGGGGGCGGATCGGCATCTGGCGGTGCTGAACCTGGCCGTGGAGAAAGCCGGCCCGACGGCGACCGCCGGCTGGAGCCGGGGCGTAGCGGTGCATGAGAGCTTCGGCTCGGTCGTCGCCCAGGTGGCCGAGGTCAAGCTGGTGGAGGGCGTTCCAAAAGTGGGCCGCGTGGTCACCGCCATCGACTGCGGCGTGGCCATTTCACCCGACCAGGTCGCGGCCCAGATGGAGGGCGGGACCTGCTATGGCCTGTCGGCCGCCCTGTTTGGCGAGATCACCCTGACCGACGGTGCCGTCGACCAGGGCAATTTCGACACCTACCGCGTGTTGCGCATGAACGAGGCACCCACGGTCGAGACCCACATCTTGCCGTCGGGCAATCCGCCCAGCGGCGTGGGCGAGCCCGGCACGCCCGTAATCGCCGCCGCCGTGGCCAATGCGATTCTCGCCGCCACCGCCAAGGCCACCTCGCGCCTGCCTTTCTCGGGTCAGACGGCCTAGAGCAAGGTGCGCGATGTCGGAATCGCGCGCCTTGCTCTAGCTTTTTGTTTGCGCATCGCTTTGCGGAAAACCGGCGGCCACTTTTCCGCGCGATGCTCTAGGTTTGAGACGCTCCGCGTCGGCTGAAGCTGGACGCGGAGCGAACCTCGCCCCATGCTAGCGGCATGGTAGAACCAAACGACAGCCAGGGTTTCGAGCGCCTCACGCCCCGTGAGCGCGAGATCCTGCGGCTGATCGCCAGCCATCTGCAGTCCAAGGAAATCGCCCGTCTGCTCAGCCTCTCGCCCAAGACGGTCGAGATGCACGTGCTCAGCGCCCGGCGGCGGCTGTCGGGTATGAGCCGTCGCGACGCGGCCCTGGCCTTCACAGCCTGGGAAAACGACCCCGGTAATGACTACCGTAGGCAATCGGGCGACCTAGCCCTGGCCCCGCCGCCGGTCTCTTCTCGCTCCAAAGGCGGGAACAACCATGAACGACAACCAGACCCGGAACCCAGCGCGCAAGCGCTCCGAGACCCCGGGCTTCTTCATCGCCAGCTGGCAGTCCCTGGAAGAGGGGCTGGTGCTGCTGGCGGGGACACCGGAGCGCGGCCAACTGGTCTCGGAGACGGTATCGGCCCTGAGGAAGTCGCAGGCGGCGGGAGATCCACCTTCCAAGCTGCTGCTCCGCGTGCTGGCGGCGACGGCCTTCCTGGCCGACGACCGACCGCTGCGGACCGAGCAGGGAGGCGTTGGCGCGATGACCTGACTCCCCTGCAATGGCTGGGCCTGATCATGGCGACTGCGGTGCTGGGCGGACTTCTGCTCGGCGCCCTGACCACCGGGGCCCATGACTTCCTCTTCGCCCTCCAGCGGTTCCGCGAGGGCTGGAGCCCGCCGCCCGTCCGCTAGGACAGGCTAGCAACCCGACAATTCGGAAGACCCAAACGTGCGGACCGGCTCCGCGCGACAGGGAGAGTCTGGCATGAAACGGATCGATGCGGCCCGCGCCGGGGCGCAGAAACTAATGCGCGCCGAGGCGGCGATCGACGCTGCCCTGCGCGAAACGGCCGAACTGATGGGCCTGCTGCCCACCCTTCGCCTGGAAGCCAATCTGTCGGCGGTGCTGGGCCAGGACGCCGCCGACGAGATCGGCGAGACCCTGCGCCATATCCTGGCGGCCCGCCGCACCATCATCCGCGCCCATGCCGACCTGCAGATGGTGCGCGAGCAGATCGGCTGCCGCACGGTGTCCGTCGGCGAGATGGACAAGCCACCAGAGATGCCCCGCACCGGCGGGTTCCATGCGCTCGAAGGAGGCCGCGCCGCATGACGACGGCCTTTTACAAGGGTCAGGCTTACGGCATGGTTGCGCGCCGATTCGCGCCTGGACCATGCCGTGTATCAAACCCTGACTCCGTGGATTTCCCTGGGCGTGGCCGTGCTGATCTGCGGCTTCGCGATCTGGAAGGGCGACCGCTGGGCGCGCTTTGTTGCAGTCGTCTATCTGGCGGGATGGATCGTCACGCCGCTGGTGGCGGTGGGCGATCCGCTGCAGCCCGAATGGGCCGTGATGGGCGTGGACGTGGCGGTGATGCTGCTGCTGATCTGGGCCTCGCTAAAGGCCCGGCGGCTGTGGAGCGTGTTCGCCGCCGCCTGCCAGATGATGGCCGTGGCCTCGCACGTGGTGTCGATCATCGACCTGCGGATCTACATGGCCACCGTGATCGTCGGCCTGGCCCTGCTCAGCTACGGGGTTCTGGTCGCCCTGCTGGTCGCCACCCTATCGGCCATCAAGGCCCGGCAGGGTGCGCATGAGCGGGACAACGACCCTCGTCCATGACGCCTCGGCCGAAGAGATCGCCGAGTTTCGCCGTGGCCTCAACGCCCTGGGGCCGCTGCACCGGCGCATCCTGGCCCTGCTGATCCCGCGGCTGATCGCCATGGAAGAGCGCGGCGACACCGAAGGCGCCATCCGCGTCGTCGATGAGATCCGCAAGATCCTATGGGAGGGCCGCGACACCCGTCATTGACGTCGCTATCTCTCGGCCTCGAGATCCTCGGGCCGGTCGATGTCGAAGAGCACGCCGGGGTCATCGGTCTCGACAAGCCGCAAGCGGTCCCCAGCCTGCCGGATCAGGGCCTGGGCGCCAACGTCGCCGTCGAGATCTTGCAGGGCGGGGATCCAGTCGCCGCCGAACAGCACGGGATGGCCGCGCTGGCCCGCATGGACCGGCGCGGCAATGCCATTCCGTCCGCAAAGGGCCCGGATCAGGGCCGGCGCGACCGCGGGACCGACCCGTGGCATGTCGCCCAGAAAGACAAAGACGCCGTCGATATCAGCGCGCACGGCGCGTGCTGCGGCAGCCAGCGAGGTGCCCATGCCCCGAGTGGGGTCGGCGACCCTGACCACGCGCAGGTCGGTGTCCGAATCCAGTCTCCGGATGGCTGTTTCCAGCGCGGCGTCGTCCCCGATCGCGACCACGGCCGAAAAGGCGGGGCTTTCGAAGGCGGCGTTTAGCGCCCAGGCGATCAACGGCTTGCCGCGAAATGGTGCCAGCAGCTTGCCGCCGCCAAAGCGTGTTCCCAGGCCCGCCGCCAGGACGATCGCCTCAAACCTTCCGCTTTCGCTTTCCGCCATGTCGCCCAACGCCTATCTTGTTTCCAGACATGACGCCCTATGACGACAGCCCTGCGCAAGCGGCCTTGACCGCGCCCCGTCTGATCGACGGTTTCGGCCGCGCCGTCACCTATTTGCGCGTGTCGGTCACCGACCGCTGCGACCTGCGTTGTGTCTATTGCATGGCCGAACACATGACCTTCCTGCCCAAGGCGCAGGTGCTGACGCTGGAGGAGCTGGACCGTGTGGCGTCCACCTTCATCGGCCTGGGGGTGCGCAAGCTGCGCCTGACCGGCGGCGAGCCGCTGGTGCGCAAGGGCTTCATGGAGCTGGTCGCCGGCCTGTCGCGCCACCTGCGATCGGGGGCACTGGACGAGCTGACCCTGACCACCAACGGCACCCAGCTGGCGAAGTTCGCCGGGGATCTGGCCCGGCACGGCGTGCGCCGGATCAATGTGTCGCTCGATACGCTGAAACCCGACCTGTTCAGGCGGCTGACCCGGGGCGGCGATGTCGCCCAGGTGATCGGCGGGATCGACGCAGCCCTGGCGGCCGGCATCGCGGTGAAGATCAACGCCGTCGCCCTAAAGCACGACAATGCCGCCGAGCTGCCGGAGCTGATCGCGTGGGCCCATCAGCGTGGCTGCGACATGACCCTGATCGAGACCATGCCCTTGGGCGAAATCGACGAGGACCGCACCGACCAGTACCTGTCGCTGACGGACGTGCGCCGCGATCTGGCCTCGTTCTGGACCCTGGAAGACCTGGCCTACGCCACCGGCGGCCCGGCCCGCTATGTCCGCATCGCCGAGACCGGCGGGCGGCTGGGCTTCATCACTCCGCTCAGCCATAATTTCTGCGAGTCCTGCAACCGGGTGCGCCTGACCTGCACCGGCACCCTGCACACCTGCCTGGGCCGCGATGACGCTTCCGACCTGCGGGCGGTGATCCGGGCCGGGGCGACAGAGGCCGAGCTGCAGCAGGCGATTTTCGCCGCGATCGGGTCCAAGCCCGAAGGTCATGACTTCCAGATCGCAAGAGCCCGTCCGGCCGTCGCCCGCCACATGTCGACCACGGGGGGCTGAGATGGCGCAGGTGCTGCTGTTTGGACGCCTGGCCGACCAGGCCGGCTGGCGCGACCGGGCCTTTGAGGCCACGTCACTAGCGGCCCTGCGCGACCTGATCGCTGCCGAAGATGCCGAGTTGGGGGAAGCCTTGTCCGGTCCCGGCGTGCAGGTCGCGGTCGACAAGGTTGTGGTCCGGGGCGAGGCGACCCTGACCGCCGCCACCGAGGTGGCCTTCCTGCCGCCGATGAGCGGCGGATGATCACCCTCACCCAGGAACCGTTCGAGCCGGGTGCCTTGCTCACTGAATTCTGCGCCGCACGCGATGAGACCGGTGCCGTGGCCAGTTTTGTCGGCCTGGCCCGGGCCGAAAAGGGTCAGGCGGCGGCGCTGGAGCTTGAGGCCTATCCGGGCTTTACGGACGCGGCGATCAGCGCTTTCGCCGAAACCGCCAAGACCCGCTTCCAGCTGGACGACTATCATATCGTCCACCGCACGGGCCGCATCGCGCCGGGCGAGGCCATCGTCTTCGTGGCGACCGCCGCAGGGCACCGCCG
>Ga0187844_10003053_pt1 | contig 11367 bp, 10 predicted proteins | sample SpaLakP09_SKY_50_FD_134517 | JGI IMG/M metagenome (GOLD analysis project Ga0187844, IMG submission 134517) | Oligotrophic lake water microbial communities from Sparkling Lake, Wisconsin, USA - SP09_SKY_50 | ecosystem: Environmental > Aquatic > Freshwater > Lake | place: USA: Sparkling Lake...
GACCAAGACAAAGGGCTAGTAGGATAGAGGCTGCTCTCAAAGGCATTGGGCGTCCTTTAACATTCTTCAACTGACATTCCCCATTTGCACGCCCGATGACGCTCGAGTAACGGTAAGGTAGCCCGCCGCAGGGGCGCTGTGAAGTCCAGCAGCGAGTAGGCACGGCATTGCACATGCCCTTGCTCCCGTTGTTCACAGCCTTGCTCGGCTGCGCCCTTGACTCGTCAGATACAATGAGAACAAATAAGGAACAAATTCGGCGCCCCTAGACCGAACGAGGGCGAGTGTCATGCGTAAACCGGCAGAGCCTGAGAGGCTCTATCTTGATTTTGATGGTTTTTTTGCGAGTTGTGAGCAGTTCCGGCATCCGCATCTGCGGGGGAAGCCGGTTGGCGTCGTGCCAATGGTCAAAGGCAGTAGCTGCATCATCGCCTGCTCGGTCGAGGCTAAGGCGCTTGGCATCAAAAATGTGATGCCTTTGGGCGAGGCAATGCGCGCCTGTCCCGACATTATCCTGTGGCCGCAAAACCCGGATCTATACCGCCGGGCGCACAATGAGCTTATTTCCGAAATTTCTATGGTCGCGCCGGTCGATGCCGTCAAATCCATCGATGAATTGACCTGCCGGCTTGATCCTGGCCAGACGCTCGACCCGCTTGCCGTGGGCGTCGAAATCAAGCGGCGAATAGCCAAAGTCGTTGGCCCCTGGATCAAATGCAGCGTCGGCTACGCTGCCAATCGTCTGCTGGCCAAAATGGCGTGCAAGGATTCAAAGCCTTCCGGTAATCTTGTTTGGCATCCACGCGATGCGGAAGCGATTTTGGCATTAAAGAAGTTAGACGATGTGCCCGGCATAGGTCCGCGCATGTTGCGCAAGCTCTATCAATGCCAGATCTACGACATGCCCGAATTGCTGCGACGAGGGCCACGGGAGCTACGGGCGATCTGGCGGAGCGTCAACGGTGAGCGCATGTGGTATGCGTTGCATGGCTACGATATTCAGGCGCAGCCGACACAGCGCGGAATGTATGGACATAGTCGCATGCTGCCGCCGTCGCATCGGACGCTTGATAAGGTGCGCGACATTGCCCGTATGCTTTTGGTCAAGGCAACAAGGCGGATGCGCCGGGACGGGTACCGGGCGAGTTCGGTCATGGTTGGAATTCTGCAAATTACGTTTGACGCCTATCGCCACTGGACGCGGTCAATGTGGCTGCCTGCCGTCTCTGACTACGTCGCCACGCTTCGTGGCCTGGATCAGTTGTGGCGGCAGGCCGTGGCGGATGTAGATCCACGGTTTTTGATTATGCGCGTCGATGTCTGCCTTGGCGAGTTAACGCCTATTGGCTCACGTCAACTCGATCTGTTGGAAGGCGATGAGGAGACGCGACTTGAGAAAGAGGCGCTTTCCGCGGCGATGGATAGCCTCAATCATCGATATGCGGGTACGGTTGTAAGCCTTGGGCCGTGGACCCCACCGCCTGGCGACCATACCGGTGCCAAAATCAGTTACACGCGCATTCCTCGCGTTGAAGACTTCAGCTAGGGGGTAAGGATGGGCTGGCGGGAGGAATTGCGGTTATCGACGCTTCCGGACGAAACCGAGATTGAGGTGACCTGCCGGAAGTGCGGGAAGCATCGTTATGAGTTCGTGCGCGCGCTTCGGACGCAAGCGCGACTGGGGCAATGCTATATGGATCAGGTGCAGGCGGCTTTGATCTGCCGCGACAGGTACTGCGACGGCGGGCAGCGTATCGCTATTACGCATGACCACCTTATGGAGGGGTTTGTCGGCGGCATGCCGTAGGCAACTAATGCGCGTGCAAGACGCTGGCAATAGGAGGAAGCTGCGGTGCAGAATGCACGGGGGCAATAGTCCGCAGGCACCTAAGGTGAATGTCAATGGCCGTTATCGGCACGGTCTTCACACTCAGTCACATAAGGCGGATATGCAAAACCTGCGGGAGATTATGAGGGAGTTCAAGGAGTTTGCTGGGGATATTTAGTCCCACTGACGGTAGCGTTCGGCCTTTCCAAGGTCTCTACAGCGAGTTACCTTGATATCAAACGAGCTACATAGCGCGGTCATATGGGAAATGTCAGGTTGAGCATTTCGAAGAGCACAAAGGAAGCAGGCGATGTCATACACCAAGAGAAGCTTCCTGATAGGGGCGGGCACTGCCGGCCTGATTCTGCCTGTAAGCGGGCTGGCGGCGGAGTTGCCGCTGACGCCGGACATGGCGCTGGGTCCATTCTACCCGGTTAAGAAGCCAAAGGAGGCCGATGCCGATCTTACTCGGCTTAGGGGCCACAAGGCCCGCGCAAAGGGCGAGGTGGTAGAGGTTTCAGGCCGGGTCATGACGCCAGACGGCCGAGCACAATCGCATGCGAAGCTTGAAATCTGGCAGGCAAACTGCTTCGGTCATTACAGCCACCCGAACGACAAGTCTCCGGCAGAAACGGATCCGAATTTCCAGGGTTATGCCAATATAACAGCTGACGCACAGGGCCGCTTCCGCTTCTTGACCATAAAGCCGCCGCCTTATTCAGCAGGCGAGTTCATGCGCGCTGCCCATATCCACCTCGATGTGACCGGACGTCAGCAGCGGCTGATTACCCAGCTGTACTTCCCGACTGACGAGAAACTGCTCCGCCAGGACAAGGTGCTGATGACTGACATGTCGTGGTACGACACACCGTTTCCGGGCTATATTTTCGGCAAGCTGATGCAGGAGCCTTCGACGCTGCAGCCGGGTGCAGAGCATTACGAATTCAATGTCGTGCTGTTAAGCTGACGCGTCTTGGCATCAGTGGATACGACGCTAGCGCACGCTCAGGCGCATAAGGCGGACATACAAAGCCTGCTGGATATTATTAGTGCGGCTTCAACGGCATCTACGCCCTTGAATTTCATGGCATTGTCAACGATCCGTCCTACAGCTGGGGCAGTGCCCCATGCCGAAGTGTTTACCTGAGTCACAAGTTGTGCGGCGTCGGTTGCTCCGCCAAAAAGCACTATTGAGAGGAGGAAGCCGTGGCGCGTGCCTTGGCCCGAAGGCTGTCGAGCCGCGAAACCAGTACGTCACGCCAGACCTCGTATCCGCGCTTGCTCGGATGCAGATTGTCGTTGAAGTCAGCGGCGATCTGCTGGCCGGATGAGTCCACAAAGGCGGCATGAAGATCAAAAAAGTCGACGTAAGGTGAAAATTCTGCCGACCGGCTAAGCTCAGCAAGGTTCGCATTCACCGGCGCGACGACATTGCTGTTGCGGTCAGCGTCGCCAGTCGGCAACAGTGACTGCAGGACAATTATGGCCTTGGGCTTGCGTTCGTGCACCGAGCGAATGATGGCCTTCACCCCGGCAAATATGCTCTCGGCTGCGGGCTGTTCAGCATTGTAGCTGTTATTGATACCCGCCAGAATGATGATGAAATCAGGATTGAGATCTGTTCGATCCAGTTCTCCCAGGCCGCCACTGACTGAGGGTTTGAGCCGATAGAGGATATGCTCCGTCCGGTCGCCAGAAATACCCAAATTAAGGGCAAGATTTTTCGCCGGAGCGCCGGCAAAGGACTGGTTCCAGACCTGAAGACCGCAAAACTTGCCTGGCGCCCAGGGATTTTCGTCTAGCGACCAGAAATCGGTGATCGAGTCGCCGATAAAGACGAGCTTCACCTTGGACAGGTCCTCGCTCATAGCCAGCAACTGGGTAATTGTATTTTGTCGCGCCTGCCAGTAGTCGATCCGAATCTCGGCATGGGCGGCCTTGAAAGACACGGGCGCCAGCGCCACTGTGTCCGGGACAGCTGCGCCAGCCGACATACCAAGACCAAGGAACAGGCAGCCCCACAGGGCGGTCGACCTTATGTGACGGGATAATTTACTTGCCATGGTTTCCTGTCCTGCACCCGAAGCAGCCCAGGGCGGCTCGGTATTTGATTGCGCTTTATTGCTGCTATATTCAGTTGAATCAACCTTGGTCGTTATTCTGTAGTAGCAGAAGTCTTGCACTTGAAGTAACTCGGATCTAACACCCTGGCATTAACCGACATTTCCAATTTGAACGCTCGATGCCGCTCGGTTGACGCTAAGGTAGCCCTCTGTCGAGGCGCTGTGAAGTCCAGCCGTGAGTGTCAGCGGTCGCCAGTCAGAATTAAACCCAATTATTTGACTTGAGTTGAGCGACCAGCTTCACAACGGGTCCACTTCGAGTACTGGTTGCCGTGCGAAAGTAAATGGCTTAAGAAAAGCGATCAAACTGTAGCCCAAATTGGATAAGTTCATGTCCGCAGAGAATGTAGCGCTCATTAAAAGTATCTACGATGCATTTGCCGCGGGCGACGTGCCAGGTGTGCTTGGAGCGATGAGCCTCGACATTGTTTGGAATGAAGCGGAGAACTTCCCTTATGCCGACAACAACCCGTACCGCGGCCCGGACGCTGTCGCGGCAGGTGTTTTCACACGTTGCGTCGGAGAATGGGACGGGTTTGCGGTTGAGATGAATGACCTCATCGATGGCGGTGATCGCGTTGTGGCCGTGGGCCGTTATAGTGGCACCTTCAAGGATACGGGTGGCCGAATGAACCCTCAGGCCGTTCATATCTGGACGTTGAAGGACGGCAAGGTGGTCGCCTTTCAGCAATATATCGATACTCTCGATGTCGCTCGCGCCACTGGCGTATCTTGATTTCAGCCGACATTTCCCACTTGAACGTCTGATTGACGCTCCTTTTACGTAAAGGTAGTTCGCCGTTAGGGCGCTGTGAAGGCTCGAGCCACCTGAACCCTAGACGCATTTAAACGCGTGGTTTGCGGCATCGGTAACAGACGCTTAGCCGGTGTCAGGGGTTACCAGGAATTCAAAGTTGGAAAACATCAGGGGGCAACGTCGCCTGCGCGAGCCCAAGGTTGGATAGCAGTGGCTGTGTAGAGCGGGACGGAATGCTTGACGAGTCAAGACAATCGGCAATCAGCGAACAGAGCTCGCCATTTCCGAGTCCGAAATGACACTTCAGGCTAGTCAAGGGCGGATCTCGATGCCCGGCTCGATGATGGCGTTGGTGTTGAAAGTGCCATGTAGACGTTTCGCAGGTCCGCAGCGATAGCTACTCGTCGACCAATTGCAAGCCTGCGTTGCATACGATCTTGGTGTCGCGGTTGCTCCGACATAGTCCGACGTGGCTGTCCAGACTTCCGCCATCCATGGCTTTGCCGCGAAAACTACGACCTTGCCATAATCCGTTAGGGGCAAGACGCGCAGCGCGGCACTCTTATTAGACACGCGCAGAATCGCAAAACCCTGCCGGGCCCCGGTAGCGCCTCCTTCATAGTTGCAGATCACCATTACCTCGCCATCTTTTGTCGGGACTAGGGCGACATAGGCGAGAGTAAGTGCTTGGTCCCTTAAAATGCGCCCGACCTTGAAGGTCGTCGCCGCTCGTCCATGCCGCTTCACCACGATCCGGGATTCATAGAAACCAAAGACTTCTTTCGGAGTTTCATAAAACTGAATTATAGTGCCGTCTTTCAGCAATATCTCGGCGCGAAGAATATCTGAACTTTTCGAGACAGCTATCTCGTACTCATTGAAGGACGGTGCGAGATAGTGGAGTATAACGGAAGTGCTTTGTTTGCTCCAATTTACAGTCACTTCACTTGAGTGCTGAGTTTGCATTTCGGTACCGCGAAAGGTATCTGCGTGGGCATCCATGGCAAAGCCAATTGTAAGGGTCGCGACAACTATTCGTAATAACGGGTGCATATTTCAATTATTTCTCGAGCTCTGTTAGATTGTCATAGGTTCCTTTCCTGCTTTTAGAGCGTTCGTAGATCCATTGCTAAACGCCGTATGGTTACGTGTAGGACGTGTGGAACCGCCAGGGTTTAGAATTACGCTAGTAAGCATCGCAGCATACTGTCCGTGCCGTCTCCTCAATTCGGCTGAACCAAAATCGCCCCGTATTGACCGCCATTTACAAAATAATTTCCATCAGCTGCCTTGTTTAAAAAAAAGACATACTCCGAACCAATTGCGCAACACATTGAATTTATTTCAGAATTTACGGTCTTGTTCCACAGTAAAATAGTTCCGGTCTTATCGCCTTTCAGTGCGGCCAATATTTTTATTTCTGAATACTCAGATCCAATCGGCGAGGCATCACTTTTCACTTTTGTTACGGCTTGAACTCGCCCTACAACTACCATCTCAGAATGCCGTGCCAGTTCGTCAATTGGCACCTTTTTCGGCGTGGTATGCGCGAACGCCAATTGGGGGGCAGCGAAAATCACGCATGCCAACAAACAGAACCCGATTTGAGAAATTATCTTACCACTCATTCGATATTACCTATGAGCACGCCCGATTAGCAGTGAGGTAGCCGTTATCCTAGCCTCTAGGAAGCCCCGACGTGGATGAATGGCCAACTGAATGTTAGTTCAAAGCAACCGAACATGATAGGTGGCAATCGAGGCACAGGTGGCGGAGTGTTTGAGGATAGTTTACGTCATCCTGACGATCTTTTCACCTTCAATGACAGCCCTGTTCCGTTTGGGTACGACTGTAAGCTTCTTTTCGACAGGTCTTGAGGGAGGGCATGCCTTAAATGGGTGGAATTGGGTGTATAATTGGGTGTCATGATAAAAACCGACACATTGACGATTACGCCAGACATCCTCGGCCTAATTGCCGAACTTGATGAATTCAAGGGCGCTTGGCGTGCTTTGGGCACTTTAGCCCCCGAGCGTTTGCTGGCCTTGCGCCGTGTCGCCACCATCGAGAGCATCGGCTCCTCCACCCGCATCGAGGGCAGCAAGCTATCCGATAAAGACGTGGAGCGCCTTCTATCCAAACTCGAAATTAAATCCTTCGAGACCCGCGATGAACAAGAAGTCGCAGGGTATGCCGAAGTCATGGAGATGATCTTTCAGGCATGGGAGGACATTACACTCACTGAAAATCACATCAAACAGCTTCACCGTGACTTGCTCAAATACAGCGAGAAAGATGAGCGCCATCGCGGCGCGTATAAAACCCTGTCCAACAGTGTTGCCGCCTTTGATGAGAACGGCCAGCAAATTGGCATCGTCTTCGAAACCGCGACGCCGTTCGATACGCCGGGCCTGATGAGCAAATTGGTTGAATGGACTACCGCCGCCCTTGAGACCAAACAGCTTCACCCGCTTCTGGTCATCAGCATTTTCATCGTTGTATTTCTTGAAATCCATCCGTTCCAGGATGGCAATGGACGTTTGAGCCGTGTTCTAACCACCATGCTTTTGCTTCGCGCCGGTTACGCATACGTCCCCTATAGCTCGCTTGAAAGTGTGATCGAGCAAAGTAAGGAAGGCTATTATCTGGCCCTTCGCCAAACCCAAGGCACAATCAGAACAGAACCGCCCAACTGGCAGCCGTGGCTCGTCTTCATTTTGCGCGCATTTCACCAGCAGATGAATCGCCTTGCCAAAAAGGTCGAACGCGAAAAAATCATCCTCTCAATATTGCCGGAATTATCGGTGCGCATCCTGGAACATGCACGCGAGCATGGCCGCGTCACTATTGGCGAAATGGCCAGGATCACAGGCGCAAGCCGAAATACCCTGAAAGAGCATTTCCGCCAGCTACACGATGCAGGGCAGACCGTTCTGCACGGTCGTGGACGCGGTGCGTGGTATAGCCTGCGATAACCACTCGGTTTCAGTTATTCGTAAAATTTAGTCATTTTTGCAATGGCACGACATTCGCGGAAAATGACCGGATACACTCGATACAAACGTGTTCAATCACGTACTAGATACGACATTGCCCCCCGGGTCAGTTTTCAGTGCAAATCAACATCCGGGCAATTGATCGGCGCCACGGTCGTGGCCGCGCCGAAGCAGCGCAATACTCAGGAAGAAAAGGCAGAGCTGAAGAAAGGCGTCATTCCAGACGCCTGGAAAGTCAAGCGGGCCAAAGTTCGGCAGAAAGATCGGGACGCACGGTGGACGGTCAAATATAACAAGGCCAAAGTCCGCGAGGAAGGCTCCAAGCCTGCCGTTGATCTGGCTATTCCTGCTTTCGGGTACACTTCCAGCACTACAAGTCCTTAGCGCCATACGATTCCGCGCACGCCTTTGTGCTGGCCTGGCTAGAGCATGACGCCAAGCTGCCCGAGTGGCAGGCTTTAAGATTAGCCCCACGCCAGCTCAGTTTGTACTGAGCTGGCGTGGATATGGTGGTTAATATGTCAAAGCATATAAATTGGCCTTGATATATGTATAAACATATTTTCTTGATGAATTCGCCTTAAAAGATATATGCTAATACATATGAGTAAGTCCAAACATATGCCCGAACAGATAAATTATGCCCGCGAAGAGATCGTTTCGCAGATCAAGGCCGTGCGCAAAACCCGTGGTCTCAGTCAGGCCGCATTGGGTCAGCTCATCGGCTTACCGCAAAGCCATATCTCGAAATTTGAGAAAGGCAGTGTGGATATGCAGCTCTCAAGCCTGATCGAATTGTCCCGCGCGCTGGGTCTGGAAATCCGGCTTGTGCCGCGCGCATTGTTGCCGGTGCTCGACGGCGTTCTGCGCGCAGAGACCCTAACGACAAACTCTGAAGGGTCTGATCGTCCTGCCTACAGCCTGGGGGACGATGATGACTGATACGCTGGTGCTGGCCGTTCATCTGTATGGCGACAAGATCGGCACGATCACGCGGATCGGTGGGGATCGCTCCATCTTCGCGTTTGAGGAGGCCTATATAAACAATGACAAAAGGCCGACCCTTGGCCTAGCGTTTCGCAATCGGACGGGCGGTCTGATCACCGATCATCGCGCCTATCGCCAGCACTTGATGCCGTTCTTTTCCAACCTGTTGCCCGAAGGCGCCTTGCGTACCTATCTGGCCAAGCAGGCAGGCTTTACGGAAACCAAAGAGTTCGAGCTGTTGGAACGGCTTGGCATTGACTTGCCCGGCGCGGTGACCGTGACACCCCTGGATCAGGTCGCAGCGGCGATCATGGCTGCAGACGCGCCTGAAACGCTCACGGCAAACTTGCCCGACAAATTGCGGTTCTCGCTGGCCGGTGTGCAGCTCAAATTCTCTGCCTTTGAAAACAAAGACAAGACGGGCGGTTTGACCATTCCCGTGGATGGGGCAGGCGGTTCATGGATTGTGAAACTCCCCTCACTGAAACATGATGGCGTCCCCGAAAACGAATATGCGATGATGAACCTGGCGCGTCAGATCGGCATCAATGTGCCCGACAGCGCGCTGATGAAGATCGAAGACATAGACGGCTTGCCGGCGGATATCGGCAAGCTGGGCACGCACGCCTTTGCCATCAAGCGTTTTGATCGCAGCGAGGCCGGACCCGTTCATATCGAAGATTTTGCGCAGGTTTTCGGTGTCTATCCGACGGAAAAATACGACAAGGCCAGCTACCGCAATATCCTTCAGGTTTTAGGCGATGCCACGGATCAGGACAGCGTGACCGAGTTTGTGCGCAGGCTGATCTTCACGATCCTGATCGCCAATGGCGACATGCACCTGAAAAACTGGTCGCTGATTTATCCTGATCGCATCAAGCCGGTTCTATCTCCGGCCTACGACCTGCTGTCTACCCTGGCCTATATCCCAGGCGATGACTCGGCTTTGAAGTTTGCGCGAATAAAACGCTTTGCCGATTTCAGCTTTGATGAACTCGCCTATATGGCGGCCAAGGCAAAGGTGGCTGAACGACCGCTGACCCGTGTCGCGCGTGAAACGATCGATCGTTTCATGACGCTATGGCTGGCGGAAAAGTACCACATGAATCTGGCGAAAGATGTCGTTTTGGCCGTCGACGAGCATTTAGGAAGGCTTGTGCTGTTGAAATAGTATTCCTACGAGTTTCTTTACCACCCTTTCGGGGCAAACAATTCGCTTTATCTAGAAAAGGCATGGCATACTTATAATATATATAAGAGAGTCATAAATAACACCCAGTCCCATCGGGAATCATACTGACCCCTGAAAAGTCAAAAATTGAAGGTGCCGTGATTGCTGCAAAATGCCAGTCAGCAGTCACACGCAAAACCTCAAGTTAGATTTCGGGACTCCATGACAGAAAAAGCCAAAAACCCGCTGGAAGCCGCCGGAACGATCGCCACTCGGCGTGCCGAAGAAGTACTCCTGAAGGCCGATGCCTTACAGAACGCTATCTTCAATAGCGCAAATTTCTCTAGCATCGCCACTGATGCGAAAGGCGTGATCCAGATCTTCAATGTCGGCGCCGAACGTATGCTGGGCTATGCGGCGAGCGAAGTCATGAACAAGATCACCCCGGCCGATATTTCCGATCCGGACGAACTTCTCCTGCGAGCCAAGGCGCTGAGCAACGAACTTGAAACTGCAATTCTGCCTGGTTTCGAAGCTCTGGTGTTCAAGGCGTCGCGCGGCATTGAGGATATCTATGAGCTGACCTACATCCGCAAGGATGGGACCCGCTTTCCCGCTGTAGTGTCCGTCACCGCCCTCAGAGATGTAGATGGTACAATAATCGGCTACCTGCTCATTGGCACGGATAACACAGCGCGCAAACAAGCTGAGGCGGCACTGCTAAAAGCCGGAGCGTTGCAAAGTGCCATTTTCAATAGCGCTAACTTCTCCAGCATCGCCACAGACGCCAAAGGCGTGATCCAGATATTTAACGTTGGCGCGGAACGGATGCTGGGCTATGCGGCTACTGATGTGGTGAACAAGATAACGCCGGCGGACATTTCTGATCCAGACGAACTCGTATTGCGAGCCAAGGCGCTGAGTGTAGAATTGCGAGCATCAATTTTACCTGGCTTCGAAGCGTTGGTGTTCAAAGCCTCTCGCGGTATCGAGGACATTTATGAACTCACCTATACTCGCAAGGATGGCAGCCGGTTCCCCGCCTTAGTTTCGGTGACCGCGCTACGCGATCCTCAAGCGACGATCATTGGCTACCTCCTTATTGGAACCGATAACACAGCCCGTAAACTGGTTGAGATGGAGCAGGTTAAGACCGATCAACGCCTGCGAGATCAACAGTTCTACACACGCTCGCTCATTGAATCGAACATAGATCCAATTACGACCACGGACCCTGCGGGCATCATCACCGATGTCAACAAGCAGATGGAAGCCCTGACCGGCTGTACCCGGGACGAACTGATCGGTGCGCCTTTCAAGGAATTTTTCACGGACCGAGACCGTGCCAAGGCGGGGATTTTGCGTGTGCTTGGCGAAAAATCCGTCACCGATTATGAACTGACCGCCTGTGCCCGCGACGGCAAGAAAACGGTCGTGTCATTTAATGCTACTACCTTCTACGATCGTAATCGAAAATTGCAGGGTGTGTTCGCGGCCGCACGCGA
>Ga0187844_10003054_pt1 | contig 11365 bp, 9 predicted proteins | sample SpaLakP09_SKY_50_FD_134517 | JGI IMG/M metagenome (GOLD analysis project Ga0187844, IMG submission 134517) | Oligotrophic lake water microbial communities from Sparkling Lake, Wisconsin, USA - SP09_SKY_50 | ecosystem: Environmental > Aquatic > Freshwater > Lake | place: USA: Sparkling Lake...
ATTAATTACCGCACCGGCCAGTTTCATTTTCAGGAAAGGGATTTCGATCCCGGCGCAAAGACCTTTTTTGAGAAGACCGGGAACTTCACCGGCGATGATATTATCGATGCGATCGTGGCACAGCCCCAGTGTGCTCGGTTCATCGGAAAAAAACTCTGGGTTTTTTTCGTTGCTGAGAATCCTCCCGAAGAAACCCTCACTGCGATCGCCGAACTTCTACTCTCCAACGGCTACGACATTGGAGCCACGCTCCAGAAGATCTTCAGGAGTTCGGCGTTCTATTCTCCGCATATCGTTCACCATCAGATCAAGAGCCCCGTGCAATGGATCATGCAGACGACCAAGATGCTGGAGATACCTCTTCCAGACTCCAAGGTGCTGGAGAACTCTTTCTCCACACTAGGTCAGGTTGTTTTTGCCCCACCGAACGTCAAGGGATGGGACGGAGGTCGCTCCTGGATCAGTGCATCAAGCCTTCTCTACCGGTATAACCTCGCCGCCTACCTGCTCAGCGGCAAGGCCCGCATCCTGGGGGGTGGCAATACCAAGACAGCGGTGATACCTCTGGAAACTATCGCCCCAATGAGTGTTCGGGGCAGCTCCGATGAGTTGCTGGATAAAGTCGCGTTCCGGGTGTTCAACTATCCGCTTCCTCCCAAGGATCGCGCCACCTATCTCACCTATCTGGAAAAATACCCAACCCCTTATTCCGATAGTGTCGTCCGCGACCTGATGCAGATCATGATGAGTACCCCCGACTATCAATTGACATAAGAAGTAGAATCCATCGAATCGTTAAAAAAGTGCTAAAGTTACATAAGACCCAAATGATAAATCAAACAGAGGTAAAGAAACTCAGGGATTGATCCTTCAATTCCCCTTCAGCGCTCCAAACCCTCACCCCCCAACCATCCCTCCTCTCCATGAAATCCCCCAAAGAACAACCCCTCCACACCAGGCGTGACTTTCTCAGGACATCGGTTCTGGGTGGTGCGCTCGCCTATACGGTTCCGCTTTTTCTAGAGAAAACCTTCCTCTGCCTCGACACCATGGCGGCTGCCACTTCTGGACAGATCACGTCAGGCAAGGATGGCACTATCCTGATCGTGCTCCAACTGGCAGGTGGCAACGATGGGATGAACACACTCGTTCCTTATGGGGATGACGCTTACTATAAGACTCGCCCAAAGATCGCCATTCCCAAGACCGACGTTCTCCGGATCAGCGATTATGCAGGCCTTCATCCTAGGCTGACGGGCCTTCATGATCTCTATACCCAAGGCTGCCTGGGTATGGTGCAAGGGGTTGGATATCCGAATCCCAACCGCTCCCACTTCCGCTCGACCGAGATCTGGCAGACCGCGAGTGATGCGGATAAGAACGAATCTCGGGGATGGATTGGAAAATATTTTGATAACTCTTGCCAGGGTGCCGACCCATCCACATTGGGAGTAGCCATTGGCGGTCAGACCCCCCAGTCCTTTGCTTCTCAGATCCCTAAAGGGGTGGCATTCAGCAATCCCGAGCAGTTCCGCTACATGAGCGACGCTGCCAGCGACCCTGCCTCGGCCGATATGTTCATGAGGCAGATGAACCAACCTTCCGATGAGGGACACAGTTCCCTGAGTGAGAATTCAGGAGGTTCCATCGGGATGATCTCCGGTCCCTCCGATAATGATGGAAGCACTGTCGAATTTCTCCAGCGCACCGCGCTGGGCGCTGAGATGAGCAGTGACAAGATCCTAGCCATTACCCGGAAGACCAAGAGCACCGTGAATTATCCACCTTCGAAGTTGGGGAATAGTCTCAATCTGGTAGGCCGTCTTATCGCCGGAGGCCTCCCGACACGAGTCTATTACGTCTCTCAGGGAGGATTCGACACGCATGCTAATCAACTCCCCTCCCATGATCGCCTCATGAACGATCTCAGTATGGCGACTTCATCCTTTGCCCAAGATCTGAAGGCCCAGGGGAATTTTAACCGTGTTCTGATGATTTCCTTCAGCGAGTTCGGACGCCGTGTTTCCGAGAATGCCAGCGGCGGTACGGATCATGGGGCTGCCGCCCCGCTCTTTGTCATGGGTGGTGGAGTGAAGCCCGGACTCTACGGTAACTATCCAAGTCTGACCGATCTTCATGATGGCGATCTCAAGTTCAGCACGGACTTCCGTTCCGTCTACGCCACGGCTCTCGAGAAATGGCTCGGCGCACCTAGTGAGATGGTCCTTGGGAAAAAGTACCCGCTGCTACCTTTTATTTAGAACGGGTTAATCTGATTCAAAGATGATCCGCTCAGGCACGAGTGTTTCACTGATCTTCATAAGGACATAGGAGGAGAAGTCTCTCGCAGAGGCAGGGATGTCGCTTAGGTCGCCTAGGGTGCTAAGGTTATGAGCCTCACAGATCCATCAAATAGGTTTAGAAATGATCAGTCCCATATCATTCGGGTTAATAGGAAGCTATGAATTTCTCGATTTCCGCGCCTCTGCACCTCTGCGTGAGAACCTTCAGTTTCTGCCAAAGAAAAAGGCCGCACCCTTCCGAGTGCGGCCTTCTTGTTGAGTTATTGAAAACCTCAGAGGTTCATCTTGATTCCTTGGCCCAGGCCCTGAGCCATTGCAGCGTGTTCGGCATCCGAGCAGGCGGCATTCAGCGGCACGTCGGTCTTCACCTCGTTAGCTGATACAAGGCCCTTCTCGAGAAGGTAAGACTCGACTTCCTCACCACTGATGTCCGGCAGCATGACTCCGTTGATCTCCACGCAGGGAGAGAGGGGTTGTCCGCTGCGCTGCTCCATCTCGAACCGGAAGGCCGGATTCTGGATGATGTCCTTTTCGGTGTAGGTGAGGGAGTACTTGTCCATGATGGCACGTACTCCTTTGCTCCATCCGCAAGTGGTCTTGAGGTAGGCAGTGATTTCTGGCTGTGACATGGTGTGGTTAACGAAGGGTTACTTGCTGCCCTGACCGGGACGATACTCTTCCTCGGCTGCCATGAGGGCTGCACCGAAGCTGACCATATCCTCGCCACTCTTGACAGACTCGAGTGCCTCGCTCTCCTTGCGGAGTGCTTCCTCGCTGTAGCCGGTTGCCTTGATGGAAAGGCCGAGACGACGCTCGGTCTTGTCGATCTTGATGACTCGGGCCTCGACTTCCTGGCCGACCTTGAGGACATCCTTGACCTTCTCGACACGATCTTCGGTGATCTGAGAGATGTGGACGAGTCCGTCGATGGCTCCGGGGAGCTCGATGAAGGCACCGAAGTTGGCGATCTTGGAAACGGTTCCCTTGACGACGTCGCCAACCTTGAACTTACCCTCGATCTCCTTCCAGGGATCTGTCTCGAGCTGCTTGACACCGAGGCTGATACGCTGATTGGCCTTGTCGATGTCGATGACAACTGCATCCACCTCGTCGCCCTTCTTGAGGACTTCGCTCGGGTGGTTGATCTTCTTGTTCCAGCTGAGATCGGAGACGTGCACCATGCCGTCGATACCTTCCTCAAGCTCTACGAACGCGCCGTAGGCGGTCATGTTGCGGACCTGGCCGCGAACCTGCTTGCCGATGACATAACGCTGCTCGATCTCGTCCCAAGGATTTGGCTCCAGCTGACGGACGCCGAGGGAAATCTTCTGATCCTCCTTGTTGACTCCGAGAACTACGGCCTCGATGTCCTGACCAAGGGTGAGGACGTCGGAAGGACGGGTGATGCGCTTGGTCCAGGAAAGCTCCGAGACGTGGATGAGACCCTCGATGCCCTCTTCGATCTGAATGAAGGCGCCGTAAGGCATGAGATTGGTGACTTTGCCCTTGATCTTCTGGCCAATCGGGAAGCGCTCTTCGAGACGATCCCAAGGATTGGACTGAAGCTGCTTGAGTCCAAGGGAGATGCGCTCCTTGTCTTTGTTGATTTCCAAGACGACGACGGTGAGGCGGTCGCCGGGCTTGACAGCTTCGCTCGGGTGAGTGAGACGGGCCCAGGACATGTCGGTGATATGAAGGAGTCCGTCGATGCCATCGAGATCTAGGAAGGCTCCGAAGTCCGTGATGTTCTTGACGGTACCCTCGACCTTGTCACCGGCGCTCATGGTGCCGAGGAACTGCTGGCGGCGCTCACTGCGCTCAGCCTCGATCAGTTCACGACGGCTGAGGACGACGTTCTTGCGGTCCTCGTTGAGCTTGACGATCTTGAAGTCGTAGGTGTTGCCGACAAACTGGGTGAGATCCTTGGGAGGATTGATGTCCACCTGGGAAGCGGGGAGGAAAGCCTCGACGCCCACATTGACGATGAGACCGCCTTTAACGACTGATTTGACACGGCCCTTGATGATGCCTTCTGCCTCGAAGAGTTTGACGATCTTCGACCAGTTCTGACGCTGGGAAGCTTTCAGTTTGGAGAGGATAACCATGCCGAGGTCGTTTTCGAGACGCTCGAGGAGTACCTCGACCTCGTCACCGACCTGGATCTCCTCGGGATTTTCGAATTCCGATGCGGAAACCACACCTTCGGATTTGTAGCCGATGTCGATGAGGAATTCCTTGGGACGCTTCTCGAGGATGTGGCCCTTGACGATGCTGCCTTCGCGGTAGTTCTTAACCGAGGCTGCGATGAGTTGCTGAAGTTCAGCGATTGTTGTTGTCATGATGTATTGAATAACTTCTACGGAGTGATTGTTGCCAATCCGTCCTACCGCGACTCCTTTTAAGTGACGGCAGAAGAGCAGTAAATAGTAGCAATCCCTGCTTGCAGGGCAATGAATTTCTCTCACACTTTAGTTCTGCTTTTTCGATAATACCCGATCATGCCCGAACTTGTTGTACCCATTCCGCTCCATGCCCTCACTCTGGAGGATCTGGAGGAGAGCCTGACCGCGCTGGAGCAGCCTGCTTACCGTGCCAAGCAGATCATGGAGTGGGCGTATGAGAGGGAGAAGCGCGTCGAGTCATGGGAGGCCATGAAGAATCTCCCTGCGGTTCTGCGTTCGGCACTTGCCCAGAAACATCCTATCCGCCTACCCGAGGTGGTGACCGTGAGCGGTTCGGAGGATACGACGCGGAAGTTACTTCTGCGCCTCCACGACGGAGAATTGATCGAAGCAGTGCTGATCCCTGCCTCGCCAGCACTCTATGGAGAGGAATCCGACCGACGAACCCTCTGCGTTTCGTCACAGGTCGGATGCGCTTACGGATGCAAATTCTGCGCAAGCGGACTGGACGGATGGAAGCGTCACCTGAGTGCCGACGAGATCGTCTCCCAAGTTTTGCTTGCGGAGAAGATCTCCGGAGAGCGAATCAATAACCTTGTTTTCATGGGAATGGGGGAACCGATGGCTAATTACAAGAACTGGCTCAAGGCTGTCTCTATCTTGAACGCTCCATGGGGAGTGGGCCTTGGCGCACGCAAGATGACCGTTTCCACAAGCGGTCTTGTTCCTCAAATCCGAGAACTTGCGGATCAGCCTCTCCAGATAAGACTGGCCATCTCACTGCACGGGGCTAGTGATTCTGTCCGCAGCCAAATCATGCCGGTGAATCAGAAATATCCCGTCGCCGAGTTAATGGAGGCCTGCGCCTACTATAGCGAGCGCAAGAAACAGATGATCACCTTTGAGTACATCCTGATCGAGGGGGTAAACGACGCTCCCACCGAGGCCAAGCTCCTTGCCGAGAGGGCGAGGGGGCTCCGTGCCAAGATCAACCTCATTCCCTACAACACCGTCGAGGGTCTACCTTGGAAACGCCCCTCAGAGCCAGTTCAGGAAGAGTTCCTTTCTCTACTACGTAGCCGCGGAATCGCCGCTACCATTCGCCGCGAGAAAGGACACGATATCGACGCCGCTTGTGGACAACTTAGACGGAGGATTGCTACTTCACTCAAGGAGGATTGATCTCCAAGACCAGTTCTGAGGTTTTCCACGATGAGCTCCTATAGCCTCCTTGGGCTAGAGAACCATCACATCAGCCATCCAGAAAAGGATCCTGACAGGTGCACGGCTGCAACTACCTAAACGGTATACAACTCTACTGCGACGACACCCATACGGCGACACAACCTTCGGAGAATGCGACTAGTGACCGAAGAAGCGTAATCGTCAGAGGTCGAGTCCTTCGGGGAATCGAGATGCGCCCTTGAAGTTTCCGTAAATGGGCCTCTCGCCATAAGTGATAGCATCCACCAGCAAGTCTCCACCAACGAATGCGCCGCGCCACGATGCACCAAGCCCTCCGAAAACCTCGTCGCGATCTCCCCGAGACCTGGGTACGTTGACGCCAAATTTAAAGGCCGATATTTCCTCGCGAACACGCTTTGCGAAAACCATGTCGTCGGTAGCCACGGAAGATACAAGATTTCCATTTGATACGTTCATCGCAGCAATGAATTCAGCCTCGGTATCCACCAGAACAATCGAATCGATTGGGCCGAAAGGTTCCGAGTGGTGTAGCGACCACGCCCGGGGTGGTTCGAGAACTGTGGCAGGCGCGACATAGGCTGAAGTGTCTTGCCCCGGTATAAATCGACCGTGGTCGAGGTTTCCATTGTAGAGAGGAATTCCTCCCGTGTTGATAGCCTCATTGAACTGAGCGCGCAGCTGATCCGCCTTGGTCTTGTGAATCACTGGACCGAACTCGAGGTCTGGAAGCTCGTCATGGTCATTCTCTACCGCCAATGGGTGGCCGAACCGCAGCCCTTTCACAATAGGCATGTACATCTCGAGAAAAGCAGGGAAAAGTCGTCTCTGTACGACATACCGAGGGTAGGCGGTGCATCGTTGCTTCGCATACTCGAAGCCTTTGCGAATATGGGGTGCGAGGTTATCCCATTTGCTGAAATCCCAAACCCCCCAAGCGTTCAAACCCTCTTGCTCCAAAATGTGACGCTTGTTGAAATCGGCAAGGCGTTCGAGTGTTGCACGGCCATTCGACCTTCCGCCAACAAAGGCAAAAGCACCTAGCTCAGGCGAAGAGACCAGTGCGTCACTTAACTCGGCACCAACGCCGCTCACAAGAGTCACGGGCAAACCAGCTCTAGCCATCATTGCGTGGGCAAGGGTGAGTGAGTGAAATCCTCCCTGCGAGGGTGTTTTCGCGATGACCGCGTTTCCGGCCAGTGCTTGAACCAATTCTGCGTGAACGAGAACGCTCATTGGGTAGTTCCATGACGCAATGTTGGAAATCGGCCCACGGAGGGGTGAACGACCCTCAAGCTGACGGTCAATTTGGGTTAGGTACCAATCCACTCCGTCGATACATCGGTCGATATCAGCGCACGCCAGTTTCCACGGTTTCCCAATCTCCCAGGCCAGTAAGAGAGCAATTGTATCGCGAGCCTCACGAAGACCTACCAATCCAGCATTCACCCGTGCCTTGCGCTCGTCGAGATTCACCAAACCCCAAGCTTTGTGCTGGCGGGCAGCTGCCGCTACGGCATCGATAGCGGTCTGGTGGTCTATCTTAGGCGGACCTTCAATCGGCATTTGATCTACCGGATTCACATGGGCGGAGGCAGTTCCAACCGAAGCCCATTCACCCATAATCAGGTTATTGATGCGATCCGCCTCAAAGGCTTCTGGTGCTAACGATCTAGCCTGAGCGTAAACGGATTTCCAGTCGGTGCCTTTTTTTACATGAAGTGTCATATTTATAACCTATCACAAATCAACGAAATACACATTATAAGTCTAAGATTTATTGCATCATATTAAAAAGGGTCCGGGGGGGGATTTATTGTAAAAATCACAATCTGCATCCCGCCGGTGGCCTCTACCTCTCAGTCGTTCTCGCAACGATTGTAACTTTACTGGCAACCGGAGTTCTCGGTGCTCCAGTTGAATTCTCCGCATCCAGCTCATACGAAGAGTTTCTCTGTAGGATTCATCATCCCAGCCGCTTTGACTTATGCACGGTATACCGGTATTTCTTCCGGGCCGATCTTCCGACCATGACCTCCCCCATGCCAACTCCCTCCTCTCCAAGAGTCCGCAGGACAATCGTGATTGGTGACATTCACGGCTGTATAACGGAGCTTCGGAGTCTACTCGAAGCCGTCGTCCCTACGGAAGACGACGAGATTATCGCGATCGGTGATTTGGTCCGCAAAGGTCCCGACAGCGCCTCCGTTCTCCGGTGGGCGATGGAGACTCCGAATTTGCGGTGCGTGATGGGTAATCACGAGCAGCGGCTTCTCACCCGCTGGCTTGCTGGGGATAAACCGGAAAAGGGTTCCTCCGACTGGGAGATGTTAGGTCAGCTGGGCGATTCGTACAATGAGGCCATGGATTTCATCCGTTCATGGCCGCTCTTTTTGGAGGGCGAGAATTTCTTGGTCGTCCATGCTGGGCTCGATCCCCGTATCTCCGAAGTGCGCCAGCAGTCGCCTCGCGACCTCATGACCATCCGAGTTCCTGATGGAATGCATGTCCCATGGTACGAGGACTACAAGAAGGAGCGGCTGGTTGTCTTTGGTCACTGGGCCAAGCGTGATCCAATCATTCGTCCGAATGTGATAGGCCTCGATACAGGTTGCGTCTACGGGGGAGCACTCACAGCGCTCATTCTTCCCGAGAGACGACTGATCAGCATTCCGGCAGCGCAGGAATATCAAAAACACGCAGTATGGAAGTAATCGAGGCTGTCCATCAGAAATCCCAGCACCCGATCCGTTTGAGCGGGTTTCTTGGTGGCGTCTTCCTTACCCAGTTGGTCGATAGCGCCCTGCATCTGGCACAGCCTCTACTGCTGGCGAAGCTTTCCGGATCACTCGGCGGCGCGGCCTTTTTCTCTGCCTTTGATACTGGGATTCACATGCTCGGTACTTATATCGGAGGCTGGCCCACGGAGAAATTCGGAGCCCGGCGTGTGCTTGTGGTTGCCACCTTCCTGAGGGCCGTTGCTTTAGCCGGAGTACCTATTTCGATGCTCTGCGGTTTTCTGAGTCTCTGGTGGGCTATGGGTTGCTACACATTGGAGGCCTTGATCAGGGGCTTTGTTGATACATCAGTTCATACGGTTCCGCTTGAACTTGCACAGCATCGTGCCGAGCAACTCGACAGGATCAATTCACGCTACGAACTCGCCTTTGATATCGGTGGAGTTGCTGGGCCGCTGATTCTTGGTGGGTTGATGATGTGGGGAGGGAAGATCGTTCCCCACATCATGATACCGATCGGCTTTGTTCTCTCTTCTCTGACCTACTTTTTCATTCCTAAGAAAACCGGGGGTATGAGCAAAGGTGCAGTCCGTCACTCCCACGGAGGTTCTTGGGCGGGTATCAAATATATCTTCACGCGCCAACCGCTCCTGATCTCCTGCATTGGCCTGATGTCGTTCAATATCTACCCGCTGCGAAAGCTCCTGAGTGCTTTCTTTGCCAAAGGGCTCCTTCATAGGTCAGCTTCTGTTGGTCAAATCGGCGCCGCCTTTGCCCTTGGAGGTGTCGTTGGAGCACTGATTTATGCAGTTACAAAGCATAAAAACTCCGGAGGGAAGTGGGTCGCACTGGGGGCTGTTGGAACATTCATCCTGGCCATCGGTTGGTTGCCTGAAAATCTCTGGGTTATGACTGTGGCGGTGTTCCTTTTTGCCTTGGTCAATGTCTGCGCCCGCTTGACTCTGACCAAGAAACGTCAGGAACTTACTCCGCTTGAACACGCTGGCGGTGTTACCTCCGCTTCCCAGTTCGGTGTGAATGCGGTTTCAGTTGTTATGAAGACCATTGTTGGCGCCGCCTTCTCAGCAGGCTTGGGAGCTTTCGGAGCTTTCGCCGTGGTGGGAGGTATCCTCGGAATTATGGGAGCGAGTCAGTTTGTACTCTCGAGACATATGCCGAAACTCAGGGAGGCTTCTCCTGCCCATTTATAACTCCTCTGCCTGCATAGGGAAAAAGCCATTTCCCCTCAGACTCTTCTCGGGTAAGATTTTTCCTCACCACATTTCATTTCGAATTTATGAGCACCATCAACAACCCACTGCAGGATCAAGTTGCCATTGTCACCGGAGCCGGACGCGGCATTGGTGAATCCATTGCCCGTTATTTTGTCGAGGCGGGTGCCAAGGTGGCTGTCGTAAGCCGAAGCGAGGAAAACTCGTCCAAGGTCGCGGCTGCCCTAGAAGCAATCCGTCCTGGATCTGCACGCGCCTATGCCGTTGATGTAGCCGATTTCGATGCCGTCCAGAAAGTCGGTGAGCAGATTGTAGCCGACTTTGGGCGAGCTGACATTCTGGTGAATAATGCGGGAATCACCCGGGACAATCTCCTGATGCGCATGTCCTCTGAGGAATGGGATGCCGTCCTCGACACCAATCTCAAGGGAGCCTTCAACTGCGTTCGCTCCGTTTTGCGCACCATGATTAAGCAGCGCTCCGGTCGCATTATTAACATCAGCTCCGTTAGTGGCCTCATGGGTCTTGCAGGTCAGACCAATTACGCTGCCAGCAAGGCCGGCATGATCGGCCTTACTAAGGCTCTCGCGAAGGAAGTTGCCAGCCGTGGTATCACGGTCAATGTGGTGGCCCCTGGATTTATCGAGACCGACATGACCGCAGTCCTGAACGAGGAGATCCGCAAGGGAGCCCTGGCGCAGATTCCTCTTTCCCGTTTCGGCCAGCCCGAGGATATCGCCTCCACAGTCGCCTTCCTCTGTAGCCCTGCAGCCGGATATATCACTGGGCAGGTCCTTGCGGTAGACGGCGGCATGTCGATGTGATTGTAAGGCCGAAAGGCCCATTAATCCTTTCAGGTCTCAGGATTTAGCCTTCATCCCTTTCCCTTCATGCTTCTCCATCTTTTGCGTCATGCGGAGGCTGAGCCTCATCGTCTTGATGACCTTTCCCGATGCCTGACGGAAAAAGGATTCAAGCAGGCGCGCCGGATTGGTTGCTTTATGAAAGAACAGTGCCTTAGACCGGAGATAATCTTCACCAGTCCCGTCGTTCGTGCCCGTGAAACAGCCGAGATCGTTGCAAAGCTTTTGGGCAAACCTCCTCTCACCGAGGTTCCTTGGGCCGCGTGCGGGATGAATCCCGAGTTGGCACTAACCGAGCTATCAGGCTATGCAAAGCTTGATTCCGTCATGATTGTGGGGCACGAACCAGATTTAAGCTCCCTGAGCGCCTCGCTTATCGGGCTGGAACGGAGTGAGTCCATTCAGGTTTCAAAGGCCTCTCTTCTCGGGGTGAACCTCCCTCGTCTCCAGATGGGATCGGGGATCCTACAGTATCTTCTGCCCGTGAAGTTTTTATAAAATCACTCTCATGAAAACACTCCTTCTCACCAACGAATACCCTCCAAATATCTACGGGGGGGCGGGTGTTCATGTCGATTATCTGAGCCGTGAGCTGGCCAAGCTCATGACGGTGGAGGTCCGCTG
>Ga0187844_10003056_pt1 | contig 11364 bp, 12 predicted proteins | sample SpaLakP09_SKY_50_FD_134517 | JGI IMG/M metagenome (GOLD analysis project Ga0187844, IMG submission 134517) | Oligotrophic lake water microbial communities from Sparkling Lake, Wisconsin, USA - SP09_SKY_50 | ecosystem: Environmental > Aquatic > Freshwater > Lake | place: USA: Sparkling Lake...
CTCCTCGCCCAGCGGCGTCACCGACACCTCGCTGGCGCCGCGCTCGAAGATCTTCACATCCAGTTCTTCTTCCAGCTTCTTGATCGCGACGCTGAGGGTGGGCTGCGAGACGAAGCAGGCCTCCGCCGCGCGGCCGAAATGGCGCTCGCGGGCGACGGCGACGATGTAGCGCAGCTCTGTCAGGGTCATGGGGAAAGGCAATCTCTCGGCGAAGTGGCGAACGCTACACTGCGGCCGCCCCACAAGGGCTCCCAGGGTTTTCCAGGAGACGCAAGCCATGACTGACCGCAAGCCGATGACCCTGCCGCGCCTCGCGCAGATGCACGCCAGCGGCGAGAAGATCGCCATGCTGACCTGCTACGACGCGGCCTTTGCCAGCCTGCTGGACGAAGCCGGTGTCGACATCCTGCTTATCGGCGATTCGCTGGGCAATGTGCTGCAGGGCCGGGGCTCCACGGCGCCGGTGAGCCTGGAGGACATGGTCTATCACACGTTCTGCGTGTCGCGCGGCCACAAGTGGGCCTGGATCGTGGCCGACCTGCCCTTCGACAGCTATCACTCGTCCAAGGAAGAGGCCTGGAAGAGCGCCGCCGCGCTGGTCAAGGCCGGCGCCCACATGGTCAAGCTCGAAGGCGGTGGCTGGACGACCGAGACGGTGCGCTTCATCAGCGAGCGTGGCATCCCGGTGTGCGTGCACCTGGGCTTCACGCCGCAGACGGTCAACGCGCTGGGCGGCTTCAAGGTGCAGGGCCGCGACGAGGAGAGCGCCGCGCGCATGAAGCGCGAGACGCAGCAGGCCATCGACGCGGGTGCGGCCATGCTGCTCTACGAGATGGTGCCGGCCACGCTGGCCGCCGAGATCACCGCCGCGTCACCCGTGCCCGTCATCGGCATCGGTGCGGGCGTGGGCACCTCGGGCCAGGTGCTGGTGCTGCACGACATGCTCAACATCACGCCGGGCAGGAAGCCCCGCTTCGTCAAGAACTTCATGGCCGGCAAGGACTCAGTTCTGGCGGCGGTGAAGGGCTATGTGGACGAGGTGAAGGCGAAGACGTTCCCGGTGAACGAGACCCACGGTTTCTAGAAGATGCAGGTCATCCACACGATCAGCGAGTTGCGCGACGCGCTCGCCATCCACCGCCAGCGCGGCTTTGTCCCGACCATGGGCAACCTGCACGACGGACATCTGCAACTGGTGAAGCAGGCCCGCGAGCTGGTCGGCCCGGTCGGCGCGGTCGTTGCCAGCATCTTCGTGAACCGGCTGCAGTTCGCGCCGCACGAGGACTTCGACACCTACCCGCGCACACTTGAGCGCGACTGTGAGCTGCTGGAAGGTGCTGGCTGCGACATCGTCTTTGCACCCAGCGAGAGAGAGCTCTACCCCGAACCGCAGGGCTACAAGGTGCTGCCGCCGCCCGAGCTGGCCGACATCCTGGAAGGCCACTTCCGCCCCGGCTTCTTCACCGGCGTGTGCACCGTCGTGCACAAGCTCTTCAACATCGTGCAGCCCACGCTGGCCGTGTTCGGCAAGAAGGACTACCAGCAGCTGATGGTGCTGCGCCGCATGACCGCGCAGATGGCCTTGCCCATAGAAATCTTTGGCAGCGAGACACGTCGCAGCAATGAAGGTCTGGCACTGTCCTCGCGCAACGGCTACCTCAGCGATGCCGAGAAGGCCGAGGCGCTGCGCCTGTCGCGCACGCTCAAAGGCCTGATCGCCCGCTGGCAGGCCGGTGAGCGTGACGTGGCGGCTCTGGAAGCCGACGCCATGCAATCGCTGCGCGACGCCGGCTGGGCGCCGGACTACGTCACGCTGCGCCGACAACATGACCTGGGAGCGGCCGCTGAAGGGCAGCCGCTCGTGGCCCTCGCCGCTGCCAAGTTGGGCAGCACCCGTTTGATCGACAACCTCGAAGTTTGAAATGCCCTTGAATCGACTGCACCGCCGTCCGGTGCTGGCCCTGGCGGCCGCCCTCGCCCTGAGTCTCACCGCCTGCGGCGGCGGTGGGGGTGGCAGCAGCACCACGCCGACGACGCCCACGCCCACGCCGGTCACGCTGACCGTCACCCACAAGGTCCGCCTCACGACCAGCCAGGGCGTCATCGAGCTGGGCCTGGACCGCACCCACGCGCCCATCTCGGTCGACAACTTCCTGAAGTACGTCAACGACGGCTACTACAACGGCACCGTCTTCCACCGCGTCATCAGCAACTTCGTCATCCAGGGTGGCGGCGTGGCCCGCAACGGGGCGGGCGCGCTGCAGGAGAAGACGCCCACCTACGGCCCCATCGCGCTGGAGAGCCGCAACGGCCTGTCCAACGTGCGCGGCACGCTCGCCATGGCCCGCACCAACGTGCCCGACAGCGCGACCAGCCAGTTCTATATCAACGTGGTCGACAACACGAGCCTGAACTACGTGGACTCGTCCAACCCGGGCTATGCCGTGTTCGGCATGGTGACGGCGGGCCTGGACGTGGTGGACAAGATCAAGGCGGTGTCCACCAATGCCTCGGACGTGCCGCTGTCCGACGTGACCGTCACCGAAGCGAAGGTGATCCCGCTCTGACCTGAGCCCGGATTTACGGTAACCACTTGATTCAGCGTGTCGGCGGCGCATGCCGCCGGCCCGTTGGGCAGGCCCAGCCACTCCACGGGTCCTGCCATGCTGCGCCGTCTTGCCGCCCTGTCTTTCGTCCTGACCCTGGCCGCCTGCGGTGGCGGCGGTGACTATCACGACCATGGCGGCGGTAGCGGTGGTGGCGGCGGCACGCAATACCCGCAGCCCAACCCCACGCCCAACGCGCCCACGCTGTCCTGCAGCGCTGCGGGCCTGGCCGCGTCGGCGGCGTCGACCTGGGGCACGGTCTGCATGCTGACGAGCAGCGGCGAGATCGTCGTCGAGCTCTACGACACCTATTCGCCGCAGACGGTCGCCAACTTCTACAAGTACGTGGCGGCGGGCTTCTACACGAAGACGCTGATCCACCGCGTCGACCGCGACTTCGTCATCCAGGGCGGCGGCTACACCACCGGCATGGTGACCAAGACGCCGCTTTACGCGCCCATCAAGCTGGAGAGCAACAACGGCCTGTCCAACCTGCGCGGCACCATCGCCATGGCCCGCCGCAGCGACGCCGACTCGGCCACCAGCCAGTTCTTCTTCAACGTGGTGGACAACACCAGCCTGGACTACCAGAGCGCCGCCAACCCGGGCTACGCCGTCTTCGGTCGCATCATCTCGGGCCTGAACACGCTGGACGCGATCAACGTGGTGCCCACCTACACCTACAGCCAGACGGACATCCAGCCGCGCACCGAGGTGCTCGTCTACTGGGCGCAGCGGCTGAAGTAGGCCCCGCCCGCCCCGCCGACTCGCCACTCGTCCTGGCGCCCCGCCGCTCGTCATCCGGCCCCCGCCGGTAGCGGGCGAGCTGGGCAACATGGCGTCCATCGCAACCTCGATGGAGACACCATGTTCAGAGCCAAGCGTTCCTGGGCCGGCCTGTTCGGCGCCGCAGTCGGCATCCTGACGGCGCTGTACGTCAGCAACAGCCAGGCCGCGCCCGTCGAGTTCCGCGACCTGCGTGTCGAGGTCGTCGGCCAGGGCCGGCCGGTTGTCATGATCCCGGGCCTGAACAGCGCTGCCAGCGTCTGGACCGAGACCTGCGCCGCGCTGCAGCCCGGCGTGCAATGCCACATCGTGCAGCTGCCCGGCTTCGCCGGCGCGCCGGCCGTGGCGACCGACAACTTCCAGACCGGCATGCGCGACCGCCTGCTGGCCTACCTGGACGACCGCAAGCTCGACAAGCCCGTCGTCATGGGCCACAGCCTGGGCGGCGTGCTGGCGCTGCAGATGGCGGCCGAGAAGCCCGTCCGCATCGAGCGCCTGGTCATCGTCGACAGCCTGCCCTTCCTGGCCGGCCTGCGCGGCATGACGCCCGAGGCCGCGCGCGGCATGGCCGCCGGCATGCGCCAGCAGATGCTGGGTGCGACGAAGGAGCAGTGGGAGGCCGGCACCCGCCAGGGCGCGTGCGGCATGAGCCGCAACCCGGCCAACACCGAGCGCGTCGTCGCCTGGGGCCTGGCCAGCGACCGCGCCACCACGGCTCAGGCGATGTCCGAGCTGTGGGGTGATGACCTGCGCCCGCTGCTGCCCAAGATCACCGCGCCGACGCTGGTGCTGGGCGCCTGGGCCGCCTACGAGCCCATGGGCTCCACGCTGGCCAGCACGCAAGCCATCTTCGAGGCGCAGTACGCCGGCCTGAAGGGCGCCAAGGTGGCCATGAGCCAGCGCGGCTATCACTTCCTCATGTGGGACGATGCCGACTGGCTGGTGGGCGAGGTGAAGGGATTCCTCGCTGCCAAGTGAACCAGGGAGACTAGGGTCATGAACACGCGCAGGCGCATGGCCTTGCAGGCGCTGCTGTGGGGCATCTACGCGCTGATCTCGCTGGGCATGATCGCGGCCTTCCAGCAGCTCACCGGCAGCCTCGTCTTCGTGATGCTGTGCGTGGCCGGCGGGCTGTGGGCCTGCAGCGAGGGCCTGCGCGTGCTGGCGCTGCGCGGTGGCTGGCTGGACCGCTCGCCGCGTGCGCTGCTGCTGCGCCTGGTGTTGCTGCCGCCGCTGTTCGCTTTCGGCCTGCAATGCCTGATCTTCGGCATCAACTGGGCCGGCATCTCGCTGGGCCTGCTGGCCTTCCCGCCCGGCACGCCGCAAGGGCTGGCGGTGCTGGTCGGCTACACGCTGAACACCTGCATCATCCTGTGGTTCTGGCTGGCCGTCTGGGCGGGCGTGAGCTGGCTGCAGCGCTGGCGTTCCGGCGAGATCGCCAAGTGGCGGGCCGAGACGGCCGCCCGCGAGCTGGAGCTGCAGGTGCTGCGCGCCCAGATCAACCCGCACTTCCTGTTCAACGCGCTGAACAACCTGCGCGCCCTCATCAACGAAGACCCGGCCCGCGCCCGCGAGATGCTCAGCCGCCTGTCGAACACGCTGCGCCACACGCTGCAGCACAGCGCCAAGGAGCGCGTGCCGCTGGCCGACGAGCTGGCCGTCGTGCGCGACTACATCGCGCTGGAGCAGCTGCACCACGAGGAGCGGCTGCGCGTGGACTGGCAGGTCGACCCCGCCACGGCCGCCGCCAGCGTGCCGCCCATGCTGCTGCAGCTGCTGGTGGAGAACGCCATCAAGCATGGCATCGCGCGCACGGTGGGCGGCGGCGTCGTGAACATCCGGATCACCCGTGACGGCGAGCGCCTGTGCATCGCCGTCGACAACCCCGGCCAATGGACGCCCGAGGCGGCCGCGCCGACCAGCACGGGCCTGGGCCTCGTACACCTGCGCGAGCGCCTGGCGCGCGCCGGCGGCGCCGGGGCGGGCTGTCGCATCGCCGCAGCCGACGGCCGCGTCACCGTCACCGTGGAAGTTGCGTCATGAGAATCTTTATCGTCGAGGACTCGCGCCTGGCCCGCCAGGAACTGCGCACGCTGCTGGCCGCCTTTCCCGATGCCGACATCGTCGGCGAGGCCGCTGAGCTGGCGCCCGCGCGCGAAGCCATCGAGACGCTGCAGCCGGAGCTGCTGCTGCTCGATGTGGAACTGCCGGGCGCCACCGGTTTCGACCTGCTCGACCAGCTGGAGCACATGCCCCTGGTCGTCTTCACGACCGCCTACGACCAGCACGCGCTCGCCGCCTTCGAGCGCAACGCGCTGGACTACCTGCTCAAGCCCATAGCCGCCGATCGTCTGGCGGAAGCGCTGGCCAAGGCGCGCGAGCGGCTGCGGCCTGCGCCGGTTGCGGCGTCGGCATCGGCGTTGAAGGGTGCGGACGACATGGTCTTCCTGCGCGACGGCGAGCGCTGCTGGTTCGTGCGCCTGGGTGACATTGCCGGCTTCGAGGCCTGCGGCAACTACGCCCAGGCCTGGTTCGACGGCCAGCGCCCGCTCATCAACCGCACGCTGACCAGCCTGGAGGAAAGGCTGGACCCGCAGCTCTTCTTCCGCGCCAGCCGCAGCCACCTCATCAACCTGCGCTGGGTGCAGAGCATCGCGCCGTGGAGCAACGACGGCTACCGCGTGACGTTGAGGGACGGCCACCAGGTCGAGGTGTCGCGCCGGCAGGCCAAACTGCTGCGAGAGAAGCTGGAGCTGTAGCAGACTCGCGCCCATGCTGCCCGTGAACACACCCATCCGCCGCATCGCCATCACCACCGGGGGCGGCGACGCGCCGGGCCTGAACGCGGTGATCTGCGCCGTCACGCGCGCTGCGCTGCTGCGCGGCTGGACCTGCGTCGGCATCCGCGACGGCTACGACGGCCTGCTGCGCCCCGAGCGCTACCGCCCGGGCGAGGGTTGCATCGAGCTCACGCGAGAGCGCGTCGAAGCCATTGCGGCGCTGGGCGGCACGCTGCTGGGCTCCACCAACAAGGGCGATCCCTTTGCCTTCCCCATGCCGCAGGCCGATGGCAGCGTGGCGCTGCCCGACCGCTCCCAAGACCTGCTCGACGCGCTGGCCCGCGAAGGCGCCGACGCGCTGGTGGCCGTGGGCGGCGACGGGTCGCTCGCCATCGCCCACCGCCTGGCCCAGTGCGGCCTGCGCGTCGTCGGCGTGCCCAAGACCATAGACAACGACCTCGACGGCACCGCGATGACCTTCGGCTTCGACACGGCCGTCGGCTTTGCCAGCGAATGCATCGACCGCCTGCACACCACGGCGGCCAGCCATCACCGCGTGATCACCGTGGAGGTCATGGGCCGCTACGCCGGCTGGATCGCGCTGCACGCCGGCCTGGCCGGCGGCGCTCACGCCATCCTGCTGCCCGAGCTGCCCTTCGACCTGGCCCCGGTGGCCGAGCTGATCGCGCAGCGCGAGGCCCGGGGCCTGGCCTACTCCATCGTTGTCGTCGCCGAGGGCGCCTACCCGAAGGACGGCGCGCGCGTGCTGTGCGGGCCTGCCGAGGCCGGCCATGCAGAGCGCCTGGGCGGCATGGGCGAACAGGTCGCGCAGGCGCTGGCGCGGCTGACGGGCAAGGACGCGCGCTGCGTCGTGCTGGGCCACCTGCTGCGCGGCGGCAGCCCAACGGCCTTCGACCGCGTCGCCGCGTTGCGCTTCGGCGGGGCGGCCGTGCGTGCACTGGCCGCCGGGCAGAGCGACGTCATGGTGGCGCTGGACGGCTGCGACGTGCGCCCGGTGCCGCTGGCCGAGGTGGCCGGCCGCATGAAGGCCGTGCCACTGGATGGCGACACGCTGGCCACCGCGCGCGACCTGGGCATCTGCCTCGGTGTGTCGGACTTGCCTGCAGACTGAACCCGTCGTCTTGCAACTCGTCGCGTGCCGCGCGACGCGCTGGATGGAGCCAACTAGGCTGCGGCCTTGTTTTCATCCAATGACGGACTTTCCATGACCCGCATCGCCTCCTTCTCCCTCGCCCTGACCGCCGCCGGCCTGCTCAGCGCCTGCGTCTTCGCGCCGCCCGCCGGCTCCATCCCGGCCGACTCGCATGCCATCACCAAGATGAGCGAGCAGGCCGTGGCCACTTGCGGCGTCGGCAATGTGAGAGAGGTCAACGCCAAGAGCTTCACCTGCAAGTGACGTTCGGGCCTTCAGGCCCATGCCAGGATGCCGACCCTCTATCGCTGAACGTCTTGATTGAGGGCCAGTAGACAGAAGGTGCGGCCGCGTCGTCTCCCAAGCCTTGAGCACGGAGCATCGTCGCCGCCATCACCTAAAGTCAGCGCCCGAGCCGGCGTGTCCCGCTGGCCAGCGAGGGTGACATGTGGCGAACAGGCTGGGCCGCTATGGTCGTCGTGATGGCGTTGTCGGCACGCGCTGAGACTGTGGGGTTCGATGGCTACACCACGTTGCAGGCGAAGCCGCGCTCATGTCGTGCGGTCAGCTTCGGACCGGACGTGGGAGGCTTTGACACGTTCCCCGATCCCGAGCCGGAGACCCGCTACACGTTCATCATGCTGGCCGTCGAAGTCACAGCTTCAGAGACGCGAACTCCCGAAGGCAAGATCGCCGCGAACCCGCCGCCGCACATGCGGATTCAGAACGGCTATACGACGTTCCTGCTGGAAGGGCGAGCGCAAGAGCGCTGCCCGCAACTCAAGAAGCCATCGCTGCAGCTGATGCTGCAGCTCCAGGGTTGCGGTGACATGCTGCCGTATCGCGGCACGTGCGTGCCGCCAATGCGCTTCGTTCAGGTGGTCGAGCCGCCGGCGTGCTGAGCGGCTCAAGCCTTTAGAAACTCCGCCTTCGTACCGAGCCAGCGCGCCACCTGGCGTTGCGCCGCCTCGGGATGCGCGTCCAGCAGCTGCGGCGCCAGCGCGCGGGCAGCGACAAGCAGCGGCGCGTCTTCCTGAAGGTCCGCAAACCGCAGCAGCTCGGCGCCGCTCTGGCGTGAGCCCATGAACTCGCCGGGCCCGCGGATGTCCAGGTCGCGCCGCGCGATCTCGAAGCCGTCGGTCGTCTCGGCCATGGCCTTGAGCCGCGCCTTGCCGGTGTCGGACAGCGGCGGGCTGTAGATCAGCACGCAGACACTCGCCTTGGCCCCGCGCCCCACGCGCCCGCGCAGCTGGTGCAGCTGGGCCAGGCCGAAGCGCTCGGCGTGCTCGATGACCATCAGGCTGGCGTTGGGCACATCCACGCCCACCTCGATGACGGTCGTGGCTACCAGCACGCTGGTCGCGCCACTGCTGAACTGCGCCATCACGGCCGCCTTCTCGCCCGAGGCCATGCGGCCGTGCAGCAGGCCGACCTGCGCGCCTGGCAGCGCTTCGCTCAGCTCGGCGTGTGTCTCGGTCGCGTTGCGCAGGTCCACGGCCTCGCTCTCTTCCACCAGCGGGCAGACCCAGTAGACCTGGGCGCCGTCCGCCACCGCCATGCGGATCTTGTCCACCACGTCATGGCGCTTGGACTCGGTGAACACCTTGGTGACGATGGGGCTGCGGCCGGGCGGCAGCTCGTCGATGGTGGAGACGTCCAGGTCGGCGAAGTAGGTCATCGCCAAGGTGCGCGGGATGGGCGTGGCGCTCATCATCAGCAGGTGCGGCTCCAGGTCCATCGCCTTGAGCTTGTTCCTCAGCGCCAGCCGCTGCGCGACGCCGAAGCGATGCTGCTCATCAATGATGGCCAAGCCCAGCTTGGCGAACTTGACCTTGTCCTCGATGACCGCATGCGTGCCGATGACGAGCTGGGCCTCGCCCGAGGCCGCCGCGTCCAGCATCTTCTGGCGCGCCTTGCCCTTCACGCTGCCGGTGATCCACGCGACCTTCAAGCCCAGCGGCTCCAGCCAGCTGATCAGCTTGCGGAAGTGCTGCTCGGCCAGGATCTCGGTGGGCGCCATCAGCGCGCATTGCCAGCCGGCGTCGATGGCCACTGCGGCGGCCAGCGCGGCCACCACCGTCTTGCCCGAGCCCACATCGCCCTGCAGCAGCCGGTGCGTGGGCTGGGGCCGGGCCAGGTCTTGCGCGATCTCCTCGGCCACCCGCTGCTGCGCGGCGGTCAGCTGGAACGGCAGCGCCGCCAGCAGCTTCTCGTGCAGGCCACCGGGCCGGCCGCGCAGGGCCGGCGCGACGAGCAGTGCGCGCTCGCGCTGGGCCTGCAGTTGCGACAGTTGCTGGGCCAGCAACTCCTCGAACTTGAGGCGGTGCCAGGCCGGATGGTGGTGCTCGTGCAGCGCGTCCTGCGACGCGTTGGGCGGCGGGTGGTGCAGATAGTTCAGCGCGTCCTTGAGCGACGGCAGCCCGCGCGGCACAACGCCGGCCGGCAGGATCTCGCGCAGGTCCGCCCGCGCCAGGCCCGAGGCCACCGCCTTGCGCAGGTAGGCCTGCGGCAGCTGGGCCGAGGCCGGGTAGACGGGCGTGAGCGACTGGGCCAGCGGCGTGTCCTCGTCCACCACCTTGACGACCGGATGCACCATCTCGCGGCCGAAGAAGCCGATGCGCGCCTCGCCGCGAATGCGCAGCCGCGTGGCGGCGGACATCTGCCGCTGCTGCGCCGGGTAGAAGTTCAGGAAGCGCAGCAGCAGGGTGCCGGACTCGTCCTTCACGCGCACCAACAGCTGGCGGCGGCTGCGCATCTCGACCTGGCAGTCCACGACGACGCCCTCCACCTGCACCGGCTCGTTCTCGCGCAGCGCGGCGATGGGGATGACGCGAGTCTCATCCTCGTAGCGCATCGGCAGGTGCAGGGCCAGGTCGATGTCGCGCACCAGGCCGAGCTTGTCCATCGCCTTTTGAGGCGCGGACTTGGTCGGCGGCGGTTTGGGTGTGGCGGCGGCCTCGGACATGGCCGCATTTTGGGGGTGGCCGGCACCGGCCGCCCCTGAGGCGTTCAGGTCGGCGTCGGCACGCCGGCCATGCGATCGAAGGACAGGAAGAACTGTCGCGCCAGCGCCAGCAGCTGGCCCTGGCTCAGCTCGGCAGACGGCCGGTAATCGGCGATCTGCTGCACCTGTTGCGGCCGCTGCGCCTCGACGAAGTGCCGGAACTCACCGATCACGTGGTGCGAGCCGGTCACCAGCACCTCGGGGGTGTCCTTGATGGCCTGGCAGATGGCGGCGAACAACACATGTTCGGCGCGCTCATCCTTGCCATGGGCATGGCGGTGGTGGCCTTCGATGCGTGCGGCGTGCACTTCGTGGGCATTGAAATGCAGCAATTCGGCGTGGTGGTGGTCGAGGTAAACGACGGCGTGGAACATGGTTTCTCCTGTTGGATATCACCATGCTCCCACCCACGCGGCACCCATGCTTTGCGATGCATCAACAGTGGGCGATGGACAATCTGGTGCTCCGATTCCTTGTTTTGGCACGGGTCCGTCCGGCCCTCAAATGTTCATGCGCCCTCCCGCAACGACCTACACGGTCGCCGACTTCGATTTCGACCTCCCTCCCGAGCTGATCGCCCAGCACCCCGCGCCTGAGCGCAGCGCGTCGCGGCTGCTGGACGCGACCGGCGCCGAGCCGGTGGACCGCGTGTTTCGTGAGCTGCCCGAGCTTCTGTCGCCCGGCGACCTGCTGGTCTTCAACAACACCCGCGTCATCAAGGCGCGGCTGTTTGGGGTGAAGTCGACAGGCGGCTCGGTGGAAGCGCTGGTCGAGCGGGTGCTCCCCGGCACGCAGGAGGTCTGGATGCACCTGCGCGCCAGCAAGAGTCCCAAGCCCGGCAGCCGCGTGCGCTTTGCCGATGCTTTCGACGCCGAGGTGCTGGGCCGCTGCGGGCCCGACAACGGGCTCTTCCACCTGCGCTTTGCCGGCGACCCCTTCGCGCTGCTGGACGCCCACGGCCATGTGCCGTTGCCGCCCTACATCGCGCACGCCGACGATGCCGACGACGAGCGCCGCTACCAGACCGTCTTTGCC
>Ga0187844_10003058_pt1 | contig 11363 bp, 13 predicted proteins | sample SpaLakP09_SKY_50_FD_134517 | JGI IMG/M metagenome (GOLD analysis project Ga0187844, IMG submission 134517) | Oligotrophic lake water microbial communities from Sparkling Lake, Wisconsin, USA - SP09_SKY_50 | ecosystem: Environmental > Aquatic > Freshwater > Lake | place: USA: Sparkling Lake...
CTGCCTCGCTGAGTTGTGCAGGCCCGGCCGCCCCCTGAAGGTTTTCCCAGATCCCCATTCCCGCGCCAGCCTCTGCCGGGACATCGACAAGGCGTAGCTCTTGGCCAGCGGCCGGCCGGCCGCCTTGCTTGCCAGAGGCCATGTGATCGGCGAGCGACAGCTCCCCACTGGATAGGAACAGCGTCAGCCATTCGGCTTGGCGGCGCAAACTGCCGTCCGACTTTTGCCGGGCCTTTCCCTGACCATTGGCCAGGGCATAGGCGGCCACACCGGCCTCTGAGGGGTCAACCTGCGCGAACTCATCCAGGCACAGAAGCGTATCGTTATGGGCAAGCGCTAGGCTCTCCAGCGCGTTCGCCGTGGCCCTCCACGTGTGGCCAAAGCCTTGCTCTCCAGAGCTACCGCCCCAGACCGACCCGGCCGCGATTAGAAGTGTGGATTTGCCAGTCGAAGAGTGGCCCCGGAAATGGAAACCACCGCCCTCCCCGCCAAGAACGCGAAGCATCGGCGCGGCCAGAGCCGCACAGAGCGCAAAGGTCAAAGCTGAGTTGCCCTCAGCCTTTGCGGCCACCTCCGCGCGCCAAACGTCAAGGCTCCCAGCGACACCATAATTCAGCGAGGGAGCGGCCCCGGTAAACAGGACAGACTCGCTCCCCAGCGGGCCAATCGTACGGCCGGGAAGCACAAACTGATCACCGCACCAGCCCGTCGCGGCGACCAAGGTAATCCGCCGCGAGGACTTCACTCGCATCAAAGCCGAAGACAGCCGATCCGCCTTGCCCCTGCCAGGATCAAAGACCAAACCAGCGTCTGCCAAGGTCGAGCGGGCCTCGCCACCACCGCTCGCAAGGCTCGACCGCGGAATCGGGATTACCCGCTCGCGGTGGTCATGATCGCGAAACTTGATCACCACCGACCAACCCATGCCATCGGGGGCCCTAGCCTCCCCCAGCACGTCGAAAGGGGAGCAAAGCCAGTGGGGGACCACGCCGCCGTCTCTTGGCTCGTCAAAGAATAGACCTATCCCCGGCTCCATCCGGATACCCATGGGCCATTCGGTATCGTGAGCTCGAGAGCCTTCGCGAGCGGCGGCCAGAAGCGCAGCAGCGTCAGAAGCCGAAAAGGCAGGCGGCCATTCGTCGGCAAGATCCCAGCCCTGAGGCAGGAAGCTAGGGAGGCTGATGACCACCGCCGATATAGCACCAGCAGCCACGGACGCCCGAGAGGCGGCCAGGGCGGCCTTGCGGCCCGGCTCGTCGGCATCCGGCCACACGATGACGCGACGGCCCCCCAGTGGCGAGAAATCAGCCTTCCCGACAGCGTTCGACCCTCCCGGCCAAGTCATTGCGATCAAGTCCGGGAAGCGCGCGGCGGCAGCGTCGGCGGACTTCTCGCCTTCAACTAGTAAGACCACCGCCCCCGGCCGCTCCGCTAGCCGGTCCAGCCCGTAAAGAGGCCGCGAACCCTGTTCGCCCGCCAACCGCCAGCGGAACGGCTTACCTTCAGACTCGCGCCATAGCGTAGACGGCCGGATATCCTTACTTCCGTCAGGCTTGGTGAAGCGCAGGGTCCAGCGCAACGGCAAACCCGTCGCGCTTCGATACTCCCAAGCGGCGGAGGGAGCCCCCAGACCGCGCCAAGTAGAGGGAAGCGGCGGGGCATCGGCCGGAGCTGGCGCGATATGCTCACCCGCTCCAGCCCCGCTCGCTTTGTCCGAAGCCCCCGCCGCGCCCGCAGCCGCCTCAGCGACACGCGCGAACGGGTCGCCCTTAGGTGTCTCGCTCAACGGGTTCGCTCCCGGCTTTTGCCCTTGCGGCGCGGGTCATTTGGCGGCGAGGTCAGGACCTGGGCCGTTACCTCAAGGAGCGCACGACAAACCCTCCGGCGCTCTTGTTTGGTCATTTGATCGAAGGGCTTGGTCATCAACCACCGCCGAACGGATCTACGCCCAAGCTCTCAGCTAGCCGGATTGCGGCCTCGCGCTGCGGGAGGCCCGCCACATAGGCGGCAAGGCTCACCAGGTCGCCGCCGCGATCACCGTTGGCGAAATCGCCCCACTTGCCGGTGGTCAGATTGATCTTGAAGCTTCCGGGCTTCTTGTCCGGGCGCATGGGGTTGCGGGCCACCCACTCATGGCCTTCGCGGCGGCCATCCGGCAGGAGGCCGCAGACCACCGCGTGAGCGTTGCGAAGGGCCGCGTCATTGACCCGGCCAAAGTCGATAAGGCCCGTGCGCTCGCCCCTCACGACACAGCCCCGTATTCAGACGTGGAATGACGCTTCTGCCCATCCAGCCAAGCAACCAGGTCGGCGGGATCATAGGCGACGCGCGCGCCTAGCTTGACGAAGGACGGACCACCGCCCGTAAGGCGCGCCTTGTTGAGATAGCTAACGCTGAGACCCAAACGCTCAGCAGCTTCGTTGACGTTAAGGAGCTTCGGAATTGCAGAAGAGGACATTGAGGATTTCCCATGGCGTCAGCGGATTGCCGACGCTGGGAAATTGAAAGGCTCAGAGGCCGGGTTCACTGGCGCAACGACACGAAGCGCTAGCGCTGAGAACCGGAACGCTAGCGTTTGGTCACGAAACGCTAGCGAGACATTCCGCGCCTTCGGATTTGCATTCCAGCAGAAGATTCCGGATCGTTTTAACGCTTGGCTTAGCGCCAGCCCGTTTCCAGCCCGCCGACACCTCCTCAGCCAAGGGCGTGAGCTTCCACACGCGATGCCCCTCAGGGGGCGGACCACTAAGCGCGGTGAGGCTATAGCGAGCGCGTGTTGCTTATTGACAGCGCGGGTTCGCCGCTTCCCGGCGGTGGTCATATGGCCACCAGCGGCGGTGCCCCGCTTGACGTTCACGCCTAGTTTGGCGTGACTTTCGTGGGCGGCCTTCAGCTCCCAGACCGCTATTCCATGACCGGCGCTGTAGGCATGCCCCATCAGGCTCTCAGCACGAGCCGCAAGCAGGTGATCTCGGCTACGCAACTCTTCCAGGAAGTTCTGGATATGCGCGACAGCCATAAATGCAGCGTCAAGCGCCATAGGCTCTTGATAGCCCGTAACCTGCCCACCGTTTCGAGCCTTCGCGGCCTGCCACCACTCCCAAAGGCTATCGGTCTGAAGCTTCTTCGATAGAGCCGATTCGACGCCGCCCAAGGTATCGAGCGCACTGGCGTCGCTGCGACGAAAGAACAGAGGGAACGGCAAGGTTCTACGCTGACCCGCTAGCGTTGTCGCAACAGTCACAACCAGGTAGTCAATCGGATCGAAAAGCCCCTCTCCCCTCATTGTCTCTATGGCGAGAATCTCGACCGTAGTTTTGGGCTCAACGACTAAGCTAGTTGACTGGACCCAACCGGCTAATCGCGGATCTTTCAGTAGAATTTCTTCAGATGCATCTGTCATTTGCCCGACTCCCGTAGGCGGGCAGTAACCAGAACTGCGCCCGTGCGATCCGCGTCAGCTATGATCTCGACGCCCTCAGCGACGAAGGCCGCAATGAGCTTTTCGGCGGTGGTGCCTCGCGACGCCGTTTCCCCTCCCTCCAGGCGGTTGACGGCACCAAGCGACACCCCTGCCCTTTCGGCTAGGTCGCGCATTGACCACCCGAGAAGGGCGCGCCCCGCCCGACAGGCTTCCGGCGTGAGTGTCATAGCGGATTTCTCCCGAGTAGCTCAGGGAAAGAGGATACAACTGTATCCATTGCGTTGACAAGCCATCCTATAATAGATACACCTGTATCCATTGAAGGGGTGCGAACATGATCGTCAACAACCAAACCCGCCGCGAAGTCATGGCTCTGGCTTGGGACCTGTTCCGGTCGGCGCTCGGGACCGCCGACGCTCGCAGCTTCGGCGACGCTCTCAAGGGCGCATGGCGGTTCATGAAGAAAATGGCGGCCTGGACTCCGCCGAAATGGGCGCGCGGCACGGGTAACCGTTCGGTTCAGCTATCGTCGACGCTCTATCGCAGCCCGATCACGCGCAGCCTTCAAGGCCAGGCCTACGCCGGGCCGAAGGCACGCCAAGCCGCCTACCTCACCGCGCGGCTCGGATACTGAAATCGGCCAAAGCCGCCGAAGCCAGCACCACCGCTAAGCCATCATAGCGCGGCAAAATCTCGCGCGTTTTCCAGGAGCTGTTTGACATGATCTGCCCCGCTGAAGCCGCAGCCCTCCAGGCCGCGAATACCCTTCGCGCCATGAAGGCTCTTGGCCATGAGGCCCTGCGCGACACCGAGACGGCTGCATGGGATTTCGCTGACTTCCCCGCAGTCAGAGAGATGACCTGCGACCCCGCCGCCCCCTCTTGCGAGGAGGCAAAAGCCCAGCTGTACAAAAAACTCCGGAGCATATGCAGCACCGCGTCGGGCCTGCGGGCCAGGTCTGCCAAGGGAGCAATGTTTCAAGCGTACCTTGGGGCCGAGATCGGCTGTTCAATCACAGGATACATCCCGACCAGGTCCATCGATGAGCCGGCCCTAGGAACGGCACAAGACGCTGAGGACGAAGCAAGTCGGCTTCTCTACAGCGCGATCAGTGGGATGGAGAAGGCGCTTAGGTTAGACCAGGACCAGGATCTAAAAATCCTGCGGCAATGGTTCCTCGACCCCGCGCGGGACAACATGGAAGCGCTATCGGGAGTTACCGAGAGCCAAGCCCCACCGAAGTCAGACAGCCGAGCCGCCGAAAGACACGCGCAAGACAAAGCCTGTCTAGCTGAAGCCGCCGCCATCCAGGCCGCGAGCATTCTTCGAACCATGAAGGCGCTAGGCCATGAAGATTTGCGGGACCCTGAAACCGTAGATCTGCGCCGGGAAGACTTCCCTCTGGTACTACAGCTTGAAGAGGACGGGGTTGGACAACGCGCAGAATGGGCAGAACGGACCCTTTTCCGGCAGCTCAGGGCACTCGGAAATGCCACCGCGCTACTCAAGGCGACATCCGTTAAGGGCGCGATCTTCCAAGCATACCTTGGGGCGAACATCGGTTCGACCATTTCAGGCAACATCACCAGCAATACCACCAAGCCGCAGGATATCACTGCGATGGAGCTTGAAGAGGATAAGGTCACAACGCTCTTTGGCAGCGCGCTAGATGCCATCGAGGCAGCTTTTGGAGCTGACGCCGACCTCCAGATCCTGAGGCAGTGGTTTTTAAATCCCGCGACAGATAGCCGTCGCCTGATTTCAGCGATAATGCAGAAAGCCGCAGCCTAGTGCGATTTGAGAAGCCCCCTCGCAGTTCTTCGGCGGGGCTTCTTTCCTAGGCTTTCCTGCAATTGCATCGCATATGCAATATTTGCTCGAAAACATCGGCCCGCGCTATTGATCGCCGCCGCCTGATTTCAGCGATCATCCGCAGGGCTACAGCCCAACTCGAGTAAAAGAGCCATCCCGTCCAGGTCGGCTAAAAGCGCTGGTATAGCCCGCGCCTGTAAGCGAACCCGGTTCGCGTCGCGACATGGATGATGCTGTGCCAGAATTAGCCGCACGAGATACCAAGTCTCGCAGAGTTAGACATATGTGAACGAATTTGGCGCGGAATGAGGTACGCGCTCGAATCGCCTTCAGGAGCGATTCGGCTAATTTCGCGTTACGATCTGTGATACTAAAAAAGTTGCCGCTGTTCGCAGGCCCTTCTATCGTTCCCAACTAAGCGACGAACGGGGAAAACGTCACGATGATCGCACAGCAAAAAACGGACCCTGCACTGCTTGAGCGGTTGCAGCGGGCCGCTCGTCACGAGATGACGGCTGACGAAATTCGGCGCCAACGAGTTTCGTTCGTCTACGGCAACTTGCCGCCCGACAACCCGATGACACGCCTCCAAGTGGCATCAGCCATTGCTCGCCATGAAGGTGAAGCTGCCTAGGCATGTTCGTCCACGACCTGGTTGGGACTGAGCAGCACCCAGTATATCAGCAACTGTCTGCCGAAAACCTAGATCGGCAGTACAGCTTTCTGCGTTCTATAACGCTGGCTTCGCTAGCTGTTCAGCCTATGTTGTCCATAGAGATAATTAAGGCGCTGAACTACCACGCCGTGTCATGTTTGCATGCTAGTGCCGGTGAGTTCAGGACTTGGCCAGTAGAGGTCGGCGGAGATTTTACGCCGCCATTACACATACAAGTTTCGCCCCTTATGCAAATGTTCACCAACCAAGTGAACCGGCAATGGGATACGATTGATGCGGTTAGCCTAGCGGCTTTCGTTCTTTGGCGGCTGAATTACATCCATCCATTTATAAATGGAAATGGTAGAGCGGCGCGTGCTGCTTGCCATTTTGTCCTCTGCCTAAAGGCGGGCGGTTGGCTGCCAGGCGATCCTATATTGCCTGAACTGATCCGGCTAAATCGTCCCGAGTACGTCAAATGCCTGAAGGCTGTAGATGCAAGCGCCGCAGCAGGAACGGTCGACCTAGGGCCGCTACATGAGTTTTTGACTCGTCTCATCGATGAGCAACTTAGATCGGCAGGCCCTCCGGAGCCACCTAGCGACAGCCCGCAAATCGCAGCTCCTTAGAGACTGGAAGGCCGCAGCCCAAGCCCCGCTAGATGAGCCCGCCAATGCCACGTGCCAGAATCTACAATGAACAGGGAAGCGAAGCCTCCTATCTTGGGGTTCATCATTTTGCAGCCCTGCCTCGCATTGGTGAACAAGTCGCTGTTTGGCAGAATCTCGAACTGATATCGTGAACCGTTCGAATGGTCACACACCACGCATCACCAGACGACGCGCCTCACTCAGCATCAGGCCGATCCGAGCATCCAGAAATATCCATCGTGATTGGCTAACCCCACGCGCTTCAGCTTTGTGAACACCCGCCTCATCTGAAGCCAGGATGACGAACGCCCCAGGCAGTTCCGCTATCCGGTCCAGCCGGGCGAGAGGCCGCGAACCCGGTTCGCAGTGTCCCATTCATTCCAGCGGAGGAGGCCGGGAAGGAAGCTTCCACGCGCGCCAGGGTCGCTCTTGGTGGCAGAATTTTCCAATTGTCTCAGGACCTTTAGTGCCCATGACACAGCCCGGCTTTAGGGCGGCTCAAAGCGCGAAAAGCGCTGGGCCAGCGGTTCCCACCAGTTCCCACTAGAAATCTAGAAAGTGGGAACCTTCAGGCTAACAATTTATCTATATTTTTCAGTATATTAAGACGGTGGTTCCCACGGTTCCCACCGGTTCCCACCGCATTTCTATGCCCCCACAACGCCCTTCCCTAGGCGACATGGAAAAGAGCGGACTTTAAGGCGCTATAGGCCACCGGGAGTGACTTTAGTTTAGGCTTACGAAAGCCAGACTGGCTGGAGCGAGAATGCGCTCAGCCTCACCGCATAGGCCACCCCCTGGGGAGGACCCAAACATTTGACCAGCGCCCAGCCCATCGGTCGCTCGCCCAAGTCCATCGGTTAACTGAGGCTCTGCCCCTATCGGGAGGTGCGCGTGGTGCATCCCTCCGCCTCTCCCCCGGAGATCTGAAGACGGCGCGAAATCAAGCGCGGTGGTATCTATGTGGTATCTGGACCAAGACAGGCCGAAGCCCCGGCCGATATCGCTCGCCGTAAGTTACTGTATTAATTGAGAAAAAATGGTGCCGCTTAGGTGACTCGAACACCTGACCCCATCATTACGAATGATGTGCTCTACCAGCTGAGCTAAAGCGGCCCACGTCGTGTCGGGCGGGGCCCGAACGCGAAGAGGGGCCTATTTAGCGGCGCGCGGGCCGCTTGCCAAGCGTCTGCGTGCACCTGAATTGCGGCGGGGGGCCGGACCCTCGCCTGGCGGCTCGTTGACGGGCGCGGGGTCGTAGACGCCGGGGTCGTCCGGGATCGGCATCAGGGGCCCGCCCACCTCGGCGGCGCGGACGAACGGCGTCGATTCGGCATAGGCCGACGGCAGTTCGGGCAGGTCGTTCATGGTGCGCTCGCGCCGCTCATGGCGCGGATGGATCAGCTCGCCGGTCTCGGCGTAGCTGACCACCAGCCGGGCCCAGTCCTCGCGGGCATAGGCGAAGGCCCGGCCTTCGGGATCGAGATCGGACCAGTCGGGTTCCTGCGGGGCTGCGGTGCCGCGCGCCACCCAGGCGCGGGCCTCGTCGGGCTCGCCATTGGCCAGGGCCACGCGGGACATCAGGCCGGCAAAGCGCGCCGTGGGGGCCTCGTCGCCCAGCAGGCGGGCCGCAGCGCGGGCGGCGACCGGGTCGCCGCCGATCAGCCCGCTCTCGACGCGCAGGATGCGGCTTTCGCGCGCCTCGGGCTTGAGGGCGGCCAGGGCGGTCAGGCGCGCGGCCCGGGCCTTGGGGGTCTCGTTGGTCTTCAGGTCGCGATAGGCCAGCCACAGGGCCGGATGCGGCGTGGTCTTCCAGGCGGCCTCGATCAACTGGCCGGCCTTGGCCACCTTGCCGTCGGCGGCCAGCAGGCGGGCAGCCATCACGACGCCGGGGGCAAAGTCGGGCTTAAGGCGCACGGCCTGCGTGGCCAGGTCCAGGGCCTGGCTCCGCCGGCGGGGATCCTCGGGGATATCGAAACTGGCGGCAGAGGCGGCCAGCAAGGCCGCCCGGGTGCGTTCGGCGACCACCGGCGGCACGATCTTGCGCTCCAGGGCGCCCTGGGCCAGCTCAAGCGCCACGGCCCAGTCTCCGGCCTCGAGCCGCGAGTCCAGCAGGGCGCGCCAGGCCCAGCGGGCCGTCTTGGCCAGCCCATAAGCAGTTTCGGCATGCCGCACGGCAGCCAGCCGGTCGCCCTCGGCCGGGCCGTCTGCATCAGCCCCCTCAGGCCCGCCAGGCGCATTTCGGGGAAGCCGAGCATGGCCGTATAGGCGGCCTTGGCGGCGGCATGGTCACCAGCGGTTTCGGCGGCCTGGGCGGCCAGCACCCGAACCAGGGCCGGGGTGTCCTGGGCCAGGTCGCCGGCCTTGAGCGCCAGACGGCGGGCTTCCGATCCGTCACCGGCGGCGACGGCGAGGAAGCCGCGCGACAGGGCCTCGACCCCCTGCTGGCGGCGGCTCTCGGCGCGGGCGGCAGCGGCACGGCGGGGGGCCTCGATCACCCAGATCAGACCCCGCCACAGGATCGTCGCCAGAAGCGCCGAAAACAGGGTCAGCAGGGCGGCGGTAGCGGCGGTCATCTCGACCCGCCAGCCCATCCAGTCGAGATAGGCACGGCCGGGCTCGCCGGTCAGGGCCACGGCCGCGACCGCGGCGGCGGAGACCAGGAACAGGATGAAGGCGGCGCGGATCATGAGGGCGCTCGCGAGGCGCGGGCCAGGCCGGCCAGGGCTTCGGCCCGCAGGGCGGCGACGTGACGGTCCACCTCGATCCGGCGCTCGGCGGCGATCACCCAGGGATTGAGAACCGCCCGAGCGGAGTCGGGCAGGACGTCCAGGGTCCGGACGGCACCCTCGACATCGCCCTCGTCGAGCAGACGCTGGGCCAGGGCCAGCTTGGCGTCGGGGCTGGAGCCCCGTGTGGAACTGACCCGGCGGATCGAGACGATGGTCGACAGGGCGTACTGGACGCGGGCCAGCAGGTCAGCATCTTCGCCGGGGTCACGGGCGGCCGTGGCCGCCTTGCCGGCCAGGGCGTCGAAGTCGGCGGCGAGGCCCGTGCGAGTCGGGGCACCCGTCTGGGCCAGGCGGGTCAGGGCGCGCAGGTCCGGCGACATCGGCAGCACCCGCTCGAGGCCGGCGAGTTCATCGCCGAACGGGGCCGAGGTCTGGGCGACATCGGCGAGGGCCGAGGCGGCAATGGCGGCGGCGGCGGCGTCCAGGACGCCCTTCTGGTCGGCCTCGAGGGTGGCGACCCGGGCATCCAGGCGACCCAGCTCGGCCGAAGGGGCTGCGGGTTCGGCGACCGGGGTCTCGACCGGCAGGGGCGAGCCGACCGGCAGGCGGGCTGCGGCAGACTCGGGACTGGCCACAGCCTGGATCTCGCCCGATCCGGGCTTGCGGCTCAGCGGGAACCAGTCGGGCCCGAAGCGCGCGACCAGTGCGCCCAGCAGGATGCAGGCGGCGCACAGGCCGACCATGGCCCAGAAGCCCGGCCCCAGAAGGGACCGGCGGCGGCCATACAGGGCAGGATCGCTCGGCGCGACGATTTCAGCAGGATCAGGCGCGATGGTCATGTGACCATTCGTGCCCCACGCCGCATCGCTGCGCAATCTTGAAGCTAGGGCGCGAGCAGATCGAGCAGATCGGATTCACGGGGCCGCGGCGCAAAGGTCACAGAGCCCAGCTGCCCGGACGCCGCGAGCCGGGCCAGCGGGGCGGCGACGGCCGGGGACAGGCACAGGGCCCGCAGGTGCGGTGCGGGATGGCGCTGGAGAAGACGGGCAAGGTTGCCGGCAGCGCGCGGCGAATGCAGCAGGACGGCGGACAGGGCGGCCAGGCTCGCCAGGGTTTCGGGAGCCGGGTCCCGGTCGAGCGCTTCATAAACGGCCAGGGCCCGGGCGCTGAGACCCTGCTGTGCCAGCAGGGCCGGCAGGTCGGCCGCCGGGGCCTGCGCGCCGGGGCAGAGGACCGGGCCGGGACTCTGACGGACGATCAGGGCCGCCAGGGCCTCGACATCGCCGTCGGCGCTGACCGCCTCGCCAAAGCCGGCGGCGCGGGCGGCGCGGGCGGTGCTGTCTCCGACCGCAAAAACCGGCCGGTCACGAACCGGCGACAGGGCGGCAAAGGCCTCGACCCCGTTGGCGCTGGTGAAGGCCAGGGCCGCGATTCCGGTCAGATCGACCGGCGGATCCAGCGACGCGATCTGCAGCAGGGGATCGATCACCACCGCATGACCCAGCGCCTCGACCCGGCGGGCGGTAGCGAGGGCCCCGGGCCTTGCGCGGGTGATCCAGACCGGCCCGGCCAAGCGCCTAGTCCGGCAGGACGAGGGCGTCACCGCCCTCGGCGCGGACCTGGGCCCCGAGCTCAAGGCCGAGGGCCCGGGCGGCGGTTACATCGTCGCGCCCGTCGAGGGTGATCCCGGCCTCGCGGCGGAAGCGGCGGCTGCCGTCGGGCGTCAGGGCCTCGACGATCATCGACAAGGTCTGGCCGTCGAGCACGGCATGGGCCCCGATCGCGGTGCGGCATGAGCCCTCGAGCGCAAAGAGCGCGCCCCGCTCGGCGGCGACACAGATCGTGGTCGGGCGGCAGCGCACGGCGTCCAGCCAGGCGGCGTCGACGTCGGCGGCACGGGTTTCGATGACCAGCGCGCCCTGGCCGGGAGCCGGCGGGCATTCCACCGGATCCAGCCAGCTCTGCGGCAGATGGCCCAGACCCAGGCGGTTGAGCCCCGACTGGGCCAGCAGGATGGCATCGGCCTCGCCCCGCTCGAGCTTGGCCAGGCGGGTATCCACATTGCCGCGCAGCATGACGATCTGCAGATC
>Ga0187844_10003059_pt1 | contig 11356 bp, 5 predicted proteins | sample SpaLakP09_SKY_50_FD_134517 | JGI IMG/M metagenome (GOLD analysis project Ga0187844, IMG submission 134517) | Oligotrophic lake water microbial communities from Sparkling Lake, Wisconsin, USA - SP09_SKY_50 | ecosystem: Environmental > Aquatic > Freshwater > Lake | place: USA: Sparkling Lake...
CGGCGGCCGCCGCGTTGTGCGAGAAGCGGATGGCGTTGACGCCCATCTCCTTGAGCCGCCGCAGCCGGAAGGCCCAGATCGAATCAGGCACGGCGACGCCCACGCCGGCGTGGTCCTGGTGGATGCACACGCCCTGCAGCTTGACGTGCTGGCCGTTGAGGAAGAAGCCCTGGCCAGCGTCGAAGCGGATGGTGCGGAAGCCCGTCTGCACTTCGGCTTCGTCCAGCGCCGCCGTGCCCGAGCGCAACTGCGCGCAGACGCGGTAGAGCTGCGGGTCCTTCAGCGTCCACAGCCTGGGTTGAGAGACAGCCAGCTGCAACCTGGCAGTGGTGGTGCCGAGCGCCTGCACGCGCACCTTGGCGCGCGAGCGCGACACCGCCTTGCCGGCGGCGTCGACCAGCGTCACCTCGACCTCGGCGTCCTGCGCCATGCGGCCGGCGCTGTTCACCTCCACCTCGACGGGCAGCGACCAGCGCTTGCCGTCGGCGCTGACCGGGTTGGCGTGCAGGCCGTCGGTGGCGATGTGCAGCGCGTTGCGCTTGACGAGCCAGGTGTGGCGGTAGATGCCGGCGCCCTCGTACCACCAGCCTTCGATGGCGTCAGCGTCGACGCGCACGGCGATGGTGTTCACGTCCTCGCCGTAGCGCAGGTAGGGGGTGATGTCGAGGTTGCGGCCGTTGTAGCCGGACCAGTTGCGGTTCACGACATGGCCGTTGACCCACACCGTGCTGTGCGTGGCGATGGCGTCGAACTGCAGTTCGATGTGGCGGCCGCGGTCGCTGGCGGGCAGTTGGAAGTAGCGCCTGTACCAGCCGATGCCGCGGGGGCGGTAGCCGTGGGAGAGGTTCTCGGTCTTGTCGAACGGGCCTTCGACGGCCCAGTCGTGCGGCAGGTCAAGGCGGCGCCAGCCGGAGTCGTCGAAGTTGGCGCCGGCCGCACCCAGCGCATTGCCGGCCTTGACGGCGTTGTACGAGTCGCCATGGCCCTTGATGGCCATGCCTGGCACTTCGCCCAGGTGGAAGAGCCAGCCGCCGTCAAGCGACAGGCGCTCCCGAGGGGCCGCGTGGGAAAGGCTGGAGACTGCCAGCAAAACCATCAACAAAACACGATGCCAGGCCATGGGGACTCCATCCAAAGCAATGAGCCGGTGGACGCCCGAGCATCCACCGGCTTGTGGGCCGATCAGCCGGTCAGGCCGTCCAGCTCAGCGACGCACCTTCGGCCTGCACGGGGCTGCGCTGGCCGTCCACGTCCAGGCCCCAGTCGCGCAGTGCGCCCTCGGTGACCTGGGCCGTGTACTGCCCGCCCTGGCGGCTGACGGTGCCGCGTGCCGCGACGCTGCCGTCCAGCCCCACGACCGTGAAGGCCGCGCTGGCGCCGTCGGCCAGCTCGAACACGCGCAGCACGGTGCCGCTGGCGTAGTCGTAGTCCGGCTTCTCGGTCTCGGCGCCCCAGGCGATGACGCTGTTGGGGGCTGCGTAGAGCGGCAGACTCAGGAAGTCGTGCGTCTCCTTGTGCCAGCGGCCGCCCTGCTTCTTCTCGCCGCTGAGCAGATGGGTCCACGTGCCTTCGGGGAGATAGAAGTCCACCTCGCCGCTCTCCATGAACACGGGCGCCACGAGCAGGTTCTCACCGAGCTGGTACTGCCGGTCCAGCGGCGCGCAGGCCGGGTCGTGCGGATGCTCCAGCAGCATCGCGCGCATCAGCGGCACGCCCGTCTCGGTCGCCTCGTGAGCCTTGGCGTACAGATAGGGCATGAGCTGGTGCTTGAGCCGCGTGAACACGCGCAGCACGTCGCAGCTCTCCTCGTCCACCAGCCAGGGCACGCGGTAGAAGCTGCTGCCGTGCAGGCGGCTGTGCGAGGACATCAGGCCGAACTGGATCCAGCGCTTGTAGACGGCCGGCGGCGGGTTGCCCTCGAAACCGCCGATGTCGTGGCTCCAGAAGGCAAAGCCGCAGCTCGTCAGCGACAGGCCTCCGCGCAGGCTTTCGGCCATGGATTCGAACGTGCTCCAGCAGTCGCCGCCCCAGTGCACCGGGAAGCGCTGGCCCGAGGCGTAGGTCGAGCGCGCGAAGACGATGGCGTCCTTGCCCTGCACTTCCTCGAGCAGTTCGAACACCGCCTGGTTGTATTGCAGCGCGTAGAGGTTGTGCATCTCGACGGGGTCGGAGCCGTCGAAGTAGGTCACCCCTTCGCTGGGGATGCGCTCGCCGAAGTCGGTCTTGAAGCAGTCGGCGCCCTGGGCCAGCAGGCGCCGCAGGTGGCCCTGGTACCAGGCCTTGGCGGCGGGGTTCGTGAAGTCCACGATGGCCATGCCGGGCTGCCACTGGTCGGTCTGGAACGTGGTGCCGTTGGTGCGCTTGATGAAGTAGCCGTTCTTGACGCCGTCAGCGAACAGCGGTGACTTCTGGGCGACGTAGGGGTTGATCCACAAGCTGATCTTCAGGCCCTTGTCGTGCAGGCGCTTGAGCATGGCCTCGGGCTCGGGGAAGCCGCGTCGATCCCACTCGAAGTCGCACCACTGGAACTCGCGCATCCAGAAGCAGTCGAAGTGGAAGACGGCCAGCGGCAGCTCGCGGCGCTTCATCTCGTCGATGAAGTGCGTGGCGGTGGCCTCGTCGTACTGCGTCGTGAACGACGTGGTCAGCCACAGGCCGAAGCTCCAGGCCGGCGGCAGCGGGGCGCGGCCTGTCAGCGCTGTCAACCGGGACACAACGTCTTTGGGCGTGGGGCCGGCAATGACGCAGTAATCCAGGCTCTCGCCCTCGCGGCTGAACTGCACACGGGCGACCTTCTCCGAGCCGACCTCGAAGGACACCGGGCCGGCCTCGTTGACGAGCACGCCGTAGCCGCGGTTGGTCAGGTAGAACGGCACGCTCTTGTAGACCTGCTCGCAGGCGGTGCCGCCGTCCTTGTTGGTGTTCTCCACCACCTGGCCGTTCTTGACGAAGGGCGTGAAGCGCTCTCCCAGGCCGTAGACGTTTTCGCCGACGGCCAGCGTGAGCTGATCGTGGACGTAATTGCCCTTGCCGGCGACCTGGATGTAGCCCAGGCCGCGCCAGTCGCTCTTGGTGAGCACGCGCTCGCCTTCGCGGAAGGTGAGGCTCCAGCCATCGCCCTTCTTGACGTCCACCGAGATGGGGCCGGACGTCAGCGTGGCTTTCGTTTCGCCGTCGACGATCTGCACGGGGTGCTTGCCCGCGCCGATCATGGGGATGTGCAGGCGCGGCGCGCTGGACGCGGTGTAGTGCTCGACGCTGACCCGGATGACGCCGGGCAGCGGCGAGCTGAGCGTTACGGTGAGCGTGGGGCCTTGCAGCGTGTCGCCACGGTGCTTGATGGGTCTGGTCGTGGCGAGCACGACGAGGCGGTCTTCGTGGACTTCGATCGCGTAGGCCTCGGCCGCGTAGTGCGCGGCGACGCCCGGCTGAAGCATCCACTGTCCGTCAGTGAACTTCATGGGGGTGGTTCCTTGTTGTCTCCAAACGGCCGGCGGCGTTGCCTTGCCGGCCACTCACTTCTTTTGCTCCTGGGTCGCAGAACTCCTCACGCTGGTGCTGCCTTCACATGGCGGGCGATGTATTGGTCGTGGTCGGGCATGCCGGCCGCAGTCTGTTGGATGGCCTGGCGCAAGCGGGCGAAGTGCTGCACCAAGGCAGCCTCGTCGACATGGTCGACAAAGGGGTCATAGGCCTCGGGCCGCAGCCCCAGGCCCATCAGCAAGGACACCCAGGATGGCTCCTGGAAGCTGTCGCGGTCGAGGATGGCGACGCGACCGGTCGCGCGGAAGAGCTCGATCTGGTGTGCCAGCGTGTCGGGAATGGGCATGTCGGCGCAGTAGCGCCAAAGCTCGCTGTCGCGCCTGTCGGTGAGCTTGTAGTGCAGCGCGATGAAGTCACGCGTGGACTCGTACTGCTGGGCCATCAGGCGGTTGAACTCGGCGGCCAGATGCGGCTTGCAGCGGCGGTCCGGGAAGAACTGGATGAGCCGGCCAACACCGTCCATGATGAGCTGGATGCTGGTGGACTCCAGCGGCTCAAGGAAACCACCAGCCAGGCCGATGGCGACGACGTTCTTCACCCAGCCTTGCTTGCGGCGACCGGTGGTGAAGCGCAACTGGCGCGGTGTGTCCAGCGCCTTGCTGTCCAGGCCCGCGAGCAGCGTGGCAGCGGCCTCGTCGTCGCTGATGAAACCGTTGCAGTAGACGTGGCCGTTGCCGGTGCGGTGCTGCAGCGGAATGCGCCATTGCCAGCCGGCCGACTTGGCCGTGGAGGTGGTGTAAGGCGTCAGCGGCGCGACACGTTCGCTCGGCACGGCCTGGGCGCTGTTGCAGGGCAGCAGCGCGCTCCAGTCTTCATAGGGCGACTGCATCGCACCACCGATCAGCAGCGCGCGAAAGCCGGAGCAGTCGATGAACAGGTCGCCGTCAATGCGCCGGCCGTCGGCCAGCTTGACGGCGGCGACGAAGCCGTCCTCGGGCCGCAGCTCCACATCGACGATCAGGCCTTCGATGCGCTGCGCACCGCGCTCCATGGCGTAACTGCGCAGGTAGGCGGCGTAGAGGCCGGCGTCGAAGTGATAGGCGAACGAAAAGGCATTGGCCGCCGACGGCGCCCCGCCCTCCGGCGGCGTGAAGCGGTTGCGGTGCGCCATGACGGTGGCCATGGACCAGTCCTCATAGCTCGGCAAGTTGTCCACCGTGCGCTGCAGGCGCAGCCAGTGCTGCCAGGGCGAGCGGCCGTCGATGGGCGGGCCGAAATCGCCAAAGCCATGGAAGAAGCGGTTGCCGACGCTGCCCCAGTCGCGGAACTCGATGCCCAGCTTGAAGCTGCCCTGCGTCTTGCGGACGAAGTCGGCGCCGTCCAGGCCCAGCGTTGCGTTGTAGGCGCGTATGGGCGGCAGCGTGGCTTCGCCCACGCCAATGGTGCCGATGTCGGGCGACTCGACCAGCACGATCTCGGGACGCGCAGGGCCGGCCTGGGCGAACCGCTGGGCCAGCGGCGCGGCGGCCATCCAGCCGGCGGTGCCGCCGCCCACGATGACGATCTTGCGGATTGATGAGTCTGAGGAAGCTGACATCGGGGTTCTGACGAGCGTTGGCCTTACCACTTGAGGCCGCGAGCAGCGCCATCTTCGACGCGGTGTTGCGTTTTGCGCTAGGGGCTTTCACCCAATTTACTTCGTGCGACGGTCGAACTAATATGCTCCAAAACCTGATCTACAGGGCATAACAAGGAGACAACGCTTGCAGGCCGAAGCCGCCGGGAGCCAACAGCTGCTCAAGGTCATCAACCGCATGGCCCTGGTGAGGCACCTTTGTGCCCACCCAGGCCTGTCGCGCGCAGACCTCGCAGGCGCTGTTGGCCTGACCAAATCCACCGTCAGCCTGCTCGTGCGCGAGCTGGTCAACGAGGGCTGGCTGGCCGAGCGCGAAGTCGTTGCCACCGGCGACCTGGGCCGCCGCCCCACCCCGCTGTTCATCGACCCGGCCCGCCTGCTGCTGCTGGGCGCCGAGGTGGGCATCGAGTCGGTACGGGTCGTCGCGACCTCGTTGACCGGCGAGGTCAAGGCCTGCTCGGTGGCCAACTATGGCGCCAGCCGCACGGCCAAGGCCTGCATCGCCACGCTGGCCACGGCACTGCTCAAGGTGCGCAAGCAACTGGACGCCTACCAGCAGATCCTCGGCATCGGCGTGGGCCTGCCAGGCGGTGTCAACGAGGTGCGCGGCGTGCTGCATTTCGCACCCAACCTCGGCTGGCGCGACATCCCCTTCGGCGCCCTGCTGGGCGAGAAGTTGCAGGACAGCCTGCTGGGCGGCGTACCGCTGTTCATCCAGAACGAAGCCGATGTGGCGGCCCTGGGCGAGCTGGAGTTCAACCCCTCGCCGGCGTCGGACCCGCTGCTCTACGTCTCCATCAACCAGGGCGTGGGCGCCGGCGTCATCGTTGGCGACCGGCTGCTGACCGGCAGCCGCGGCTTTGCCGGCGAGGTGGGCCACATGGTGCTGCAGCTCAATGGCCCGCTGTGCTCCTGCGGCCGGCGCGGCTGCGCCGAGGCACTCATTGCCACCCGCGCGCTGCTTGGCGGCGGCAATGACGGCACCGCGCTGCGCTCGCTGGCCGAGGTGCGCGCCCACCTGGTGGACGAAGACGCCGAGACGCTGAAGGCCGTCAACTCCGCCGGCGCCAACCTGGGCGTGCTGCTGCAGAACCTGGCCACCGCCTACGACCCGGGCTGCATCGTGCTGGGCGGCAGCGTCGTCGAGCTGGGCCAGCCCTTCCTGCAGCCGGCGCTGGACGCCTTGCTGGACTACGCCACCGCCGCCAACCTGCCGCCGCCCACCGTGCGCGTCTCGCGCTTCGGCGCGAACGCCGTCGCCGTGGGCGCCGCCGCGCTGGCGCGCTATCGCTTGACTCGCCCTGCCCTGCCCCTGGCAGACACAGGCGTGACGCTGGCCGAGGAGGCCGTCTGATGTTTCTCGGTCTTGATCTCGGCACCTCGGAAGTCAAAGCACTGCTGCTGGACAGCCGTGGCGCCATCGTCGGCACGGCGGGCAGCACGCTGACGCTGGCCAACCCCGAGCCGCTGTGGTCCGAACAGAACCCCGCTGACTGGTGGGCCGCCACCGAGGCCGCCGTCGCCCAGCTGCGCGCCGCCCACCCGACCGAGTTCGCCGCGGTGCGCGGCATCGGCCTGTCGGGCCAGATGCACGGCGCCGTGTTGCTGGACAAGGTCGATCGCATTCTTCGCCCCGCCATCCTGTGGAACGACGGCCGCTGCCACGCTGAGTGCGCCGAGCTGGAGGCCGCCGCGCCGCGCCTGCACGAGATCGCCGGCAACCTGGCCATGCCGGGCTTCACGGCGCCCAAGCTGTTGTGGGTGCGCAAGCACGAGCCCGAAATCTTCGAGCGCGTCGCCAGCGTGCTGCTGCCCAAAGACTGGCTGCGCCTGCAGCTGACGGGCGAGAAGGTGTCGGACCCGTCCGACGCCGCCGGCACGCTGTGGCTGGACGTGGCGCGCCGCGACTGGTCCGAAGAGCTGCTGGCGGCCACCGGCCTGACGCGCGCCCACATGCCCCGTCTCGTCGAGGCCAGCGAGCCCAGCGGCATGCTCAAGCCCGAGCTGGCGCGAGCCTGGGGGCTGGGTGCGGAGGTCATCGTCGCGGGCGGCGCGGGTGACAACGCCGCCAGCGCCATCGGCATCGGCGCCACGCAGCCCGGCGACGGCTTCATCTCGCTGGGCACGTCGGGCGTGCTGTTCGTCGTCAACGACCGTTACCGCCCCAACCCCGCCTCGGCCGTGCACGCCTTCTGCCATGCACTGCCCCAGCGCTGGCACCAGATGAGCGTGATGCTGTCGGCCGCCAGCTGCCTGCGCTGGTTCTGCAATCTCGTGGGCCAGCACGAGAGCGCCCTGCTGGCCGAGCTAACGTCAAATGACAGCGCAGTCACGGCGCACGCGCCCATCTTCCTGCCCTATCTGGCCGGCGAGCGCACACCGCACAACGACCCCTTCGCCCCTGGCGTGTTCCACGGCCTGAAGAGCCAGACGAACCGCGCCGACTGCACCTACGCCGTGCTCGAAGGGGTGGCCTTCGGCCTGGCCGACGGCCTGGCCGCGCTGCGTTCCGCGGGCACCGAGGTGCGCCAGCTGTCGCTGGTTGGCGGAGGCTCGCGCAGCCCCTATTGGGCGCAGTTGATCGCCGACGCACTGGACGTCGAGATCGTCGTGCACGCCGGCAGCGAAGCCGGCGGCGCGCTGGGCGCGGCCCGTCTGGGCTGGCTCGCCACAGGTGGCGACGTCAGCACCGTCTGCACCCGCCCCGACATCGCGGCGCGCTACCGCCCCGACCCCCAACGCCATGCCCGCCTGGCTCCCCGCCTGGCGCGCTTTCGTGACCTCTACAGCCGCCTGCGCGGTGCTTCGACCTGAACCATGAGCTACTTCGAACACATCCAGCCCATCCGCTTCGAGGGCGCCGACAGCCCCAACGACCTGGCCTTCAAGCACTACGACAAGGACCGCATCGTCCTGGGCCAGCGCATGGAAGACCACCTGCGCTTCGCCGTCTGCTACTGGCACAACTTCGTCTGGACCGGCCTGGACCCGTTCGGCGGCGCCACCTTCGAGCGCCCCTGGTTCCAGGGCGGCTCGCCGATGGAGCTCGCCAAGCTCAAGGCCGACGCCGCCTTCGAGTTCTTCGCCAAGCTGGGCGTGCCTTACTACTGCTTCCATGACCGCGACGTCGCCCCCGAGGGCGCCACGCCGCGCGAGAGCCAGGAGAACTTCAAGCGCATCGTCGACCTGCTGGGCGAGAAGCAACAGGCCACGGGCCTCAAGCTGCTGTGGGGCACGGCCAACCTGTTCAGCCACCGCCGCTTCATGTCGGGTGCCGCCAGCAACCCCGACCCCGAGATCTTCAAGATGGCCGCGCTGCAGGTGCGCGACGCCATGGACGCCACGCTCAAGCTAGGCGGCGAGAACTACGTGCTGTGGGGCGGCCGCGAAGGCTACGAGACGCTGCTGAACACGCGCCTGGGCCAGGAGATGGACCAGCTCGGCCGCTTCCTGAACATGGTGGTCGAGTACAAGCACAAGATCGGCTTCAGGGGCGCCATCCTCATCGAGCCCAAGCCGCGCGAGCCGTCCAAGCACCAGTACGACTTCGACACCGCCACGGTCTACGGCTTCCTCGTGCGCTACGGCCTGGAGAAAGAGGTCAAGGTCAACATCGAGGCCAACCACGCCACGCTGTCGGGCCACAGCTTCGAGCACGAGATCGCCACGGCCGGCGCCCTGGGCATCCTCGGCAGCCTGGACATGAACCGCGGCGACCCGCAACTCGGCTGGGACACCGACCAGTTCCCCAACAACGTGCCCGAGACGGCGCTGGCGCTGTACCACGTGATCCAGGCCGGCGGCCTGGGTAGCGGTGGCCTGAACTTCGATTCAAAAGTCCGCCGCCAGTCCATCGATGCCGAAGACCTCTTCCACGGCCACATCGGCGGCATGGACGTCTGCGCCCAGGCCTTGCTGATCGCCGAAAAGATGATCAACGACGGCCGCCTCAAGGCCGCTGTCGACAGACGCTACGCCGGCTGGGACAGCGCGCAAGGCCAGGACATCCTGCAAGGCCGCCGCTCGTTGGGCGAACTGGCCGATCAGGTGCTTGCCAACAACACCGAAGTGGCGCCCGTCTCGGGCCGCCAGGAAGTCCTCGAAAACCTCGTCAACCGCTTCTGCGCCTGAAGCGCAGCGCTGACATGAACGCCCCTACCCCCACCCCCAACGTCAGCCCTGCAGGCCGATGTTGATTCCTTTCCCTTCCCCGCCGAACCAGCAGTAAGTCCACAGCCCACGGCCCACCGAGGCCATCAGAGGAGACACAGTGAACAAGTACCAGAGAACCGCCATTTCCCTTGCCGCCCCCCAGGCCGCCCTGCTTTGCAGTGGCCTGGCCATGGCCCAGACCCCGGCTGCCCCCGCCGGTGCCGCGTCGGCCCCCACCCAGAAGATCGAGACCGTCGTCGTCTCCGGCCGCCGCGCGGCGCTTGAGTCAGCGCAGCGGATCAAGCAGAACTCCGACGAGATCGTCGACTCCATCGTTGCCGACGACATCGGCAAGCTGCCCGACCAGTCCGTCACCGAGGTGCTGCAGCGCATCGTCGGCGTGACCATCGACCGCACCATGGCCAAGGGCGACCCCGAGCACTACTCGGTCGAAGGCTCCAGCGTCAACATCCGCGGCCTGAGCTATGTGCGCTCAGAAGTCAACGGCCGCGACACCTTCTCGGCCAACGGCGGCCGGGCGCTGAACTTCGAGGACGTGCCGCCCGAGCTGCTGGCTGGCGTCGACGTGTTCAAGAATCCGTCGGCCTCGCAGATCGAAGGCTCCATCGGCGGCCTGGTGAACCTGCGCACCGCCCTGCCATTCGACTACAACGGCTTCAAGGGAAGCCTCACCGCCGTCGGCAAGTACAACGACCTGACGGGCAAGTGGAGCCCCTCCGCCTCCGGCCTGGTCGCCAACACCTGGACGACCGACATCGGCAAGGTCGGCATGCTGCTGAGCCTGGCCCACAGCAACAGCAAGACCCGCAACGACAAGTGGCAGATCGAGCCCTACTACAAGATCGACGGCACGCATTGGGTGCCCAAGGGCGCGCAATGGCGCGAGGAGAACTTCGACCGTGACCGCAACGGCCTGTACGCCGCGGTGCAATGGAAGAAGAACGACATTGAAAGCTCGCTGACGTACTTCAAGTCCAAGTACCAGATGGAGTGGAACGAGAACGCGCTGTTCGCGCAGACCAACCCCTGGAACATCGTCATCGGCAGCGATGCCAAGTACAACGCCAACAACGTCTTCGTCAGCGGCACGCTGACCCAGCCGGCCGACGGCGGCGTCAACTTCGGTGCGGACACGCGCTACATGAAGCGCAACTCCCAGACCAAGGACCTGGGCTGGAACCTGAAGTGGCGAGCCAGCGACAAGTGGTCCTTCAGCACCGACCTGCAGATCGTCAAGTCCGACACCAAGGGCTTCGACTCCACCGTCGCCACGGGCCTGCTGATGCCCAAGGAAGTGCTGGACCTGACCGGCTCCACGCCGCGCGTCGTCTTCGACGCCAGCGATCTGGCCGCGCTGGCCAACAAGGCCAACTACTACTGGGCGTTCACGATGGAACACCAGGACCGCAGCAAGGCCGAGCAGAAGGCCTGGCGTGCTGATGGCAAGTTCAACTTCGACCACGCCGTGCTGCAGGACCTGTCCTTCGGCATCCGCCTGACCGACCGCGACGCCGCCACCACCAAGACGGTGCCCGACTACAACTGGTCCGCCATCACGCAGACCTGGCAGCGCGGCTGGGACATCAGCGGCCTGGCCTACCTGAGCGACCCGCGCTTCAACGCCCCCACGCGCCTGCACACCTACGACAACTTCTTCGGCGGCCAGAAGGTGCCCCCGATCTACGTGCCGGCCGTGTCCCTGGCCAAGGACTACCCGAGCAGCTACGTGGCGCTGCACAAGTACCACGACATCCTGTGCGCCGAGCAGACCGCCGCTCAGGGCTGGGGCAGCGGCTGCGCGGCATGGACACCCGCCAGCTTCGGCACCAGCCCGGCCGGCGACAACGAGCAGCATGAGCGCACCCAGGCCGCCTACGCCCAGCTGCGCTTCGACTTCACCGACTCGGGCACGCCCATCGACGGCAACGTCGGCGTGCGCGCCGTGCGCACCAACATGAAGGCTGCCGGCTACACGGTCTTCAACTACAACCCCGGCATCACGCCGCAGCCGGGCCAGACCGTGACCGGCGTGCCGGTGCCCGTCATCGCCAGCTTCGCGGCGCC
>Ga0187844_10003061_pt1 | contig 11352 bp, 12 predicted proteins | sample SpaLakP09_SKY_50_FD_134517 | JGI IMG/M metagenome (GOLD analysis project Ga0187844, IMG submission 134517) | Oligotrophic lake water microbial communities from Sparkling Lake, Wisconsin, USA - SP09_SKY_50 | ecosystem: Environmental > Aquatic > Freshwater > Lake | place: USA: Sparkling Lake...
CGATGAAGGTGTCCGACTTGATGTGCGACGTAGGGTCGAACGAGAACTTCGACAGATCGCCGGCGATCTCGAAATAGTGCCCCCCCTGCGGAACAAAGCGCAAGGGAATGCCCTGGCGATTCAGGCGATGCAGCCTGACCTTGCTCAGGAGCGAGCTCAGGCGATCGGCGATCCGATCGGCCTGCACGGCGCTCAGCACATTGACGAAAAATCGGGTAATAGGTCTCACGACAGGAATCTGTGGCAAACGTTGATGACGGCACTCGGACGATGGACTTCAGACGCGTACGCCCAGGGTCTCGTCGTGACGGTTCACGAGGGTGACGATCGACTGGGCGTCTCGCGGCCGATCAAAGCGGTCGCCCGCGCGATATCCGGAGGCAACCTCCTTCCAGGACGTCGCGAACTCGTATCCCCACGCCTCCAGAAGCGCATGCATGGTGTCGAAAGACGACGCGTGGCGAAGGTCGTCCAGCAGGTGATAGACGAAAAGCGGTTGCACGCCGGTCCCGTTCAGATTGAGCAGCGGTGTCGAGTTGTAAGAGGCCACGGCCTCGGGCCTTAGTTCGGCTAGCATTGATTCAAAGGGCTGTTTCTTCTGAACCATCCGTACATTCGGGAACTTGCTCAGGATGCTTTTGGCGATGGCCGCTTGCCATTGGGGCGTTTCGCGAGGATGAAACTTGAACAGCACCTCACCAAATCCAAGCGACAGGGCTTCGAGGATCCGCGACAGCCCGCGCTCATAGTCGGCCTCGGTCTGAATGTGCTCGCAATACAGGGGTTGATTGAGGAAGACAACGCGCCCTGCGATCGGCTCCATTGGCAGCTGCGAGGGCCTTTGAATCACTCTCACAGGCACTTGTCGATTGATGCTCATGTTGCGATAAAGACAGACACCGTCAAGGTAAGCGTCGTCCAGCATCGGGAAGTTGATGCCGTCGAACTTCGTGAATTGCGTGCGATGGAGCCTGGGAATCAACCGCACCATCCACTGATACACACGGTCCTTCCGTGAATAGGGCTGAGGGTGCTTGATGGCAAGTGGGATGTACGTGCCGACCCCACCGTCCTCAATGAGAAAGCTATGAGCGCCCTGATCCTTGAAATGGATCGCTACTAGCTGATTTAGCAGTTCGAATTCCGTGAACAGGAAGAGGGTGTCCGCCTTCGCGATCGACAGCGCCTTGCGGATCGTCTTCTGGATGAACAGATACCGCAGCCAAGCCTGCGGCCAACGCAGCCGCGCCGGTGTTTCCAGCGTGATGAATGTTCTAAAGAGTGTCGTGTCAAACGCCCGCGTCAGCGTGTGCGGCACCGCGATGAGCGAGCAGCTTTGACCATCGACCCGGAGTTCTCGTGCTAGACGCTCCGCCTCCAAGTACTGGTAGTCGTTGTTGACGAGGAAGTAGATCATTCGTGAGCGAGGTGAGAGCGATTGGCAGGCTGAGGGTTCAGTCGCGAAGGCGGGGCCGTTGCAGGCCTCCAGACGTCATGCACGGTCAGCTAGTTCCACCTGTGCCACGAATTTCTTCAGGATCTCGAGCCCCACCTTCCCGCTCTTCTCTGGATGGAACTGCAAGCCGGTGATGTTGCCGTGCCGGACTGCGGCGGTGATCGGGTCGCCGTGAAACCTGTAAGTCGCGAGCAGATCCTTGGAGTACTCAGGCTCGAGGTGAAAGGAATGGACCAGATATATCGAGTCATCCTCGGTGCATGGTTCGAGCGGAGAGCCTGTCCAGTTCGCGCCGTCGGGACGATGTAGCCTGGCCCAGCCGATGAACGGTGTCTTGCGCGTCACGCCCGATGCGCCTCGTGTGGGAATGGCCCGGACTCGGCCCGGAATCAGATCCAGGCCATGGTGGTCACCGAATTCCTCGCTGGAACTCGCGAGCATCTGCATGCCGAGGCAGATGCCCAGCAGCGGTCGTCCCGAGCGGGCGTGTGTCAGGATGGGGGCGATCAGACCGCTGCTCGCCAGGCCTTCCATGCCGTCCCGAAAGGCGCCGACGCCCGGGAGCACGAGTGCGGATGCCGTGGCGATCGCATCAGGGTCCCCGGTCACGATGCAATTGGCGCCACAGTGCTCCAAGGCCCGGCTGACGCTCAGCAGGTTGCCGCTTCCATAGTCGATGATCGTGACGGTCATGGTGTCCTCACCTCGAGAGACGCGGCGGTCATGGCGCCACGGATATCGGCCAACGTGGCTCGGTTGTAGTGAAGGATGTCGGCCATCGCGACGGCGTCAGCGCAACCGCTCTTGACGGCGGTTACAGCGTCGACAGGCTTTCCCATTCCGCCGCTGGCAATTACTGGAACTTGGACGGCAGTCGCGACCGCTCGAATCAGCGTGGTCTCGAAACCATGGCGCGTTCCCTCGTTGTCGATTGAGGTGAGCAGAATCTCGCCAGCGCCCAATTCGACGCCTTGCCGTGCCCATTCAACAACATCCAGCCCTGTTGGCTCGCGTCCGTTGTCGGTGTATGCCTCCCAACGTCCGGGCGCGACCTGCTTGGCCTCAAGACAGCACCATGCATTGGGAGCCAAACTTACGCGCGACTTCCCTGATCAATTCCGGCCGTTTGGTGGCAGCAGTGTTGATGCCTACTTTGTCGGCGCCGGAACGCAACATCTCCCGGACATCATCAACCGATCGGATGCCGCCAGTTACTGTTAGAGGAACAAAGACATCCTGAACACTGCGCCGAACGATTTCATGCAAGCTGTTACGCCCGTACAGGCTCGCAACGACGTCGACGTAAAGCAGTTCATCGGCGCCGTCCTCGTAGTACTTGCGAGCGTAGGCCTTGGGATCCCCGATGACCCGCAGGCCTTCTAGGTTAATCCCTTTGATTAGATTTGGGCCCTTGATGTCGAGCCGTGGAATAAGCCGGGTTTGCATGTGCGGTAGGAGGTCTTCTCAGCCTTTTTCATTCCAGATCGGGTGTTTCAGTTTCCAACCGTCTGATGTCTGCTCCCACAAGTGGTCCGAACGCCAGCTATCCACCACATCTTGGAACTCTTCATCGGTGATGCCGCAATAGTCCAGAAAGTCCTGATAGTGCTTGCGTGGGAACTCTCCGTCGTAACGATTCACCAGTGCGATACCTTCCTCGCGGCTGATTTTGCCGTCACGTATCTCATGGGCGGTATCGGATGTGGTGCGTCCAATACCAAATTTAATGAAGCCGAGGTAGTAGTGGTAGCCGTCGATCTTGTCATCCAGGCTAGCGTACTTGGAGAATGTGCCTTCTGAACGCTCGGTATTGGGCTGGAATCCGGTGTGCTCACGGCAGTAATAGAAGTTTTCCTGCGGATCCCAAAATTTGTAGTAACCGAGGAAGTGGATCTCGGTCTTGTTCTCCATAAGGGATTCGTAGCTTGGCGCCATAAAAGGCTTCAGATCAGCCTGGGAGACTCCGTGTTCGATCCAAAACTCAGGAGGGAGACCAGAAAAATAGTGCTTGTCGTGATCTTGGATGTCGCGCGTGGGGCGGAGGGCATTCTTCATGTCGCCGCCGTACTCGACCTCGCCGTTCTCCCCATACATGATCAGCTGTACATTGTGTTTGACGGCCATGTGCATTGGAAAGTTCGTCTGGCCGTAGATGAACGGCTGAAACGGGTCTCCAAGGTGCTGTGTTGCCAGGCGCGTTAGCTTGCGCGTGACACTGCCGTTCGGCGTCCCGAGTACGTTGTCAAAGCCCGAGTGGATGAAAGCATCAAGATTGCGTCGACCAATCTCCGTAGCCTTGAGAGGGGCCCAAGTCACGGCTAGTGGGTTCATACCGTATTTGAACTTCAGTTGGTGAGCTACGAAACTTCCGTCCTTGCCACCGCTGCAGGGCACGATTACGTCGTACTCGCCGTTTCCTTTTCGGAAACGGTTGCAGAGTTCGACCAACTCGCGCTCGCGCTGTTCCCAGTCGATTTGGTGCCGTTTGTAGTTTGCGAAGTTGCATGCCGAGCACACGCCGTTTTCATCGAACGTGATGCGTGGGCGCTGATTTGACATGGTGCAAAGCTTGCAGAAACGAACTGTAGTCGGCAGCTTGTACTGATTGATGACGTCACGCTTTTTCATTTTGATCTCTCGAAAGTGGGCGCTTAGTAAGCGGATTGAAGAAGTGACCGGACACGGGCGAGGTCGTCCGGGGTATCGATGTCGATGGAGCGATCCGGTGGCATTGGAAAGCCGACCGTCGCCGGGGAAAGAAAGCTACCGTTTGCTCGCAGCCATTCGCATTGGGCTGCGTAAACCGCGCCATTGAGGCACCAAGCGGCCGGCAAGTCCTGTCTGCGCAGGCTGCTGTCTGTAGGTGGGCAAGCAAAATGTTCCAGTCGGCCCGCTTCACCTTGTCGAAACACTAGATATGGATGGTCTTCCGCAGGGCGGACACTAACGGCAGCTGGTGCTCCGGCATTCTGCATGGCGCGTAAACAACCATCGATGTCCTCCGCTGCTCTGAGCGGCGATGTTGGTTGCAGCAGTACGATGATGTCGAATGACGGCATGCGGTTGAGCGTATCGATGACGGCGTCTATCGTTGCGCTGGTGTCTGTGGCTAGCTCAGCCGAACGCTTGAATGGAACGGCACATCCAAGTTCGCGAGCGACATCAATGATTCGGTCATCGTCAGATGACAAGACAACCTCATCGACATATAACGAGTTGCGCGCTGCCCTTATTGTCCATCCAATCAGCGGTATGCCGCCCAGCGGCACGATGTTCTTGCCTGGGATACCCTTGGAGCCGCCGCGAGCAGGAATGAGCGCGAGAACGCGCTGGCCGTTGATCACTGAAAGACCTCGTGGAAGTCGCTGTTAGCCTGCTCGAAGTCGGAGGGGCGCCCGATATCAAGCCAATAGCCGTCAATATTGTGACTTCGCGCTCGCAGGCCTTTTTCAATAGCTGCATCGAAAAGCGAAGGCATGTCAAAGAAAGTGTGTCGGGGCACCAACTCAAGCATGCTGGGTGAAAGCACATACATGCCCGCGCTCACGACAAAGCGGTGAACTGGTTTCTCTTCGATGCCGGCTATCCATCCGTTGTCGTCCCGTACGACGCCGAAAGGAACCTGCATTTCATATTTGCGAACTCCCATTGTTGCATCGGCACCTGTAGTGAGGTGTTGGTCGACCATTGAGCAGTAGTTCTCCTTGGTCAAGAGGTCTGCATTTGTAACTATGAACGGTCGATCTGGTATCGCAGGTAGTAGGCTAAGGGCCCCTGCGGTACCCATTCGGGTTTCTTCTCGCAAATAGCGCACTTCAATGCCGAAACGCGATCCGTCGCCGAAGTGACGCTCGATTTGCTCGGCTTTGTAGTTGACTGCGAGGTAGAAATAGCGGAACCCTTGCTCTGCGAAGGACCGAATGATTGTTTCAAGGATGGGCCGGGAACCTACCGTCAGCATCGGCTTTGGTGTCTCGCGAGTGAGTTCTTTGAGGCGAGTTCCCAGCCCGCCCGCCATGATGACGACCCATTCGTTACGTTCCGGCACGTGAAGGAAATCATCAACGACCTCGAGGCCTACGACGCGCCCCTCTGCGTCAACGACGGGCAGTTGATGAAGACCGAGTCGCTTCATGAGGCTTAAGCGTGAATGACGGCCTTCACCAGCTCCGATCACGGTAGGGGTGCGATGCATTGCATCTGCCACCGGATCTGCGAGATCTTGCCCGCGCAACAACGCGCGGCGAGCATCTCCATCGCTCAACGTGCCGAGCAAGCACCTTTGGCTGTCGACTATCAACGCCATCTGGCATCCGAGTTCGTTGATAGTTTCTAGCGCACGACGGAGCGTGGTGTCAGGCGCGATGAGCGTTTGTTCCCAGTTTTTCATTTTTTCAGTTCGATAGATCTAGCAGGTACGCCAATGACAGTTGTGGAGTCCGGTAAATCAGAAATGACAACGGCTCCTAGGCCTATCAAGCAGTGGTTGCCGAGGCGCAAACCTTGGCGTACTGTGGCTCCTGCGCCAACATGCGTATGAGTACCAATGCGAATGTCTCCGCAGACTACAGCCCCTGGTGCCACATGCGACCAAGCGCCAATTTGGACGTCGTGCTCGACAACCGCCCTCGTGTTCACAATCGCCCCGGTCGCGATTGATGCGCCAGGTTGTACGGTTGCCCCCGCCAGTATTTGGGCGTCATCTGCAAGTTGGGCCTGGGGCGAAATGGTGGCCGATGGATGGCGTACTCCCACAAAGACCCAACCATTCGACATCATCGTTTCCTGAACTCGGCGACGCGTCATCGAGCTTTTGGGATTGATTGAGCCCAGACCGTTGACCAAGCAAAGGGTCGAAGGATTGTGGTTTGCGAGCGAGCCGTCTCCACCGAGGATTGGCAGCCCAAAGTGGCTTCGACCCCAAGTGGTTGGATCAGCGTCGGTGAAGCCCAGCACTTCCGTACCCGCGCAGAGCAGTGCGTCTGCCACTACGCGGGCATGCCCGCCGGCGCCGATCACGATCACTGGACGCGGGAGGGTCATGGGGTAATCAAATCATCTGCATCGAAATTGCGACGCGCAATACGGTCGCCGAGGAACCAAATGTCCATCGGCGAAATGCCTTCGCCTGGGCGCTTGCTCGTTAGCTTATCTAGGGAGAGTGCTTCTCCCGCGGAGATGGCATGTGAGGCAACGATGCTCCGCCGGGCGACGCGGCGGTTGCCGAGTTCTTCCGGTGCGGGGGCTTTGACAGAGCTGCCGAGCGCCTGCTCGACGGCTCGGATGCTGCGAACCAACTCCTTGAGTGCTCCAGGCTCCAGCGAAGCGGCGTGATCCGGGCCAGGCATGTTGCGGTCGAGTGTGAAGTGCTTTTCAATTACTGTGGCCCCACGCGCCACGGCGGCGATGGAGACTTCAAGACCAAGGGTGTGGTCGGAATAGCCCACCGGCAGGCCAAATGCGTCGCGCATAGTGTCCATCGCGCGGAGATTGACGGAACTTGGAGGAGCCGGGTACTGCGTTACGCAGTGCAGCAGTGTGACGTATTCCCGCAGTGCCTGACGGCCTTCACGGCTGCTGTACGCATCCTCTAGTTCAGCTCGTGATGACGGCGTGCCTTTGCGTGTCAGTCCGAATGCAATCACCGCCAGGGCTTGCTCGATGTCTCCCAGTGTGGACATGCCCGTGGAGACAATGAGCTTTTGGCGCAAGCGAGATGCCTGCAGCAGTAACGGCCCGCAGGTGATGTCACCAGACGGGATTTTGACCGCAGGCATGTTCATCGCGCCTAGCATCGCTAGGCTTTCCGAGTCGAACCCAGTGGACATAAAGGCGATACCGCGGTCGCGGCAGTGCGCGAGTAGTGCCTCATGGTCCTCGTGTGCTAGTTCGAGTTTGCGCAGCATTGCGAGCTGCCCGCCGTCTTCCTGCGTGTTGTCAATCTGATATTGCGCCTTGCGCGCCGAGGCTGTCACGAGGTTCTCGGCCTTGAAGGTTTGGAATTTCACGGCGTCTGCGCCAGCTTCGGCGGCGACGTCCACGAGTTGGCGTGCCAGTGCCAGCGAGCCGTTGTGATTGACGCCGGCCTCGGCGATGAAGAAGACAGATGAACTCACAGCACGTTCTCTCAGGTCAGGGGGATCAGATGGAACTGCTTCTTGAGCAGTGCTTCGCCCAGCGGAAGTTCGAGAAGCGATTGCACAATGCGGCCGCTGGATTGGCCATCGCCGTAGGGATTGACCACGTCTTTGCAGTCGAGCGTCCAGGCGCGCTCCAATGCTGCGGCGATGTTGTCCGCGCGTGGCTCGCAGTGCAGCACTGAGGCTGCGGCCAAGCGACCGCGTTGCCGGTCGCCGATATTGACGGTGGGCCGTTTGAACGACGGAGCTTCGTACAACCCGCTTGATGAATTGCCCACGATGACGTCAACCTGAGACATCAGGCTCAAGTAACGCAATTGGCCCAGCGAGGCAAAGACGCGCGCATTAGGCCGGCCCGCGGCCCAGGTCTGGAGGTCGGCTGCGAGCGCGCGGCCCCCGGTGTCCGCGTTGGGCAAGGTGAACCAGCACGCAGTGTCGGCATCCAACCCGGCCAGGACCGACAGCAGTTCATTTTGCTGGCGTTGGCCTTCGCCAGCCTCGAGTGTGACGGGATGGAAAGTGACGAGCAGGTTCCTGCGGCCTAGGGGCGCGCCAAGTGAAGATTCGAGCGCTGGGCGGTCGAGAAGTGGACGCCGGTTTAGGTGGTCTAGTCCGGGGCTTCCCACGACTAGAACGCGCGCGGGGTCTTCGCCCATCTGGCGAACGCGTCGCGCCGAGGATTCGGTCGTCACCAAGTGCAGGTGCGACATTTTGGTGATCGCGTGGCGAATTGCCTCGTCAAAGGCGCCTTCGGTCGTGTCCCCGCCGGCGATATGCGCGATCGGGACATTGTGGATCATCGCCGCTTGCGCGGCGGCTAGGATCTCGAATCGGTCTCCGAGCACAAGCATCACGTCCGGTGTCAGCTGTGCGAGCGCGTCCGACATCCCGATGACGCCCAGCGCAACCGACTTGGCCGTGCTGGTCGGCGTATCGCCGCTTACCAACATGTCCACCCGGCGCGCGATGGGAAGACCGTCGCGCTCGATCTCGTTCACCGTTAGGCCGAACTCAGGCGCGAGGTGCATGCCGGTCACTATTAGCTGCAGATCCACTTCGGGACGCGCCTGCAGATCCTTTAAGACCCAGTACAGTAGGCCGTACTCTGCACGGCTGCCCGTGACGACGGCAATCTTGCGACGAGTACTCAAACCACCCCCGGAATCAGTTGTGGACTACTGGGTAGATTGACAATGCGCCGTGCTAGGTCATCGGCTACTGGTGTAGCCATGCGCTCACACGCACCATACATCGGTAGCGTGTACAGCAGTTCCCAGACCGGACGCGTCATCTGCCCTGCGGCATTCGTCGCGGTCAGGATCTCGTCGCGTTGCGACGCCACCTCAGGTGCGAGCAGCAACGTCTGCAGCCAGTAGTTCACCGTGGTGCCCGGCCGCTCAAGGAACAGACTAACCTCTGGCACGTCGCGGAAAGCGTCTGCGTAGCGACTGGCAAGCAATCGTTTGGCTTCAAGGAATTGCCCGATACGTTCCAATTGTGCGCAGCCCATAGCGGCATTCAGATTGGGCATGCGGAAGTTGTAGGCTACCTCGTCGTGGAAGAAGGCCCACGGGTGTGGCTGCTTTGCTGTTGTAGTGAGGTGTTTGGCGCGCTTGGCTAGCGCTCCGTCGTTCGTGATGATCGCGCCGCCGCCGCCAGTAGTGACGATTTTGTTGCCGTTGAAGCTGAGCATCGCGCAACGGCCGAAAGTGCCTGTGTGACGGTCGCCGATCCAACTGCCGAGCGACTCGGCGGCGTCCTCAACGACCTCTAGGCGATATCGCTCCGCGAGCGCCATCAGTGACGGCATGTCCACAGGATGGCCAAACGTGTGCATCGGCACGATCGCAGCGATGCGGCGGCCCGTGCGGCGGTTGTAGCATCCACCTTCACGATGTTCAGAAATGTCGTGAAGATAGGCCTCGAGTTTGTCAACATCGACGCCAAGCGTGCACTTGTCGCTGTCCACGAAGTGCGGCCAGGCGCCGCAGTGGCGCACAGCGTTGGCCGTCGCCACAAACGACAAGGCCGGCACCAGCACCTCCTCATCGCACTTGACGCCAACCAACTCCAGCATCACCTGAAGTCCGGAAGTCCCGTTGCTGACGACTACAGCATGCGCAGCGCCGGTGTATGCAGCCAACTCGCGTTCAAAACGGTTGACGTATTCGCCAACGGATGAAACCCAGCCTGTCTGAATACACTCGGTCACGTATTTCAACTCGTTGCCGCCAAAGGTCGGCTCATGGAGAGAGACTCTCGGCGATTGCGTGACACGCTGGATGCGGTCGAGGATGGTGGCGGCTATAGACATGCGCAGCTTTGCGATCAGATGTTGTAGACGCCGGCCTTGTAGCGGCGCAGGTTGTCAGGCTGGGTGAACCAGTCGATGGTCTCGGCGAGGCCCCGCTTGAGACCCTCTACGCCTGGATACTCCGGCGTCCAGCCTGCCAACTCTCGGGCCTTTGCATTCGCCGCCCACAGTCGTTCGACTTCGCTTCCCGCCGGGCGGATCCGCTGCTCATCGCTTACGAACTCGACTTCGCGACCCATCAACTCAGCGATCAGCGCAGCTGTCTCGCCGATGGTGACTTCGTAGTTGCTGCCGATGTTGACGACCTGGCCCACGGCGGCGTCACATTCGGCTAGCGCTAGGAAACCACGCACCGTGTCGCGCACGTAGTTGAAGTCGCGCGTCGGATGCAGGGCTCCGAGCTTGAGCTGACGGGCTCCTGCGGCGATCTGGGTGATGATTGTCGGGATCACTGCGCGGGCGGACTGGCGCGGGCCGTAAGTGTTAAACGGCCGGATGGTCGTCACGGGCGTCTCGAATGAGTGGAAGAAGCTCTGCGCGATCTGGTCTGCGCCGATCTTGCTAGCCGAGTAAGGGGACTGGCCCTGTAGGGGATGCTCTTCGGTGATCGGGACGAAGCGTGCAGTTCCGTAAACTTCGCTCGTCGACGTGTGGATGACGCGCTCGACGCCCAGGTCGCGTGCGGCCTGGACGATGTTGAGCGTGCCCTTGACGTTGGTGTCGATGTAGGTGTCGGGCGAGTGATACGAGTAGGGGATAGCAATCAGCGCGGCCAGGTGCAGTACCACGTCGCAGTCTTTCATCGCCGCACGTACGCCGTTGGGGTCCCGTACGTCGCCCGCAAATACGTCTAGCGACTTGCGAATGTCCTCGCTCGACTCGTCCAGCCAGCCCCAGGAATTGAAGCTGTTGTAGTAGACGAACGCGCGGACATCTATGCCTTGGCGGACCAAGTGTTCGGTCAGGTGGGAACCGATGAAGCCGTCGGCGCCGGTGACGAGAACTTTTTTCCCTTTTAGTTGCATGGTGGTACCGTGGTTACTCGTGATAGTTGTATGTGGTAAATCCAGCTTTGAGAATTAGGTCGTCGCGCCTGGCTTCTGTGTAATCCGATTGCACCATCTCTGCGACGAGCTCGCGCAGCGAAGTCTTGGGCACCCAGCCGAGCTTTTCCTTGGCCTTGGTCGGGTCGCCCAGCAATGTCTCGACTTCGGTCGGGCGGTAATAGCGCGGATCCACCTTGACGATTACGTCGCCGACTTTGCACTTGGCCTTGTCGCCGGTCACTGCAACGACGGTTCCAATCTCTTGATCGCCGTCACCACTGAAGCTCAAGGTGATACCCAGCTCAGCCGCCGCGAACTCGACGAACTGACGCACGCTGTACTGCACACCTGTGGCGATAACGAAGTCTTCAGCCACTTCTTGCTGCAGCATCATCC
>Ga0187844_10003062_pt1 | contig 11352 bp, 9 predicted proteins | sample SpaLakP09_SKY_50_FD_134517 | JGI IMG/M metagenome (GOLD analysis project Ga0187844, IMG submission 134517) | Oligotrophic lake water microbial communities from Sparkling Lake, Wisconsin, USA - SP09_SKY_50 | ecosystem: Environmental > Aquatic > Freshwater > Lake | place: USA: Sparkling Lake...
ACACGGTTGACCGTGGTTCAGGAAAAAGCCGTTCGTACAACCCATCCGATAGTTATGGAGGTAGTGGACGACAGGCACCTTGAGATCGAAGGCGGTCTGATAAACGGAGGGAGAGAGACCGGGGAGGACATTGTGGATTTGCCAAAGATCAAAGTTACCGACCTCTTGATATTTACGAAGCCGGTTCGCGATGGGCAGGTTGTAGTAAGCGTTCAAGGGGGCCCGGATTTTGGACTGCATGTCAGAGCCCAATAAATCTTTGGTTGAACCGATAAAATATTCGACATCGTGCTTATCTTGGAGGGCATCCCCGATTCGAAATACCGAACTTTCCTCTCCGCCAAAATGAATATAGCGGCTGAAAATCTGGAGAATGCGCAACCGCTTCATGGCATGAGGCTAAACGCCAGAGCCAACGAAGGAAGAAACAAACAAGGGAGGAAAAGCCTAGATTTTATCGAGGCCGATATTAGAAGAAAAAGTGGCCTTCTTCACAAGATGGCGGCGACTCTTCCAGTTTCCGGAAACCAGATCAATCTTTCCCCGAATAAAGAGCTTTTGAGTCTGGCGACGAATTTTCGCATAAATTCTCTGGATCGCACCCAGCCCCCCCTTTGCTTTCCCGTGCTCTCTCTGGATCTGGGCATCTTCTTTCCGCATGTTCTCACGGATTCGCATGTCTGCGGTTTGGCCTAGGGAATGGATCCGATAGTCCACCAGAATCCGTGGCAAGTGGCCGACACGGTAACGGGCCCGACCCATCCTGCAAAACAGATCAAAATCACACGTATTCTTAAAAATCTTGTGACGATATCCTCCCAAGGCATCAAACACCTTTCGACGCATGAATACGGTGGGATGGATCACGTACCCCAGGCCGAATCGCAAAACATCGTAATCAAAACAGGCTTCTTCCCGCCGGTAAATTTCCCGCCCCTCGGCATCCACATAACGAATATCCCCGAAGAGGGCATCCCATTCCGGGTGTAAGGCGAAAGCCTCACCGACGGCCCGTAAAGTTCCCGGGGTATAGCAGTCATCCGCATTCAGGACGGCGACGATTTCCCCAATGGATCTCTGGGTGCCCTGATTCATCGCATCGTAATGGCCCTCATCCGTGCCACTCCAGAATTGGAGAGACGGGCAGGATTTCAACAGCTCAAGAGTTCCGTCGGTGGAGCCACCATCCATGACGATATGTTCGATGGCCGGGTAATCCTGCCCGCGTATGCTTTCGATGGTATCCCGGATCGTCGCGATGCTGTTGAAGCATGGGGTGACGACCGAAATTTTCGGAAGGGTCATTTCGAGGGCGAGGGGAGGCTCCACGCACTTACCCGGCGGACGGAGGCGGGAATCGGTAGATCAGCGTATTGGGGCCAAGGGCAGCAAATCACGACGGCGGCGACGCCCTTCCACGAGTCCCCCCGGCTGGGGTCGGGCAAAAGTTCAAACTCATGCAACACCGGACTGTTTTCCGGAGTGGAGTGAACGTCGTGGACCAGGACCCGATATCCACCGCGCTTCAACTGCTGGGCAAGATGAAGCCCGGCGGACTCTTCGGTGATATAGGTGTTCGGTTTATAAGCCATGCCAAGAACAGCGATGGGACCGGGTAGGAGGGCGGCTTTTTGGACTCGTTCGAAAAGATCGGTCTTGGCCGCTTCGTTCACACGATCGGTCGCTTCGGCGAGATGGGCCTGCACCCCGGCCTGTTTCGCGGTCCAAGCCAGAAGTCGGTTGTCCCGGGGGAAACAAGGGCCGCCGAAACTTAAACCGGGGCGAAGGTATTTACCGCCGATCCGCGTATCCTGGCCGAGGGCATTTAGAATTACCTCAGGATCGGCCCCCAACCCCTGGGCAATTAGGCGGAGTTGATTGGTGAAGCTTATCTTCATGGTGACATAGGCGTTGACCGAGATTTTGCAGAGCTCCGCGCTGATGATGGACATCCGGCGCACGGGTGCGCAGTTTTGGCAGTAGCGAGCGTAAAAATCTTCGATCCTGTCTCCGCTGGCAGAGTCGGATTCCCCAACAAGAACAAAATCTGGATTGAGCAGACCACGGACGACATCGCCCAAGGCAATAAACTCCGGATTGTAGATCATTCCAAAATCCTGACCGACCTTACCACCCAACTCTTTTTCCAGCATGGGGATCAGAATCTTGTCCACAGCTCCGGGGGTGGTTGTGGAGCTGCAGACGAAAAGGTGATTTTTCTTCCCGGCCTTTTTTACGGCCACAGCGACCGACTGCATGGCCCGCAGGAGAAATTCCGTGCTGAAGCTACCATCCGGAAGGCTGGGGGAGGGCGGGATGAAGAAAGTTGCATCGGTTTCGACTGCGGCCGTCGGATCGGTGGAGGCGGAAAGGCGGGACTTTGCGCGGGCGATGGTGTCTGCCAGGAGGGGCTCATCCACTGGGGTGAGGCCACGATTCAAGGCATCGACTTTCTGGGAATCCACGTCGATACCCACTACCCGGAAGCCGCGATCAGCCGAGGTCGCGGCGATACAGGCCCCCAGCTTGCCAAGTCCGCAGACAGAAACGCTCTGCAATGGATTTTTCACAAAGGAATTTATGCAAGATATTCGGGATGATCCAAGCGGGATTTTTCCGCGGGGAAGCCGATGTTTGATGTGGCAGCGGTCGTCCGATCGACACGAAAAGACTGGATAGCTACAGACAAAAAGACGCAGAAAGAAGGTATAAAGTTTTGAATTGCGCCAAAGACAGCAAAAAAGGAGATAACCGATTGAGTTATAAGAGCGGTGGCCCAGACCTGCTCGGGAGGAATATCGTTAACATGGGGCCCAAGAACATGGCGCCAGACATAAAAAAGGGAGCCAAGACACAGGAGTGCAAAAGCTCCAAACCCGACCCAACCCGTCACGTGATGGAGGGCGACCCAGCCCACATGATGATCCCGGCATATGATGTAACTTTTTGCCTGAGCCTCACCGCTCTGCTCCATTCGCATGGTGCCGATATCTGACGCCCGGGCTGCCATGTATTTGGCGTCGAATTTATAGCCCTCTCCCAGCCAACCCGCCTTCTCCATGAAGTCGGTTTTATAAACTTTCTGAATGTTGGTTCGAAAATCGTTCGACGACTCGGCAGACATCAGCGCGTTGCGGTTCCATTTTCCAGGAAAAGGGGAGAGCGTCCGCTGAATAGTTAGAGGCAGATTAAAAAGAGAGCCTTGCCCCGCGACAAGCAAGGCGATTCCCCCTGCCAGAAGGGGGATACAGAGAAACAGGACCAAACGGGCCCTTAAAAAAAGCCCAACAGAGCTCAACAAGAAATAATTCAGCAGATACGAACGAAAACCACTCCATATGGTCGCTCCCAAAGAAAGAATTGATAGAGGGACAACGAACCAGCGTCCCGGCCGAATCCAGTCCCGTGGGGGGAAATAGCAAAGCAAGGCCAACTGGAGCGCAACAGCAACGGAGGCAACTTGCCCAACGCGAACCATTGTGTCATCCCGAAAGGCCTGAGCTCCGGCATAGGCCTCGAGATTCACGGAAGAGTAGATCTTGTAAATATATGGAGCTAAGGCTGGGACTGCTGAAGAAACAGCAAAGGGTGTGAATTCGAGAAGCGAGCCGATTAGAAAAAGCAACGGAACCCGGGAAAGCCAGGGGGACTTTCCCAATGGAAACCAGAGGAGGGTCGGCAGAACCAGCATCCCCGAAAGGATGGTGAAGAAGCGGCGGCCACCGCTGGCGTCGCCACCAAACATGCTGAGGCCCAGACCACCGCCTTTTCCCCATTGATAAAGAAGAACCCCCGCAAACAGAAGGCCGGGGATACAAATCTGCGCCGGGCCGAAGGTGATTGACCGCCTCTCGGTCATAAATATCTGGAGGACCACATATCCGATCACCAGCAGGACCGATAGTTCTGCAGGCGAAAATTTGATCGGAAGAAAATTTAAAGATCCTGTCAGGGGGAGGCAGAGCGGGACGGCAATCCAGCAGTTGTCGCGCAGGACAAAGACAAATAGCAGAAGAAAGCCGAGGCCGAAAAGGAAAGCCAAGGGAAGTGGATTGCCGCCCAGGAACTCATTGGTCAACCAAGGAGCAGCCAGAAATGACCCAAAGGTGATTAGCCCAAGAACCAGTTTTTGTACGGTAAAGTTGGACACTGCCTTACGTTAAAGGCTCGAACCAGAGCTGGCAAAGAGGCAAATGGAGGGATGAGGTTGTAGGATGAGGTTGTAGGAAGAGGTTGAGGTTTAGGCGGAAGGAGAGAGGCGGGGGATGTGCCTCCACCTAAACCTCAAGCATGATGGGAGCCGTGGACATCATGAAGGGGAGGGAGTATTTTAACAAAGTGAAGGTTCTCTTAGATCATCCCAACCCCTTTCTCTTGGCTCACGGGGGGTTTCAGATCCAGATTGAGCAGACTAAGAAAGCGCTCGAAGGCATCGGGGTGGAAGTGGAATGGCTTCGCTGGTGGGATGATGGGCAAAAAGGGGATTTGATTCATTACTTTGGCCGGCCTCATCCAGTCTACATCCGACAAGCACACGCGAAGGGGATCAAAGTGGTGATGAGTGAGCTGCTGACCGGATTGGGCTCCAGGGGCGGGATAGCCCGGAAGGCTCAGAAAACTTTCATCAACATTGCGAAAAATGTTTTACCCCGCGAATTTGTAACCCGTTTTTCCTGGGATGCCTACCAGACGGCGGATGCCTGTATTGCGCTGACCAGCTGGGAAAAAGAGCTGATGGTGGAAATGTTTTCGGCGCAACCAGAGCGGGTTCATGTGGTCCCGAACGGGGTGGAGGAGATATTTTTTTCCCAAGCAGCGTCCGAAGCTGAAAAGTCAAAATATTTGGTTTGCACGGCCACGATCACGGAACGAAAGAGGGTGGTAGAGTTGGCAGAGGCAGCAATGATGGCTCAGGTTCCTGTTTGGATTATTGGGGAGCCCTACAACAAAGAGGATCCTTATTACCGGAAGTTTCTTTCTGTTGTACGGACTGCTGGAGAGATCGTGCGGTATGAAGGGGGAATATCGGAGCGTAGCAAAATGGCGGCAATCTATCAAAATGCGTCTGGCTTTGTTCTGCTGAGCTCGATGGAGAGTCTCAGCTTGTCTGCGCTGGAAGCAGCGGCGGGAGGTTGTCGGCTTTTTCTCGCAGACTTGCCATGGGCGAGATCTAGTTTTGGCAGCATGGCGACATATAGCCGCTTGGGCCCGAAAGAGGTACAGGCACGAAACTTAAAAGCATTTTATCAGAATAAAGAAAAAGCCCCCAAACCACCTAGGCCTTGTCGATGGGGGGATGTGGGCAGACAGCTGTATCGAATCTACGAAGGATTGTTGGCCGACAAAACTTCTCGATAAATCTCCAAATGTCGATTGGCAATGACTTGCGGATGGTAACGAGATTTCATGAGGCTTTGCGTCGTTTGAGGCGAAGATAAAATCGGTTTCTGAATCCAAGCCATAAGGGCTCTTGCAAGGCGGTCCCAATCCTCAGAGTCAAAAAGTTCTACATCCGGAACTCCCGACGCGATGTCGCAGATGCCGCCAACATTAGATGCAAAGAGTTTAAGTCCTCGGGCAAGGGCTTCAGCGACTACCAATCCAAAGGCTTCTTCCAAAGGGAAGTGAATTAGGGCTTGGGATTCATCCATGCACCGAATCAAAGATGATTCATCGAGAACACCAAGCCACGTGGCCCAACCAGCATTTCCCTGTGCATCGAGAAGGGAGAAAAATGCTTTTCCATAGGCGTCCTTCCCGAGTGAACCTATAAAACTAACCCGAAAGCGGACGTTGTGTTTGCGCATTTGAATTAAAAGCTGGAGGAGTTCTAGTTGCCGTTTGCGTGGGCAGATGACGCCTACCACCAGAAAAGTGGGGGTTTCAACGGGCAGAATATTTGGAATAAGAGGAGCAAAAAAAGAGTCACGGATCGGGTTAGGAACCAGCCATGTTCTCTTTGCTCGCTGATTGACCAGGGATTGGGTGAAGGCAGAGTTGCAAAAAACTCCATCAAAGATTGGTAGGACAAATGATTCCAGCTTGGCCTGAAACCACCAAAAAGAAAAAGGGCGGGCATCAGTAGTCTTTGCGATTGAACGAATATTGCCATGAATAGTTAAAACTTTAGGAAAAGAAGTGAAGGCAGCAGAAATCGCGCAGTCCCTTTCTGTTCCCTGAGCATGAACAATATCAGGCCGGATTTCGCAGAGCTTTCTTCGCACAGCAAGAATACAGCCGGCATATCCAGTGCGAAGCCAACCGATCTTTGGAACGTATAGCGAGTGGAAGAAAATATTATTGCACAGCAGTACGGGAGACTGCATGCGAACCTGAGTGCAACTAACAAAATGCACTTCAAGATTCGGGATATCGGCAAAGGCAGAACAGAGGGCTTTTTGCGGAACAGGAATTATTGGGCTTTTTAAATCGTATTTACGGAACGACTCGCGATCATCTGCAGAGACAAAAGCGATTCTCATTAGGGATATTCGAAGCCTTTTAAAAGGCATCCGAAACGGTGCGGGCATTCGCGGGATCCTAGCCAACCATTCATATAAAGTGTCCCAATTTGATTTATCGGAAGATTGAGTTGTGCAGCTATAGTGGATTTCTTTCTAAGAAACCAGTGACGCATTTCAGCATCAAGATCGTCCCAAATGATGAGCAGAGCTTCTTTACTGAGGCAATTAGCCTTTGACAACATCTCCCATTCAAAATCAAGTGCTTCAGGCGTGTGTAGTGCGTCAGATAAAACAATATTAAAAGAAATGTTCTTTAAAAAACTCCAGGCATGAGGATCAAAGACATCTGCACATATATAATGAATCTGCCGCCCCGACTTCTCAAAAAGAAAAGTGCTGAATGAAGATGGGGTTTTTTTAATTGATGAAAAAGGGGTTTGCCATTCGACTCTACTAACCAGAACAAGCTCTTTCATTAGTACTGGATTCATTTCCTCAATATCGAACGCCCAGCAATCAAACTGATTGGCAGAATTTATCATCTGCCAAAATGTTTTCCCGACCGAAACACCGATTTCCAAGTAGTGACCTTGACGGTTGTGTCGAGATGCGAAACAACCAAGTAAATCGGCATTAGTTGGGGCAGCAGTGAGTGGAAGGTTTAAAAGCGGTTCGACATTCGGGTTAATGCCGTAGCGAAAAACAGAGTTTTCGAGCAATCCAACAGGAACCCAGTTTGAGATAGCCGCTAAAACCACTCTATTATTTTGTATAATAGACCTGGGGATTGAATGACTAAGAGCCTGTAGAGCCCCAAGGTCAAAAAATCGCGATATATTAATACAAGCATAGCGGAAAAGGCAGATAAAATAACGGTTAAAACAGTTTCCCATATAAGTAACAACCTTACAGATAGGTGGAAAATCCTTTCGGGGAAAGATTAGAGTTACGCGCTTGGCCTAAAAAATTCAACACAATCGAATAAAAGGCAATGGAGATTTAAATAATGAAGCTAAGCTGTTCCGAGGCCACGCTACCAAAATATAAACAATCATTGCTTAAAAAAGATAAGCTTGTTGCGAATTTCAGCACGAAGGGAGTGTTGTAGCATGAACACCCATCCGAACACTCCTGCAATGACAGTCAAAGATATCACAATAAAAACAGCCTGGATGCTCTTAAAATGATGTGACCCCCAAATGGCTGCAATTACAAAGATAAAGAAAAGAATCAGAAAAGACTTGAGGATCTGTTGGATGATAGGAGTTGGTCGCGCGAGAACTTTATTTGCTGCTTTTAGCGAAAAGCCAAGAACAACTGCAAGGTGGACAAAAAGGCATGTAAAAAGAAGGCCCGGTAGGCCAAAATTAATTACGGCAGGAATAGCGAGGGCAACGGAGAGCAAGCCCTCCATTAAAAAAATATAACGAACTGATTTCAGGTTTCCCCGAAAAACAAAAAGTTCGGTTAGGCAGCGTGTAAAACTTGTAGCTACCAGAAGAGCTCCCAGCATTACGTCTGCCCAAGGGCTCCAAGCAATCATTCCGGAAGTCCAAAAGGAAACCCCGCCTGAATTTCCGCAGATAAGAAAGGAACCAATCAAAGTTGCAAGAAAGGCGCTAATGGAAAGCACATCAAAGAAGCGGGCGCTGAATCTTGATATTTCTCCCCTTACGAAGAGCTCTGTCAAGGCGGGCGCAGCGGCGCCTATAATTCTAGCGACCAACTGCTGTCCCAAAGAGTAAAGCTTGGTTCCAACCGAAAATGTAGCGGCAGCATCTAATCCTGCAAAGCGACTGATGATCATAATCTGGCTTGCGTTTACCATCTGAGAGCCGAGTGACATGAGGGCGGCATCTTTTCCAAAGGCGAACACCCTTCGAATGTCAGCAAAAGTCGGCATCTGCCAGCCACTTTGGGCTGATGGATAAAATCCATGCTTCTTGCAAAAATAAAAAGTAAACAGCGGGCAGAGCAAGGCGGCCGGGAGACCCGAGACAGCAAGGCTGTAAATCCCCAAGCCAAAATGAAATCCAACCCATAAGATAACAAACCCTGATATGAGAGTGATGGATCCTAGCAGATAAGAAAAATCCATCCGGTGAAAGGCCCATAGAGGCACTGCGAGGCTGCGAAAAAAAATCGAAAACCCGGCAAGAGAGGTGATAATCATCAGGACATTTGTGAAGTCAGCAGCTAAAAGCGTTGGGATTGCAAACAAGGTAGGAGCGAAAATAGAAAAAACTAGCCCTACAACGGCAATGAAAGAGCCTTGGACAGCAAAAACAATCGCACCAGTTAGGAGGAGTTTTCCGTAATCCCCCCCATTCACATCATCTTTGTGGTTTGCTATAAATCGACTGACGGCAGATGATACCCCAAGTTCTAGTAGTATAAGATAGCCTGTAATCTGCTGGGCTAAGGCCCAAAGCCCAAACTGCTCCTTCCCCAAGTAGTGAAGAGCTAAGGGGACAGACACCGCTGTATAAGCGATGTTGATCCCCGTTGCAAAGTAGCTCGCACTTAGCCCGCGGGTAAAACTTACACTTCGGATTGTCACAGATTTTCCAAATTTAAATTACTATCACAACAGCATGTAGTTAAGTTGGAGAAAACCTTTACAGACATAATTTTGATTATTTTTCAATAAACTGGACAAGAGAGGCGAGTTTACACCAGTCTGATACCTATAAGCCTTCAAGTCATCCGCTAAATGAATCCGTTACAAATATTTCTTAGGCCAGAATACCTTTTTAGGCCAAGACAAATTCTTCATCGCTTGAAACGACTTTACTATACTCCAAAGACGGAGGGTGAAATAGTCGTCTTGCCTTGGGGAGATCCTATAAAAGTATTCCCCGAGGAGGTCATTGGATCGGTGATTTGGTGTTATGGAGTGCTCGATTTAGTTGTTGGAGAAGCGATTGGAAGGCTTCTCGATAAAGGGGAAACAGCCCTCGATATTGGCGCGAATATTGGACAATTTTCGACCTTAATGGCGCGAAGAGTCGGATTAAGCGGGAAAGTCTTTTCTTTTGAGCCACATCCAGACCTATATCAAGAGCTGATCGCGAACTGCAGGAATGCCATTCATCTTGATAAAAACTTGCAGCCAAGGAATTCTGCTCTCGGCCAAAAAAGCGGAGAAGCGGCACTCGTTATCCCTAAAGAGTTTAACGGGAATCGGGGAATTTCTCGAATCGGCGAGCGAAAAAATAAAAACGAGGATATTTTATCGGTAAAAATAGAAACACTGGATGAAGTGTGTCAGGCTCTTGCCCTCATAGGGGTCTGCAAAATTGATGTTGAGGGGCACGAGGCTGAGGTCTTGAAGGGGGCTTCAAAAACTCTGCAACAAAGAAAAATCAGAGATATCATTTATGAGGATGTCGGGCTTGCCAATACCGAGCTTCAGGGAATCCTGACTTCAGCAGGCTATACAATCTTTTCATTGCACACTGATGTTTTTAAGCCCCGGCTCTCGCCTTTCTTGAGAAAACAGCGCTTTAAAACAAATCAAGAGGGCGAAAACTTTCTGGCAACGCTCGATCCAGCTCGTGCAATTTGCAGATTTCAGGAATTTGGCTGGAGAGTTCTTGCGGGGCTGATGGGGTAATCCTATTTTGATTCTTGTTGGAAAGGATTGTTGCGAAGTGCAGAAAGAAAAAGAGGTGCTGAGACATTTCTAAATAGGTAGATAAACACCATTATGACCTTGGCGGGAATCCCCCGCCATAGATAACTCGCCTGTAGAGTCGTCAATTGTAAAACGCTGATAACCGGGCGGCATTAGGGGATCAAGGCAGGCAGGATCAAAAAATAACTGCTCAAAAACTACCCAAGGGCGGAGCGACGTAAGAATGTTTTGAAGCCCGCGAATCACCTCCGGCTCGGACCCTTCGACATCAATGATGATTCCATCAGGTCGAGATGCAGGATTACGAGCTAGAAAATCATCACCGCTGCAACTTTCAGCCGTAAAAAAAGCATCAGAAAGTTTGCGCGCAGAAGAAGTCAGGGTGCTACTCCCTTTGGCAAAAGAAAACTGAACCTGCCCCGTGCGATCTGACAGCGCCAATGTTTCCACCCGAACTCTTGGGCATGAATGGGCTATAGCTAATAAAGTGTTGGTCATTCTGGGGTTTGGCTCGAATAAAAATAATGAGGGAAGATGGGGGAATGTCTGAAGGATCTCCGCAGCAAAATAGCCAGCATTCGCCCCTACATCCCAGATGCAATTAGGCTGACCCGCGCGTTTTTGTAAAAAACGAATTAAGCCGGCTTCCTGACCATTTTCCTTAAGCGAAAAGTTTAACCATGCGTATCCCGAAACATCCGAAAAATCGACCGGAATAATGCCTAAGCCATCGACGGAAAGTGGGTAAGACTGAAGAGAAGGGAAAATTCTAGCGACAACACTCAATAACAGTCCTGCCCCTGGCAAGTGTAACCGACCATGCCAGAGCTTGTAAAAGACGACCCAAAAGGAGGTCAGGCGCATCTTACCAAATTTACTCATGGAAAAAAGGAAGGCAAACCTCTGCTCGGAGCATGAGAAGCGAGGATGCTTTCTTCCGATAGGCCTTATCATGGGCAGCAACCTCTATGCTTCTAGGGCAGCCGACAAAATGTGAAGTGGTATATAAATTTTGTGTTTATGGTCTCCTGGGAAAACACGGTATTGGTAGCGAAGGCGGTTGAGCAGGGAAATTCCTTCGTATACGCCATTGAGATAGTTGTTCGCAAATAGCTCCAAGACCCGAGTTCCAGGAGAGCTCCAGAGAAGGTTGGTTAAACCAGCCCCATGAAGAGAACAGATCTGCTTGGCCCGGGAAAAAAGCGCAATTTGATCGGCTACTCCCATCGCCTCGGTATCGACTATGGCCCA
>Ga0187844_10003064_pt1 | contig 11349 bp, 6 predicted proteins | sample SpaLakP09_SKY_50_FD_134517 | JGI IMG/M metagenome (GOLD analysis project Ga0187844, IMG submission 134517) | Oligotrophic lake water microbial communities from Sparkling Lake, Wisconsin, USA - SP09_SKY_50 | ecosystem: Environmental > Aquatic > Freshwater > Lake | place: USA: Sparkling Lake...
GCACTGCCCAAGCGGCTTGGGACAAGGTCGGCTCCAATGCCGCATTGCCCGACGATAAATGGAGCCAGTGATGAAACGCAAAAAAGCCGCGCAGCCCTTGCAAAACATGCGCGGCCAGCTACTGAATTGGTAGCGTTTTCAGCTTCTTTTCGATATCACTTGCGCGCAGGCGGCACGTCCGTACAAGACCCATGCGCCACCTCCGCTGCCATGCCAATACTCTCGCCCAGCGTGGGGTGCGGGTGGATGGTTTTACCGATGTCCACCGCGTCTGCGCCCATCTCGATGGCCAAGGCGACTTCGCCAATCAAGTCGCCCGCGTTGGGGCCGACGATGCCGCCGCCCAAAATCTTGCCGTGGCCATGGGCCTCGGGGCTGTCGTCAAACAGCAGTTTGGTGAAACCTTCGTTGCGCCCGTTGGCGGTGGCGCGGCCGGAGGCGGCCCAGGGGAATAGGCCTTTTTTGACCTTGATGCCTTGGGCCTTGGCCTGATCCTCAGTCAAACCCACCCAGGCGATTTCGGGGTCGGTATAGGCCACGCTCGGGATGACGCGGGCGTTGAAGGCGCTGGCGGCCAGTTCTTTGTTGCCTAGCAATTCACCCGCAATCACCTCGGCGGCCACATGCGCTTCATGCACCGCCTTGTGCGCCAGCATGGGCTGGCCGACGATGTCGCCAATCGCAAAGATGTGCGGCACGTTGGTGCGCATCTGGATGTCCACGTTGATGAAGCCCCGGTCGGTCACGGCCACACCGGCTTGGTCTGCGGCAATTTTTTTGCCGTTGGGCGTGCGACCTACAGCTTGCAAAACCAGGTCGTAAACGCCTTCGGTTTTGGTGCCGTCCAGGCCTTCAAGCTGCACCTTGATGCCCTCGGGTGTGGCTTGTGCGCCCACGGTTTTGGTTTTGAGCCAGATGTTGTCAAAGCGCGGCGCGTTCATCTTTTGCCAGACCTTGACCAAGTCGCGGTCTGCGCCTTGCATCAGGCCGTCCATCATTTCCACCACGTCCAGGCGTGCGCCCAGCGTGCTGTACACGGTGCCCATTTCCAGGCCAATGATGCCGCCGCCGACGATCAGCATTTTTTGGGGGACCTCTTTGAGCAGTAGCGCACCAGTGGAGTCCACCACGCGCTGGTCCTCGGGCATAAAGGGCAGGCGCACGGCTTGGCTGCCGGCTGCGATGATGGCGTTTTTAAAAGCCACCACTTTCTTGGCACCGGTTTTTTCTTGCGCCGTGCCGGTGGTTTCTTCCACCTGCAAATGGTGGCTGCCCACAAAGCTGCCGTGGCCGCGCAGTACCGTGACCTTGCGCATTTTGGCCATGCTGCCCACGCCGCCCACCAGCTTGCCCACCACTTTGTCTTTGTGTGCGCGCAGCTTGTCGATGTCGAGCTTAGGCGCGCCAAAGCTCACGCCAAGCTCAGCCATATGGCTGACCTCGTCCATCACCGCCGCCACATGCAGCAAGGCTTTGGAAGGAATACAACCTACGTTCAGACACACACCGCCGAGCTCGGCATAGCGCTCCACCATCACCACTTTCAGGCCCAGGTCAGCGGCGCGGAAGGCAGCGCTGTAACCGCCAGGGCCAGAGCCGAGCACCAGTACATCGCAGTCCATATCCACGGTACCGGTGTAGCTGGCCACTGGTTCAGACGGCTGCGCCACGCTGGGGGGAGCGGGACTAGCTGGCGCAGCGGCCGGGCTTACGGGTGCGGTGGCAGCTGGCGCAGTTGCTGCAGAAGCCGCTGATGCAGCGCGCTCGCCTTCGAGTACCAACACTACCGAGCCTTGCTTGACCTTGTCGCCCAGCTGTACTTTCAGCTCCTGCACCACGCCGCCGTGGCTGGAAGGAATTTCCATAGAGGCTTTGTCAGACTCCACGGTAATCAGGCTTTGCTCAGGTGCAATAGTGTCGCCGGGCCTGACCAGAATTTCTATCACGGTAACTTCTTCAAAGTCGCCAATGTCTGGGACGAGGATTTGGATATGTGCCATAAGGTTCTCAATCAGTTGAGGCCAGCGCCGCAAAGGTTTATAGAAGCACGCGACGGAAGTCGCCTAGGATGTGGCCCAGATAGGCATTAAATCGCGCAGCAGAGGCGCCGTCGATGACGCGGTGGTCCCAGGTCAAGGACAAGGGCAGCATCAAACGCGGCACAAACTCTTTACCGTTCCACACCGGCTCCATCTGGCTTTTGCAGACCCCCAAAATCGCCACTTCAGGTGCATTGATGATGGGCGTGAAATAACGCCCGCCAATGCCGCCCAGGCTCGAGATGGTGAATGTCGCGCCCGTCATTTCGGCGGGGCTTAGCTTGCCTTCGCGGGCTTTCTTAGCCAGTTCGCCCATTTCCTGGCTGATTTGCAGCACGCCTTTTTTATCCGCGTCTTTGAGCACCGGCACCATCAGGCCATTCGGCGTGTCGGCAGCAAAGCCGATGTGCCAGTAGTTTTTGTATACCAGCGCGTCGCCGTCCAGGCTGCTATTGAAGTCGGGAAATTTTTTCAGCGCCGATACGCAAGCCTTGATCAGGAACGCCAGCATGGTGACCTTCACGCTTGCGCTAATTCCAGCTTTTGCCGACTTTTCGTTTTCTAGGTTGGTCAGCACGCGGAAGGCTTCCAGTTCAGTGATGTCGGCGTCGTCATGGTTGGTGACGGCTGGAATCAGAACAGCATTGCGCAGCAAATTGGCACCACTAATTTTCTTGATACGGCCCATCTCTTTGCGCTCGATGGGGCCGAACTTGGCGAAGTCCACTTTAGGCCAGGGGATGAGCCCCAGCGCCGTGCCATCGCCACCCGAACCGCTGGCAGGGGCATTGGCCGCTTGGGCTTTGGTTTGGGTCGCGCCAGACATCACCGCTTTGGTGAAGCCCTGTACATCGTCCTGCGTGATGCGGCCTTTGGGGCCGCTACCTTTGACTTCATCGATAGGCACGCCCAACTCGCGCGCAAACTTGCGCACCGAGGGCGATGCATGCGGCAAGCCGAGCGCAGGTGTGCCAGGCACATGCGCAGGTGCTGACACAAGCACTGTTCCCGTTGTGGGGGCATTGACAGGTTGCGCTGCAGGTGCCGATGCAGCCAATGCGGCGGGTGCCGCCGCAGCAGGCGCGGTTGCCGTGGGAGCAGCAGACGCAGGCGTTGCCGTTGCCGTTGCCGTTGGTGGTGCAGTCGCACCTGCCGTCACTTCCAGCATCACGACCGGTGAGCCTTGCTTCACCTTGTCGCCCAAAGCGACTTTGATCGCAGTCACCACGCCAGCAGCTGCGGACGGAATTTCCATCGAGGCCTTGTCGCTTTCCACCGTAATCAGGCTTTGCTCGGCCTTGATGGTATCGCCTACTTTGACCAGTAACTCAATCACGGTGACTTCGTCAAAGTCACCAATATCCGGAACCTGGATTTCAATATTTGCCATGGTGTCTCTCCCGGTAATTTAAGCGTGCAGCGGGTTGATCTTGTCAGCTTTGATGCCGTACTTGGTAATTGCTTGCGCAACAGCGTCGGCAGTTACTGCGCCCTCTTCCTGCAAAGCCTTCAGGGCCGCCAGCACGATGTAGTGGCGGTTCACCTCAAAGTGCTCGCGCAGCTTGCTGCGAAAGTCGCTGCGGCCAAAGCCGTCGGTACCCAATACCTTGTAGGCGCGGCCTTTGGGGATGAAGGGGCGAATCTGCTCGGCGTAAGCCTTCATATAGTCGGTGGCAGCGACCACCGGGCCGCTATGGCCTTCAAGTTGCTGGCTAACAAAAGGCACGCGCGCCGCTTCTAGCGGGTGCAGCATATTGAAGCGCTCGCAGTCCTGGCCTTCGCGGGTCAGTTCGTTAAAGCTGGGGCAGCTCCAGACGTCCGCCTGCACGCCCCAGTCTTGCGCCAGCAGCGCTTGCGCCGCAATCGACTCACGCAAGATCGTGCCCGAGCCCAGCAATTGCACGCGCGAGGCGCCTTTGTTCGCCTTGGTTTCGCTAGCGCCGGGTTTGCACAAATACATGCCCTTGATGATCTGGGCTTCGGTGCCTGCGCTCAGGCCAGGCATAGCGTAGTTTTCGTTGAGCAGGGTGATGTAGTAAAAAACATTGTCCTGCTTTTCCACCATGCGCTGTAAGCCGTGGTGCATGATGACTGCCACCTCATGCGCAAACGTGGGGTCGTAGCTCAGGCAGTTGGGGATCGTGCCAGCCAGGATATGGCTGTGTCCATCTTCATGCTGCAAGCCTTCGCCATTGAGCGTGGTGCGCCCCGATGTGCCCCCCAACAAAAAGCCGCGCGCCTGCATATCACCCGCGGCCCAAGCGAGGTCGCCAATACGCTGGAAGCCAAACATCGAGTAATACACATAAAACGGAATCATGATGCGGTTGCTGGTGCTGTAGCTGGTAGCTGCCGCAATCCAGCTGCTCATGCCACCGGCTTCGTTGATGCCTTCTTGCAGGATCTGGCCTTGCTTGTCTTCTTTGTAGTACATCACCTGGTCTTTATCGACCGGGGTGTATAGCTGGCCGTCCGGGTTGTAAATGCCGATCTGACGGAACAAGCCTTCCATACCAAAAGTACGCGCCTCGTCCACCAAGATGGGCACGACACGCGGGCCTATGGCTTTGTCGCGCAAGAGCGTAGTGAGGAAACGCACATAGGCTTGGGTAGTAGAAATTTCGCGGCCTTCGACGGTGGGCTCAATCACGGCTTTGAAGGTATCCAAAGACGGCACGGTAAATTGCTCATCCGCTTTGACACGGCGGTGGGGCAAGTAGCCGCCCAGGGCCTTGCGCCGCTCGTGCAAATAGCGCATTTCGGGCGTATCTTCGGCCGGTTTGTAAAACGGAATTTTGGGCAATTCGCTATCGGGAATCGGGATATTGAAACGATCGCGAAAGGCTTTGATGTCCTCGTCCGTCAGCTTCTTGGTTTGATGCACATTGTTCTTACCCTCGCCGCTTTTACCCATACCAAAACCTTTGACGGTTTTAATCAGCAACACCGTGGGCTGGCCCTTATGGTTCACTGCCTGGTGGTACGCGGCATAGACTTTTTTGGAGTCGTGGCCGCCACGGCGCAGTTCAAATATTTCTTCGTCGCTCATGTGTTCCACCATCTTGGCAGTGCGCGGGTCTTTGCCGAAGAAATGTTTGCGCACATAGGCGCCGTCATTGGCCTTCATGGCCTGGTAGTCGCCATCAACCGTGTCCATCATGATTTTGCGCAGCGCGCCGTCTTTATCGCGCGCCAACAGCGGATCCCAGGTGCTGCCCCAAATCAACTTGATCACATTCCAACCCGAACCACGGAACTCGCCTTCGAGTTCTTGGATAATTTTTCCATTACCCCGCACCGGACCGTCTAGGCGCTGCAAATTACAGTTGATGACAAATATCAGGTTGTCCAACTTCTCGCGCGCGGCCAGACCGATCGCGCCTAAGGACTCGACCTCGTCCATTTCGCCGTCACCGCAGAACACCCAAACTTTGCGGTTTTCGGTATGGGCAATGCCGCGTGCGTGCAGGTACTTTAAAAAGCGCGCCTGGTAAATCGCCATCAGCGGGCCCAGCCCCATAGACACGGTAGGGAACTGCCAGAACTCAGGCATCAGCTTGGGATGCGGGTAACTGGACAAGCCCTTGCCATCCACTTCCTGGCGGAAATTGAGCAACTGCTCTTCGCTCAAGCGGCCCTCTAAATAGGCGCGGGCATAGACGCCCGGCGCCACATGGCCTTGGATAAACAAGCAATCGCCACCATGGTTCTCGCTTTCGGCATGCCAAAAATGGTTAAAGCCCGCGCCGAACAAACTCGCTAGCGATGCAAAGGAACCGATGTGGCCGCCCAGATCGCCGCCGTCCGCAGGATCATGGCGGTTGGCCTTAACGACCATAGCCATGGCATTCCAGCGCATGTAGGCGCGCAAGCGCTCTTCGATCTCTAGATTGCCCGGCGCGCGTTCTTCGTGATCGGGCTCGATGGTATTGACATAGCCAGTAGTGGCTGAGAAAGGCATATCAATGCTTTTTTGGCGCGCATGTTCAAGCAATTGCTCTAGCAGGAAGTGGGCGCGCTCCGGGCCTTCGGCCTCGATGACGGCGGACAAGGCGTCCATCCACTCCCGCGTCTCTTGGTTGTCGATGTCACCGCCGATACCCAAGGGTAAGGACGTAGCGTTGTTTTGCGCGGTGCTTGTCATAGCGTCTCCTGCTGGTGTGATGCTCGTAGCGTACAGGATGAAAATTCTCGCACAAAAGCCACTAAATTTCAAATAATGCTTTTATATTTTGCTATATGAAATTTAGTTGGCAGAGGTCTTGAGCTTCGTAGTGGGCTCTACACTCGCCCAATGCACAATGCTGACACCTACTTGCTGCACGCCGACCAGGACCTTTCGACGGTGAAGCGGGCCAGGCGCTGGTGGCGTCGGCTCTCGCCGCAACGCCAGGACCGGGTGGCTATGCTGGCGCCGCTGGCGGCGGTGGGCTTGTTTATGGCGGCCATTGTTTCGGCGCTGTTGTACCTGCAAATTGAAGAGACCGACCGCGAGCAAGAAGGCGTGCGCCGGGATGTCGAATACACCCAGCAACAACTGCGCTTGCGCTTGCTGGAGCGGCAGGAACAATTTGGTGCGCTGGGCCGCGAGTTGGGTAGCCAAGAGCTGGACGCGCGGGCTTTCCGCCTGCGGGTGATCGCCCTGCTCAACCAATACCCCGAGGTGCATGGCGCGGCCTGGCTGGATGCGCAAAAGCGTTTGCGTGCCAGCGGTGGCGCCACCTTTAACTGGAGCTACCCGGCCGGCGGCAGCAACACGACCTCCCTCAATGCCGAAGGCGACTACGCCTTCAAATGGGCCACCGCACAGCGCCAAGTGGTCTATTTGATGCCGTCCAAAACCGGTGCGGCGGCACCTTTGTTGCAGATCTACATCCCGCTGGTGGAGAAAGGTCAGCCAGCGGGTGTCATCCTGGCCGAGCTGTCCATTGACGGCCTGTACCGCTACGGCATTCCCAACGAAATTGCCGCGCGCTACGGTATTTCACTGCTAGACGCGAAAGGCGCGGTGCTGGCCGGCGTGGCCCTGCCCATGAAAAAACCGGTCAGCCAGATACTTCCTTGGACGCGCAAGCCCAGCAGCTACAGCATGGCGGTCTCGCCGGTGGGCTCGGACCTGCTGGTGCGCGCAGAGGCCTACCGCGCCTCCATGGGTGTGATCGGCACCGGCTTGTTCTGGCTGGTCAGCGCCCTGAGCGTGATGACCGCATGGATGTTGATCGCCAATTGGCGCCACAGCCGCAAGCGTTTGCAAGCGCAGCAAGCCTTGCTGTCGGAGACCAATTTCCGCCGGGCCATGGAAAACTCCATGCTCACCGGCATGCGTGCCATGGACTTGCAAGGGCGCATCACCTATGTCAATGCCGCTTTTTGCATGATGACCGGCTGGAGCGAGTCCGAGCTGGTGGGCCGCACCGCGCCCTTTCCCTACTGGCCGGAAAGCGACCGCGAAGAGCTGTCCGCCCTGCTGGGCCTGGAGCTGTCAGGCAAAACCAGCCAAGGCGGCATCCAGGTTCGGGTCAAGCGGCGCGATGACACCTTGTTTGATGCACGAATGTATGTCGCTCCGCTGATCGACGCCATCGGCACACAAACCGGCTGGGTCACCTCAATGACCGACATTACCGAACCCAATCGGGTACGCGAACAGCTGTCTGCGTCGCACCAACGCTTTACCACTGTTCTGGAGGCGCTGGACGCGTCGATCTCGGTAGCACCCTTGGGAAGTGACGAACTGGTGTTTGCTAACAAGCTCTACCGCCAGTGGTTTGGCACCGCGGCCGGCGGGCATTTGCAATTGGTGGCCGAGGCCGGCGTGCCGCAGGCACGCACCAACCATGACATGGGCGACGACGTAGATTTGTTCGCCGGCTTGCCCATGAACACCTTGGCAGAAGTGGATGCCGAAAGCGCTGAGATTTATATAAGCGCCCTAGGCAAGTGGCTGGAAGTGCGCACCCGCTACCTGAGCTGGGTTGACGGGCGCCTGGCGCAAATGGTTATTGCCACCGACATCAGCAGCCGCCGCTTAGCCGAGGAGCAGGCCGCGAGCCAAGCCGAGCGCGCGCAAAGCGCCAGTCGCATGATCACCATGGGTGAGATGGCCTCCAGCGTAGCCCATGAACTCAACCAGCCGCTCACCGCCATCAACAACTATTACAATGGCATGGTCTCGCGCATCAAGGACCAACAAATCACGCAAGAGGAGTTACTCGGCGCGCTGGACAAAACTGCCAAGCAGGCACAACGCGCGGGACAGATCATTCAGCGCATACGCAGCTTTGTGAAGCGCAGCGAGCCCAATCGCATGCTGGTCGCAGTCGAGCCCATGGTCGCCGAGTCGCTAGAGTTGGCCGAAATCGAACTGCGGCGTTTCAACGTGCGCCTCATATGTCAGGTAGCCAGCCGCCTGCAGCCATTGATGGTGGACCGCATACTGATCGAACAAGTGCTGGTCAATCTGTTGCGTAACGCGGCCGAATCCATTGACGCGGCACGTCGGGCCAGCCCCGAGCGCAGCGTAGAACTTCGCGTCAGTGCTGCCATCTTTGAAGGAAAAAAATGTGTAGAGTTTTCGGTGCAGGACAGCGGAAACGGGATTGCGGCCGATGTGATGCCACGCCTGTATGAGGCCTTTTTCTCCACCAAAGCCGAGGGCATGGGCATCGGCCTGAGCCTTTGCCGCTCTATCGTCGAGTCGCACCGCGGGCGCCTGACAGCCGAGAACCTCTACAATGAAGGCGCAGTTACCGGCTGCAAGTTCACCTTCTGGCTGCCCTTGGGCTAGAACGGTAAGACAAGAAAAGAAGTTTGCATCCAGCGAGAAAATACATGCAGGAATCTTCCAATAGTTTGCTCCCGAAAAAAGGTACTGTGTATGTCGTCGATGACGACGAGGCGGTACGGGACTCTGTGCAATGGTTGTTAGAAGGCAAGGGCTACCGGGTACGTTGCTTTGATTCTGCCGAATCCTTTCTCAGCCGCTATGACGCCCGTGAAGTAGCCTGCCTGCTGGTCGATATCCGCATGGGTGGTATGACCGGCTTAGAACTGCAAGCCTGTCTAATTGAAATCCGCTCGCCCCTGCCCATCGTGTTTATTACCGGTCATGGCGATGTTCCCATGGCGGTGGACACCATGAAAAAAGGCGCGATGGACTTTATCCAAAAGCCCTTCAAAGAAGCCGATTTGGTACGCCTGGTAGAGCAAATGCTGGACCATGCCAAAGACTCGTTTGCCGACTCGCAACTGGCCGCCAGCAGAGATTCTTTGCTATCCAAACTCACGATGCGCGAGTCGCAGGTATTGGAACGTATCGTGGCCGGTCGCCTCAACAAACAAATTGCCGACGACCTGGGCATCAGCATCAAGACGGTGGAGGCGCACCGCGCCAACATCATGGAAAAGCTCAGTGCCAATACCGTGGCCGACCTGCTGAAAATAGCCTTGGGCCAATCCAGCCCCAAGGCCTAGGTCGCGTTTATGCGCACTTGCGTCGCAGACGCACGATGGCGCGGGTCCCCTGGCGGCGTCTAATCGCTGCGTGTTATCTGAAAAATTTGAATTCCTACCTATTCCCAAGACCTCATCCATGACCACACCCCAAACCGCTTCCATCATCGACGGCAATGCGCTGTCTGCCCAATTGCGCGCCGATGTGATGCGCCGCGCCGATGCGCTCAAAGCGCGCGGCATTACGCCCGGCCTGGCGGTGCTGCTGGTTGGCGAGAACCAAGCTTCGCAGGTCTATGTGCGTAATAAAGTCAAGGCCTGTGCTGATGCCGGCCTGCATTCTGTGCTGGAGCGCTATGACGCGGACATGACCGAAGCGGCCTTACTGGCGCGCATTGATGCGCTCAACAAAGACCCGGCCATCCACGGCATTTTGGTGCAGTTGCCAGTGCCTCAACATATTGACGCTAACAAGGTCATTGAAGCTATTGCACCCGAAAAAGATGTCGATGGCTTTCACATCGCGAGCGCTGGCGCTTTGATGGTCGGCCAGCCCGGCTTTTTGCCCTGCACGCCTTATGGCTGCATGAAGATGCTCGAATCTATTGGCTACGACTTGCGCGGCAAACATGCGGTGGTGATTGGCCGCAGCAATATCGTTGGCAAGCCCATGGCCATGTTGCTGCTGCAAAAAAATGCCACCGTGACGATCTGCCACAGCGGAACCAAAGACCTCAAAGCCATGACGCTGCAGGCCGATGTCATTGTGGCGGCGGTGGGCAAAGTCAATGTGCTGACGGCCGATATGGTCAAGCCCGGCGCGGTAGTTATCGACGTAGGCATGAACCGCAATGCGCAAGGCAAGCTCTGTGGCGATGTGGACTATGCCGGAGTGCGCGAAGTGGCAGGCCACATTACCCCGGTACCCGGCGGTGTCGGCCCAATGACGATTACTATGCTGCTGGTCAACACCCTGGAATCTGCGGAGCGTTTAGTATGAACAAAAACCCATTACTCAGTACCGACAAACTGCCCCGCTTTGACGCGATAGCGCCCGAGCATGTGGAGCCGGCCATCGAGGCCTTGCTGGCTCAGTCGCAGACGGCACTCGATACCGTGACCGCCCCGGCCTTCCCCACGCAATGGCTGGCGCTATCAGCGACTTTAGATGTGGCCGTAGAAAACCTGGGCGTAGCTTGGGGCGCTGTCAGCCACCTCAATAGCGTCAACGACAGCCCGGCGCTGCGCGCGGCCTACAACGCAGTCCTGCCCAAAGTCACCGAATTTTTTACCCGCTTGGGCGCGGATGAAAAACTCTACGCAAAATACAAAGCGATGGACGTGGCCAGCTTGAACGTCGAGCAAAAGCAGGCGCACAAAAACGCCATCCGCAACTTTGTGTTGGGCGGCGCAGAACTGACGGGTAGCGCACGCGAGCGCTTTGCCCAGATACAAGAACGCCTGGCCGAGCTGAGTCAAAAATTCAGCGAAAACGCGCTTGATGCTACCGATGCTTTTTCCTATTACGCAAGTGCAAGCGAAATTGAAGGCGTTCCCTCCGATGTGCTGGACACCGCCCGCGCAGCAGCCCAGGCCGAAGGCAAAGAAGGCTACAAGCTGACCCTAAAAATGCCTTGCTACTTACCGGTGATGCAGTTTGCACACAGCAGTGCCTTGCGCCAAACCCTGTATCGCGCCTACGTCACCCGCGCCTCTACCCAGGCACCGGCGGAACTGCACAAGTTTGACAACAGCGCCACCATGCAAGAGATATTGGCGCTGCGCAAAGAGGAAGCGGCCTTACTGGGCTTTGCCAACTTTGCCGCCCTGTCGGTTGCGCCCAAGATGGCGGATTCGC
>Ga0187844_10003066_pt1 | contig 11346 bp, 9 predicted proteins | sample SpaLakP09_SKY_50_FD_134517 | JGI IMG/M metagenome (GOLD analysis project Ga0187844, IMG submission 134517) | Oligotrophic lake water microbial communities from Sparkling Lake, Wisconsin, USA - SP09_SKY_50 | ecosystem: Environmental > Aquatic > Freshwater > Lake | place: USA: Sparkling Lake...
CTATAGAAGGTTCTTAATAAATATCAATATACAAAAAACATATTGATGTCGATTCTATCGTTTTTTATTTCAAAAAATCCACACAAATATTGGTTGCAAACCTTGATCTATACGGGTATTCTGTTGGCCATCTTGATTTGGTATCGGAATCAAAATTTGTCGTCTTTTTACGAAGGATTTTCCCAAGATTCACCCTTTGTCTTTAAACAAGACGCCGCAATATATGACGACTTTTACGTGGAGATCTACGACAGATTGATGAAACCGGATACACTAGCCCCTTTTGTAATAGATCGAGTTATAGAACAAACTATGCCCAATACGAGTTATTCGAACTTCTTGGACATTGGTTCGGGAACGGGGCATTTAGTGAATCGTCTCCAATCCCAGGGATACCGTGTTTACGGAATTGATCAGTCAGAAGCCATGGTAAAGAAAGCGGAGCAATTGTTTCCTGATGCCCTCATCAAATGTGGGAATGTCCAAGAGCCGATGTTGTATGAAAAGGGATCGTTTAGCCATATTTTGTGTGTAGGATTAACGTTTTATCATTTTGAAGACAAGACGGAGTTTTTCCGAAATTGTTTTTATTGGTTGCAACCTGGTGGCTATCTCATTTTGCATTTGGCCGATCGCAACCGATTCGATACGATTGTACCGGGTGGGAAACCACCTCTCTTGGACTCACCTCAACAATACGCCCAAAAAAGGATAACTGACACGGCGATTAACTTTATTGATTTCCAGTATGCCGCATCTTATCGATTTGCGGACAAAGACAAAAAGGTTGTCCTTAAGGAGACATTTACGGATGAATTGACCAAGAATGTGCGACAGAATGAGTTGATTTTGTATATGGACGACACTGCCGCTATTTTACAGATGGCTGCACGGTGCGGATTCTTGGTTAAGGGGAGCGCCAATATGAAACCGGTCATGGGAGATGAATATCAGTATTTGTATACCCTGGAACGCCCCTCAGGATAATGATAAAATACGACACCCCCTCCTTTTCGTATAATATGATGATAAAACATGATATTATAAGATAACATATGAGGACCTATCATGATTGAATATTTTATTATTGGATTCACATTATCTCTTCTATTATTTTTCGTCTATATCCGATTACGATACCCGTTTTGGTCGATGCAACCAGTCTACCATCCTTATGATATATTGCGTTCTTGGACAAAGACACCAAGTGTATTGTGGACAGGTCTTCCAATGAAAACAAAATATACGGACACTTTGAAAGTCATGATAATACCCTATTCAGAGTCTACTGAACAGCACAAACGTGATCTAACGAATTTATTACAGACACAATTGATTGATTCTGAGAGAGTACTTTCTACAATAGACCAAGATGCACTACATACCTATTTAACGGGACATAATCATCCGACATACATTTCGTTTTTCATAAAAGAGCACTATGACGTTTCTTATCAAACGCATGATAAAACCATGGAAAAAACCCTAACACCCGAATCCATTGTCGCCATAAAAAAACCAGTGTCAACCATGACCTCTCGACCTATCCGATTTTTCATCACAGAAAACGGTGCATCACAACCCATCAACTGGACTGTATATTATTGGGATCATATATGCTCACATAGAGGACATAGAAAATGCGGCGAAACACGACATACGATCCAAACACACGAATATGTTCAACGATCCAAGAATCCCGATATCCCGATTTCCTTTTTCAAAAAAGAGGAAACCCTGTGTGAAGGGATCATTCCACTAACACAATATACGACATACACATTCTTTTTAAGAAATATAGGTGTGCCACCATTGGCCAAGCACTGTACTGTTGTTCGCGTCTTCAAAGAAAACAAGGCCATTTTATCCGATTTTCTCTTTGGACTCTTGCATCCAAAATATGCCATGGAATCGACACATGCCACAAACCCTTTTACAATATGCGCCTTTCCAGAAATCGGCGCACTCAATGCTCTTATCGAGGCAAATCTAGTCTATGTATACGCATTAAAACGCGAAGACCACATCTTGGCCCTCTATTTCTTGAAAGATGGGAAAGCGATATACGAAGATGTCGATGGAGGCGGATCCCTTCTAGAATGTGTATCCAGTGTTTGTAATATGAAACAGGGTGGTGGACTCTTTTTCTCGGGATTCTTACACGCTCTTCGCGCGATTTTACACAGCCAAAAAAAGGAGGATCGATACAAAATACTGGCTTTTACGGATCTTGGACACAACGATCAACTCTTGGAAAAATGGCGATGGAAATACACGCCTATATTCACGAATCCCTCCGCGTACTACCTGTTTAATGGACTCGTACCGGGAATGCCTATACCAAGACAGAGGTGTTTTATAGTAGTCTAGACATCCAGACCTAATGCAGCATCAGATGCAGCATCTGATGAAATAAACTCATTATTCAATGACTCACATATAGATCGAATAATCGCACGTTCTTCATGATCCACCACATCATCACAAATTCTGGCAATTGTAACCCAATCGTGAAAATCCAGACCACTGTTAGTATTTGGACCTATTGAAGTACCACTAATAAGTTTGTTTGTAAGGTTATTCATTACATAAATAGTAATAAATCTTTGCATAACATTTGTGCCATATACTTTTCTATGACATTGTGATTTTACTTCTTCAATATATTGTTCATTCGTTAGTTTAGTCGTTATGCCTAGTTCTTCCATTACTTTATTAATTTTAGCGATATTACGCGGGTTGTTTAATTCACCATACAAAGTTGAACCTAAGGTATAATACATTCCGAGGTCTTCATTCGATGATGCAGAAGCTGCCTGTTTCAACTTCTTTTTAGACGATGCGGATGCCATTTTTTTCGCCGTTTTTGATTGCGATTTCTTTTTCCCAAATTTTGCAGAAGATCTTGCTGTAGAGGGTTTGCCTTTACCTTTTTTTCTTGATGCAGAGGAAGGACTTGTAGGAGTATGCGGGCCATGCGCTTTTGCTTTTTTTACACTGATTAGTAATTTTATAGCATCCCGCCTTATTTCCGCTGCACTTCGTTCAGGACTATTCGGTCTGCGTTTTGCCTTTAATTTTGCTACTGTTTTTGCGATTAGCATTTGGGCATTCTTCTCTGCACTTTGTGCTGGAGGTGCAGGAGGTGCTGGAGGCGCAACAGGACTATGGGGTGGCGAAGCATAAGTTCCATTCCGAACACTAGCCTGATATGCTATATAACTATCAAACAAAGAATGAATTTTAAATTCAATCAAATGCAATAAAGGGTTTGCCGATAACATCCCCGGTGGAAACAAACCATAAAGTTCAGTTAACGCAACATTAACGTCAGCAGGAGGTGTACTCACAAACGATCCTCCACCTTCAACCCATTCAATAATTCGCAAAAAATATAATTGCATTTTTACGTAAGCGACGACACCTACTATGGGTGTATACTGTAGCATCAAAAGAGATTTCAATAATTTTGTATAAGGTTTTGATGCATGAAATAAAAAAAATGAAACCAAGTTATCTTTTCTAATAAAAAACATACTAATTAAATAGTACAAACGATGCAAGTTCTTTATAGTCAAGCGAAACATCTTTTCTTCACGATTTTCTTCATCACCAAGATTCGTAGAAAATCTGCGATCGCATACGACATCGGGAATCGGTGTAGATTGTGTCGTCCTTGCAATAATATCTTCAATCGTCATAGCATCTATATCGACCGACATAGGCAATAATGCATCTCCCGCATCGGCAAATTTCAAACAATTTGCACTATAAATGTCCGGATCAAAAACATATCCCATTTTACGATAAGCGCAAAACCCATTGAGATTATTATATTCATTAGCTAACTCTAGTAAACCTTTTTGCATATATGTTGGATGTCGTTTAATGCAATATAGATAGCATCCCATAAGCATAGAGGATATCCCCCGTTCACGTGCACAAATTAGATTCACTGCATACGCATTTGGATATTTCGGACACTCGCCTCGTTGTGCAATTAAAAATCCCACAATTTTCGCCATTTTATCTTTGCGTAATCGTTCAAGCATTTCCACATCTGACTCATCAGGAGGAGTCCTAGAAGTAGAACGCAAAGAAGGTTTTATAATAACAATCGCATCATATCCTGGAAAATCGGTAGCTAATGCTCGTTTAATAGAGGTTCTAACATACTGATCTCCTACAGTATTACACATTCGTGTTTTCAATTCCATCATATCTCTGGCCACTTTTTCGGGATGATCTTCTAATTTTTGGAGTCGTTTTTTTGCAGCCTTGCTCTTTGATTTAAGACCGGCTTCAAGATCGCCATCTCCGACATCATCTAGAGTTTCATTGAGAAATTCTTTAAATGCCTTACTATTTAGAAGTTGATACTTGCTAAACTTGTCTCTAACTGCCGGAATTGTTTTAAAATCTTCGACAATACCATTAGTAAATAGAGACATACTTATTATATAGTATGAGGACAAAATATTCACATACTATTTCTCGATAGCAAATGGACAAGTCATCATTTTCGCGAAAGAGCGGCTGCTGCCGCCAATGACTGTGCGGTTGTAGTAAAGGGTCCATGGCGTGGGTTTACAGCACTACTAAATACAGTAGGTTGTACTGGTGCTTGTTTAATTGTTGTACCAGAGACAGTAAATGGACCGGGACGCATTGCAGTCGCAGATTGACTTCGATTTATAGCTGCTTTTGCTGCAGCAGTTGATGCAGAAACCCTATCTGGTTTTACTTGTTTAGTAGTAGTAGAAGACCTTCGACTCCTTGTTGCTTTAGCAGTCGCTGTCCTCTTGGCCGCCTTCGTCTTGGTAGCCGCCTTCGTCTTGGTAGCCGCCTTCGTCTTGGTAGCCGCCTTCGTCTTGGTAGCCGCCTTCGTCTTGGTAGTCGCCTTCGTCTTGGTAGTCGCCTTCGTCTTGGTAGTCGCCTTCGTCTTGGCCGTTGCTGTGGCGGATGACCTTCGACCACGGGTTGCGGTCGAACTAGCCGGTTTTGTAGCTAAACTACTGGACATAGAAGCTGCTGCACTAGCACTAGCTTTTGCAACAGGAACCGCATCATCATCGCGTAGACCTTGTTTATACGCAACATAACTATCAAACATTTCATGAATTTCATGTACAATCAATTGCAAAAGTGGATTCGTATCTAAAGACTCGGGAGGAAAGTGTTCATATATGGAATTATACACATCTTTTAATGCGCGACCTTTTACTGCAGTCGCACTTGCAGTATAGGAATGACCTTCAATATAATTCAAAATTCTCCCTAATAAATCTTTCATAATATTATATTGCGCAATATTTGCAATGGGAGCATCATCATACTTACCTAAGATATTGTTCATATAGATTCGATTAGTAGAAATAGAAAATAAAATAGCATATGTGGAAGCATGTTTTTTATAGAAAAACATAGAGGCTGCATAGTAGAACTTATAAAGTGTTTTTATGATACGTCTAAACTCAATCACTCGAGGATCTTTATCTAATGGTGGGCCAACCCCATAATTTCGATTACAAATGGGTTCATCTATTGTTATTGATGTAGTAGAATGTCGTATGATATCGCCCAATGACATAGGACCCAATTGAACCGACATAGGAAGCATATCGACATTATAAGCCAAACAATTACCTATAAAAATATCAGGATCAATAACAAACCCCATTTTTCTGTAGGCACAAAACCCATTCAAATTTTCCATTCCATTTGCAAGTTCGAGCAATCCGATTTGCATGAACTCGGGATGCGATTTTATAGCATACATATAACAACCAAGCAGCAAAGACGAAATACCGCGTACACTTGCACAGATCAATTTCACGGAACAGGCATCCGGATACTTTGGACATTCGCCTTGTTCAGAAATCAAAAAACCAAGAACTCTATCAAGTTTTTCTTTGCAAAACCGATTGGAGAAGGCTGTTGCCGCGGCTGCAGTAGTAGGTAGAGTTCGTGTTCTACTGGATTGACGACTGGATCTTTCTTCACCCGCAGATGCAGCAGCAGCTGATGCAACATGTAAAGATGTGTCTATAATAGTAATCATATCAAATTTCACTATGTCATCACGCATTGAATTTTTGATACACGCTTTAACATACTCTGAGTTAACACCATCACACATAACTTGATTTTTGTCAATTAATTGATCAGTTAATTTTGTCAAAATTTCAGATGATATCTTATCGATGTCTTTTTTATTACTATACATTTGATGTAATTGTTCAAATAATCCATCCATTAAATAATCGATTAGTCCATTGCTATTCAATATTTTATACGTTCCCAATTTATCGCGAACGTGGGGATTGTTTTCGAATTCAGAAACATTCGCCTTCCCAAATAAAGCCATATATATAAATATACTATAAATATACTATAATGATATACTATAACGACATAATAATTATTTTTGGTAAAATTGAATGGCTTTTTTTGGAATTCAGATGATGCAATCCCTGTCAACCATAGTTAGTAATTTAAGTAGTAATATCAGTAATATCCGGAAAATGAGCCGAACAATCTCTCAAACCCAATTGTCCGAGGTGCGTGCATGTTTGGATGATGTTTTCAAGGAAGTGGAATCCAGACATCAAATCGAGATGGTCGGTCTTGCCTTATCGCCAGAATCAGTGATTCACAACGAGGAAGAGGAAGATGATGACAACGACTGGTCAACTATCGCATCAGATGACGAGCAAGAAGATGACGCTGTAGAACCCGTAGAACCACCGTGCAATTGCCATGAGACTACCGCGCAACCCATCTTTGTCCTACCAGAGGGCATTACTTTAGGTGAGTGCCCTATCTGCTACGACGAAATCAAGATGATCAACATGACTGTTACACGATGTGGCCATGTCTTTCATGCATCGTGCGCGTTTGAGTGCTTGGAGCGTCGTATCGATTGTCCTATGTGCCGAACTCAACTGGTGAATGAAGTGTTTGAAATAGAAGAAGACGAATAAACATTAGATCTTAGACCTACAAAAATCCCTACAAAATCCCCCTTAACAAAAAGAAGGACACCCCTTCTTTTTGTTTTTTTTGGTAAACCCATTTAGCGTACATAGCGCCCGGCACGGGCAAAAGAATCCACAATAAAAATGATAAATACACCCAAAAATATGTACAACACAAATTCTTCCGTAATATTATTTGTGCGTTCATTATGCTGTTGTTCCAAAAGATGAACCATATAGTTTATTTTTTCCAACAATTTATGGTCAACTGAAGCAGGTCCACTCATTGCTCCCCGTCCGGCATTTTGCAACAAGGCTTGGATTTTAGCAGAATCGTATACTTGTTTGTAATTACCAAATACGGGGGTTTCTCCATTTCCCCCTAAATTAGGATCCATCGCAGTAAAATCGGATCTACCCGGATAATTTGAATCGACCTTGGGAGGAGGAATTTGTAGGGGGTTATTTTTCGGTGGTGCAAATAATTCATCCGCCTCACGACCTTGGACCATATCCGTCCGTTTTTGAATTACGGGATGTGATAACGGTTGAAAATTGGATAACTGATTCCCGGCATTTTCCGTGGTTAGTTTATCGACTAATTGTGCTACACGTTCATTTCGTTGCGACACCGAAGACAAATCGCCGGTCATAGTAGGTTGTGGACTATGAACCGACGACAATGAATTATAGTCTTGTAATAAAGACGATTGCATAGGTACGGGTTGTTGTTGCTGGGACTCTTCTTCATTCAAATCCGTAGTAGATGGCAACTTTTTGACCGTTTTTCGATTCATTGTAGGTATCCGTTTTTTATTGTTCGAATCTGTATCATTGTTTGTCCATAAAGACGCCGATGTTAATAATGACATATTTTTATTTATATTTTTACTTTCCCTGAATACTTAGAAAATAGATAGATAATTTTTTGACCCATTCTACAGTAAAAATCGAGAAAGTAATATATCTATATAATCTAGTGGTTTCAAAAAAATGAAAAATATATTGCTATTTGCCGAAATTTTACCGTTATTCATATTTTATTTGTTTTTCGCCGACCCGGATTCGATGATTTGGTTTAGTCTCTCCTATTTAGGAAAATTGGTAGCGATTCTTATTATTCTATTTTATGCGAATCTTCATTGGATCTATGGGCTATTTATTTGTGTTTGTATCATCTTGTATTACCAAAGTGATTTAGTTGAAGGTATGCAAATGCGCGAATCCATGTTGTCGAACAGCTTAACACCTAAAACGGTAGAAAAAGTCGAAGGATTCGAGCCTATCGCGTCTGATTCGAAAGTGGATAGTTATTCGTTTCTTCGTGATTTTACCTATGAACATACGGGCAATCCTAATCCGGAGATTTTAATGGGGATAACTGAATCAAAGCTGAAAACCCAGGAAGAGATAACCTATCCTAAAGCATCGGACGAATGGGTATACGGTATTTGGAAAACGTGGTTTATTGAGGATCATTCACCTCCTTATCCGGCTATATCACATACAATGATTCATCCAGGACAATATGTTATAGGATAATTATACGACAATAAAAAGATCCATCATATATCAAAAAATATATGATGATTTAGTAGAGAATACATCAATAATATCAATCCATATCTATTATGAAAAAGCAATCACCTCGATGGTATCATTCGTTTAACCATTTTTTCCAATATACTCATAATTATGTTCACACATTAAACAACAGTAAATTGTTTGCAGGTCTCATGATTATCATTTTGAATATTGCATCTAAATTCGTAACCATTAAATTAAGCAAAACCATGGAGGCGTATTTGAAATATACATTTAGCCGACAAATCCTCATTTTTGCTATTGCATGGATGGGTACTCGTGATATTTATATAGCTATTGCGATAACGTTGGTGTTTGTGTTTTTCATGGACTTTTTGTTCAATGAAGAGAGTAGGTATTGTGTTCTACCAGAAGCATTTACTGATTATCACGTGAGTTTGTTAGATACAAATTCAGTAAATAATTTGAATACACCTCAAGGACAAGGACAACAGCCTACAACTTCTTCGAGTACAGAATCAAATACGAATACGAATAATAATACGAATAAAATAGTGACCCCAGAAGAGATCGCAAAAGCAAAGGAGGTTCTGGAACGAGCAAAACAACAGAATATGGGGAATTCAACGAATAATTCGATGAATGAACCATTCTATAAGTAATAGAAAAATATCAATATAGTATAGTTGTAATATTGATATTTTATATGTCGATTGAATTAGAAAAATCATTTTATCCAATAACGATTAAAGTATCTAGTAATAAAAGTTCGTCAGATATCATATTGACTCGTAGTTTATTTTACACTCCTCCAAAAGCGTCCAAAGAATCTAAACCTACTGAGGTAAAAGCTGAGGCGGTAAAAGCTGAGGCGGTAAAAGCTGAGGCGGTAAAAGCTGAGGCGGTAAAAGCTGAGGCAATAAAAAAAGGAGGAGATCCTTATAGAGGTATGCGAAGATACGATTATGATGATTATGATGATGATGATTTTGGTATGGGATATCAAAGAAATCGATTGCGCGAAAAAGGGGGTGAAGCAAAAGAAAGTTCTTCATCATCTTCATCATCGTCTTCATCGCCGTTTTATACAGACGAAAAAATGTATCCATTAACCGGTGTATCCGCAAATAAAAAGAAAGATTCATATTTCGATGCCGAACTCTTTGAAAAAATATTGGGTGATGTGGATTACGATGTTAGTAAAGAAGCTAAATATGCAAATTCAAAATTCAATGTTATGCAAATGTTGGAAACGCTTTTCCCTACGTCTTTGCCAAATCATTTAAATGTGAATACAAGCCACGATTTAGACAATTTGAAAACTGCGGCTACAACAGCCACCGGAACATGGCTCCCAACATGGTTGACCAGCTATTTTCAAAATGTAGATACTAGCAAATATTCTTATGTATCTATTGGAGGAAAAAAATATACGGTAGTAGGTGTATTATGGAAAAACAATGTATTAAAACATCCTATTTACAGTAGATTCTTTAAAGATATAATGGCATTAGATCGTGTCAAACATAAAGAAGTGGCTAAACTAAAAAAAGAGATTCAAACCTTGAATGCCACATTTGCTACAGCTAGATCAACCGTACGATTTTCGCGTAGAGAAATGGATGATGCAATAGATTCATTAAGACAAAATCGATATTCCAGTAGAAAAAACATTTATCTTGCAGGTATGAAAAAATCGATTGAAACATTTTATACTATACAACGAAGTGGAACTCTTGAGCAAGTAAGAAAAGAACTATTTAAAATATATTTATTTGAAAAAGATTCGAGTCGACGAGATTATTCCATTTTACCTAGTGAAATTAGAGACAAAACCGATTTAATGAATTTGATAAGAATGGCAACAAATATTGAAATAAAACAAATGATGCTAGACTACATTGATGATCCAGCTAAAAGAAGTCAAATTATACGAGAAATGAAGCATCCAGATACAAAAGATGATAGCCGATTCAAATTCTTTCAAGAAGATTTTAGTAAAGTTAGTTATGGAAAAATTGTATCGCAAATACAAAGATCTATATCGAATATACGATCCAGTAATTATTTTTTACAAGATTTGATTGACAGTTTTATAAAAGGAACATACAATGATGACGAATTGCTGGAACTCGCAACAAAAATAACGCGCAATAAAATAAGCGAAATTTCTAATTTACAAATATTAGATACAGGTGTAGTAAATATGTCTCCCGAACAGAAAGATAAAAGTAAATCGGCATCTACGCCTAAATATGAGATTTCGATTGCATTAGAACTTTTAGACTACGTCGTGGATGATAAAACAATTGGAAAAGTAAATTGTAGTTATCGCAATAATTTATTAACGCGACTTTATGTACAAAACACGACAAAACGAAAAGGGAGCAATAAAAAACATACTATAAAATATCGTGAAACCAAATAATATTTATGTCATTTCAACTATGAATGTCATACATTTTTCGTTTACAGTTTGGCTTGACCTGATACGAATTCGCCAACTTGATCACCTACATCACCGTTCGCATCCATTGCATAAATATCGCCATTTTGTTCATCGGTTGTAAAATATTTCTTTCCGTTGATGGTTATTTCATATACTTCTGCTTCTTCAGCATCCGCTTCTTCCGCATCTGCCTGTGCCTCCTCAGCAGCAACACCTTGTGATTGCTGAGCTTCTGCTTCTTCTTCCTCTTCCTCTTCCTCTTCTTCAACATCCGCTTGTGCCTCCTCGACTTCCTCCTCTTCGGCTTCCTCTTCTTCCTCTTCTTCTTCTTCTTCTTCTGCTTCTTCTTCTTCTTCAGCTTCCTCTTCAGCATCC
>Ga0187844_10003068_pt1 | contig 11346 bp, 10 predicted proteins | sample SpaLakP09_SKY_50_FD_134517 | JGI IMG/M metagenome (GOLD analysis project Ga0187844, IMG submission 134517) | Oligotrophic lake water microbial communities from Sparkling Lake, Wisconsin, USA - SP09_SKY_50 | ecosystem: Environmental > Aquatic > Freshwater > Lake | place: USA: Sparkling Lake...
AACTGAGGCACCAAGTGATTGTTTTTCACCAAACTCACTTATTGCTAACGAGGTTAAGGTGTTCTCATTTTTAATCTTATTTATAGTTTTCCATACCGAATATCCCTTTAGCTTTTTAGCCTTTGGAAAATTAAATTCTAAAAATCCCCGGTCTGTGAGCTCAATTCCGGTTAAAGACTTTGCTTTATTGGTCAATGCAATTGCGTCTACGCCAATTGAATCAAGTGCGTTCGCAAGCCGTCCTTGAATTTTGGACTCAATTAAACCTCCAGATTGTGGAGAGATTGCAGAGATGATTGCATCTGAAAGTCCTACCCCATTTTTACCGCCCAAAACTCCTTTTGAAATTACAACAAAATTATCACCAGATATTTGTCCAGTAAGGGCAGCTAATAATGGCGTAGCGATAGGCATAAGCGGATTACCCAAATTGATCTCAATCTCATTATGTGAAAAATCACTGAGGTCAATCAATACTACTTTTGCCATTTCACTCCTTAAATATTTTCAAAATCATATAGGCTTTAGACATTAATTAGAAGGGTCAGTGATGGCGAAAATAATAGGATTCAAAACCTTAGACATTAGATTCCCAACCTCAACTGAGAAGCATGGTTCTGACGCCATGAATCCTGATCCAGATTACTCTGCCGCATATTTAATTTTAGAAACTGATGATCCAAAACTTTCTGGACACAGTTTAGTTTTCACGATTGGCCGTGGAAATGATTTGCAGTGCAGCTCGATTGCGCAATTAGCTGAAACAGTAGTTGGCGAAGATCTTTCAACACTAGAGAAACGTATTGGTCAGATTGGTAAAGATTTAGTTAGAGATTCACAAATTCGCTGGCTAGGTCCGGAAAAAGGTATTCCGCATATGGCGGCCGGTGGCGTAGTAAATGCATTATGGGATTTGATCTGCAAAATTAATGGAAAACCATTATGGAAGCAGTTGGCAGATATGTCACCTGAGGCATTGGTAGATCTAATTGACTTCCGCCATATTTCAGATGCAATTACACCTGCTGAAGCACTTTCAATTTTACAAAAAGCTCAAAGCGCAAGAGCGGTAAATGAAAAAGTTCTACTAGAAAAGGGTTTGCCTGCCTACACAACTACACCAGGTTGGCTTGGCTATAGCGATGAAACAATGATTCGCTTGGCTAAAGAGGCGGTAGCAGAGGGTTTCACATTAATAAAAATGAAGGTTGGAAGATCTCTTGAAAACGATATTCACAGATTAGAGCTGGTTCGTAAAACTATTGGTAATGATATTCGCATGGCATGTGATGCAAATCAGGTATGGGATGTAAATGAAGCTATTACCTGGATTAAGGCGATTAGCCATGTAAATCTATTCTGGGTTGAAGAACCAACCTCGCCTGATGACATCTTGGGGCATGCAACTATTGCCAAAGCGATCGCACCTACAAAAGTTGCAACTGGTGAGCATGTTCATAATCGAATTATGTTTAAGCAAATGCTGCAAGCCGGCTCTATGTCATTCTTGCAATTAGATGCGACTAGAACTGCTGGCGTGAATGAGAATGTTGCAATTATTGTTATGGCAGCAAAATTTGGTGTTCCAGTTTGCCCACATGCAGGTGGCGTTGGTTTGTGTGAAATGGTTGCTCATCTTGCAATGTTTGATTCAGTTGCAGTTACTGGACATCATGACAAGCGAGTTGTGGAGTTTGTTGATCATTTGCATGAGCACTTTGTTATTCCAACCGAGATTAAAAATGCTTCCTATGTAGCCCCACTACAACCTGGTGCTGGAGCTGAAATTAACCCTAAATCTTTGATTGAGTTTGAATATCCAAATGGCGTTGTTTGGAGCGCTCGAAAATAGCCGCTTTATAACATTCCTATAACAGGTGATCTAAAACTCACTTTTTACCGCTCAAAGCCACTACTTTACTTCTACAGCGATCCCGCTGCTCTTAAGAGGAGAATAAATGAAATCAACAAAGCTAAAGATTGCCGCCGTTGCTGTGGCTTCTGCGCTAGCTCTAACCGGATGTTCATCATCTGATGACAGTGCTAGTAAAGAACTAAACATCGCAATGGTATCAAAGGGCTTCCAGCATCAATTCTGGCAAGCAGTTCAAAAGGGAGCAGAGAATGCTGCCACTGAACTTGGCGTAAAGATTACTTTCGAAGGTCCAGAGAGTGAATCACAAGTTGATAAGCAACTTGAAATGCTACAAGCTGCAATCGACCGTAAGGTTGATGCAATTGGATATGCATCATTAGATCCAAAAGCTCCACTTCCACTATTAGCTAAAGCTAAAGAAGGAAAAATTCCTGTTTACATGTTCGACGCTGCTGCTGGAGATGAAAAAGATCTAGGTGCAGATGGTCCAGCAATGGGAATTGCACGTACTGATGGTGAAGCCGCTGCTGCTCTTGCTGCAGATGAAATGGCTAAGTTAATTGGCGAAAAGGGCAAGGTATTCGTAATTGTTCACAGCCAAACTAACGCAACCGGTGTACAACGCAGAGATGGATTCGTTAACCAAATGAAGGCTAAGTATCCAGGAATTACAGTTCTTGCTCCTCAGTACGGCGATGGTGACCACCAGAAGTCTGCTGACATTGTTAAGGCTGCATTAGCTGCTAATAAAGACCTAAAGGGTATTTATGCAACTAACGAAGGTTCTGCAATTGGTGCAGTAAAGGCACTACAAGAGTTGAAGAAGAAGCCAGGCGAGTTAGCTGTAATCGGTTTCGACTCAGGTGCTGCACAGATCGATGCAATCAAGTCTGGCTTAATGGCTGGCGCGATTACACAAGATCCGATCGGAATTGGTTACAAGACAGTACAGGCACTTGTTGAATTTGTTCGGAACGGAACTGTTCCTGCAACATTTATTGACACAGGCTTCTACTACTACACCAAGGACAACATGGATGAGCCAAATATTGCGGCCGTCCTATATCAGTAATTAATTACTGACTAAGTAGTACTGGTTCGGTGGTACCCACTTGGGTACCACCGAACTTTTTATTTACAGATAGAATTAATTCATGAGCGAGTATGCAAAGCAACCAATTTCTCCAGGACTTATCTCATTAGATGTTTCTACTGGTTCACTTTTGCCAAGCGGCCCAACTTTAACGCGCCGGTTATCTGATTTAGAGGGATGTTTTAAGAATGCGCAAGCCTGGCAGCAAGAAGTAAATAATGGTAATCCGATTGTTTATCAAGTAGTTTCTTCCGTAGTTCCAGAAATTCCAAGAGAATTACCACAATCAGTTACCACAATTTTTCCAGGTAGTTGTGATGGTGAGCTTTATATGACTAAAGGACATCAACATCCTGATCCTCAAGGAGAGATTTATTATGGCCTTGCTGGAACAGGTGGAATTATTATGTTTGACGGGGAAAAAACTAGTTGGATCGATATAACTCCTGGAAAAATTGGCTATATCCCTCCTGGCTGGGCGCATCGTTCAATTAACACTGGAACTTCTGAGTATAAATTTTTAGCTGTATACCCGGGCTCAGCCGGGCATGATTATCAATGGGTTTTAAAGAACGGCATGGGCCTTCGAGCATTTAATAAGCATAATAAGTTTGAATTACAAGAATTTAATAGCTAATGATTATTGCTCACGATCTTGGTACGACTGGAAATAAAGCCTCACTACATAGTGATGATGGAAAAATGGTGCAGCACTGCACAGTTGCCTACCCAGCGCACTTTGCAAGCGGTGGAATTGCTGAGCAAAATCCCATGGATTGGTGGAACGCGGTAGGGGCTGCTTCAAAAAAACTGCTGCAGATGGCAAATATTTCAGCAGATCAAATCTCCGGAGTTGGTATTTCTGGCCAAATGATGGGCGCAATATTTCTTGATGAGGATTTTAATCCCACCAGAGATGCCATTATCTGGGCAGACTTTCGATCTCAAAAACAGAGTGATTTCTTAACTGAAAAAATTGGTTTGGAAAAAGCATATAAACGCTTAGGGCATAGATTAAATCCAACTTACTCTATTTCTAAAGTCATGTGGGTTAGGGATAATCAACCAGATATTTGGGCTAGAACTAGGCATATATGCATTGCAAAAGATTTTATAAATCAAAAATTGACTGGAGTATTTGTTACTGAGCCCTCAGACGCCTCCTCTACCAACTGCTTTGATCAAATGAACTTAACTTGGGATGAAGAAATCCTAAGAGCTGCAAACATTCCACTTTCATACTTTCCAAAGGTAGTTGCCTCAACCTCAATAATTGGAGGGTTAACTAAAGAAGCAGCTGCACATACTGGATTAAATGTTGGTACACCTGTTGTCGCTGGCGGCGGTGACGGCCCAATGGCGGCGTTAGGTGCTGGAATAATTAAACCGAGTGATGGCGCTTATGCATGTATGGGATCTTCATCATGGGTTGCAGTATCAACTGACAAACCATTGCATGATTCAAAAATGCGTTCAATGACATGGAATCACATTGTGCCAAATCAATTTTCGCCAACTGCAACTATGCAGGCCGGAGGTGCCAGCTTGCAGTGGATTGTTGAAGATTTAATGCCAGTGACAGAAAAAGATAGATATAAAATATTACTTAGCGAAGCTGAGAAAGTTAAATCTTCAGATGATGGCTTGTATTTCCTGCCACATATTCTGGGTGAAAGATCCCCGTATTGGAATCCATCTGCGGCAGGAGCATTTATTGGTTTAGGCAGGCATCATGAACGGTCTTACCTAGTTAGAGCAGTGCTTGAGGGAGTGGCATTTAATTTATTAACTTGCATTCAAGCTTTTACTGACAATGGTGTACCAATAAAACAAGTTGATGTAATTGGCGGGGGAGCTGAAAGTTCTTTATGGCTGCAGATATTTGCTGATATATGGGGAGTTAAGGTTCGATCCCGCTCAATAGTTGAGGATGCAAATAGTTTAGGAGCTGCAGTCACTACATTAGTTGCACTAGGCAAGGGTGAATTCAGTATGGTCAAAAACCTTTCAACAATCACTGCAGAATTTTCTCCCTCAAGTGAAAATCAGAGATACCAAGCTCAGCACAAGATATTTCTTGATGGTTATTACAAACTAGAAGACTGGTTTAGCAAGCGCAAGATTGAGAATTAATGAAAAAACCCATTGTGTTAATTTCAACTAGATCATTTTCAACCGGTGATTTAGATTTGAATAAAATCTTGATAGATTCTGGATGCGAGATAAGGAAGATCTCTACTACACATGATTTAGCAGAAATTTCTACAGATTTGAAAGAGGCAGTGGCATGGATCGCAGGAGTGGCGCCAATAACCTCGGAAATGCTGGATTTAGCACCAAACTTAAAAATAATTTCACGCTATGGCGTTGGGGTTGATTCAGTAGATTTAATAGCAGCTAAGGATCGCGGAATATTAGTTGCGAATACACCTGGAGCAAACAGTAATGCTGTTGCAGAGCTAGCGATCTCATTAATATTTGCTGCCTTGCGCAATTTAGTGGCCTCTAATTCTAATGTTAGGTCCAATAATTGGACAGCTATTCGAGGGAAAGAAATTAATGGCATGGTTGTTGGAGTAGTTGGGTATGGAAAAATTGGTAAGTTAGTATCAAACAAGTTGAACTTGCTGGGAGCGAAAGTTTTAAGTTATGACCCATATGTTTCAGACCCAGCATTAGTAGATTTAAGTTTAATTAATAAATCAGCACAATTAGTTACTTTACATTCACCTGGCGATGAGCAGATAATTACCAAAGATTGGATCGAAAATGCTCCCAGTGGTCAAATAATTGTTAATACTGCAAGAGCTAATTTAATTGATGAAACCTCACTTGCAAGTGGAATAAGGTCTGGAAAAATTGCGTTCTTTGCTGCAGATAGCATTTCTACTGAGATATCTGGTGGTGATTCACCACTATTTGCTACAGACTTAACTGACAAAACTTTATTCACACCGCATATTGGTGGTCAAACAGATAGCTCAGTTGATTTAATGGGTTCAATGGCGGTTGAGAATGTATTAGCCTTTTTAGCAGGCAAGCAGTTACGAAACCAAATTAAATTATGAGTCAAAAAAACATGCGCTTTATAGGCGTAAGTACCGCCAACTCATCAATAATGAAGATTTTCCCAAGTTGGAGCAAAACTTTGGGTTTAGAGGCTGTTATCAATGGAATTGATATACCCATTGATGCGAGTAAAAATGAATATGTATCTGCAATCAACGAAATGGTTAACGACCCTGATTGCCATGGTGCTTTGGTAACAACGCATAAATTAGCTTTATATAAAAATGCGAAGTCTCTGTTTGCTGAATTTGATGATTTTGCAAACGTATGCGGTGAGGTCTCCTGTGTGAAAGTAAGTAAAAAGATTGTGAGCGGTTTTGCAAAGGATCCAATTTCAGCGGGGTTAGCTATAAAAGATTTTTTGCCAAGTGATTTTTTTGATTCCCAAAATGAAGTTATATTAATTGGTGATGGTGGAGCAGCTACAGCGATTGCCTGGTATTTATCTGGGCTTCCACAACCACCAGAAAAAATTCATGTGATTGGAAGGGATGCGTCGCGATTGCAACACTTACTAAGTGTTGTTAAAGCCCGACCTGCTAAAGTAGAAATCTCATTAACATCAGCTGATATTTTTAAAAATATATCCGCTTTAGACAAACCGTCACTAATAATTAATGCAACGGGTATGGGAAAAGATCTACCCGGATCGCCATGGCCAGAGGGATTAAATTTCTCAAGTAACTCATATCTATGGGAGTTAAATTATCGAGGCAGTCTAGAGTTTTATCATCAGGGTAAATCTCAAGAAAAAGAGCAAAATTTAACTGTCATAGATGGCTGGAGATATTTTATTTATGGTTGGACGCAAGTAATTTCTGAGGTTTTTAATATCACGATTGATCAAGAAACTTTTAAGAAATTGGAAACCCAGGCTGAGGCAAATCGATAGACTTAATTTACATTAAAACTTTCGAAGGACTACATTTCTTCAGGGTTAAGTACTCGAAAACGATGTTTGAGTATCAAAGATTTTAAATGCCCTATTTTTGAAGCGAACAGCCTGAGTGATTTCTGGCAAAAATTTCCTGAGTAAAGCACTAGTAGAAAAGCCTAAAAGATGGTTAAATTCTGGAATCTAGAAAGGTGGAGTGATGAGTAAGAAAATAAAACTAATTGCACTTTTAAAATCAAAACCTGGAATGACTAGGGATGAGTTTAAAAAACGGTGGGTTGATGTACATGCCCCTATGCCTGCGAAGTGGAGGAATATTAAGGGCTATACAATAAATATTGCCATTGACGAGTATCAAGAAATTAAAGGCGAATTGCCTTACAACGGCACTGCTGAGCTTTATTGGGATTCACTAGAGCAGATGCAAGAAGACTTCGCTACCGATGAGGCTAAGGCAGCAGGAGCTGACGCCGATGAATTTACAATTTTAAGAGATCATGTTTACACCGAAGAGTTTATTATTAAGCCTTTAAGATAGTCATGTCACAAATTGTTGTTGTTGGCGCCTGCATGATTGATTTGATTTCTTATGTTCCAAGGTTTCCAGAAATGGGCGAAACTCTTCATGGGACAGAGTTTCGGATGGGGTATGGCGGTAAAGGCGCTAATCAGGCAATCATGGCCGCAAAACTAGGTAGCAAAGTAATTATGGTTTCTAAGGTTGGAGATGAAACTTTTGGTAATGGAACTTTAGAGAATTTCAAGCAAAATGGTGTGTTAACAGATTTTATTTATAAATCAAAGGATAGTTTTTCTGGCGTAGCGCCAATTTTTGTTACTCCAAAAGGTGAAAACTCAATTGTTATTGTCAGTGGAGCAAATGACAAGCTAACTGCTGAGGAAATACATAAGGCTTCTAAAGAAATTGAAAAATCTTCGTATTTAATTTGCCAACTTGAAATTGAAGTAGAGTTATCATTAACTGCGTTACGTCTTGCCAAGCAACTTGGGATATCTACAATTCTCAACCCAGCACCGGCTAGGTCATCTTTGCCAGATGAGATCTATAAGTTAACCGATATTTTTTGTCCTAATGAATCTGAAGCGGAGTTGCTGACGGGCCGAAAAATAAATGCAATGTCTGACGTTGAAAGCATGGCACAGGAATTTATAAGTGCTGGAGCTAAGTCAGTCATAATCACTCTTGGTGAAAATGGTTGCTATGTTTTCGCAAACGGTGTTGGTAAGCACTTATCGGCAAAAAAAGTTGAGGTGGTTGATTCAACTGGAGCCGGTGATGCTTTTGTCGGAGCATTGGCTCATTACTTGGACCTTGGAAATGACATATTTGAATCCGCAAGCATGGCATCAGCCGTTGCAACGATCAGCGTGCAAGGCAAGGGCACTCAGAGCTCTTTTCCAGGCCGAGATCAGTTACCTCCTGAACTCCAGAGTAAAAAATGATTGTTACCGTACCGTTACCAAAATTAAAGTCCTTGAGTACTGACTGCATATCTAATAGGCTCTAACTGATTGTGAGGGATAAATGACTGCGCAGCTATTAACTATTGAAGGTGTGAGTAAGTCTTTCCCGGGCGTTCAAGCCCTTAAAGATGTGCAATTAAATTTAAATAGCGGGGAAGTTCTTGCGTTAGTTGGCGAGAATGGTGCTGGAAAATCAACTTTAATGAAAGTTTTATCTGGTATTTATAAAAGAGATGAAGGAATTATCAAACTAAATAACCAAGAGATAAATATAGAAGGTCCTCTTCAGGCACAAAAGCTAGGCATAGCAATTATCCATCAAGAGATGAACCTAATGCCACATTTAACTGTTGCTCAGAATATTTTAATCGGAAGAGAACCTAGAAAGTGGTTCGGAATTGCATGTGATGACAAAGAATTAAATAGACGAGCAAAAATTTTGCTAGATGAATTAAGTCTTAGCTTGGAACCTACTCAGGTTGTTGGTAATTTAACTGTAGCGAAGCAACAGATGGTTGAAATTGCTAAAGCATTATCATATGACTCAAAAATTATTATTATGGATGAGCCAACTTCAGCTCTAACACAATCGGAAACAGAAGTACTCTTTAAGATTATAAATAATTTAAGGAAAAGCGGAAAAGGAATAATTTATATATCTCACCGAATGGAAGAGCTAACTAAAATTTCTGATCGTATTACTGTTTTTCGTGATGGTAAATACATCGATACATTGGTAACAAAAGATACGCAAATTTCTAAGATTATTTCATTAATGATCGGTCGCGAAGTTGCCCAAGACCTACGTCCGGAAACCGTTAGAAAATTTTCTGATAAAGAGGTAGCACTTGAAGTTAAAGGGCTTTCGACAAAAAACTTACTTAAAGATATTTCATTTCAATTACACAAAGGTGAAATTCTGGGATTTGCTGGGCTTATGGGAGCTGGAAGAACTGAGTTAGCACTTGCAATTGTTGGTAAAGACCAAATTACAGAGGGTCAAATAATCGTAGATGGTAAAAATGTAAAAATTAATAATCCATCAGATGCAGTAAGTAATGGAATTGGCTATTTGTCAGAGGATAGAAAACGATTCGGTGTATTACTCAATCAAGACGTCAAATTTAATATTGTGCTTTCAAACCTTAGAAAGATAACAAGTAAATTTGGATTTGTAAATAATAACCAGTCAAGAGTGTCATCAACTACAGCAGTAAAAAATTTATCAATCAGAACACCTTCTATTGATCAAATGGTAAAGAATTTATCAGGTGGTAACCAACAGAAAGTTGTCATTGGTAAATGGCTAACTCGTGAAACAGACGTCTTAATTTTTGATGAACCTACTAGAGGAATTGATGTTGGTGCTAAGGATGAGATTTATAAACTACTACAAGAGTTGGCAAACCAAGGTAAATCTATAATCATGATTTCATCTGAACTTCCCGAAATTTTGCGAATGTCAGATAGAATTTTGGTTATGTGTGAAGGCAGAGTTACGGGTATTTTGTCTAATAAAGAAGCTGATCAAAATTTGATTATGCAGTATGCGACCAAATATAGATAGGAAGAGAAAAAAATGGCCAATCTAACTAATAACGCGCTCTTGGCAAGTATTCGCCAACGGGCTGAGCAATCACTCGCATTTGCGAGCTTGGTCGTAATTTTCATATTCTTTACATTTGCTAATGAAGCATTTGCAACTTGGTCAAACATAACTGGAATTTTGCTATCGACTGCTGTAATTGGCCTTCTGGCTATTGGCACAACATTTGTAATTATCACAGGCGGAATTGATCTTTCAATTGGAACTGGCGTTACTTTGACTTCAGTGATGGTTGGTTGGGCTTTGAAGAATGTTGGTATGCCAATTTGGATGGGAATCTTAGTTGGAATTGTTACCGGCGCTTTAATGGGATTTTTCAGTGGACTCGCAATTACCAGATTACAACTCCCACCATTTATTGCAACTTTAGCGATGATGCTCATTGCAAAAGGTTTGGCTTTAGTTATTTCAAATGTTGCTCCTATTTATCTAGAATCTATTGAGGGATATAACTCAATTGCGTTAGGAAATATTATTCCTAATTTTCCAAATGCAGTTTTGATATTTTTTGTATCTGCATTTATTGCTTCAATAATTCTAAACAGAACCATTATTGGTAGATATACCTTTGCTATCGGTTCAAATGAAGAAGCAACCAAACTTTCTGGTATTAACGTTGACCGGTGGAAAATATTGGTTTATGTGATTGGTGGTATCTACATTGGCTTAGCTGGAATCGTTTTATCTTCCCGCTTATCCTCAGCTCAGCCTGCTCTTGGACAAGGTTATGAATTAGAGGCGATCGCGGCAGTAATTATCGGTGGAACCTCACTTCTTGGTGGAAAGGGTTCAATTACTGGAACTGTTATTGGCGCTTTAATCATGGCAGTTTTAATTAACGGATTGCGCATTATGCAAATTCAGCAAGAATGGCAAACTGTCGTAACTGGATTGGTAATTATTGTTGCTGTATATGCAGACTCAGTTCGCCGCCGCAATGCTGGCGAACTATAGTTAGTTAAATGAAAGCAGCGGTAATAACCGCACCTGGAAAAATTTCAATCGAAGAGATTGAAGATCCAACACCAGGCGTCAATGAAGTTGTCTTAGAGGTTGCTGCAGTCGGTATTTGTGGAACCGACCTACATATATTTGAAGGCGAGTTCGCACCAAAGCTGCCAATCGTGCCTGGCCATGAAATGAGTGGCACCGTTGTTGCAGTTGGCAAAGATGTTACGGAAATTAAAGTAGGGGACGCTGTAGCGGTAGATCCATCACTGCACTGTGGTGAATGTTTTTATTGCAGAAGAGCCCGGGGAAATCTTTGTGAAAACTGGAATGCACTAGGCGTTACTTTTCCAGGCGCTGCTGCGCAATTCTTA
>Ga0187844_10003069_pt1 | contig 11345 bp, 9 predicted proteins | sample SpaLakP09_SKY_50_FD_134517 | JGI IMG/M metagenome (GOLD analysis project Ga0187844, IMG submission 134517) | Oligotrophic lake water microbial communities from Sparkling Lake, Wisconsin, USA - SP09_SKY_50 | ecosystem: Environmental > Aquatic > Freshwater > Lake | place: USA: Sparkling Lake...
GGCCGGTGCGTGGCCCGCAGCTGTTCGCCGGCGGCGGGCAGGATCTGGCGCTTCTCGCCCGTGGCCAGGTCCAGCAGCCAGATGCGTGATTCATTGGCCGAGATGTACTCGGTCAGGGCCAGCTGCTTGTCGTCGCGCGAGACCGAGCCCACGCTCCAGCCGCCGCCGGGCAGCTCGGCGAGCTTGCGCTTGTCGGCCGGCTTTTCCGGGTCCATCAGCCAGAGCTGGGTGGCGATCTGGGCCCGGCTGCCGCCCTGGGCGGTGCGGTCCAGCGGCACCGAGGTCAGCAACATGCGGCTGCTCTTGTGCAGCCAGCCGTTCATCGCGTGGCGCTGGTCGGGGTCGGTCAGCAGCACCGGCTCCTTGCCGGCGCCATCGAGGCGATAGAGCTGGGCGACCTCGTTGCCGCCGCTGGCACGGGCGAAGACGATGTAGCGGCCCTCGCGCGGCTCATAGCTGGCGGCGGAGACCGGATCGGCCGCGTCGGTCAGCGGCTCCAGCTCGCCCATGGGCTTGGCCACGCGGAAGAGCTGGGTGGTGTTGCCGCCGGCCTTGCGATGGGCCACCAGCATCTCGCGCCGCTTCGGGTGCCAGCCGACAAAGCTGTGACCGCGGAAATCGTTGTAGCGCCCGACGGCCTCGGCCAGGCTCTGCGGGATCGGCGGCACGCCCTGCAGCAGCAGATTGGCATTGGCGGCCACCAGGGCCGGCGCGCCGGCGTCCGCCGCGGCGCCGACCTGGGCCTGCGCGGCCAGCATAGGCAAGGCGACAAGCAGGGCCAGGGCGCTGCGGCGAAACGGCAGGCGGCGGGGGGCGGACAGGACTGGGCGCATGGAATCCTTGGTGGCGATGGAATGAGGCACCGATTCTTGCCCAGGTCGCCACGGCCCTCAAGCCGCATGCGACAGGCGACGGGAAAGCAAGCGCCAAAGCCGGGCGGCCGGGCCGCTGCGGCAGGCCACCGGCGGTGCGCCCTGCGCGCACAGCGAAAGCCCGGTCACGCCACTGTCTTGCTTGTTGCCAATACTGCGCCGCTTGCCGATCGGCGCCCGCCGCTCCAACCCTGAACCAAAAACACGGACGACAAGCAGACACCATGGGATTCAAACGCACACCCCAACAAAGCCGCGAAGCCCAGCAACGCGCCAGCCGGCGCGGCTTCATGCGACGCATGGCCACAGGCGCCGGCGTCATGGGCTCGACGCCTTTGCTGCTGCAGGGCTGCGGCGGCGGTGATGACAGCGCGCCGCTGAGCCCGGCCCCTGCCCCGGCCCCGGCTCCAGCACCCGCGCCGACCCAGGCCAGCACGCCTTTTCTGCACGGCGTGGCCAGCGGCGACCCGCTGAACGACCGGGTCATCATCTGGACCCGGGTCAGCCCGGAGCTGGCCCAGGCCGTCAAGGTGGACTACACCGTCGCCAGCGATGCCGCGATGAAGACCATCGTCAAGCAGGGCAGCTTCAGCACCGATGCCGGCCGCGACTACACGGTCAAGGTCGATGTGCAGGGCCTGACACCGGGCAGCCACTACTACTACCGTTTCAGCGCCCTGGGCCACGACTCCGCCATCGGCCATATGCGCAGCCTGCCGCTGGGCGCGGTGGATCGCATGCGCATCGCGGTGGTCAGCTGCTCCAGCCTCAGCCATGGCTATTTCAATGCCTACCAGCGCATTGCCGAGCGCAAGGACCTGGACTTCGTGCTGCACCTGGGCGACTACATCTACGAGTACGGCAATGGCGAGTACGGCGCGGTCCGCAACTACGAGCCGGCGCACGAGATCGTCAGCCTGGCCGACTACCGCACACGCTATGCCCAGTACCGCCGCGAGCCGGAGCTGCAGGCCCTGCATGCCCAGCATGCGATGGTGGCGATCTGGGACGACCACGAATTCACCAACAACGCCTACCCGGACGGCGCCGAGAACCACCAGCCCGCCACCGAAGGCGACTGGGGTACGCGTTTGAAGGCGGCGGCCCAGGCCTATTTCGAATGGATGCCGATCCGCGTGGTCGACCCCGCGCAGCCGACCCGTATCTCGCGCAATTTCTCCTTCGGCAACCTGGTCGACTTGGTGCTGATCGACTCGCGCATCGAAGGCCGCGATGTGCAGCTGACACCGGGCAGCATCAAACAGGACCAGGCCGGCTTTGCCGACGCCAGCCGCAGCCTGCTGGGCGCCAAGCAGGAGCAGTGGATGACCGCGACGCTGCGCAGCTCCGCCAGCGCCTGGCGCCTGCTGGGCTGCTCGGTGATGATGGCCCAGCTGCGCAGCATCCCCGGCAAGCCCAATGCCAGCGGTGCCAACAGCTACTTCTTCTCCGATATGTGGGACGGCTACAGCCCGGCCCGTGAGCGCCTGTTCTCGGTCCTGCGCGGCACCAGCGACCAGATCCCGGTCAAGGATGTGGTCGTGCTCTCGGGCGACATCCACACCTCCTTCGTCAACGAGCTGAGCTCCGACTCCAGCAACCCCGATGTGGCCCAGGGTGGCTACGACCCGGCCACCGGCGCCGGCTCGCTGGCCGTCGAGTTCGTCGGCACCTCGGTGACCTCGCCGGGCTTCCCGGACAACTATGTGGCCGCGGTGAAGAGCTACAACCCGCACATCAAGTACATGAAGGGCAGCCAGCGCGGCTACATGCTGATCGACGTCGACGCCAAGCGCGTGCACACCGAGTACTGGTATGTGGACACGGTGGCCAGCCGCAGCGCACAGCAGAGCTTCGGCCAGGCCTATGAGGTGATGCGGGGAAGCCGCCGGGCCGTCACGGCCGGCCAGCTCTGAGCCACGCGCACGAAACAGCGCCGAGTGGCGTCGAGTGGCGCCGGGCGGCGCCGCCTTGTGCGCTGCCCGGCTCCATCGATGCCATCCGTCATGCGGCCTACACAGTGGCGGCTCAGACTGCGCGCCATTCCCTTTTTTTCTCTTGTAGATCTGCCATGACGAACTCCAAACGACGCGCGCCCAAGGCCCGGACCGGGCTCTCCCTGCTGCTGAGCGGCCTGGCGCTGTCGGCCCTGCTGAGCGCCTGCGGCGGCAGCAGCGACAGCAGCGACAGCAAGCCCGCCGAGACCATAGGCTCGCTGCGCCTGATCGGTGACTACAGCATCAAGACCAAGACGCTGTTTGAGGGCGTGGAGTTCGGCGGCATCTCCGGCCTGGACCGCGCGCCGGACGGCAGCTACTGGGCGATCTCGGACGAGCGCGGTGGCGAGCGCGGCACACCGCGCTTCTACTCGCTGGCCATCGATTTCGACGCCAGCAGCTTCAAGAGCGTCAGCATCAAGAAGATGGTCTACATCAAGGGGCCGGACGGCAACAATCTGTCCAGCACCAGCCGCACCGCCGACCCCGAGGGCATACGCCTGGCCCCGAACGGCAATCTCTACATCTCCAGCGAAGGCAATTTCGCCGCCGGCAACGGCCTCTACCAGCCCTTTGTGCGCGAGCACAAGATCGACGGCAGCTGGGTGCGCAGCTTCGAGATCCCGGCCGCCTTCAACTATGTAGACAACAGCAAGAGCGGCGCGCGCAGCAACAAGCTGTTCGAGGCCCTGGCCCTCACGCCCAATGGCACGCTGTTCACCGCCAACGAAGATGCGCTGATCGAAGACGGCCCGCTGACCACCCTGCAGGCTGGCAGCGTGGTGCGCGTGCTCAAGCTCGACCCGGCCACCGGCAAGCCCGGCGCCCAGTACGCCTACAGCCTGCCCAAGATCCCGGTCGACAAGGCCGCCAACGGCGCTTTCGCGCCCGACAACGGTCTGCCCGAGCTGCTGGCCGTCTCGGACACCGAGTTCATCGCCATCGAGCGCGCCTACGCCGACGGCGTGGGCAACACCATACGCATCGTGCTGGCCAGCATCGAGCCCGGCACCACCGATGTCCAGGCGCTGAAGAGCCTGGTCGGCGCCAGCTACACGCCGATGAAGAAGCAGCTGCTGCTGGAGCTGCCGATCAGCTACCAGGGCGTCAAGATCGACAATATCGAGGGCGCCAGCTGGGGCCCTCGTCTGCCCAACGGCAACCGCAGCCTCGTGCTGGTGGCCGACAACAATTTCGCCGACAACCAGCTGACGCAGTTCCTCGCCTTCGAGGTGCTGCCGAAGTAAGAGGCCAGCCAAGCAGCAAGCCTCCCGGCGGCCCTCAGCCGCAGATCACAAAGCCGTCGCGCCCGCGCGACTTGACTTCATACATCGCGGCATCGGCTCGTTCGACCAGGGCCTTGGCGACGTCGTCGGGGGCGGCCAGGGCCAGGCCCAGACTGCAGCGCACCGCCAGGCGCAGCCCCGCCTCGGCCAGCTCGAAGGGCTCGCGGATGGCGGCCAGGATCTTCTGCGCCAGCGGCTCCAGCTCATGCGCCTGCTGCACGTCTTCGAGCAGCACGGTGAATTCGTCGCCGGCCAGGCGGGCGACGAAATCGGTCTGGCGCACCGCCGCGCGCAGGCGCCGGCCGAACTCCTTCAGCACCGCGTCGCCGACGGCATGGCCATGGAGATCGTTGATCTGCTTGAAGCCGTCGAGGTCCAGGAAACCCAGGGCCAGCCGAGCGCCATGGCGCTGCGCGCGCCGCAGGCCCAGGTCCAGCTGCTCATGGAAATGGCGCCGGTTCGGCAGGCCGGTCAGAGCGTCGTAGCGGGCCTCGGCGGCCAGCTGCAGCTCCAGCTGCTTCATCTCGGTCAGATCGCTGACCAGCACAAAGAAGCCCTGGACCTGAGCCCCTTGCTCGGCGCAGTCCGGCACATAGATGGACTGCAGAAAGCGCGGCGCGTCGGCCACCGTGGTCCAGAGCCCGAACTCGCGGCGCTCCCCGGCCAGGGCGGCCAGCACATGCTCGCGGTGATGGGCGAACGCCTCGCTGCCGATCAGCGCTTCCAGCGTCTGGCCCAGCGCCTGCTCCGGGCTGTGCACGGCCCAGTCCAGCACCTTGCGGTTGCAGAACTGCACCCGCTGCTGCGCGTCCACATAGGCGATCAGCACCGGCAGGTTGTCGGTCACGCCGCGCAGCCTGGCCTCGCTGGTGCGCAGGCGCTGCAAGGTCGCCAGCTTCTCGGTGACATCGCGGAAGGACACGATCACGCTGTCCACGCGGCCCTCGCGCAGCAGCGGCCGGGTGTTGTGCTCCAGCGCCACCTCGCGGCCGTCGGGCCGCAGCAGCCGGGTGTAGACATTGCTGAGCACCTCGCCGGTACGCAGGCTGCGCTCACCGGGAACGTCCTCAAAATCAAGCACCCGGCCGTCAATATCACGCCAGCTGCCGGGCTTGGGATGCGGAACCTGACCGATATCCTGCTGCAGGGGCCGACCCAGAATCTCGCTGGCACTCTGATTGGCCAGCGTCAGCCGACCTTCGGCGTCACGAATGACCACACCCTCGTGCAGGGACTCGATCACCGTGCGCAGAAAACAGTCCTGCCGTTCAAGCTCGACGCGCTTGCTGCGCAGCTCGATCAGCTGGCCGGCCTGACGGGCCAGAACGGTCAGGGCCTGACGCTGGAAGGCGTTCAGCTCGCGCGGCCGGGTGTCGATCACGCACAGGGCGCCGAGCGCATGGCCCTGCGCGGTCAGCAAGGCGGCGCCGGCGTAAAAGCGCAGGCCCATCGCACCGGTGACCAGCGGGTTGGCGACAAAACGGGGATCCAGGTGCGCGTCAGCCACATGCATCAGTTCCTGAGGCCGCAGGATGGCGTGGCTGCACAAGGACTGTTCGCGCGGCGTCTGCTCGACATCGAACCCGCAGCGGGCCTTGAACCATTGGCGGTCGGAGTCGATCAGGCTGATGGCGGCGATCGGCACCTCGCAACAAGCGGCGGCGAGCTGGACCAGATCATCGAATGCGGGATCCCGGGCGCTGTCCAGCAGGCCCAGCGCCCGCAGCTCATTCAGCCTTTCTTGCTCCTGCTCAGGCAAGGGGATGGAGGACATGGCACGGGCTCCGCACGGGGTGGGGACTCGATGGTAAGCGAGCTCGCCCGCAGATGGCGCCAAACGTGCCGGGGCCGGCGGCCGATCAGCTGCCCCTGCGAGCGGCGGCGGCCTCTGCTGCCCGTTTGGCCCGGATGTAATGGTTGGCGCAAGCCACCGCATCGGCACCGCCGCCGTCCTCGCACTCGCTCGGCTTGACATAGGCACGTCGAAACGCGTCCTCCTTGTCTTGCCGGTCCTGCGACAGCCGCAGGCGCTGCTGCGTCTGCGCCTCGGCCTGACGCTGCAGCTGCTGCGCACGCTGGATACGCGCTTGCTGCTCGGCCAGCTGGCTGCGGCGCAGCGCCTGCTGCTCGCGCTGCGCTTCTTGCAGCTGCTGCTGAAGCAAGTGCGCGGCCTGCTCGAGCGCCACTCGAGAGCGCCATTCCATGATCTGCCAGATGGCCAGAAAGGCCACCAGGATCCCGACGGCCACGCCGACTGCCACCTGCACGCTCAGGTGATTGAAGGCGGCACCTGAGAACGGAGAGCGCGGGCCGTCCCGCCACGGGTTGTGGGCATCGTCATTCATGATCCCGATTCTGACCCAAGAGAGTCCGCTCGTTTGAACCGTTTGTTCCCGAGGCGCGTCGCCACCGAATTGGAAAGTGAACAAGCGCACGCTGCCGGCACAATGCCGGCCATGAGCACGCCCGCATCACGTTTTTTACCCACCGCAGCAGGGCTGCGCCTCGTCCTGCCGGGCGCCCTGCTGGCCGCCAGCGCCAGCGCCCATGCCCATGGCGGCGCCGAGGCCGGGCCCATCCTGATCGCCGTGCTCAGCGCCTCGCTCAGCACCTTGCTGAGCCTGCTGGTGCTGGCTTTCAAGCCAGGTGGTTTCAAGCAGCGCCTGATCGCGGCGCTGCTCAGCTGGGTGCTGTGTTTTCTGTTCGTCGCGGCGATCTGGCTGGCGCTGTTCCTGCGTCAGGGCGGCTGAGAGTCCCGCCCGGGCTCAGGCCACGATCAAGCGCCGGCCTTTCCATTTGCTGCGCAGCGACGCAGCGTCCGGCCGGCCAGCACGGCCAGCAGCGCCTGGTTGTTGGCGACATCCGCGCGCAGCTGCAAGGAGCTGCGCGCATGCACGGGGCAGTTGAGCTGCTGCAGCTGTGCATCGCTCAAGCCAGCCAGCACCGCGAGCAGCTGGGGTGTGTAGGTCTTGTCGGCCTGGATCAGGCCCTGGCCCGCGGCGTCGGCGATGTCCAGCTGCACGCCGCGCTCCAGCATATGGGCCAGCAGGGCCGCGCCGCCGTCGGGCATCTCGGTGCGCAGCGCATAGCTGCCGCGCCGCAGCGCGGCTTCCTGAGGCTGGAGCGGACGCAGCTGCCGCTCGATGGCGGCGATCTCCGCCTCGCTCAGCGGCGGCAGCCGCCGGCGGTCTTCCGCCCGCTCGACAAAACCGAACTTGCGCAGGGTCCAGGACTGCAGCGGCGACCAGCGATAGGACTCGACACGGATCTGCGGCGCGTCCCCGGCCTGCGCCCCTCTGGCCTGCCCGCGCGGCATCTTCACGTCGACGCGATAGCTTCTGGCGGCATAGGGGTCGCTGCCCAGGCTCAGCGCGTACTCGATGAGCGGCGCGGCCTGCGTCTCGAAGGCCAGCTGCAGCAAGGACATGCCGGCGGCATCGCCCTGCCGCAGGTCCAGACCCTGGGCCCGCAGGGCGCGCAGCCAGGCGAGCTTCTGCTCGGGACTGCGCTGGTGCGACTCCAGCAAGACCTGCTGCCAGAGCCGGAGCGCGCTGCTGTCGGACAGCGGCAGCTGGCCATCCTGGCGCTTGCGCATCAGGGCGGAGAGCAGCTCGATGTCCAGGGTCTGAAACACCAGCTTGGCGATCGCCTCGGCGCCCCCGGGACGCTCGGCATCACGGTAGACGGCATCGTCGAGCAGCAGACTCAGGACCTCGGGCTGCGGCCGCTCGATCGCGCACTCACGCGCAAGGCGGACTTTCTCGTCCAGCTCATGGACCGGCTTCGCCGCCGCCGGCGCGGCCATCAGCGCACGCAGACCCGCCAGGTCGCCGGCACAGGCCGCCACGCGCAAGGGCAGCTGCTGCCAGGCCTGATCAAGGTCACGGCTCTCCTGCTGGCGCTGCGCCACATGCTGCTCGCTGGAACGCCGCTGCTGCAGCCAGCGCTGAGCAAAGAAGGCCATGATCAGCGCGCACCAGACCAGCAGGGCGACGACGAAGACCACGCCGGTCGAAGTCCGGACGCCGGTCGGCCGCGGCGGCGGCAGCGTGTCACCCTCGGCCGGCGGCGCTGCCGGGAGCCATGGCGGCAGGTAATGAAAAGCCGCCGCCAGCAACAGCGGCGGCGCCAGCACGCCGGCCACCAGGGCCAGCAGGAACAGGCCCAGCTGCCCCTCGGAGGCATGGGCGAAAGCCGCAGCCGGACCGGCCAGGAACAGGGCCAGGCCGCCGCTCAGGAGGCGGCGCATGGAAATGCTGATGCGCATGGGGATTCTTCTTGCACTTCTTGAGCAACTGAGGAAACAGACCGCAGAGCCACAAGCCAATAGCTCGTAGCCTGGATGCAGGCCACAGGCCGGAATCCAGGGCCTTGCGATGCCGCCGGCCTCAGTTCTGGCCGATCTTGTGTCCGGCCAGCTTCACATCCTTGCTGCTCTTGACATCGACCGTGCCGCTGGCGTCGATCCGGATGTCGCGGCCCTTGATGACGATGCTGCCGTCCTTCTTCATCAGCAAGCGGGCCTGGCCGACGACCAGTTCCAGCGAGTCGCCCGCTTCGATGCGCACGTTCTTGCCCACCGTCACCGTCAGGTCCTTGCCAATGCTGAGGGTCTGGTTGGCCTGCACGCTGCGGCTGTCATTGCGCTGCACCTGCACCGCGCAGTCGCCGCCGACGGCCAGGCTGTCGTTGACGCCGATGCTGATCTCGCGGTTGCCGGGCAGCTGGGTTTTCTCGGTGGCCATGGGCTTGCTCCTTGTGGGACCGGGCCGGGATTCGGACCCAGGCGGCTGGGCTGCCATCGTATGCCAGAGCGGGCCGGCCAGCCCAGGCCCGGCCCGGCCGCAGCGGCCGGCCTCAGAAACCCGCGGCCAGGGCCACCAACTGGTCCAGCGCCGCACCCCAGCCCTGCTGGAAGCCCATGGCCTCATGGGCCTGGCGGCCGGCCTCGTTGCTGTGCATGACGGTGGCGGTGTAGAGGGTGCCGTCGGCCTGCGGGGCCAGGCTGATGATGGCCGAGAAGACAAAGGGCTGGCCGCTGGCGTCGGCCGGACGAAAGCCCGCCTTCAAGGCACCGGTCCAGACCAGGCGCTCATTCGGGACGATCTCCAGAAAACAGCCCTCGTTGGGAAAGCGCTGCCCCTCGGGCGACTGCATCACCGTGCGGAAGATGCCGCCCGGCCGCAGATCGATTTCGCATTCGACGGTCTGCCAGGGCTTGGGGCAGAACCACTGCATCAAGGTGGCGGGGTCGGTCCAGCATTTCCAGACCGCCACCACCGGCGTGGGGATGACACGCTGAAGAACCAGGTCATGGGTGTCTGCAATGCTCATGGTGATGCCGCTCCGCCGTTTCTTGACCCTGGAAGATTCCAGGCTGCGGATTGTGACCGGGCCGGCGCCTCGGGCCAAGGGCGCAAGACGAAGGCGAGGTCCCGCAGCCGGGGCGAATGAGCGTGGTGCCATGCAAACAGAGAGTGAACCGTTCGCTCCGGCATTCACACCCTCTAACGTGATTCACACACGGCCCCAGCCCTCGTCAGGCCGACATCATCGAACGCGCACTTCGCTCATGCCCTCCCCCTCCACCCACCGGCTCAAACGCCGGATCGAGCCCGCGAACCTGCCCCGGACCCGGCGATGGCGCGGTGCCGGGCGCCGCCTGCGCGGTGACCGACAGCAGCAGCTTGGAAAGCGGCCCGCTCGACCACGACCCCAAGTGCGGCACGGTCATCGGCGCCGGCTTGGTGTCTGGCCATGGCGCGCTGGCCACGGGCAACAAGGCCGCGGCAAGTGGCAAGCGGCCCCGCACGGCCCCGAGCAGGCTCCGGCAGGCAGGGATCAGGGACGCAGGCCGGACAGCTGGCCGCGCGCCATGGCCGGCAGCCAGTCGCGGTAGAAACCCTCGATGCGGGCGCCCTGCTTGCGAATCACCGCATTGACCCCGGCAATCGCTCGCGCGCCGAGGGCAGAGCGCGAGCAGCCGACATGCAGGGCGGTGGCCGTGTCCGCGCCGCGCAGCGGCAACTGGCGCAGCTCGGTGGTCGCCAGGCCCAGTTCGCGGGCCGCGTAGCTCAGCTCGGTGGGGAAGGCAATGATGGCGTCCACCTTGTCATCGGCCAGCATGCGCAGCAGGCCGCTGACGCTGGGGTTGCCGTGGCGCACGGTCAGGCGTGACCCCGGCGGCAGGGCCTTGAGCATCTGGTCATAGCGCGGCCCAAGCGAGCGCGCGCCGACCACGCCGACCCGCCAGGGCTGCGGGTCCGCCGTCCCGGCATCCTGCAGCAGCTGGTCGAGGTCGACACGGCCCTGCTCGTCCAGCGCCAGCCGGGGGCGATCGCCGCGCTCGCGCTGCGGGGCGACGAAGAGCTGATAGGGCAAGGCCGTCAGATACGGCTCGCTGAAATGCACAAAGGCCTCGCGCTCGGGCAGATGCAGAAAGGCGGCCACGCAGACATTGGGCTTGCTGCGCAGCTCGACGGCCGCGCGGGCGTAGTTGGCCTCCAGCAGCTGGTGACGGTACTCAGGCAGTCCGGCTGTGAACAAGCCCAAGGTCTTGTCGACAAAGCCCTGGCCCTGGCTGGGGCCATGCAGGATGGCAGTCGGCGGCGAATGCACCACCACCCAGAGCAGGCCCTCGCGACTGTCGGCGGCGGAGGCGGGAGCGGGCGCTGCCGCGGCGACCGTCACAGCAGCGAACAAGGCCAGGGCCAGAGTCAGACTGGCTCGCCCCAGACCGCCGGCGGCGCGCCGAGCCGGCCGTGGACACTGTCTGCTGGCGCATCTCTTGTTGTTCTTCTTCACTCGGCTTGCTGAAAGGCTGTACGGCTCCGTCCAGCATACCCGAGCGAGATGAAACGCCGACGGCGGCGCGATGACCGCGCAACAGGGCCCAGAGCGCTAACTTCCCGGGCCAGCAGCTCGGCGCCGTGCACCAGCCACGCCAGGCGCGCGCCAGCAGCCACATGGGCGCGGGCGAACTGGCTGGCCGGCGCGTCCGCGCTTACTTCTTCGCGGCGCGGCGACGGGCCACGAACAGGCCGCCCAGGCCCAGGGCCATCAGCGCGTATGTGGACGGCTCGGGCACGGCCGGCGTGTTCAGCACAAAGGACAGGTTGTCGGCATAACCGTCGTTGTCATTGGAGTTCAGGCGCTCCATGGACAGGGTCAGCTCGATGGCCGTGGTGCCC
>Ga0187844_10003070_pt1 | contig 11343 bp, 6 predicted proteins | sample SpaLakP09_SKY_50_FD_134517 | JGI IMG/M metagenome (GOLD analysis project Ga0187844, IMG submission 134517) | Oligotrophic lake water microbial communities from Sparkling Lake, Wisconsin, USA - SP09_SKY_50 | ecosystem: Environmental > Aquatic > Freshwater > Lake | place: USA: Sparkling Lake...
CGCATTGGCCTGCGTGGCGGCCAGAACCGTGATCGCGCCCGCCGAAAAGCCCAGAATGCCGACCTTGGCCGGATCGACATGCCATGATGCCGCATTCGCGCGCACCGCACGGATCGCCGCCTGCGCATCGGCCACGGCATAGGGGCGGTTGTCCATCGAGACCTTGACGCCCTTCTGGAAGGTGCCCGCAATCGCTTCCTTGAAAGCGGCGAAACCATCGCTGCCCGGCGCAACCGCTATCGGCAAAGTGCGATATTTCAGGATGAACACCCGCACGCCCTGCTTGTCGAGGCGCTTGGCGACATCAAAGCCTTCATTGTCCATGGCGAGGAACTGAAAGCCCCCGCCCGGCACCAGAATGACCGCAGGCGCCAACTTGTCCGCCGCCAGAGTGCCGGGCCAGAGCAGAAGCTGCGGCTTGCTGACATTATAGACCAGCCGCTGATCGGGCGTCTGCTGCGCCCAGCCCTCCCGCGCAGGGTTTTCGCGCGGGAGGGTGATGGGCAAATCCATTGCCTTGCTGACCGGGGGATTGGTGACAGGCAAAACCCCATCAACCCAAGCCCCGGGCGCAGCCGCCGCCGAAGTGGACCACAAAGCGGCGGCGAGCAGCAGGCGTTTCACTTACCCTTCTCCTTCGATTTCAGCGTGTAATAATTGGCCAAAACATCAAAGGCGAGCTTGTGTTGCCCGGTTTCCGAGATCAACCCCTTGCGGTTCCAGCCCATCTGGAAATCGGGATTTTGCCGACGCGGCGAACGGAAATCTTTCAAAATCCACGGCGACAGGCCGCGCAGGGTCGGCACGCGCTCGGCCATTTCCAGCGTCTTGCGGTAATATTCAGCCTGAAACTCTTCGGAGAATTTCTGGAGATTGTCCGGGCTGTGGAAACCCGATTTGGCATCCGCGCCAAATTCGGAAAACACCAGCGGACGGTCGGCGGGCACATTCCACACGCTGCCCGGCAGATCGGACAGGCGATCGGGCGTGTACCAGCCATTATAGGTGTTGATCGAGAGCACGTCGAGGTCGGCCGCCAGCGGATCGGCCATGGTCATAGCGGGCTTCCCGGTCCCTTCCTCGCGCTTGACCAGCAAGGCCGCGCTGACCAGACGGCTGGGGTCAAGGCGCCGCACATCGCCGATCAGCGTGCGCAGGAAAGCGTTGCGCGCATCATTGACCGGGGTTTCATTCGCCACGCTCCAGATCACCACCGAGGCCCGGTTGCGATCGCGCAGGATATTCTCGGCCAGCATATTGCGCGCGCTGGCCAGAGTGCCCGGATTGCTCCACGCCACCATCCAATAGACCGGCACCTCGCTCCACACCAGCAGGCCGAGGCGGTCGGCGGTGCGGGTCATCACCTCGGAATGGGGGTAATGCGAGAGGCGGACGTAATTGCCATGCAGCCCGTTCTTGATCTCACCCAGCAGCGCGGCAGCGCTTTCGGGGGTGATGACCCGGCCCGGATTGGCGCTGATTTCTTCCTCATGCATCGAAATTCCGCGCAGGAAGATCGGCTTGCCATTGAGCAGAATGTCCGCGCCCTTGCGCTCGATGGTGCGGAAACCGATCTGGTCATGCCAGACATCCTCGCCAGCGCTCAGTGTGACATCATAGAGCTTGGGATTGTCCGGCGACCAGCGTTCCAGCGAGCGCGGCGCGGGGATCGTCGCTTTCCAGTTGCCCTGCGCATCGGCCTTGCCCGGCACGTCCAGTTTCAGGCCCGCGATTTGCAGGCGCAGGTTCTGCCCCGCCGCCGCCGCACCGTCCAGATGCGCCTCGGCCTCCAGCTTGCCATCGGTGGTCAGGCGCACCATCGCATTGTCGACATAGGTGGCCGGCGTATGGACCAGACGGATACCACGCGTCGCCCCGCCGTAATTTTCCCAGTCGGTGACGGTGGGCGGGACGGTGGTGGCGGTGGCCTGAGAATCGACGGCAAAGGTGATCTGATTGTCACCATCGCGCAATTGCTGCGTCACTTCAAAGGCGAAGGGGGTGAACCCGCCCTCGTGACGGCCCAGCGGCTTGCCGTTGAGATAGGCGGTGGTGGCGTAATTGGCCGCGCCGAAACGCAGGAAATAGCGGCCCTTGCGGCCCGCGGGCGCGTCAAAATGGCGCTGATACCAGACAACGCCCTGATAATGCCGCATTTCGGGCGAGGCGGCCAGCCATGATCCGGGCAGGGAAACGGTCTGGGCATGGGCCATGTCGAATTCGAACATGGTGCGATTGTCGCCCGCCATGGTCTTGCGCACATCGATGTCGAGCCAGCGCTGCTGACCGCGATCGGGCGTTTCGCCATGGAAGCCCGAAATCCCCGCGCGATAGGGGTCGATCGAATAATTCCATGTGCCCGAAAGCTCGATGCCTTCGCGCATGTCGGAGGAAACCAGCAGCGGCTCATTGGCGACCGTGGCCAATGGCAGCGCTTCAGGCGCTTGTTGAGCCAGAACCGGGAAACTGCCCGCGACAAGGGCTATGGCGAAAAACCTGAATGCATGGGCCTTGCGCATACCGTCTCCATGGATGGGATCGTTGCCCCGACTCTGAACGGGGGCCGAAAGATTGACGCCAATCGGGCGCAGAAGAAAGGCCGGGCGATGGTCACCGCCCGGCCTGTTACAGGATCAGAAATTCAGGCTGGCGCGGATACCGGCATAACGACGGAAATCGCGCGGCAGCACGGCCTGCGTGGTCATCGCCCCGCCCCAGCTGCCATTGCCGTTGATCAGCGAGGGGTAATACTGCTGGTCAAACAGGTTGTTGACGAAAGCGGCCACTTCCCAACGGCGATCCTCGGCGCGAACGCCAAGGCTCAGGTTGACGATCTCATAGGCCTTCTGGAAAGTCTGGGGATCGCGGGCGGCGTAATAGACGCTGCTCTGATGCTGAAGGTTGATCTGGGCAAGGCCGCGCAGGCCGTCGCTGATCTGGGGCGTATATTCTGCCGTCACCGTAACCTTGAACTGCGGCGCCTGAACCGCGCGGGTGCCGGTCAGGTTCTGACGGGTGGGCGTACCGGTGCAGCCTTGAGCCGCCGTCTGGCCAGCAAAGCACTGGGCGACGGGGAAATCGATGTATTTGGCGTCAAGGATGGCCATCGACGTGTTGAAATTGAAGGTCGAGCTGGGGCGATAGCCGGCGTCAATTTCAACACCATGCGTGCCCAGCTTGCCCACATTGGTCAGGCGGAAGTTGGCCGTGCCATCGGCCAGCGTCTCGATGGTCTGGGCCTGCATGTTCTTATAGGTCGTGTCGAAATAAGTGACGTTCAGCGTGACCTTGCGGTCAAAAAGCTGCGAACGCACACCAAATTCGATATCGCGCGAGGTTTCCGGCTTGATCGGGCCCGCCGCCGCGCGATTGGCGTTGAAACCGGTGGTCAGGTCATAGGTCTGGCCCTTGTAACCGGTCGAATAGGTCACGAAAGCATTGATGCGCGGCGTAAATTCATAACGCAGGCTGGCACGATAGGTCGCGGCGGTGTCCGAAGCGCTGCCCGTGAACAAGGCATTGCCGTTCTGGATATCCTGGAACGTATAGGACACCTTTTCATTCTGCACGCGCCCGCCGCCGGTCAGGGTCGCCTTGGGCATGAACTGCCAGTCGGCCTGAACGAAACCGGCGATCTGGGCCGATTTCGACGTGGCGTTCCAGTTGGCCTGCGAGAAGGCCGGGCCGCGATAGAAGGGGCGCTCGAAATCAACATTCGCGTAATAGGTGCCGACCGTATAGTGGAACGGCTTGCTGCCATCGGAGAGCAGGCGGATTTCCTGCGTAAACAGGGTCGATTTGAACGCGCCGATCTGAACATTGTTAAAGCCGGTCAGGGCCGAGGACGTTTCGTCGGAGTCGAAATAATCGTCCAGACGGAACTTGTCATAGGAGGTGATCGTCACCAGCGAGTGATCGCCCAGCGCGAATTCGCCGCGGATATTACCGCCGCCGCCCTGATACTTGGTGCGCGAGGTGTAGTTGATGCTCGTGTTCTGGTTGACCGGCCCGATGGTCACACCGGGCAGCACCACATCAACGGTCTGACCAGCCGTGCCGCGATACAGCGCGCCGGCAGCCTGCGCGATGATCGGACGGCCCACATTGGTCGTGCCATTCATGTAGTTGACCGACAGGGTGATCTTGGCATCGTTGCTCGGCTCCCAGCGGACCTTGGCGCGGATATTGCCCGATTCACGGCCGTTCAGCTTTTGGCCATTGAACAGGTTGCGGGCATTGCCTTCCCACTTGGAATAGGCGCCCGACACGACATAACCCACCGTCGGGCTGATCGGGCCGGAAATGCTGACATTGGCGCCATATTCCTGATCCGTGGTCAGCGTGGCATTGGCGCGCACCTTGAGCGTATCGGTGGGATTGCGGGTGATGATATTGATCAGACCAGCCGAGGCGGCCTTGCCATACAGGGTCGATTGGGGCCCGCGCAGCACTTCGATCCGCTCCACATCGGGCAGATCGGTGAAGGCGCGCGCCTGAAACGCCAGCGGCACTTCATCGACCATGACGGCAACGCTGGGCTCAACGCCAATACCGAAAGCGAAAGTGCCCACGCCGCGCAGCGATACGTTGGCATTGACGGGATGTTCGGCCGGGCGGATCGTCAGCGAGGGCGACACCGCGCCAAGGTCCTGAAAATTGCGGACGCCTGCGGCCTGAAGCTGCGCCGCGCCCAACACCGAGACGGCCAGCGGCACGTTCTGAACATTTTCGGCGCGCTTTTGCGCGGTCACGATGATTTCACCACTGTCCGGCTTCTCGGCTGCCTTGGCGGCGCTTTGCGCATAGGCAGGCCCGGCCAGCAGACCAATTGAAGCGGCGAGCGCGGCGACGCACACGGAGTTGTGGAAGCTTTTCATACCATCCCCTGATATTGCCGGACTGAATCGTCCTGTTGTTTCTGGGGATGTTCTACATAATGGCCTGACCAGATGCAAGACCGGTTTGGCACATTATGAATGTTTGGCCCGATGATTGGTCAACATGGTGGCCAAGGAGCTGTTTGGCCGAAATCGCACCGCAGCGGAAATTTTACAGCCCCTCACCGCCAACCCAATGCGCATGGGTCAAAAAACGCGCCAGATCCCACACTTGCCGCCGAATGTCGGGCACGGCAATGATCTCCCACGCCTCGCCCTTGGTCATCGGGCCGATGGCAAAGATGCCGGGCTGGGCCTGCCCTTGAGCGTTGCGCAAATGGCACAGGTGGTCGACATCCAGCCCAAGGCGATGGACATCGGGACGCGCAAGACCATCTTTCAGCAATTGGCCTAACAGGGGCTGAGGATCGCGGGTGATGTCAGCCTGCGGCCCGGTGCAAAGGATGATGCGGTCAAAGCGGCGAGTCTCGGGCGCATGGGCAAAGCGCCTGCGCCATGTCACCCGGGCCGCATCGCCATCCTGATCCGCCGACACCAGATTGCCCGCGATGAATTCCAGCCGCCCTTCGGCGCAAAGCCTTGCAATCCTTTGCGCAATTTCCGGCGCGAGGCGGTGGCGATGGACATCCCACCATGGCCGCAGATGCCGCAGAAACCGGGCCTGAGCCACCGCATCATGGCCTCGCCACAAGCGCTGGGTATGCGGGCGCAATTCATCCACGGCATGACGCCAACCGGTCACCTCGGCCCGCTGACGCACATGGCGCAGAAGCTGCGATCCGCGCCATGCGGGCTGGTCCACCGGTTCGACGCGAGGGCCGGTCGTCGCATGGGCACGCGGCGCCAGACCCCGGCGCGAGATAGCCGTTATCCGCCCGGCAAAGCCCGCCCGGTCCAGACTGAGCGCCATATCCACCGCCGTCAGCCCCGTGCCGACGAGCAGCACGTCCGACACCCCGGCCAAACCTGCAGACCTGTCAGCCATCCATGGGTTGCGGATCAGAACCTGCGAAGAAAGTCCGTCAAACAAGGGCATATCGGCAGGCGCCCCATGGCCGAGCGCCAGCACCGCCGCCAAAGCCTCGATCCTCGCGCCGTCATCCAGCCGCAGGCAAACTCCGCCCTCGCGCGGTTCAACACCCGTGACCTCATGCGTGACAATGCGCAGGCGATCGGGCGCATCGCGCCGCGCCGCCTCGAGCAGGTCACGCAAATAGGCGCCATAGGTCAGACGAGGGACAAAGCGATTGGCCTGATCAACCTCGCCCAAATCGCCCTCTCCCAGCCAGCGCAGGAAATGTCCGGCATCATCGGGAAAGGCGCTCATGTTCGAGGCGCGCACGTTGAGCAGATGCTCCGGGTTCTGCGTGCCATAGGCCATGCCGCGCGCCAGCCTCTCGCCATCGCGCTCGATCAGCACGACGCCGGCGCCATAACGCAGCAGGTTGATCGCCATCAGCGTGCCGGAAAAGCCGCCCCCGATGATCGCTATCGGCGCATCGGTCCCGATCAGACCATAGCGGATCGCCTGTGCCATTGCTCTTTCCCGTATGTGCCAACTGTAGCATGCTGAGCAAACTGTGACATGGCGCGCCCATGTCTAACTCAACCATTTCGCTAGACACCAATCCAGTGCCTTTGGGCAAGAGCGGATTGCAGGTTTTCCCCCTTGCCTGAGGCAGGTGGCGCCTGGTCGGCCCGGATGGCAAGGATGATATTGGCGCGATCATCGCCCGGATCGAGGCGGCGCTGCAAAGCCGGATCGAGTGCATTGCGGCTGCGCAACGCCAATACTCTACCGGCACAGTAGAAAATCTTGCTGGCGGCGTTGCAAAGGGGCGATTATCCCCCTGCCATGACCGCCAGCCTCTCCCCCTTTCGCCGCAATCTGCTCTTTGCCCTCGCGCTGTCGGCGGGCGTACTCAATCTGGTCGATCGCCAGATCATTGCCGTGCTTAAACCCACCATTGCCGCCGAATTGCATTGGAGCGATGATGATTACGGCACCCTGGCCGCATGGTTTCAGACCGGCGCCGCCTTTGGCTTTCTGGCGGCGGGATGGATAGTCGACCGGATCGGGGTGAAATGGGCCAATCCGCTGGGCGTTGCCGCATGGTCGCTGGCGGCGATGGCGCATGGCTGGGTGCGCAGCATGGCGGCCTTCACCGCCGCGCGCATCGCCCTTGGCGCGACCGAAGCGATGGGGACGCCATCGGGGGTCAAAACCATCGCGACAATCTTTCCCGCGCACCAACGCAGCGCCGGTTTTGGCCTGTCCAATGCCATGAACAGCATGGGGGCGGTTTTGGCGCCTTTGGCGATTCCCTATGTCGCGGTGGCCTATGGCTGGCGGGCGGCCTTTGAACTGGCGGGCGCGGCTGGTCTGGTCTGGGCGGCGCTGTGGCTGATCGCGACGAGGGACGTGGATCTGCGCGGAGAGGCAGCGCAGGCCGCCGCCGGAACCCGCCTGTTTTTCCTTGAACGGCGCACATGGGTGATTGCCGTGGCCAAGGTGCTGTCGGACGCGACATGGTGGTTGCTGCTGTTCTGGATGCCTGATTATTTCCATAAGCAGTTCGGCCTGTCCGGCACGGGTCTCGCCGTGCCTTTGGCCTTTGCCTATGGCGGGGCGGCGGTGGGGTCGCTGACCTCGGGCTTTACCTCGGCGCGACTGCTGGGGCGCGGCGTGTCGGTGAACCGGTTGCGTAAAGGTGCGATGCTGATCAGCGCTTTATGCGTGGTGCCGGTCCCGCTGGCGCTGGGCAGCCAGCATGTGTGGCAGGCTGTTGCCATCATGGCGCTGGCGCTGGCCGGGCATCAGGGTTTTTCGACCAGTCTGTTTGGCCTGATCGCCGATATTGTCCCGCGTGAGCGAGTGGGGCGGGTGACGGGCTTTGGCTCGTTCTGCGGCAATCTGGGCGGAACGGCGATTTCCAAGATCAGTGGCCTCGTGCTGGCGGCGGGCCTTGGCTATGCACCGCTGTTTGGCTTTGCATCTGTGTCTTATCTGCTGGCGCTGGGGTGGATCCATCTTTTGCTGGGGCGCATTGAACCTGTGGAAAATCAGGGTGATGTGGTGCCAGCTATCGGCCACTAAAGATGAACTTTGTTTCTCTACTCATTTGGTTGACTAATAGGTGGCGCCAAGGTTCATATACGGAGGACACCATGACCCGCCCCACCCTGCGCAGCCTGTTGCTGGCCAGCGCACTCATCCTTCCCGCCGCCCCCGCGCTGGCCGAGGAAGCCGCCACCGCGTCGACCCCGGCTCCGGGCGAAATCGTCGTCACCGCGCGTTATCGCGATGAAACGCTGCAACAGGTGCCCATCGCCATCACCGCCGTGTCGGGCGCCTCGCTCAACGATCGCGCGCTGCATAATCTTCAGGATCTCTCGGCCACGGTGCCCTCGGTGGATTTCCGCAATGGTTCATCGAACAAGGACCGCACCGTGTTCATTCGCGGCGTCGGCACGATCTCGACCTCGCCGGGCGTGGAGCCTTCGGTCTCGACGGTGCTGGATGGCGTGGTGCTGACCCGCCCCGGTCAATCCACGCTGGACGTGGGCGAAGTGGAACGGATCGAGGTTCTGCGCGGGCCACAGGGCACTTTGTTTGGCAAGAATGCCAGCGCGGGCGTCATCAACATCGTCACCAAAGGCCCCAGCGCCCGCACCGGCGGCTATGGCGAAGTTACCGCCACCACCGATCAGGAATATCGCGCCAAAGCGGGCATCAATGGCGCGATCACCGATGGCGTGAATGCGCGGATCGACGGGCTTTACACCAATTTCCGCGGCAATGTGGACAATCTGGGCACCGGGCACAAGGTCAATGGCTTTGAACGCTATGGCGCGCGGGCAAAAATTGAGGCCAACCCCACGCCCGATCTCAAGCTGCTGTTTCAGGCGGATTATCTGCAATCGCGCGATACAACGCTCAGCGTCTATACCGCCTCGACCCAGACCGCCTATCCCACCGGCGCCGTCACCGACAATGCCGCGCTTGCGGGCTTTCTGTCAGGCGCGGGCATCCGGCCCAGCCTTGCCAACCGCACCGTCAGCACCAATTTCGACACCGATGTGCGCGACAAGAACGCTGGCGTTGGCCTGACCGCCGACTGGTCGCTGCCCAAGGGGTACAAGCTGACCTCGATCACCGCCTATCGCAATTGGAAAAACCATCAGCATCAGGACTTTGACGGCATTTCCGCGATCAGCGCCGCGATTCCCCAAGGCGAGGACTATGGCGATGTTTCCTCGCGCCAGTTCAGCCAGGAATTGCGCCTGACCAGCCCCAAGGGCAAATTCGTCGATTATGTCGTGGGCGCCTATTACCTCAACGCCAAGACCGACGAGCGTTATCAGCGCCAGATCACCCGCGTGGTATCGGGCGCCAATGTGGCGACCACGGGCGTGGCCAATTACGGCGTGACCAACAACAATTACGCGCTGTTTGGCGAGGCGAATTTCAACTTCACCAGCAATTTCCGCGCATTGGCCGGCTATCGCTCGGTGTGGGATGAGCTTTCTTTCTATCACGTCCGCACCTCGACCAATGACCCGACCAATGCGGGCACCGGCGCCGTCACCGGCATTCAGGGCTATCACTATGGTACAGGGCGGACCTCGACGCGCGGCGATGCCTATCGCTTTGGCCTGCAACTCGACCTTGGCGCCAATGCCCAGACCTATGTGACCTATTCGCGCGGGTATAAGGGCCCGGCCTATAACGTGTTCTTCAACATGCTGGCCCGCGATGAAATCGCGCTGGCGCCTGAAACCTCCAAGAGCTGGGAAGCGGGCATCAAGGGTTCGGCGCTGGGCCACAAGATCACCTATAGCCTTGCCGCCTATACCACCGACTTCGCCAATTTTCAGGCCAATTTCAGCGATGTCGTGGCTGGCGCCATCGTCACCCGCCTGATCAATGCGGGCACGGCCAGCAGCAAGGGCGTCGAAATCGACCTTGGCCTGCACCCGATCCCGGGCCTCAGCTTTGATACGGCGGTGGCCTATAATGATGCCAAGGTGCTGCATTTCAACTGCCCGGCAGGCGCGGCCAACAGTTGCAACATTGATGGGCAGGTGCTGCCCTATGCGCCCAAGTGGAAGCTGTATGAAAATGTCACCTATCGCTTTGGCGTCGCCAAGGGCTGGGATCTGGAACTGCAGACCGACGTCAGCCTGAAGAGCGCAACGCAATATCAGCTCACGCAAACCCCCAGCTCGATCCAGCCGTCCTATGCTCTGCTGAACGCCAGCGTGGCGCTGCTGGGTCAGGACAATGGCTGGCAATTGCGCGCCTATGTCAAGAACATCGGCAACCAGCATTATTCGAACCTGCTGGGCAATGGCACGATTGCCGGGACCAGCCGCCTCGTCCCGCGCGATGATGTGCGCTATGGCGGGCTGTTGCTGCGCAAGTCGTTCTGATACCAAAAGGGCGGCGTTTTGAACGCCGCCCTTTCCCTTTAACCCTGCAACGGCCCCGAAAAAGCGATTTCGGAAACCGGCAAACGCGGGCTGGGCTTTTCGCGCCCCTGCAAGCCTTCGGGCAGATCGCCCACTTCCCCGCGCCAGCCCACGGCGACCGCCACCTCAACCTTGTAACGCTCGCCCGCGCCGGTCACCTTGGCGGCGGCTTCGGGATCGAACCCGGCCATCGCATGGGTGGACAGCCCGCGCTTGGCCCCTTGCAGCGCCAGATAGGCCCAGGCCGCGCCGGCATCGAAGGAATTCCACTTGGCCGGGGTTGCCTCGCTGGCCCCCGGCGCGGTGATCTGCTTGTCCGACAGCACATAGAGCAGCGCCCCGGCCTTTTGCGCCCAGCCCGCATTGAACGGCAGCAGCGCCCCGACAAATCCATCCCAATTCGCATCCCCGCGCAGCGCATAGGCAAAACGCCAAGGCTGATAATTGAACGCCGAGGGCGCCCAGCGCGCCGCCTCGAACAAAGGCAACAGGTCCGCCTCGGTCAGTTCCTGCGGCGAATAGGCGCGCGGGCTCCAGCGGGCGAGGAAATCGGGGTCGATCGGGTGATCGGCATTACGGATGCTCATGCAAACTCCTTATTTCAAATCAAAACCTATTTCAGACCAAAGCCCAGCGCGCGCAAGGCCGCCTTCAACCGGTCGCGCCCATTAAGCGCCGCCGCCGAAGCCCCGCGTGCCAGAACCAGCGCGCGCCAGCCCACCGGATCCTGCCCCTGCTCTTCCTGAAACGCGCTGGCGTCACGGTCATACTCGGCAATCGCCGCGCTTTGTCCAGCCAGATCATAGGTCTCGCGATGTAAAACCACCGATTGCGGCAGGCGCGGCTTGATCGCGGCGGGACGCGTGGCATCGGGCCAGCCCACCACCAGCCCGAACACCACGGCGGCATGCGGCGGCAGACCGGCCAGTTTGGCCACCTCCTCGGGATGGTTGCGCAGCGCGCCGATATAGAC
>Ga0187844_10003071_pt1 | contig 11341 bp, 13 predicted proteins | sample SpaLakP09_SKY_50_FD_134517 | JGI IMG/M metagenome (GOLD analysis project Ga0187844, IMG submission 134517) | Oligotrophic lake water microbial communities from Sparkling Lake, Wisconsin, USA - SP09_SKY_50 | ecosystem: Environmental > Aquatic > Freshwater > Lake | place: USA: Sparkling Lake...
CCCGGCCTTCCAGCGATGCGCGGATGACGGCCTCGCGCGGCAGCGTGGGCAGCAGGCGCTCCAGCATGGAGCGCCTGCTGCCCACGCTGCCGCGCGAGGCCGTCATCCGCGCATCGCTGGAAGGCCGGGGCGCGCTGATCCAGACGCGGTCGATGGAAGAGGCCTGCGAGATCAGCAACGCCATTGCCCCCGAGCACCTGGAAATCAGCGCTGCCGACCCGCACCGCTGGGAGCCGCTGCTGCGCCACGCCGGCGCGATCTTCATGGGCGCTTACACCAGCGAAAGCCTGGGTGACTACTGCGCCGGCCCCAACCACGTGCTGCCCACGGCCAGCACCGCGCGTTTCTCGTCGCCGCTGGGTGTTTACGACTTCCAGAAGCGCAGCAGCCTCATCGAGGTGAGCGAGCAGGGCGCGCAGACACTGGGTCGCATCGCGAGCGAACTTGCGCATGGCGAGGGCCTGCAGGCCCATGCGCGTGCGGCCGAATTGCGCCTGCGCTAGTCAGGCTTGAAGTGACACGAAGTTCGTGCAACACGAACTTCGTGTAATCTCCGGCTCATGAAGAACGTCACCGTCTCGATGGACGATGCCGTGGCCGAATGGGCCCGGCTCGAAGCCGCGCGGCGCAATACCAGCGTCTCGCGCCTGCTCGGTGAGTTGCTGGCCGAGAAGATGCAGCATGACGACGTCTACGAGCGTGCGCTGCAGGATTGGCTGCACCGCGAGCGCAGCTGGTCGTCGGACGGCCAGCCTTACCCGGAGCGAGGCATCCTGTGAGCGCCCCCGTCTTTGTCGACACCTCGGTCCTGCTCTTCAGCGAGGACGGCGCCCGGCCGCAGGAGCGCGAGCTGGTGCTGGCCTGGCTGCGCGCGCTTTGGTCCGCGCGAACCGGCCGCGTGTCGGTCCAGGTGCTGAATGACTTCTATCTGTTGGCCACGCAGCGCGTGAGCCCGCCCATGCCGCAGGGCGACGCCCGCGCCGAGGTGCGCCGCTACCAGCACTGGCGCCCCTGGGCGACGGACCAGGCGACGGTCGAGTCTGCCTGGTCGCTGGAGAGCCGCTTCGGCTTGCCGTTTGCCGACGCCCTGGTCGTCGCCAGCGCCAAGGCGCAAGGCTGTACCCGCTTGCTCAGCCTGGCTTTGCCGCACGACGCCGTCTTCGACAGCGTGCAAGTCCTCAACCCTCTCGTCGTTGCCCCATGACCGAAGCGCTAGAGAAAGCCCTGGCCCAGATCCGCCCCGACGTGCTCGCGGCCCATGCCTACGTCGTGCAACCCAGCCACGGCCTGCTGAAGCTGGACGCGATGGAGAACCCCTACCGCCTGCCGCCCGAGTTGCAGCAGGCACTCGGCGAACGCCTTGGCGCGCTGGCGCTGAACCGCTACCCGGCGGAGCGGACCGCCGAGCTGGCCCGGGCGCTGGCCCGCCATGCCGGTGTGGGCGACGACGTGGGCGTCACGCTGGGCAACGGTTCGGACGAGTTGATCGGCCTGCTGACCATCGCCGTTGCCAAGCCCGGTGCCACGGTGCTCGCCCCGGTGCCCGGCTTCGTCATGTACGAGGCGCTGGCCCGTCAGCAGCAGCTGGGCTTCGTTGGCGTGCCACTGCGCGCCGACGACTTCGAGCTGGACGAGGCGGCGATGCTGGCTGCCATCGAGAAGCATCAGCCCGCGCTGATCTACCTGGCCTATCCCAACAACCCCACTGCCACGCTGTGGGACGCGGCCGTCATCGAGCGCATCGCCAAGGCTGCGCCGGGCTTGGTCGTCATGGACGAGGCCTACCAGCCCTTCGCCAGCGCCGACAGCCTCGCGCTGATGGCCCGCCAGCCCAATGTGCTGGTCATGCGCACCATGAGCAAGTTCGGCCTGGCTGGCGTGCGCATCGGCTACCTGCTGGGCGCGCGCGACCTGGTCGACCAGGTCGAGAAGCTGCGCCCGCCCTACAACATCAGCGTGCTGAATGCCGAAGCCGCCTTCTTCGCGCTGGAGCATGCCGAGGTCTACGCCGCCCAGGCGGCCGAGCTGCGCCAGCAGCGCGAGCGCTTGTTCAGCGCGCTGCAGGCCATGCCCGGCATCACGCCCTGGCCCAGCCAGGGCAATATGATCCTGGCCAGGGTGCAGGACGCCGCCGCCACCTTCGCGGCATTGAAGGCCCGCGGCGTGCTGATCAAGAACGTCTCGGCGCTGCACCCGCTGCTCGCGAACTGTGTGCGCCTCACCGTCGGTACGCCCGACGAAAACACCCTGCTGCTCCAAGCGCTCGAAGCATGTCTGAATTAGCCCCCCGCATTGCCGAAGTCACCCGCAACACTCGCGAGACGCGCATCACGGTGCGCATCAACCTCGACGGCACGGGTCAGTCCAAGCTGCAGACCGGCATCGGCTTCTTCGACCACATGCTCGACCAGATCGCCCGCCATGGGCTGATCGACCTGGACATCCACTGCGAGGGCGACCTGCACATCGACGGCCACCACACGGTGGAAGACGTCGGCATCACGCTGGGCCTGGCCGTGGCCAAGGCGGTGGGCGACAAGGCCGGCCTGACCCGCTACGGCCACAGCTACGTGCCGCTGGACGAAGCGCTGTCGCGCGTGGTCATCGACCTCTCCGGCCGCCCCGGCCTGCACATGGACGTCAAGTTCACGGCCGGCAGCATCGGTGCCTTCGACACGCAGCTGACCTTCGAGTTCTTCCAGGGCTTCGTCAATCACGCACTGGCCACGGTCCACATCGACAACCTGAAGGGCCACAACGCCCACCACCAGGCCGAGACCATGTTCAAGGCCTTCGGCCGTGCGCTGCGCATGGCGGCGTCGCAGGACCCGCGCTCGGCGGGCGTCATTCCCTCCACCAAAGGCAGCCTCTGATGACCAGAACCGTTGCCGTGGTGGACTACGGCATGGGCAATCTGCGCTCCGTGTCGCAGGCCGTCATCCACGCCGCCGAGGGCCAGGGCTTTGATGTCGCCATCACCTGCGACCCCGACGTGATTCGCGCCGCCGAGCGTGTCGTGCTGCCGGGGCAGGGCGCCATGCGCGACTGCATGGCCGAACTCGCCGCCTCCGGCGCCAAGGAAGCCGTGCTGGAAGCCGCCGCCACCAAGCCGCTGCTGGGTGTGTGCGTCGGCATGCAGATGCTGCTGGACCACAGCGAGGAGCAGGACACGCCGGGCCTGGGACTGATCCCGGGGCGCGTGCAGCGCTTTCGCCTGGAGGGCCGGCTGCAGGAAGACGGCAGCCGCTTCAAGGTGCCGCAGATGGGCTGGAACCGCGTTCACCAGCCGCGCCCGCATCCGGTGTGGGATGGCATTCCCGACGACAGCTGGTTCTACTTCGTACACAGCTTTTACGCGACGACCGCGTTGCAGGAACACAGCGCCGGCGAGACCGACTACGGCGCTCGCTTTACCTGCGCAGTGGCCCGGGATAATATTTTTGCGACCCAATTCCACCCCGAGAAAAGTGCCGCGCTGGGCCTCGCCCTCTACCGCAATTTCCTGCACTGGAAGCCCTGAGAGGCTGCGAGCCGTGCCCACATGCCCGCTCGTGCTGCCCAGACGCCGCCACTCATCGTTGCAAATGCTCGCCGTAGCACGCACTACGGCTGCGCTTTGCGCCTCGATTGGCGCCGCTTGGACAACCCGCTCGGCCACGCGGGCACGGCTCACAGCCTCTGACCGTCCCGCCTTGTTTCTTACCGCCTCCCCCACCTTCCCACGTTGCTCCCAGCCATGCTGCTGATCCCTGCGATTGACCTGAAAGATGGTCGCTGTGTCCGCCTCAAGCAAGGTGACATGAACGACTCCACCACCTTCGGCGAGGACCCCGCCGCCATGGCGCGCCGCTGGGTGGATGCCGGCGCCCGCCGCCTGCACCTGGTGGACCTGAACGGCGCCTTCGCGGGCAAGCCGGTCAACGAGCCCGCCATCCGGGCCATCATCAAGGAGCTGGGCGACGAGATCCCCATCCAGCTCGGCGGCGGCATCCGTGACCTCGACACCATCGAGCGCTACCTGGACGACGGCCTGAGCTACGTCATCATCGGCACGGCCGCCGTCAAGAACCCCGGCTTCCTGAAAGACGCCTGCAGCGCCTTCGGCGGCCACATCATCGTGGGCCTGGACGCCAAGGACGGCAAGGTCGCCACCGACGGCTGGAGCAAGCTGACCGGCCACGAGGTCGTCGACCTGGCGCTGAAGTTCCAGGACTACGGCGTCGAGGGCGTCATCTACACCGACATCGGCCGCGACGGCATGCTGACGGGCATCAACATCGAGGCCACCGTCAAGCTGGCCCAGGCGCTGACGATTCCCGTCATCGCCTCGGGCGGCCTGTCCAACATCGCCGACATCGAGCGGCTGTGCGCCGTGTTTGGCGACGGCGTCGAGGGCGTCATCTGCGGCCGCTCCATCTACACCGGCGACCTCGATTTCGCCGCCGGCCAGGCCCGGGCTGACGAGCTCATGGCGGCGGCCGGCTGAGACCTCAACCCCGGCGGCGGCGGGCGACGAGCGAGAGCGCGCCGATGCCGGCGAGCATCAGCGCGTAGCTCTCGGGCTCCGGCACCGGGGCCGCCACGAAGAACGTGCGGATCTCGCCGGCACCCACTGCGGTGGTGTGAATGTTCAGGTAGGCCTTGCCGTCGGCGAGGCCCGTCATCAGCCCGGCAAACGCCAGGGCCGTGTTGCCGTTGAAGGTGGAGACGTTGTTCAGGAAAGCGCCGTTGTAGCTGGAGACCAGCGACATGTCGAAGGTGCGGTCGTAGCTGCCCGACTTGCCACCCAGGACCATCCCGGTGAAGGTGGGGGTCGTCGTCGACACACCGGCCGTGCCCGCCTCGGGGTTCAGCGTGCAGCAGTGGATATGCGCGGCCGTCACCGTCCCCAGCAGTCCTGTGTAGGTGAACTGTACCCGCATCGTCAGGTCGTGGTCGTTGAACGTGACGGTGGCAGAGCCGGTGCCTGGCGATGCATTTGCAGGCGCTTCCTTGGCGCCGCTCAGGCTGCCGACGTAGACCGCATCATGGGCGGCGGCGGGCAGGGCCAGCATGAGGGCAGTGGCGAGCAGGGCGGGGGCAGTCATTCTCATCGTCTTCTCCGTGAGGTGGGTTGATCAGCCGCGATTGGGCGTTGCCTTCGCGGCGCTGCGAAGCCCTAACCAGTAAAGGAATAATCCGGCTTCGATTTCCGTCCCCCTCTCATGCTCGCCAAACGAATCATTCCCTGCCTTGACGTCACCGCCGGCCGCGTGGTCAAGGGCGTCAACTTCGTCGGCCTGCGTGACGCGGGCGACCCGGTCGACATCGCCGCCCGCTACAACGAGCAGGGCGCCGACGAGCTGACCTTCCTGGACATCACCGCCACCAGCGATGGCCGCGACCTCATCCTGCACATCATTGAAGCCGTGGCGTCCAAGGTCTTCATCCCGCTGACGGTGGGCGGCGGCGTGCGCGCCGTGGCCGATGTGCGGCGGCTGCTGAACGCCGGGGCCGACAAGGTGTCATTCAACTCGGCGGCAGTCGCCGACCCCGAACTGATCCGCGCCGCCAGCGACAAGTACGGCGCCCAGTGCATCGTCGTTGCCATCGACGCCAAGCGCCGCGCCGATGGCTCCGGTTGGGACGTCTACACCCACGGCGGCCGCAAGAACGTGGGCCTGGACGCCGTCGAATGGGCGAAAAAGATGGCCGAGTTCGGCGCCGGCGAGATCCTGCTGACCAGCATGGACCGCGACGGCACCAAGGCCGGCTTCGACCTTGAGCTGACCCGCGCCGTCAGCGATGCCGTGCCCGTGCCCGTCATTGCGTCAGGCGGCGTGGGTTCGCTGGACCACCTGGCCGACGGCATCACCCTCGGCGGCGCCGACGCGGTGCTCGCGGCCAGCATCTTCCACTTCGGCGAGCACACGGTGGGCGAGGCCAAGGCGCTGATGGCGGCGCGCGGGATCGCGGTGCGGCAGTGAGGGGCTGGCTCTCTGCGGTGCTGCTGGCGCTGCCGCTACTTGCGCAGGCAGCGCCAGCCAAGCGGAATGCCGTCGAAGCCGATCTCGCCACCAAGGCGGCCATGGACGCTTTTTTTGCGCTGGACGGTGCGGTGCCGCGAGTCGTCGAACCCGGCGAGCCGGATGCGCCGGCAGCCGAAGCCCGGGACCATGAAGACCTGATCGAGACGCTGGCCGAACAGCTGGCGCGGGGAGCCAGGCTGGACCGCTACCGCTGGAACGGCACGATGCTGCACCACAGTCTCAGGGCGGGGTTCGGCGACGTCACCCAATGGCTGCTGGACCATGGCGCCGATCCGCTTCAGACCATCCAGGGCGAGGGCTGGCTGGACGCCTTGGGCGTGGCCGTGCGCATGCAGCGTTGGCCTTGGGTGCGCAAGCTGCTGCGCCACCCCTCCTACCGGCAATTGCCCGCTGAAGAGCTGGCTAAGCGGCTGTGGGCCGGCGCGGTGACGGACGTGCATACCCAGGCCCTGCTGCAGCTGAAGCTCGGCGTGCCCAAGGCCGTGGCGCAGGAGTCGCCGCTTCTCGTGACGGCCCTGCGCGCCCGCGACGCCACCGTGGTGGACCGCCTGCTGGCCGGGCGCGCGGGCCGTGTCGCCCTCGACTACCCGCTGCGAGCGAGCGAGCCCCGCGTACCCGAAGTCTGGCCCCTGCAGCGCTGGCGCCAGCTGGATGCCCGCCTGCTGAAACCCGTTCTTCCCTGGGCGCTGGAGCGTGCCGGCAGCGAGGCCGAGGTGCGAGCGCTGCTGGGCGCGGGCCTGCGCGCACCCTGGTCCGACGTGCGCTTTTCGGCCGACGTGGCGCGCTCCCTGCCCATGGCGGCGCTGCCCCGGCTGCTGCTCGATCCGCCCCGCGGCGTCGACCTCGGCCACGTGTGGGGCTATGTGTCGCGCGAACGTGCCAGCGAGTTGCGTGGCATGCCGCCGGACGACTGGCGGGCCTATGTGCTCGCCGCGCCGGCGATCGACATCGTCATGAACAGCCTGAACCTGGTCGCGGGCAGCGACCTGCGGGAACGTGCGCAGCGGGCAGGGGCACCGCCGGCCGAAGTGCAGGCCTGGCAGGTTCGATGGGCGCCTCTGGTCGAGCGGCTACGCGCTCTGCCTGCGCAACGCCGACGCGAACTCTGGGTCGATCCCAATTGGCGGCTCTACGACAGGATGAGCGAGCTGCCGCCGGCCTTCCTGCCCGACTTCATCGCCTGGGCCGCTGCCGATGACGCGCTGCAGGAGGCCTTGCCGATCTTTGCCAAGAGCCTGCAACCCCAGGACTACGACATCCTCTGGGCTGCCCTGCAGCGGCATGCGCCGGACCTGTCGGGGGAGTTGCTGCCGGCACTGCTGTCACGCCTGTGGGTGGACCCACCGCGGAGCCGTCTGGCGGACCGGATGACCGGCTGGAGCGCGGGCAACGTGTCGCTTGCGCGCTGGCTGCTGCCACGTTCGCCCAAGATCACGCCGCGCCGCCTGCGCGCCGGCCTGCTGTCCGATGATTCTGGCTGGAGCGATGCCGACCTGGTGCGCTGGGCGCTTGCCGAAGGCCTCGCCCTGCGACCCGAGCCGGCAAAATTGGCCGCCGCTTCTACAGGGTCGAGCGGTACCAGCCTTAAGGCTTCGACGCCGCACGGGACATCCGCCGGTCCAGTCGCGCTGCGGCTGGTGACGGAGCCTTTGGATTGCACAGCCGTGGTGTCGCCGGGGCTGCGCCGCGTCCTGGCCCAGCTGACGCTTGCGACGCAATCCTGGGTGTATGACCAGGAAAAGCTTGGCTGGCTGCAGCCGGTGGCCGCGCCGCGGCTGGCCTCATGCCAATGGCTGAGGACTTCGGCAGTCGTCACCGGCGGCAGCTGGTCGGACGAATCATTCTTTGACGGCTTCGCCACCCATATGGCGCGCGGCAGCATCGAGCAGACCTTGAACCTCGAGCGCTGGGACGAAGCCTCAGAGCGCTTTGCCGAGTTGCAGGGCTTCCCTTTCGTCACCCAACTGCTCGAGGTCGAACTGACTCCGCGTGGCGATCGCTTCTGGCTGGGTACCGAGAGCGATGCCAATGGCCGGCGCGGCCCAGGCGCCTATTTGCTGAGCTGGCATGCCGACAAGCCGGTCTTCGAAGCAGTGCCGCAGGGGGCGGTGCTGGACGACGCCTGGCGGTCCCTGATCAACCCGGACAAGACGGGCGATGTCTTCGATCTGGTCCCGGAAGACCCTCACGCGGCTGGTCCGCGTGTGCCGGTCCCGATCGCTCGCTTCGTTGACGCGCACTGGGCGGACGAAAAGCAGCGTTTCCTCGCCGCATTTGTGGCATTGGATCGCGAGGCGCTGTCCGCCCAGTGGCGCGCCGGCCTGTTCGCGCCCTGGCTGAATGAGGCCGTGGTGGCCCTGAGTGCCGACGCCGGACAGCCGCTGGAGGCCAGGCGACGGCGCATGGCCTGGCTGCTGGCCTTGCCCGCGTACGCAGGCTCGCTGACCGAAGAGTCCCTGTCCTCGCTGCGCGGCTGGCTGCCGGCCGAGGACTGGGGCCCTATCCTGGCGCTGCGACGCTGCAGCAAGGACAACCTGTTCAGTCGCAGCGACGATTTTGGGCTGTCGGAATGGTCGAACGAGGCCCCGCCCGCCCTGCGTCGCCGCATCGAAGTGGCGCTGGCCCGGGACTGTGATGGGGTGGTGAGATGAGTGAAGTCCGCATCATCGGCGGCCAGTGGAAGCGCTCCAAGCTGCCCGTCCCCGACCTGCCCGGCCTGCGGCCCACGGGCGACCGCATCCGCGAGACCCTTTTCAACTGGCTCGGCCAGACGCTGACTGGCTGGCGGGTGCTGGACGCCTTTGCCGGCAGCGGCGCGCTCGGCTTCGAGGCAGCGTCGCGCGGGGCGGATGCGGTGGTGATGCTCGAACGCGAGGCGGCGCTGGTGGACGGCCTGCGGGCCAGCCAGAAGCGCCTGCAGGCCACGACCATCACTCTGCACCGGGCCAATGCGCTGAACTGGATGACGGCCTGCGCGGAGCGCTTCGACCTGATCTTTCTGGACCCGCCGTTTGCGGACGACTTGTTCGACCGTGCGCTGGCCGCCGCCGTGCCGCTGCTGACCGAGGGCGGGCTGATCTACGTCGAATCGCCGCACGAGATCGCCCCGCCAGCCGGATTCACCGCCTGGCGCCAGGGCCGGGCGGGCAAGGTGTACTTCCAATTGCTCCGGCGCGACGAGAATCCCGGCTCATGACCACGCGCACGATCATTACGGCCATCTACCCAGGCACCTTCGACCCGATCACCCTCGGCCATGAAGACCTGATGCGCCGCGCCGCCGGCATGTTCGAGCGCCTGGTGGTGGCGGTGGCCGTGGGCCATCACAAGAAGACGCTGTTCCCGCTGGACGAGCGGCTGGCCATGGTCCAGGAGGCGGCAGCGCCGCTGGGCAATGTCGAGGTCTGCGCCTTTGACGGCCTGCTGCGCGATTTCGTACGGGCGCATGCCGGCCGCGTTGTCGTGCGCGGCCTGCGCACCGGCGGCGACTTCGAATACGAGTTCCAGATGGCCGGCATGAACCGCAAGCTCATGCCCGAGGTCGAGACCATCTTCCTGACGCCCGGCGAGCATCACCAGTACACGTCCAGCACCTTTGTGCGCGAGATCGCGACGCTGGGCGGCGAGGTGGCGGAGTTCGTGTCGCCGGGTGTGCTGGCGCGCTTGAACGACAAGTTCAAGGAGGTGTGAGATGGCGCTGATGATCACGGACACGCGAGGCGGGAATCGGCAAGGCATGCCTTGCCCCGCCGCGCGCGGCGAGCGCATGCAGGCGCTTGCCGTATTCGTCCGCCAGCCCGATGTAGGCAGAGCATGGCGCTGATGATTACGGACGAATGCATCAACTGCGACGTCTGCGAACCCGCCTGCCCGAACAACGCGATCTCCATGGGCGAGGAGTTCTACAAGATCGAGCCGAGCAAGTGCACCGAGTGCGTCGGCCATTTCGACGAGCCCCAGTGCGTGATGCTCTGCCCGGTGGCCTGCATCCCGGTCAACCCGGCCCACATCGAGAGCCGTGACACGCTGATGCAGAAGTACACGCGTCTCGTCGTCACGGCGGCTTAACACTCGTCACGATTGCTCACGCCGGCAATCGGCGTGCCTGCCTACAGTCGCGCCGCAGCGCTGGAGGCGGCATGGACGACGGGACCGACACGATTGAGGTTGAGATTGAGGAGGCGGCGCCTGGCTTGAGCACGGGCACGGCCTCGGCCGCCCTGGCTGCGGCAGCCCTGCTGGCTGCCTGCGGAGGCGGCGGTGGCGCAGAGCCGGGCGGCAGCGCCTCACCGGCCGCACCCGCCACCACGCCCGCGACCCCGGCTGCGCCACCGCCCACCCGCCGCGACGCAGCCCGGTTCCTGAGCCAGGCGACCTTCGGTGCGATCGGTCCGGCTCAGGTCGACGCCCTCGTCACCCAAGGCTTCGACGGCTGGCTGACGGCCCAGTTCGCCAAGCCCGCCGCCCTTCACATCGACTACCTGAACAGCCAGCGCGGCCGCGACCAGAAGGCCGGCGAGAAGCCTTACCTCGCCGAGGAGACGAGCTACGAAGCCGTCTGGCAGCAGTGGCTGACCGGCGAAGACCAGTTGCGCGCGCGGGTCAGCTGGGCGCTGCTGCAGACCTTCGTCATCAGCAACATCGCGCCCGACATTCGCCCTGTGGCGATGAGCAGCTACATGGACATGCTCAACCGCAACGCCTTCGGCAGCTGGCGCACGCTGCTGCAGGATGTGGCGCTGCACCCGGCCATGGGCTACTACCTGAACATGCTGGAGAGCGAGAAGGAGAACGCCGCCAAGGGCACCCACCCCAACGAGAACTTTGCGCGCGAGGTGCTGCAGCTGTTCTCCATCGGCCTCATCCAGCTCAACGCCGACGGCACGCCCAAGCTCGACTCGGCGGGCAAGACCCAGCCCACCTACGACGAGGCCGTCGTCAAGGGCTTTGCCAAGGCCTTCAGCGGCTGGAGCTACGGCGCGCTGGACAACACCAAGGCGTCTCAGTTTCACGACCATGACGACAACAACGAGGCGCTGTGGGTGGTGCCGATGAAGGCCTGGGCCAGCTACCACTCCCCGGGCGACAAGCTGCTGCTGGACGGCAAGACGCTGCCCGCCGGCCAGACGCCCGAGAAGGACATGGCCGACGCGCTGGACGCCATCTTCCAGCACGCCAACGTGCCGCCGTTCTTCGCCAGGCAGCTCATCCAGCGGCTGGTGACCAGCAACCCCAGCCCGGCCTACGTCACGCGCGTGGCCGCCGTCTTCATCAACGACGGCACGGGCATGCGCGGCAACCTGAAGGCCGTC
>Ga0187844_10003072_pt1 | contig 11339 bp, 9 predicted proteins | sample SpaLakP09_SKY_50_FD_134517 | JGI IMG/M metagenome (GOLD analysis project Ga0187844, IMG submission 134517) | Oligotrophic lake water microbial communities from Sparkling Lake, Wisconsin, USA - SP09_SKY_50 | ecosystem: Environmental > Aquatic > Freshwater > Lake | place: USA: Sparkling Lake...
GCACAAGCGCTACGAGCGCATGGGCCTCAAGGACCTGTGCCAGCACGTGCACGAGATGTACGCCAAGTACGACATCGCGCGCCTGACGACCGAGATGTACCTCTCGGACCTCACGCCCGCCATGAAGCCGTCGGACGCGTATGCGCACATTGCGCACCGCACGACCGAGCGCGTGGAGATCGACAACCTCGAAGGCCGCATCACCGTGGGCCTGGTCACGCCGTACCCACCGGGCATTCCGCTGCTCATTCCCGGCGAGGTGTTTAACAAGAAGATCGTGGACTACCTCAAGTTCGCCCGCGAATTCGCCAAGCTGTGCCCGGGTTTTGAGACCGACATCCACGGCCTGGTGGAGGTAGAGGACGAGAGCGGCCAGGTGCGCTATTACGCCGACTGCGTCGCGGGCAAGCCCTGAGCCAGTTCACAGCCCGCCCACAGCCCCGCCATGGCCGGGGCCTGGTGGGGTGGGTGAAAGTTTGAGCAAAAAAGGCTGCCAGCGCGCGTCCATCAAGCACTGGCAGCTATTTTTTTGATCGTTGAATCAGCGTGTGGCGGTTGTGGAAATCGTGGCAACAGGCCGGTCCAGCCGCACCCGCACAAAACTCGCAAAACGCGGCAGGCCGCCGTCGTGTGTGCCTCGGAAGCGATAAGTCACCCAGCTGCCGATGGGCGGAGGATCGGCGCGGTCGGCATCCGTCAGCCCCGCGCCCAGCCTGAAGCGCTGGCCCGAGGGCATCTCCACCAGCAGCGCGCCCAGCCGCCCGGCATGTTTGCCCTTGCCCGGCAGGTGGCCCACCACCAGGGCCTCGGTGTCTTCGTGGGTCTTGAGCTTGATGAGATCGTCGCTGCGGCCTGAACGGTGCAGCGAACTGCCCTTGTGCAGCATCAGCCCCTCGCCGCCCGCGCGCACCGTGCGCTGCAGCAGGGCCTGCAGGGCGGCATCGGTGGCCACCCGCTGTTGCGGCACGGCCTGCACCCAGGGCTGGTGGATTTGCGCCACCAGGGCTTTCAGGGCGGGCAGGCGTTCATCAAACGGGCCGCCCTGGGTGGGCAGGTCAAACACCATGAAGCGCATCTGCCGCCAGGCTGCATCGTCCCCCTGCTGCTGGCGCGTGGTGGACTGGGCGTGTGCAAAACGTCCGCGCCCCGCCCACAGCTCGCCGTCCATGGGGGTGCCAGGCCAGCCTGCGGTGAACCAGGCGGACGCAGCCACGGTTTCGCCACCCCGCGTGCGCAGCGTGTGGCCGTCCCAGTAGCCCCGCACACCGTCGTACTTCTCACTTACCCAGTAGTCGGCCAGCGGCATGCCGGGGCGGTACACGTTGGCCAGCAGCAAGGCGGGGGCATCGGCCGCGTGCACCGCCATGGCGGCGGGCAGCAGGCCCAGCACCCCCAGGCCCAGCCAATGCCTGCGGGTTAGTTTGCTATTGAAAATATAGCTGCTTGCGCATGATGGACGCGCGGTAGCAGCCATTTTTCTCAATATTTCGGCGTGATTCGCAGTGTGTCCTAGGCGTGGTGCACTCAGACCTGGTCGGCAGACAGGCCCGCCGTCTGGCTGAAGCCGCCATCCACGTAGGTGATCTCGGCAGTCATGCCCGATGCCAGGTCGGACAGCAGGAAGGCTGCCACATTGCCCACGTCTTCAATCGTCACGTTGCGGCGCAGGGGCGAGGCATCGGCCACGCGGGACAGCAGCTTGCCAAAGTCCTTGATGCCGCTGGCCGCCAGCGTCTTGATGGGACCCGCGCTGATGCCGTTGGCGCGGATGCTGCGGCCGTCTTCGGTGCGGCCCACGGCTTCGGCCAGGTAGCGCACCGAGGCTTCGAGGCTGGCCTTGGCCAGGCCCATGGTGTTGTAGTTGGGGATGGAGCGCAGCGCACCCAGGTAGCTCAGGGTGATCAGCGACGACTTGTCGTTCAGGTAGGGCAGGGCGGCCTTGGCCATGGCCGGGAAGCTGTAGGCGCTGATGTCGTGCGCAATGCGGAAGCCTTCGCGGCTCAGGCCGTCGAGGAAGTTGCCCGCAATCGACTCGCGCGGTGCAAAGCCGATGCTGTGCACAAAGCCGTCGAACTTGGGCCAGGTCTGCGACAGTTCGGCAAACATGCGCTCGATCTGCTCGTCGCTCGCCACGTCGCAGTCAAACACCAGCTTGGAGTTGAACTCGGCAGCAAAGTCGGTGATGCGGTCCTTGAAACGCTCGCCCACGTAGCTGAACGCCAGCTCGGCGCCCTGTTCGTGGCAGGCCTTGGCGATGCCGTAGGCGATGGAGCGGTTGGACAAAACACCCGTGATGAGCAGCTTCTTGCCGGTCAGAAAACCCATGTTCAATCTCCTTTTGGAATAGCGGAATGTTGGCGGGCAGGCGGGCGCATGGGGGTATGCGCCAAGTGCCGTGAGGCCCGGCGAACGTAGTGCAGAATTGTCGCATGCGGTTCTGGCTGACTTTTTTGCTGATGGCGTGTGCTGCCCCGGTCTGGGCGGCACATGGCTACGCGTTGTGGGGCGACCTCAAGTACCCGCCCGGGTTCTCCCACTTCGACTACGTCAATCCCCAGGCGCCCAAAGGGGGCTCCATCACGCTGGTGCCGAACTCGCGGGCCACCAATTTCGACAAATACAACCCCTTCACCCTCAAGGGCGAGCACCCGCCCGGCCTGCACAACGAAGGCAAGAACACGAGCCTGGTGTTTGAAACCCTGATGACGGGCAGCGCGGACGAGCCTGCAGCGGCCTATGGCCTGTTGGCCCAGGACATCGAGGTGGCGGCCGACCGGAAATCTGTGGTCTTCAAACTGCACCCTGACGCCCGGTTCAGCAACGGCGACCCGGTGCTGGCCAAGGACGTGAAGCATTCGTTCGACATGGTGACTTCCAAGCTCGCCTCGCCACGCCAGCGGGTGTTGCTGGAAGACATTGAGAGCTGTGTGGTGCTGGGGGAGCGCACCGTGCGCTTCACCTTCAAGAACACGGAAAAGCACATGCCGCTGGTGGCGGGCAGTGTGATGGTGTTCAGCCACAAATGGGGTGCGGGCAAACCTTTCGACAAGATCATCACGGACCAGCCCATCGCCAGTGGCCCCTATGCGATTGGCGAAGTGGATTTTGGCAAGAACATCACCTATGTGCGCCGCAAGGACTACTGGGGCAGCCAGTTGGGGGTGCAGCGCGGCGCCTTCAACTTTGACCGGGTCACCTACAAGATTTACCTGGACGATACCGTGCGGCTGGAGGCGTTCAAGGCGGGCGAGTTCGACATGCTGGAGGAGAACATCGCGCGCCGGTGGGCCCGCCAGTACTACGGCCCGAAGTTTCGCAGCGGCGAGCTGACGAAGAAGGAGTTTCCGAACGAGTTCCCAGGCGCCTACCAGGGCTATGTGTTCAACACGCGCAAGCCCATGTTCAATGATGCGCGTGTGCGCCAGGCCCTGGGGCTGGCCCTGGATTTCGAGTGGATGAACAGGCAGCTGTTCTATGACTCGTATGCCCGCATTCCCTCGCACTTTTCTGCCAAGGAGTTCGTGGCATCGGGCAAACCAGGCGAGGACGAGCTGGAGTTTCTGGAGCCCTTGCGTTCCTTGCTGCCCCCGGAAGTCTTTGGAGAAGCCGCGTTGCCCAGCTCGACGGCGCCGCCCAGCAGCCTGCGGGCCAACCTGCTGAAAGCGCGGGAGCTGCTCTCGCAAGCGGGCTGGAACTTCCGCGATGGCGCCATGCGCAACGCCAAGGGCGAGCCCATGGTCATCGAGATGCTGTTCGACAACTCTTCGCTGCAGCGTGTGCTGACGCCCTACCAGAAGAGCCTGGGGAAACTGGGCATCACCCTGCGTTTCAGGATCGTGGATTTCGCGCTGGCCAAGGAGCGCCTCGATGCTTTTGACTTCGACATGACTAGCGTGGCCTACGGGTCGTCCTCTATCCCGGGCGGCAGCCTGAAAGATGTTTATGGGTCGGATTCGGCAGACCGGCAGGGCAATCTGAACCTCTGGGGGGTGCGCGACAAGGCGGTGGACAAGCTCATTGAAGAGATCGAGCGCGCCACCAGCTATGCCCGGCTGCGTGGTGCGGCCCGTGCGCTGGATCGTGTGCTGGGGCATGGCTACTACGCGGTGCCCAACTGGTACTCGCCCGCTTACCGCCTGGCCTTCAAGGGCCGGGCGTTTCAGAGGCCCGAGGCCCCGCCCAAGTATTACGGCATACAGAACTGGGTGCTGACCACATGGTGGTCTGCGGCTCCTCAGAATTGAATCAAGGCTGTCGCAATGCTCAGTTACCTGCTCAAGCGCATCGCGCTGATGATTCCCACCTTGTTCGGCGTTCTGCTGCTCAGCTTTGTGGTGACCCAGTTCGTGCCAGGAGGGCCCGTGGAGCAGATGGTGGGGCAACTGCAGAACCGCAGCAGCGGCGGCGAGTCCTCGTCCAGCGCGGGGGGCACTACCGGCATCGGCTACCGGGGAGCGCAAGGCTTGAACCCCGATCAGCTGGCAGAGATCCGCAAGCTCTATGGCTTCGACAAATCCGCCAGTGAGCGCTTCTGGGACATGCTCAAGGCCTATGCCAAGTTTGACCTGGGCAGCAGCTTCTACCAGCACAAATCCGTGTGGCAGTTGGTCAAGGAAAAACTCCCCGTGTCCATCTCCCTGGGGCTGTGGGCGTTCTTCATCAGCTACCTGGTGGCCGTACCGTTGGGGGTGGCCAAGGCTGTGCGCGCAGGGTCTCGCTTCGACTATGTCACCACCTTGCTCATCCTGGTCGGCTATGCCATCCCCGGCTTCGTGCTCGGCGTGGCGCTGCTCGTGGTCTTTGGCGGGCAGCTGCAGTGGTTCCCGCTGCGGGGGCTCACATCGGCCAATTGGGAACAGCTGTCCTGGGGCGCGCGCATCGTGGACTACCTGTGGCACATCACGCTGCCGGTGATCGCCATGGTGCTGGGCAGCTTCGCCGTCACGGCCATGCTGACCAAGAACGCGTTCCTCGAAGAGATCCGCAAACAATATGTGCTCACGGCCCGCGCCAAGGGCCTTTCTGAGCGGCAGGTGTTGTGGAAGCATGTGTTCCGCAATGCGCTCATCCCCATCGTTACCGGCTTTCCCGCTGCGTTCATCGGCGCGTTCTTTGCGGGCTCGCTGCTCATCGAAACCCTGTTCTCGCTCGACGGCCTCGGCCTGCTCAGCTACGACAGCGTGATCCGCCGCGACTACCCGGTGGTGCTGGGCACGCTGTATTTGTTCACGCTGAACCGGCTGGTGACCAAGCTCATCAGCGACCTATGTTATGTGTGGGTGGACCCGCGCGTGAAGTTTGACTAGCCCGAACGCACCGATGGCCCCGATGAGTCCTGCTGCTGCCCCGATTTCACTCTCCCCATCCCTCCGCGCCTGGCTGCGTTTCAAGCGCAACCGGCTGGGGTATTGGAGCCTGCTCATTTTTTGCGCCCTGGTGCTGGTCAGCCTGTGCGCCGAGCTGGTCAGCAACGACAAGCCGCTGGTGGTGCGCTACGAGGGGCAGACGTATTTCCCTATGCTCAAGGACTACCCCGAGAAGACCTTTGGGGGCGACTTTGAAACCCCCACCGACTACCTCGACCCCTTCATCAAGGAGCGGCTGAGCACCGGCAGCAACTGGGCGCTGTACACCCTCAACCCCTATGGCCCCAACACGCTCAACTATTTTGCCAAGGCGCCCAACCCCTCGGCGCCCACGGCCGACAACTGGCTGGGCACGGACGACCGGGGGCGCGACCTGCTGGCGCAACTGCTCTATGGCTTTCGGGTGAGTGTGCTGTTTGGCCTGGCGCTCACCGTCACGGGCGTGCTGCTGGGCGTGGCCACGGGGGCCATCCAGGGCTTTTTTGGTGGCAAGACCGACCTTGCGTTCCAGCGCTTCATCGAGATCTGGGGCTCCATGCCCGAGCTGTACCTGCTCATCATCTTCAGTGCGGTGTTTGCGCCCAGCATTTCTCTACTGCTCATCTTGCTCAGCCTGTTTGGCTGGATGGGGCTGTCCGACTATGTGCGCGCCGAGTTCCTGCGCAACCGCCAGCTGGACTATGTGAAGGCCGCACGCGCGCTGGGCGTTGGCAACCTGCAGATCATCTGGCGCCACATCCTGCCCAACAGCCTGACGCCCGTGGTCACCTTCCTGCCGTTCCGCATGAGTGCGGCCATCCTTGCTCTCACCTCGCTCGACTTTCTGGGCCTGGGCGTGCCGCCTGGCACACCGTCGCTGGGCGAGCTGTTGAGCCAGGGCAAGAACAGCATCGACGCGTGGTGGATTTCGCTCTCCACTTTTGCGGTGCTGGTCACCACGCTGCTTTTGCTGACCTTCATGGGCGATGCATTGCGCGATGCGCTGGACCCCAGAAAGGCCGACCTGTGACCGTAACCCCATCGGCCAACAATCCACCGCTGCTGCAGGTACAGGACCTGCATGTGCGCTTCGGCCCCAAAGAGGTGGTGCGGGGTGTCAACCTCCACATTGCCGCAGGCGAGAAACTCGCGCTGGTGGGCGAGTCTGGCTCGGGCAAGACCATCACTGCCTTGAGCCTGCTGCGCCTGGCGGGCGATGCCGCCATCACCGGGCAGGCCCATCTGCAGGGCCGGGGCGACCTGCTGGCGCTGACCGAGCGCGAGATGCGCGGCGTGCGCGGCGACGACATCGCCATGGTGTTCCAGGAGCCCATGACGGCGCTCAACCCGCTGATGACGATTGGCGCGCAGATCGCCGAAATTTTGCAGCTCAAGCGCGGCCTCACGGGCGCCCAGTGCGCGCAGGCCACCATCGACCTGCTGGCGCAGACCGGCATCCCCGAGCCCGCGCGCCGCGCCAACAGCTTCCCGCACCAGCTCAGCGGCGGCCAACGCCAGCGCGCCATGATCGCCATGGCGCTGGCCAGCGCGCCCAAGCTGCTGCTGGCCGACGAGCCCACCACCGCGCTGGACGTGAGCCTGCGCGGGCAGATTCTGGATTTGCTGAGCGACCTGCAACGCCAGACCGGCATGGCCGTGCTGCTCATCACGCACGACCTGAACCTGGTGCGCCGCTTTGCCGACCGCGTGGCCGTGATGGAGCAGGGCGTGTTGGTAGAGCAAGGCCCGGTAGCCGAAGTGTTTGGCGCGCCGCAGCACGCCTACACCCGCCGCCTGATCGCCAGCCAGCCGCGCCGCGATGTGTTTGAGGCCGACCCGCCTGCTGGCACGGCGCCCGTGGTGCAGACGCAAGGCCTGCGCGTGGTCTACCCCACGCCGCTGCCGGGCATCCAAGGCTGGTTCAAAAAAGGCGAGTTTGTGGCGGTGCAGGGCGGCACGCTGCAACTGTTGCCGGGCCAGACACTGGGCGTGGTGGGCGAATCCGGCTCGGGCAAGTCCACCCTGGCCCAGGCCATCCTGGGGCTGCTCCCCTCGACTGGGCAACTGCAGGTGGGCGGCCAGGCGTGGCAGCAACCCGCCATGCGCAACACGCCCACCAACCAGCAGCTGCGCCGCCGGGTGCAGGTGGTGTTCCAGGACCCGTTCTCGTCCTTGTCGCCGCGCCTCACGGTCGAAGAGATTGTGGGCGAGGGCCTGAAGGTGCACGAGCCTGCGCTCACCGTGGCCGAGCGCCGCGCGCGTGTCGAGGCGGTGCTGGCCGAAGTGGGCCTGGCCGAGGCGCAGTACCCGCGCCTGCTGGAGCGCTACCCGCATGAGTTTTCGGGCGGCCAGCGCCAGCGCCTGGCCATTGCGCGGGCACTCATCGTGCAGCCCCAGGTGCTGGTGCTCGACGAGCCCACCAGCGCGCTGGATGTGACCATCCAGCAGCAGGTGCTGGGCCTGCTGCAGCGCCTGCAAAAAGAAAAGGGCCTGAGCTATCTGCTTATCACCCACGACGTGGATGTGATCCGTGCCATGGCGCACGATGTGCTGGTGATGAAGGACGGCGCGGTGCTGGAAAGTGGCAGCGTGGTGGATGTGCTGGATGCCCCCCAGCACCCGTACACCCAGCGGCTGGTGGCTGCCGCCACAGTGCCTGGCGGATAATTTGAGAGTCAAATTGGCTGCTTGCGCCTGTCTACTATGCGCGAGCTGCTATCAAATTTGATTATCCCCTGTTGCGCCAGAGGCTTGGCCTTTGGCCTCGATCCTGCAGGGTGCCTGGTCCGTCGCGCGCCGATCAGGTCCTGACCGCCAGGCGCCGCGCATGTTGCTCCACGCCGGGCTGTGCCCACACGATCTTGCGCACATCCACCCCCAGGGCCTGTGCGCGCTCCATCAGGTGTTCGCGCACATGCCAGGGCAGGATGGGGGTGCGTGACAGCATCCACACAGAGTCGGTGCTGGAGCCCACCACCATGGCCCACTGGTAGTTCTCGTCCAGCGCCACCACGTTGTAGCCGCCATAAAACGGTCCGAAGAACGACACCTTGAGGGCGGCGCGGTTGGGGCTGTCCACAAACTCGGCGCGGCCCTCTGCCTCCTTCCATTGCTTGCGCACAGGGTCATAGCCCCGGTTCACCACCTTGATGGTGTTGTCTGCGCTGCGGCTGTACGTGGCTGTGGCCTGCGTCAGGCCGCGCTCAAACGAGTTTTCGATGCGCGCCACCTCGTGCCAGTGCCCTGTGTAGCGGTCCACATCAAAACCTGTGACGGACTGCACGCCCTCGGGTGCGCGCGGTGTAGAGCAGGCCGACAGCACCAGCGCCCCCATCAACGCGGCTGCGCCCACGATCCAAGGCCAGGGGGCGCGGCGGGGCGTGGTGCAGATAGCGTGCATGGCGGTTTCTCCTGGGGGCTGTTGTTGTGGGGGGCGCTGGCTGCAGCGCTTGCCTGGCAACCGACTGTAGGTACGGCACATGCGGCACGGTGTAGGAAGGCGCTGGCGCGCGCTGTCGGCGGCGCGGTGCGCCGGGTGTCGCCATGCGCGCTGCCTGCGCCGCCTTGGCCTGCGCCCTTTGCGCGTTTCTGTGTGCAGGGGATGGTGACGGGGGTAGAGTGCAGCTGGGCCTCGGGCGGCGGCGTTTCAGCGCCTGTTCTGTGTGGCTGTTCTGCGATCAAGGAGCTTTGTGAACCATCCCTCTTCGTCCCCTGTGCCTGCCTTGCCCCTTTCCGCTACAGCCGAGGTGGAGCCGATCGTGCCAACGCGGGCGGCGGATCTGCCCGCCGACGACCCTGCTGTGCGCAGCTACCAACAGGCGCTGCGCCAGGCCTCGCCGGGCACACGGTGCAGTGGCCTGCACCTGGGGGCCGAGCAGGTGAGCTGGGCGGCGGGCACCGGTGCGCCTGACCCCACTGTGAGGCTGCGCCTGCCGCTGGGCGGCGCACGCACGGCACGGCAGTTCTTTCGAGGCGCCATACCGGCCCCGCTGGAGCTGGAGAATGCGATTGCTGCGGTGGAGGATGAAGTGCACATCGCCCACCGCCAACTACAGGGCTTGCTGCGGCCAGGGCAAGTGTGGGCTCCGTGGTCTACCGACGCGGCGCTGCACGGGCTGGCAACCTTGGCAGGCGTGCCGCCCGGGCCGCAGCGGGTGCTGACGCTCGATGCCATGGAGCGCTTGTTCAACCGCCTGGCGGCTGTGTCTGAAGGCCGCCCCGCCGCGCACGAGGGCCTGCCGGAAGACCCTGCCTTTGCTGGCACGCTGCTCGTGTTGCGGGAGCTGATGCACCACCTGCCATTCGCATCCCTGGTGCTGGTGGACAGCACGCCCGGGGCATGACACCAGCCGAGCCTGCAGAGGCAGCGGCCTGCGCTGGTGCCGCCCCATGCCGCAGTGCGCGCCTGGTGCAAGCGGCTGTTGAACCGGCCGAGCCAGTCCCGGCCGCCTTCCAGTCCGCAGGCTACTTGGCCGCCGCCTTGGCTGCTTGCGCCTTCTGCGTCTTGTTGTAGACCTCCATCACGGTTCCAAAGTCGCGTTCAAAGTTGATGGGCAGGAAGGTGTCGTTGCCGGGCAGCAGTTGCCGCAGCTTGGGCGAAAAGCTGTAGCTGAAGGAGCACTTCTTCACACGCGCCTGCACGTCGGGCGAGACATCCTTGCCCATCGTCCAGGTCTCGGTCATGAAGGGCGGGCTTTCCCACAGCGTGCGGATGCTGGAGCCCTTCACGTCGCCCTTCACCACCATGCGCTGGTACAGGTCGCTAGCCACCGCAGCAGCGGGGTAGAAGCCATGCATCACGCCCGTGACCGAGCGCTCGTGGCCGTTGGAGAACACCACTTCGTAGTTCTGGTCTGGCACCAGCCCGATGGCGGGGAACAAGGCGCGCGGCGCCAGGTTACCGGAGTTCGATGTGGGTGTGGAATGGGCAATTTTCTTGCCGATAAGGTCTTTGGGCTCCTTGAAAGGGCTGTCCACGCGCGAGATCAGGATCAGCGTGTAGGAATTGCGCTTGCCGCTGGCCTTGTTGCCGGGCACACCAAACGGGGCGGGTTGGCCAGCACCCACCAACTGGGGCACCAAGCCGGGGTTGACCTGCGCCAGCTGCGCCTTGCCGGTGAGTAGGCTGTCGATCAGTTCCTTTTCGCCCAGCACGTCGATGTTGGTGCTGCGTTCCAGCGATTCGCCCTGCTGGTTCTGCAGATCGATGTTGCCGCAGCGTGCCAGGTGGTTGAAGTAGTCGCCCCACAGCAGCATGGTCTCGGCCTTGGCGTAGGTCTTGGGCATGGCCACCACCAGCTTTTCACGCGGGCTGTTGGCGAACTGGCTGGCGGCTTGCGCAGCGGCAGCAGGCTTGGCGGGGGCGGCGCGCTCTGTTTGTGCCGCCACTGGGCTCAGGGTCAGCGCAGCGCCAGACATCAGTGCATAAAAGCGGGTATCGAATCGCATGGTGAGGTCCCTCCGGAGTGTTGGCTTTGAGGGCAACGCTGAACAAGTCCATCGCGCACCGCGCATCCCTGCTTGGGGCGGTCTGCCGCGTTGCAAATCCTCGCGATAGCTACGGCTATCGCTGTGGTTTGCGCCTTGCATCCCATCCCCAACCAGAGCGCGCGCCACCGCGAGGACTTGTTCAGTGTTGCCTTGGATCGGGCCGAGCCCGAGGGCCGAGAGTATGCAGGGGCTTTGGGTGATGATCGGGCACCCAGGCGACTGTGTGTGGGCTTTCGGCACAGGCGCCCGGGCACTGGACAGTGTGTCAACCGGCTGCACGGCGCCCTGGACAAGGCCGCGAGGGACAGGCGCGGCACGGCCCGACACAATGCCAGCACGCCATCACGCAACACCCTCAACCCGTTTCACACCCGTTCCCGTTCCATGTCGCAAAACACCCTCACGCTGCAGCTGTTCTTTGAAGACCCGATCAAGTTCAAGACCGCTCAGCTGGTCTACCAGTACCTGTGCGCAGACAACACCGAGCAGGCCCAGCGCTGGGCC
>Ga0187844_10003073_pt1 | contig 11338 bp, 17 predicted proteins | sample SpaLakP09_SKY_50_FD_134517 | JGI IMG/M metagenome (GOLD analysis project Ga0187844, IMG submission 134517) | Oligotrophic lake water microbial communities from Sparkling Lake, Wisconsin, USA - SP09_SKY_50 | ecosystem: Environmental > Aquatic > Freshwater > Lake | place: USA: Sparkling Lake...
AAGACTACCAGTTACCTCGAATGGTTCCTCCTTTCGATGTGCCCATTTCTCATTATTACGGGTGGTAATAATGACATGACGGATTTTTCAACGTTTGGGTACTCGGCCGCGTGCTACGGTCGAAGACCATTCTACCTTATTAAAAACGAATAAAGCTCTATAACCAAATGAAAAAATGTATTTCGTATTCGTTATGGGGTGACAACAAAGTATACACGTACGGTATGGTGGAAAACGTTTTACTCGCCAAAGAAATTTACCCAGATTGGACTGTACGAATTCATTACAACGATACGGTACCCTCTACTATTATCGACTGGTTCAAAACCCAAGATAATACCGAGGTTGTACATCATCAAGGCACAAAGAAAAAAGCTTCGAATACACTGTGGCGGTTTGAGGATATGTTTACCGACTGGACAGTTATTATACGAGACTCCGACTCGCGTCTCAATATACGGGAAAAAGCTGCAGTAGATGAATGGCTAGAAAGCACAAAAGATTTTCATATCATGAGAGATCACGAGCACCATCTCGTATCTATTATGGCTGGCGCTTTTGGCTGTCGAAACAATGCTTGTAAGTACTTGTTATTTCCTAATAACTCATGTAATTATAATACGTGTCAATTTAAATTCGTACCTGGTAAACACGTATTTGATACATTTGTAAACAGTATAGATGACACAAATGATTATTATATGATTGACCAGAAATTCTTGTACCATTATATTTATCCAAACGTTGTATTACAGTCCATGGTTCATACATCACACAATGCATACGAGCCATTTGCTAAACAGTTTCCAGAAACTTCATACAATGGATTTGCGGGTGAGGTTATAACCTCAGCACCAAATGCCAGTCGAATTTTCAATGATACGGAAACGGATTTTGAAAGGGTAGGACACTATTAATTATATTGGTTACTAATAAAATATGAAACAACACGTTCTTTTGGTCGTAGTACTTATCATCATGGTACTTATAGTGTACTTTCGACAAACAAGTTCATATGAAGTTGAGAAGGAACCGGACGTAATATGGTTCACTCTTATAAACAAAGGGTACGTAGACTACACGAAAAATTTTTTAAAATCGATGGAAAAAAGTGGATGTACTTTCAAACTCATCGTCTATTGTCTAGATACGCAAGCTATGGACCATCTAAAAGACTATCAAAACTGTGAATGTATCATGTTTGATATGAAAAAGGAAATGTCGACTGGAATGTCAAAGTGGGCTACAAAAGAGTACAAAGACGTGGTTTTTGCAAAACTTGATGCTATGCAAAAAACTATGCAAAAATACCCCAATAAACCAGTCGGATATATAGATACTGACATAGTGTTACTATCAGATCCAACTCCAATTATACTTGACAGTATGCAAAAACACCCGGATGTCGATGTATTTGCTCAATGTGACGAGTCAACTCCAAAATGTAAAGATCACATGAATTGTCCTTATATATGCAGCGGTGTTATCGTATTTCGCAAACCGTTACCTGACAAAATATTCAAATACACACAGAAAGATATGAATACGTTTCAAGGTGATCAGGATTTCTTACTGGATAAATTTAATAGCAATGGGATAAAGACACTCACGATCGACAAGAATATTTTCTTAAACGGGTCGTACGAGGGTATTCAGAGCGGATCTCTTGCAACTTTACCGAAAGAGGCCTGTTTGGTCCATTTCAATTGGATGGTCGGCGATCAAAAAGTAAAAAGAATGAAGGAACAGAATATGTGGTACACTTAGTACCACTCTTTACCAGTTGTAGATTTCATCCAAAAATTTCCACACTTTTTAATTTCCTTTCTAGTTTCTTCGTCATAGTAATCCAACCTGAGTTTACTGAAATCATACTCGGTATCAAGCATTTCGTTGTATCTTTGTAAAAGATACGCTTCAGTGATTTCCGTATAATCTTTAGTGTACAGAATAGGACAACCTTGGTACTTTTGGTGGATATGGTCATTGTACTCCACGATTGGAATACATCCAGCAATAAGAGCTTCGTAGTGTCTATGACAATCTATACCGTTACCTTCTGGTGAAATGACGAATTTGTACTTGGGAAGATCATCGAAATACGTATCTGTTAATTTATTTTTTATACCATTATTTCCTAGTGTTTGTACAATTTCTTTGCGATTGATACCACTGGGTCTACGTCGTTGATCGGTTTGTGATGCTATAGCACACATGACAGTCTGATCATGAGGACCTTTTAGCTGTTGACCTTTGTATTTGTACCCCATACCTATAGGGAAAGGTTGTTCAGAGTCGCTTCCATCTATGGCGGAGGCCTGTACGATCAAATTTGGTACATCTTTATCCATTTGTTGCCATTCGCGTAGCGTACATTTGTGTTTATGTTCATACCGAGAAGTTGAAACTATCAGGTGATATACAATATACAAAAGTATCAAGAATAATAGAGGTATCAACATATATAATGATGGTCGAGAATATTATAGGCCAATGGTTCGTTCAAGGTAGTTGACAAACTGATGACTTCGCTGTTAGGGTCTATACACTTTCGGAGAATTTTGTAATTGTAGTACAGTTTGCCGTTCACCAGTAACAAACTTGATACCAAGTTGGTCAAGGTGGTTATACCATTGTAGTGAAAGTACACAATCACGGTAAACGACATGATAGTATTTATAAAGTACACGATGAACGTAGCCAGTATAATTCTATAGTACAACAAATTGAGAGCTTTGATTTTATCGATGATTTCTGGTTTGCTCTGAAGTGAGATCCGAATATGAGTATCTGGAACATGATGATCGACATCGAGCTGCTGGATAAAGTACACTTGACGTATACTTTCTATAATGTACACACAACAAAACATGATAAGGGTTACTATATTAACCACGAGAGCCATCTTTTTCACGAAAAGTTTGGGTAAAAGTATATCGAAAAACGTACCTTCGTTGTACTGCGGGACAAAAACGACAAGCATGCATGCCATAGCCACTTTGTACCCTTCCACGCATGTAAAGACCATATGATGCATGCACTCTACCTGATTCGCATTCAATTTCATACAAAGGTACTATATACTTTGATATTTATTTTAGGGTTTAGGAAAAAATGAGCAGGTGGGAATTTATATTCATGAAATCATGGAGGCGGTACTCGTTTATACAACTCTGCTCGTACGAAAAAAGAGGGTCAGAACACCGACTTTCAATCTCGTCGAGGGTCTCATTCAAAAACTTTTTGGAGTATTCGCTTTTTTTCACGATGATAACAGTTTCGTCTTTGCTCATCATGAGATCGTATCCGGGCTTGATCTTCTTTTCGGTATCTACCGGAAATACTCCCTCGGTCACTATGAAATGGGTATGATGCTTGGTCTTTACTAAATTACGAAGCCAGCACATTTTTTGCCAAGAGGGATGTCTTCCTGGAGCACACACGTTTTCAGAATAGTACAATGTTATACCACGTTCTTCACAGTACTTTTTATTTTGTTCATATTCTTCTTTATTATATCTGGTTTGCCACATCACGAGAGCTACGTTGTACGTCTGTGGTACTCGTATATAAATGAGTACCAAAACAATCAGAGCTACAACAGTAATAATCTCACTCTTCATTTGTTATACTTTGTATATAGATATTTTATTAAACCCAGGTTGCTGTCATAGTTTGCCTGGCTACCATATTTTCATTATCCGGTACTTTTTTCGGTGGATTATATATATCGACCGGTAAAGGTACAATACTATTTTTGTTTCTGTTATACATCGTAGTCAATAAATGAGGTCCAGTTGCATTTAGTACACCCAAATCTCCTCTTTTATTACATTCTTCAATTACATCCTCCCAGAATTTTTGTTTCGGTTTACTAATCATCAATGAATTCTGAATATATTCACCTAAAAAAGGACTTTCAGATATGGATATTTTATTATGTGGTATAAGATCCCAAAAATTTTTGAAGCATTTATAGTCCATATCTACATACATACCTCCATATGCATATAACATACAGTACCTTGCCGAGTCTATTTTTTTAATTTTTTTATCGTAATTTTTATATGTTTTATGATAAAAATCCGGAAACGTATCTTCTACAAGTCTGTCAATATCTTCATCATTCCACATCTTGTACTCAAAATCAGGAAAAAACTTTTTCCAGGTTTCTTGACATGCTTCCCAGTCGGAATGCCATTTACTTTTATCAGTAGGTGCAGTTTGATGAATTATTTTAGGAATACCATTCGTTTCGAAAAATTCCGTCACATTCATATAGTACAACGATAACAGTATAACTAATACAATTGCTATGAGTACATATATTTTTTTTTTCATTATATAAAGTAATGTATATAATTATTATTGCTCTCGTGTTTTTACTGATACTCTTAATGATATACATGAGACCGGAAAAATACGAAACAACGGTAAGTAGTTTGCACGAACGTTTCAAATATAAATTTGAACATCATGAGAACGCTAATCATTCTTTTAGAGGTATAGTCGATAAAGTATACTGTATTTCGATGCCCCAACGAAAAGAGTACATTACGAAAAAAATGAACGAACTGGGTACGAGTTACACGTTACTGAATGCGGTGACACCTGATGATTTAACAAAAACTGATTATCAACAGTTGAGTGATACCTATAATTCTGAAAATAAACTCATGTATGAAAAAATGACGAAATTACCTTTACAAGTTTCTTTTACAGTGTGTATGTTAGATGCTCTAAAAAATAATTATGAAACGATTATCATTTTCGAGGATGATATAACCATCGAGAAAGATATAGAAAGTATAAAGAAAGGTATACAACAATTTAAACATTCAAAGTACAATCTTTTTTATATGGGCTATGGTTCATATTCATGTTCGGAGTGGAAACCAGTCGATGATAAAGATGAACTGGTAGAGGTTATTTCGCATATAGATTGTACACATGCGATAGTATATAAAAAAAATATACTACCAAAGATACTTGATACGATTTATCCTATGAAAGCGTACTACGATAATTTATTATTGCGCACACCTGACAAATGTGTCCCTAATTCAATATATTTTAATCAAGCAAGGGAAGAGTTAGGGTCTCTTAATGAAGACGACAATCCAAATACGAAAGTACCTACGTGTTACTTTCGTACACCTCCAGGACTTCCGAAACTGTAGGGTGTCGCTGAATATCATGTTGATCCATGACAACCAAATCAATGTACTGTAACGGATGATTACACGATTGTATACGGGTGACAATATCGACCAGACCGTTCATGGTACTCGGAGGTAAATCGCACTGTTCAAGGTCGCCGGTAAGTACCATTTTGGAGTTTTCGCCGACACGTGTAAGCAACATTTTCATCTGGTTCGTCGTACTGTTCTGCATTTCGTCGGCTATAACAAACGAATTAGTCAGTGTACGCCCACGCATGAAGCCAAGTGGAGCGATCTCAATGGTCTTGTCAGTCAGCAACTGTTTCATTCGGTTAACGGTAAAGTAATTTTCTAGTATATCGAACATGGGGCGGGTCCAAGGGTTCATTTTATCGTCTATTGTACCTGGAAGATACCCCATCATTTCATCGACGGCTACAATAGGCCTGGTCAGAACAATCTTACCGCATTTCTTTTCGTACAGGGCATTCGCGGCAGTCTGGCACGCAAACATGGTTTTACCTGTTCCGGCCGGTCCAACGCCGATCGTGATTGTTTTGAGTTGGTTGGTGAGACAGTTGATGTACTTGAATTGATTGTTGGTCAAAGGTATTTTGCACGCCATGTTTTCTAACGATATAAAGCTAATTGTTTTTATATGACTAATAAACATGTGTGGTATCCTATGTGTTTTCGGAAACAATATATCTGTATCTGCATCAAAAGAAACTTTGAAACATCGGGGCCCTGATGAGACGAGAGTACATCAAACTGGCAAGTGCTACATGGAGTTTACCCGATTGGCCATCAACGACTTGTCATCTGAAGGATCACAGCCTTTTGTGGATGGCGAAAAAGCCCTCATGTGCAACGGTGAAATCTACAATTTCCGGGAGTTTGATACAGTCTCCAAAAACGATTGTGCGTTTCTTCTTAAAATGATCGGTGACATAGGGATGTTCGAAACGTCCAAGAAACTCCGAGGTGATTTCGTCATTGCGTACACAGACGGGAAATCAGTGAAAGTATCCCGTGATCACATCGGAGTTAGACCACTTTTCTATACCTTGTACGACGGTGGTATAGCCTTTGCCAGTGAGATGAAAGGCCTTTTGCACTTCCGAACTCCGATAGGTATATTTCCACCGGGACACGTCTACAATTCCGAAAACGATCTTATGACGTGTTATGCTCCTTTGTACTGGGAATTTCCGAATAAACCAATTGAAGTCGACCTTGGTCAGATCATGCAGGAGAGTGTTGATTTGCGCGTGAATAACAGCGATCGCGAAGTGGCCTTTTTACTTTCGGGGGGTGTGGACAGCAGTATAGTAGCCGCTCTCGGAGGTAAAAACATCAATACGTTCTCAATCGGGATGCCCGGTAGTCCCGATGCGGTAGCAGCGACGACCATGGCCCGGTATATAGGATCTAAACACACCAATGTTCCTTTTGATACCCAGTTGGGTCTGAGAGTCTTGAGAGACGTCATCAAAAGTATAGAGTCGTATGACACGACCACGGTCAGAGCGAGTGTTCCAATGTGGCTATTGTCGCGGTACATCTCACAAAACACGCCTTTCAAGGTGATACTGTCCGGTGAAGGTAGTGACGAGTTGTTCGCGGGTTACAAGTACTTCCAGAACGCTCCTTCGACTGAGGACATGTTCTCAGAAATCCGGAGACGCGTGATGCTTCTGCACCAGTTCGATGTTCTCAGAGCTGATCGATGCACGGCTGCACACGGACTGGAACTGCGCGTACCGTTCCTGGACAAGGAGTTTGTCAAGGCGGCTATGAGGATGGATCAGTCTCTCAAACTACCCACCGGTGAACTCATTGAAAAGTGTGTATTGCGTTCAGAGTTCCAAGGGAAAGTGCCGTACAATATCCTGTGGCGACCCAAGGATGCGTTCAGTGATGCAGTGGGATACTCGTGGATCGATGAGGTCAAAGCATACGCTGAAACACAAGTGTCCGATGAAGAGTTTGAGGATATTAAACTCCGAGCCAACAATCATATTGTCCCTTTGACCAAGGAAGAGGCGTTGTACCGCAAAATATTCTGGGAGTTTTTTGGAAACAATAATGATACCGTGATAACCGAGATGTGGAGACCGAAGTGGACAAACATTACCGAACCCAGTGCGCGCTATATAGTTAAAGTTTAGTGCATATAAGTAACTAAAAATGAAATCAAAATTTTCCGTTGCTATTGCTCTCGGTGTATGTTCTCTGGCCACCTTCATGAGTATGATGTTCCCCTCTATGGACTACTTTGTCACAAACAATATTAAAATGATCAATGACTATGTAGAGTACTATGAAAACGATACTACAACAGTTCAATCCGAAGGATCAAGTGCATGTTCAGTGGCTGGAAAAGATGAGCCAATCGGCGAAAACGATGAAGAACCTGGAGAGTGTGTTGAAGGAAAACCCAATGAAAGCCAGTCAGCTGTCAGCACTTGATGCTGCTGAGTTACACCTTTTACTGGCTACTAAATATACAGACGCCATCTTCGAAGGGGTGGCTTGGATACCTCCGCAAAAAAAATAGTACAGTATATATAGTATGACTCAATTGTCTATTGTTGCTCTTTTTATAGGTTTTTTAACCGCTGTTTCTCATTTCATTTTCAATCATCTGGGATACATGCATATTCTTGACCATCAAACGTTTAATATGTTACCGTTTGTATATGCTCTTTATAATATATTTAACAATCTTATAATAAATAGCGATGTCATAGAATTACCTAAAAATGTCAAAGATAAATTCGAAACACCTTTTTTCAAATATTTCGTCTTGTACCTGACAGTGTTTGTATTTACACGACGCGCCATTCTAACAATGTTCATCGTGATAGGTATAGCTCTCTTTGTACAGTATTTACGAACACCAGAAGAACGTAAACAACATCCTTGTCTTTTGTAAAATGCGTGTCACAATAAAACTTTAGTTTTTTTAAAATATAAGATAAACAAAAATGGATATTCGCTCAAAAGTGTGCAATAACCTCCAAAAAATCGTTGGGTCGTCTATACCAGAAGGACTTGTTCAGAACATCGAAAAGTCTATTTTCAACTGGACGATCAAACAATCAAAAAAATACCGTGACGTACCAAGCTGGGAAAATCACATTTTTAAACAGCGGTACATCAACAAAGTGTCAAGTATATCTTTCAACTTGAAATCGGTGGGATCCAAACTTATTGAACGGATTGCTTCTGGTGAAGTCAAGTCGAAAGATATAGCGAACATGAACCCCGTTGAACTCTGGCCAAATGGTGAATGGGCTACTACCGAGTTAAAACTCAAGGAGAAACAGATGCTTATCGACAAGGCGAGCGCCTTGGCCGATGAAGACTACACTGGACTGTACCAGTGTTCCAAGTGCAAATCGATGAAGACGACCTATTACCAGCTCCAGACAAGAAGCGCAGACGAGCCTATGACGACGTTTGTCACGTGTGTCAACTGCGGAAAACGGTGGAAATGTTAATTAAAAAACTCAAACTTTTACAAGTCAATAAAACAATGGATGGCACTCTCATACAAGTTCGTGTACAAGGTGATGAAACAATGACGGCTAAGATTATAAACCAGACCAGAACCAAACTCAAGATCGTGTACCTCAACAACTCGGTTGAAAAACCGGACGTGTACAACTACGAAAACGTTCATTTTGAAATCTCCAAAGATTGTGTCGATAAATACTACGACTCGGTCCGCGAAGAAGAAGCAGGGTTTACAAAAACCTCAGAAGGGTTTGTCAGAACCGAGGATGAAGACTCCGATTATGAACCAAGTGAAAGTGAAGAATCGGAAGATTACTCGTCGGAGGACGAAAAGGACCTGGAAGATTAATTTGTTGGTATATAATACAAATAAATGCAATTCAATAGTAATATTTTTTTGATTATACTGGCTATCATCGCACTGTTTTACTTTATGTCATCAAATTCAAGATTAGAACCTAAAAAGGAAAAGTTTTGTTCAAAGTGTATGGGTTAAATAAAAATAAATGCGAATAATAAAACGCAAATGGAAAGTCCTAAAAAAGCTAGTGGCATACATGGTCTTACAATTGGCCTTGGGCAAATGGGTTTGAGGTCAACTTGGAATTTACCTAAAATTAAACAGGTGGCTTTGGAAAATAAAAGGAAATTTTTAATAGCTGCTCATGGTGGTTACAGTGAAACTATTAAAAAATTTTCAGTGCCGGAAGGTGTATTTATTATTTTTTTAGCTACAGCTGCTACATTTTATTATCATCCGCGTTTTAATGATCCTGTATCAGAATTCATGACAAAAAGGTCTAACATTAGGCTTCTTTTACAAGGTAAGATAAATGATGAAAAACTCCCATTCTATTTAAAAGGTTGGAAAACAAGATTTTATGGACCAGGTGACACGTGTAAAGACGTAAATCTAGAACTTTTTGACAAACAAGTTCATGGTATGGGTATACATAATTTACCTTTTGTATCTAAAAATCAAATAATGGAAATCCCTGGAATAGGAAACGGATATAAAACTCACTTATCTGATATTGTAAATAAACTTAAAGGTGTTTATTTCGTAGCATGTTGCCGAAAAACGGATTCTTCTAGACCGCATTCTATTTACACTGCAGTAGGTGCATTTCGTGGCGATCTTAATACAAAAGAAACTGACAAAAGCGCTAGTCAAACACTTCTCAAAAGACGCGCTGTAAACTCTCCAATTGTTCGATCGACTAAAAAAAGACGTGTCTCAAGTCTACCTATGAGCAATTGAAATATAAGATAAAACAAATGGAACAAGAGTGTGGAGTGTGCTATACAAACTGTTCAAAGTGTCATCTCGTCTGCGGTCATTCCTTCTGCGGTTCATGCGTGAAGAAATGGTACACTACGGGATCACCAACGTGCCCGATGTGTCGCGCCGGTCTGTACTTTAAACGTATGACGCAAAAAGTCGACGAGTGGGAAGACGAACGGATCGAAAAACAGTACCAAGATACGTACGGCGAGCTTTTCAATATGGTGGTCGACGAAGAAAATATCGACGAGTTCACTATGGAAGATCTCATGTGGGTCGAGAAACGGTTGGAGACGATCAAACGTCACCAGCTCGATCTCGATGTCGATGATCTGGTCGATATTGTCACAGATGACGATATCGTGTTTTTCCATACGTACAAGTGGTACGAGGACTGTGCAGCGACGTTCTGGAAGTACCTTACCGTCACCAAACACAAGCGACTTAAAAAGTTGAAACCATGTAAGTTCAAGTACAATGGCACCTTACAATCCCCCCAATGTTCAATGCTATTACAGTCAGTTGAATGTCTCTGAGTTTGGAGACGACGAACATATTTTCGAGAAGCTTATTGGTAAGAGCGGCTACAAATTCTACAATCTAACTAAAAAACTCAAAGTGCAGTACCTGTGGTACGACACGGACCGTAAAGTCATAGAAATATGGGGGTCCTACCAAGCACTCGAAAACGGAGCCAAAGAACAGCTCCGTATTTTTTGCGAAAAACACAAAAAAAACGTGTCCGATTGAACCTCAAACAATTTAAAAATATATAATAAAACAACAAACAATGTCTCGTGTTCAAAACATCCTTCTATCTATGCGCCAAAAACCCTCTCCATTCAACGAAACCGAAAGTTTCATTCCGGTGTACAACCCTCAAGCGTACTTGGTGAGCAAGTCGTTGTACGATTACAATCGGATTACGAACCTCAAGTACCCTCCTGAAAAAACGTACCAGTTGCTGGAAGAAGCGTCGCAGAACATCCAACGTATCGCCGAATTACATTCCCGACCTGAAAACGTATATCGTGAGCCGGTATACTGCCCTGATATAAAAAAGGAACCACCTGTCATGGACGAACATATGAAGTTCTTGCATGACACGTACTATTCCAAAAGTATCATGCCCCCTATGGACGTATACATTGAAAAATTGCGTCTGTCAGGTCACCCAGAAAAAACGTTGAAGAAAGTGATTGAAACATTCAAAAAACGTCAGGAAGAGAAATATGAAACTGAAAAGTTTATCGATATCGTTTTTGGAGAAGATAAAAAGCCGAAAACACGAAATCGAGATGACCAAGTCGATACTGTGTAATAATCCAAAGTGTAAAAAACAAAACTTTCGAAAGTTTACCATAATCAT
>Ga0187844_10003074_pt1 | contig 11336 bp, 10 predicted proteins | sample SpaLakP09_SKY_50_FD_134517 | JGI IMG/M metagenome (GOLD analysis project Ga0187844, IMG submission 134517) | Oligotrophic lake water microbial communities from Sparkling Lake, Wisconsin, USA - SP09_SKY_50 | ecosystem: Environmental > Aquatic > Freshwater > Lake | place: USA: Sparkling Lake...
GTTGTATGACGAATATCACCTGAAACGAAATCTGCTTCTGGATAGTTTTCTTTAAGCTCTTTGATTGTTTTCTTGCTTACATCCATGCCAGTTACTCGAAATCCTTGTTGATTCAGTGCCAAGACCCAATCACCAAGGCCACACCCGCCGTCAAAGATTTCAGCGCCTGCAGACAGGCCCCGAAGCCTACTAGCCATTATTTTATATTCTTCCCGATTAAAGACTTTTTTTAGACCTACACGCCTTCCGCCTAGATCATCCCATTTTTTTGTCCAATGGTCCTCGACAAACTTAATTTCATTAGATTGGATATTTTCGGCAAAGATATAATCTTTTCTCATTAGATTTGTTAAAATGAAATTACATTTAGGAGCTTTAGGAAAAGGTTTTTTTTATCAGCTCGCTTTTTGATAAGTTTTGTTCTTTTGGTTACTAGTTCTTTGAATAACGTTATATAATTTATATTCATGTTCAATGCGGTATTTTCGTATAGTTTCATTCTTTTTTTATATTGATCGTAGTTTTTCAGCATCTTATCTAATGATTCACAGAAGTTTTCTTTACTCAAAAAAGGAACCCCAAATCGGTGGCAATACTCAGGCAATGCCCCACTCGTGCGATAAAGTAATGGCAATCCGCAAAGAGCACCCTCGATATGATGCATTCCCGCCGGCTCATTGATAGATCCAGTTACATATACATCCATTTCTGATAGTTTATCTCGAAGTTCTTTCCCGGATAGTGGAGGAATTATGTCCGAATTTCGCAATGACAGGCCTCTGGGCACATTTCCAATATATGTAAATCTAATCTTCTCTCTCCACTCTTTTGTACCAATGAGTTTATCTATTAGCAAATAGATGTCGAAGCCTTTCATGCTATTATTACTCCAATGATGAGTAACGAGCTTTAATGGTTTCTCTTTGTTCCAAGAAATATTATTACTTGGAAAGAATAAATTGCTATCAGCACCATTTCGAATTATAGAAAAGTCTTTTATATTGTGCCATAATGGCAGAGTTTTAAGCCACTCAGAAATAAATACTGTGTGATCTGCAATGTAATTAGCTCTTTTTAGTAGTCTATTTATAAAATAGGTATTTTTTCGTTCATCACATTCATTAATTCGATGGACAACAATTGCATTTGGATTATTAAAAAGAAGATATCTGTACACACATCCTGGTCCGAATGTTATATTTTTAATTCTTCGAGGGTCAGTCAATAATATAATATCAATATCATTTGATTTAAGATCATAAACAACGCTTTGACCCGCTTTAAGCAACCCATTAGATAAAGATCTTACAAAAGCACTCCCTCCACCCCATGGACCACTAGTTGCCTGTGACCCAATCGCTATTTTAATTTTGTTTTTCAATATAAAAATAGTGCCAATAAGGCCTTTCTATTAGACGGAATTGATCCACAATTTTAATTCTCTCGATTGAATTAATGTCAGACTGAATTCTTTTTTGGGAATATCCTTTATACCCGATTTCCCAGAAATGCTGATCAACTGTTTCTTTGTCGAATTTTGTAGGAAATAAATGTGGTAGATTTATACCTTTCCAGAGCCTATTTAGCAACCTACGAGATCCTCTAAAGCGCAGGTAAAAGAATGGAGTTACATCGGGGATTGATATTACTACTCTTTTTTTTGTAATTCGCACAATCTCTTTTAATGCAGACACAAACATCTCATAAGGTATATGTTCTAAAACTTGACAGCAAAATGTTACATCCATTTCATTTTCTTGAAATGGTAATTTTAAAACATTTGCAACAAAGTCTGGTTTTAAATCTGGATTAATATCAATGGTTATGAATTTGCAGTCTGGATAAGTTTTTTTTACGATAAAGTTCATTACATTTGGTCCAACACCGATTTCAGCTATTTTATTAATTTTGATACCTTCCAGCGATGCAATTTGAGCTATATAGCTTAGCCACCTTGTATTACTTAAGTACACTTCACTGTAATGCTCTTTTATTGTTTTCATATTTATAATATCAAAACTTCAGTTTTTAACCTTCTTTTTATTTTTGATATTCCACTTTTTGATTGCTTCTAATTAACTTTAATATTTGCCTCGCCATTATATCGACATTTAGGTGCTTATCTATCACCGCCCTTCCTAATCTCGCTAATCGTTTTGCAAGCACACGATCCGAAAGCAATAGCTGCACTTTTTCGGCAAGTGCAATCGCATCGCCAGGTGGTGTAAGCAACACCGTCTCGCCATCACGAATAAAGTTTCTGTCCCAAATTCCTTTAATATCAGATAAAATAACTGGTTTTCCACACGCCATCGCTTGAAGACAAACACTTTGCCCGGCAGGTTGAATAGTTTCGTGAAGCGGTATTACTACAAATCTTGATCCCCAGTATAGTTCACGGATTCTTTCGTCAGAGAGAAGACACGATCGCCAATCCCCACGAATTACTTCAATGTTAGCTCCATATTGGGGGACTATTAAGCTAGTGACTATTATAAGCTTTGGAAAATCAGGCTTCCATGCATGCACCAAAGTAATCCAATCTCTTGCCACATCATTTCCAATCGCAAGAACGTAATCGCTGGCACGACTTCCGGTTGATTGGGACCAAAACTTTAAATCGACCCCGAAAGGCACATGGCAAATATCTTTTCGATTCAGTCTTCGGCTCAGGTATCGGGCTTCCACCTTAGATAATGAGATTACCTGGCAACGACTTAGAACATGGTGATACGCATGTACCACAATGGGTGATAAGGATTTAGATATCAACCCCATCGTAATAAAATATAACTGTGGTTTTAACACTCCTACAACCTTTAGAAGAGCAAGCGCAAGACCGTTTGTATTTGTTGTTGCTATACAGATATCTTGGCGATTCAACTCTCTCAAGCCGCCTGAGAGAACACAGTTAAGAGCTACCCCAAATGGTAATTGAAAAATAATGGGAGTTAAATTATGGAGCCATCGTAGCCAAAGTTTTATGGGCCAAGCCATCCCGATTTTGGAATCCTCAAAAAAACTGACGTTGTGCCCTTGATCTCGCAATTGACAATAACCATAAAAGAACTCGGTCGGAAAAGAGTGCCGGGTATTCCGAGCATTCTCCCTGCCTCCTTTAAAAATAAAGCATATTTTAGGTTTTTTTTTAAGAAATGCATGGTCGTTCAAAATCATTATTACAATCTACAAGGCAATTTTCTGAAACTTTTAAGCCTTAGATAACTATGAAAACATTTTGACAAGTCTTTTACCATAAGAATCAGAAAACGTTTTTACAAAGTATTCCGATTCGGTTTTTAATCTTTGCTTTAGAACTGTATTAGTGGAATTAAAGATAAGTTTTTCGAGGCTCTCCTGAAGCAATATTTTCTTTGTGCATTTAATAACACTCACTTTTTCTAAAAAAGGTCTAAAATGCAGCATGTGCTTAGCTGCATAGCGGAACGTTTTTTCGGGACCTTTTTCGTCATCAAGGTAAACGCATCCTGGCTTGCCGTGAAGTGCCGCTTCGAGGACGAAGGTAGAAAGCGGAGAAAATACGCAATCCACATGAGAAAGAACGTTGTGGACGTCATCATAACATGATTCAACAATATTGAACTTACGTCCTTGAAAGTTTTTTAAATAGACATTTTTACAGGATTCGTCCATCTTTGTAAGAGACCATTGTTGCGATAAGAAGTTTTTTTCATCGGGTGCGAAAATCTTCCATGGATGTGGTCTGTATAAGATTTGCCAATTCCCTGCTCGATAATCACTAATTTTTCTTTCAAGTATTTGTAGATGTTCAGTTTCGTTTAAACCCTTTGAAGATCCCGCATAAAGAAAGATTTTTTTGTTCATATTCAGATTATTTTTTTGAAAAAACTCAGATCGGGAAGATTTCGGTTTCTTTTTAAAAACTTCAAATTGGGCGGCGCCTATGACTTCAACCTTGATTTTCGGGATACCAAAGATATTGACTGCATCTAAGCGACTTTGTTCGCCCCATACTCCTAATAAATCCGGGAATTCAAAAGCCGTTGCTTTGATACTAGGATTATCCCAAGAGTTCATCAGAAAAATACACTTGATACCGAGTTTTCTGCAATGAGCAGGTAAATCGGAGGCGTAAAGTCCGGACAATACTGTAGGATGAAAAACACAATGTGGCTTTTCCCTTTGCAAATAGGACAAAAGCCATCTATCGAAGCCCGCAAGCTTTATTATACAGTAGCGAAAAATCCCCCAAAAGGGGAATGTGGCAAGAATATTACAACAGAAAAACCATCGAGGACCCCATAGCTTTTTATAAAGACCTAAAAGTGTTTTTGAATTGATTCCTTTTATATGCTTAAACTTTTTTACAATAGCAACTTGTTGCAAATAGTTTATTAGCCTAATTCTTCCTGTATCAATTTTATACCTGACTATACTTTTTATTTTCAAATCTTTTAGATTTGAAGAAATTCTTTTATGGACAGGAAAGACATAGTCAATTTCGTACCGTTTATTTAAGACTTCAAATGCATTGGTTTTAATAAAGTTCCGAATTGTCAAGTCATGGTCAAAGAATATGCAAATCTTTTTTCTTTTAGACATTTCTTTATTTGATTGGTTTAAGTTCTTTAATCTTCCGAAGTCTTTGAAATCCCTTGAAAAACCCGGCACAATCATTAAGATGTCCTTGCCAGATTTCTGCTGTCCATGTCATCTTTTTCAAATCACCATTTTTATTTAGAATTGAAAAGACTTTGTTAAAGTCAATTTCTCCCTCTCCAATTTGAATGCCCTCTCCATCAACTCCATATGCATCAGCAATATGAAGATGCGATGCAAAAGACGCAGCTTTTTTGATGTAATCTGAGTAGTCAGCCTTGGTCAAATTTGTAAATAGCTTTGCATGCGACGTATCTAAACACATTTTAATGTTAAACTTTTTACAGATATCTATTACTTCCTCAACAGAGCAAAAAGCATTGTCATACCATTGGCCTGAAAAATACCATGGCCTTGGGGGATTGTTTTCGATAAGTAAATTTACTCCATTCCAATCCAAGCGGCTTAATGAATCGTTCGCTAAATTAATTAAATGGGTATTACTTTGCACAGGTTTTATGTCCATCCCACCAAGGTGTATAATTATACTTGGGGATCCAACAAACGATTCTCTTATATTTCTCGCCAAATTAATAATTTTTTGAATTACTCCAACGAACTCCAATCTTTTTTTAAGATTAGGGTGGGCTAGATCTAGAACACTTCTGTGCCAATACGTTGGATAGTGAAGCATAATCTGAAATGGATACTTCTTCCCTTTATGTTTTTCAAAAAAAACGTAATCTACATCCTGATCATTCATGTGCACTTCCACAAATTTCGGGTTGAATTTGCAATACCCATCCAGATCATAAAATCTTCCTTTTAGTCCCCATTGGCTTGCGAAACGTGGAGATTCAGTTTTTTCTTCTTCAATATTGCAATCAGAAAGAATAAAAAAGTCATCTTTTTTAAGTTTTCGGACAGTTCTTTTTCCCAAAAGGTCATCAAGATAAAGAGGACTTAGGCCTTTACCTGGACCTTTTACAGTAACCATTTGTCTTGTAATTGGAATGCCCGCAGCGATTTCGCAATTTGCTACTAGACTTTTTCCCAGGAGCTCAGCGGTCCGTGTTACAATCCTTGAAACCTTTTTTGTTTTTAAACCTTTTGCTTTTGTGACTAGATGAATTTGCGCAATCATCTGTTCCAATTCCTTTGGCTCGAGACTAGCTGCATGGTCTGGACCTTTTTGCCTTTTATCCAAAGTTATATGCCGCTCAACAATACACGCTCCCATTGCTACAGCTGCTAACGTAACTTCTATGCCCATTTCATGACTTGAAATTCCAATGGGGATGCCATATCGGTCTTGCAATGTTTTAATAAAATTAAGATGCGCATCATCAACAGGCGTCGGATACGCTGAAACACAATGCAAAAGCGCACACTCAGCTCCCCAGTTTTTTAAATACTGACCTACAAAGTCGATTTCTTGCAAGGATGACATTCCTGTAGAAATAATTAATGGTTTTTTTTTCGCTATTATTTGCTCCAACAAACATAAATTAACCATATCCCCGGAAGCTATTTTGTATGCCGGAACTTTATAGAAATCTAGAAACTTAAGAGAATTTTCATCAAAGGGAGTGCATAAAAAATCCATTTTATGCCGTAGTGTTTCTTTATAAAGTATATCAAATTGTTTTTTTTCGAATTCGACTTCCCTAAGCAATGGTATTAGATACTTAAAACCCTCTTCGGAATCATTCGGATTCAGTAAAACTTTTTCTTGATAGATACTATTGAGATCACGCTTCTGAAACTTGACGGCATTAGCACCAGCCCGTGAGGCTATTCGAATTAATTCTACTGCTGTATCTAGGCATCCGTTATGATTTATTCCAATTTCACATATAATGTAAGGCGGCTGATTTATACCTATTTTTTTATTTCCTATTTTAATAAATATTTGTTTTTCACCAAGCATTCCTTCAAGGAACTTCGAGGAAGTGGTCATAATTTATTTTTTAATTAGATACCAACGCTCAAAATCACCAGATATTATAGGATGCCTTTTGAGCTGGGCATTTACATTTTTTTTAAACTCATCAACAGCAATCTTTGCACCTGGAAACTTTAGTGAATAATATTCGTCGAGAAAAATATACCCCCCTCGACTCAAGCTCTTCCATATGAAAGGCAGACTTGTTTTGTAGCTTTCATACAAATCACAATCAATTAAAGCACCCATAATGCCATTTTCAATTTCTGATTTGGACATTGTATCCGAAAAACAACCCTGAACTAATTTTATGTTATCAAGTTTTAGAAACTTAATCTTTTTTTGCAGCATATTATAATTTGCATTCTCAAATGAACCTGACTGCGAAATAGTTTTTATGTTTGGTTTTTTTCCAAGAATTATTTTTCGATAATCTTGGTTCTTCAGAACTCGAAGAAAATGATCCTTAGAAATTTTTTTTTTGTTATAGAGATTGCGGAATATTTTAATATTATCATTAGAGTTATAAATGGCGGGAAACCCTGAAAAGGTATCGAAGCCAATTACTTTTTTGTTGGATCCCAACTCTTTTAAAAGCAAGGCTGTTGCAAGTAATGATTTGCCCTGGTAAACTCCTGCTTCTACGATATCACCATCCAGGCGATCATAATTATTTTTAATGAAGTTAAAGTAATAACTCAGCTGACAGAACTTATTATAATTAAAAATGTTTAAAATACTAAATTCCCAGTCTTCACGTAATTTTAAAGGATTACTTTTTAACATAAATAAAATTAGGACCTCTTACTGGGACTCCACGCCTTTGTCGGTCACCCACTTTAGGCTCTCTGATTATAATAAAATTATTTTTTGTCAAAAGATTATGAATCTCAGAAGTATTGTTATTGATCTCAATAAGAACTGATTTAACAGATTTTTCACACAATATATCCTGCATACCAATAATCACATTATTTTCCATCCCATCGATGTCAATTTTTATGTGGTTTGGTATTGATAGTTTTAGTAACTTTGAAAAGTTATCCATTTTAAAAATGCAAGCCTTGAATCCTTGGTGGTGTTCCTTTTTTTGTGCAAGAGTTTTACCTGAATCTTGCGCATTAAAATATATTTCATCGATTTTTGTCGTTTTGTCGACTCCAAACGAAAAAGTTGTGCTATTTCTTTCTAATTTATTTAAAAAGATATTCTGCGTTAACCAATAGTAGTTTGTGGGCTGAGGTTCGAATGAAAATACTGTGATTTCTTTTTTAAGTGCATAGACTGAATAGAGACCAATGTTTGCCCCAATGTCCCAAAGAACTTCTTGTGGTCGGAATGTGTTGATCCATTCAATTGTTTCCGGCTCACGAGAATAGAGATTTTTTGTTTGGTAGTAACATTCTGCTGATGGTATGTAAAATCGCAAATCAGTATTTCTTGGTGATTTTACTACTAAGATTGGCGTTAATTGCTTGAATGTTTCCAAACTTATTAGATTATATCTTGTTGTGCCAAAAAGCCGAGAAAATGCTCTTACGAACGCTGCTAATATTGAAGCAACTGTTTTAGTCATGCTGTGTTATGCTACTTTCCACAGTACTTTATTGCCCTGTCTTGCACGCTCAAGGTTATCAAAGCAGTTTTTAATTACATTTTTGTGTGAATCAAACGTGACTGCCGCCATGTGTGGAGAGCACACTACATTGGGATGGTTAAGAAGTGGATCACCAGGCTTAGTAGGCTCCTCGTTAAAGACATCTAATCCAACCCCAAATAAGTCCCCAGAATTTAGCATTTTAAACAATTTTTTTGTATCAACTAATTCTGCGCGTGAAACGTTAATTAAAATAGATTGCTTTTTCAATAAAGATAATCGTGATTTAGAAATCATGCCTTTTGTGTATAAATTGAGGTGCACATGTAAACTGATTATATCAGCCTTACGAAGCAATTGATCAAGTTTAACACCTTTTGCAGAAGGAACACGGTTGAGATTTTCTTGTCTCGGATTTGGATCTGTATAGATAACCTTCATGCCCATGGCGGCAGCTATTTTCCCAACACGACTGCCGATTTCTCCAAAACCGACAAGGCCAAGCGTCTTGTCTTTAGCAGAAAATAAATCCATCCCGTGACCATTGTTTTTCCACTTACCATTAACAGTTCTTTTATGATTCAAAATGATTTTTTTTAAAACAGCGAGCATTAGCAATATTGTATGTTCAGCAACAGCATCAGCATTAGCACCGCCATTAGTTGAAACAGGAATGCCGAATTTTTGTGCGGCCATAACATTAAATTTGTCGAAACCAGAACTCCACAATTGAAACAACTTACATCGGCTAGCGTGCTTTAAAATGTTCTCATCGAGGTATCTTCCTGGAGCGAAAAGAGCTACATCTGCCCAATTTAGTTTTTTGGCGATGGAACTTAAACTGTCTTTATAAAAGGAAACCTTTACTAAAAATCTTCTTTTTTTTGCTTCTTGCACTGCTAATTTGCGTAGAGATATAGGTATTCTTTTTTCGTGAACTATGAGAAGGCGACTCATTTTAGATTTAACATTTTTTTGCGATTCATAAAATATTCAGTAACTTCGAAATCTAACAATGAGTCAATATTAAAAGCATGAAGAGGATTTTCAACCATAATGTAACCAATTCGATGCCCCGTCATGCTGTTTTTTTTTATAAGTGTTTTTTGCCAGAGTACATCCATAGCTCCAACTTGTGTGAAGGCTTTCGGTAGTTGCTGTCTTCCGATGTTTCCGGCTCCTTTTATTCCATAAATTTTTTCTGGGACAAATGGCTCGATAAGTTTTTCGTTTTTCCTGATTTTCCACATTTTCAATGGATGCTTCGCGGATGGTGAGATGGGGCGGATCGAATCATAAGACTTCGAATTTGCTAGTTTTTCGATACCCAAATCCAAAAGCTGACATGGGAAAGTGGGATTCGTTGGCTGAAGCCTTACAATTATATCGGGATTGAAGTCAGTATTTTTTTTTATCCAATTTACCGCATGTTTCAAAACCTCGAGATCACATGCCGCATCACTCGCAAGTGTTTTAGGCCGGATAAAAGGAACTTCAGCACCTGCTTGCGCCGCGATCCTTCCATATTTTTTGCTATCAGATGAAAAAATAATTTTGTCAACCCACCTACTTTTTAACGCTGTTAATATTGCCCACTGAAGAAGAGGACGTCCGCAAATCCGTTTTATGTTTTTTCCCGGCAACCCCTTGGAACCAGAACGAGCGGGTATAACAACTAAAACTTTTTTATTTTTTATCACTATAAAAAGCGTTTTGTAAAACTTCTACTTTGCTTCCACATCGGGCAGATCTTCTGGCTGCTTGGAGAACATTCATTGTATGAAAACCGTCTTTGAGGCATGCAACATCGCCACGAATTTGCTTTTTATTTTTTATACAATTGAAAAAATGTTTTATTTGACGTAAATACATAGAATTCCGCTCAACTTTTCCTGCTGAAAGTATTTTTGGTGCTTCCCGAGTACTTACCTGTGAGGTTTGCAAGCTTCTTTTACCAGAGAATATCTTTATATTATTTGATTTTAAATCTGTATTATCAAAATGCCATTCAATTTTGCTTTTTTCGGTGATGATTTCCAATTTTTTTTCATGATACTTCCCAAATAAATCCATATGCATGGATGCTACGGCACCAGATTTCATTTCAGCTATAATTTCTACTATGTCGTCTGTTTTAAAGATTTTTTCTCGACGCAGACTAGATATGGTTTTATTTATCGCAGATATTGTTTTTATCTCCCCGAAAATCCATCGAACTATATCAATTAAATGGCTTTCATCAAGAAGGGCCCCTCCACCGAGCCTTTTCGATGACATGTAAAAGTTTATTCCTTCCCATGGATGCCAATCCCTTAGGTTTTCCGAGAAGCTCCCGCGAACCGATAATACCTTCCCATATTTACCTGTCTCAATAATGCTTTTTAGTTTTTGCAACTGAGGCCAAAAACGATAATTATAAGCAGTCATATTAATAATTTTTCTCTTGTTTATTTCGCAAATTAATGAGTAAAGATTCCTGAAATTCTCATCGTCTTTGCATAGTGGTTTTTCACAAAGAACAGGTATTTTAAATTGAAGGGCCTTTTCAAGATAAAAGGTATGCGAGCTTGGTGGAGTTGCAATTATCATGGCATCGAACGTTGCGCCTTTTTTAAAAAGATCTTTTTGTTTTTCTACTAAATAAATTTCAAAAAACGATTTAGCTCTATTAAAAGATTCTTCTGCTTTCTTTTTTGCCTCTTTTAGTTTTTTTTGATCGAAGTCACAGACAGTAATATTTCTGACCCCCGCTTGAATTGAGTTTATTAAGTGTCGTTTTCCAATACTCCCAGCACCTATTAAGGCTATATTCATAATCTGTTTATTTATCTGTCTTTCTTAAGAAAGCAATTGGAATGTGCCCTAACTTAAGCTCCTTTTTAGCATTCCTGAAAAACAGTTTCTCATTTTGAACGATTTTTTGTTGTAATTTATCCAAATACAAAATCAGGGCCTCTTTTTTCCACATAATGCCTGAGAAGCTCGAAGGATTGTAGTTCGTTATTCGTGTAGTTTTTTTATCCGAAAAAGGTTTAATCGACCAATAATCCACAGTCACGCCCTGATTTTCAGGGTTATCAGACAAAAAGATTGTCTGCGTGAGAAGCATGAAGTCACTGATAAAATCGTTCGCATCCAACCAAAGAAAGTTTTGGCTTCGAACATGATTTAAAATAAACTTTAGTTTTTTGAAAAAACTAGTTGGTCCAGTTA
>Ga0187844_10003077_pt1 | contig 11332 bp, 8 predicted proteins | sample SpaLakP09_SKY_50_FD_134517 | JGI IMG/M metagenome (GOLD analysis project Ga0187844, IMG submission 134517) | Oligotrophic lake water microbial communities from Sparkling Lake, Wisconsin, USA - SP09_SKY_50 | ecosystem: Environmental > Aquatic > Freshwater > Lake | place: USA: Sparkling Lake...
CTCCGGCATGGTGCAGTTCAAGGACGTGTTCCTCGGCACCGACAAGCGCTCTTACGTGCGCGCCGCTTCGGTGCAGGCCTGCCTGCGCGCCGGCGGCAAGCACAACGATCTGGAGAACGTGGGCTACACCGCGCGCCACCACACCTTCTTCGAGATGCTGGGCAACTGGAGCTTCGGCGACTACTTCAAGCGCGAGTCGCTGAAGTGGGCCTGGGAGCTGCTGACCGAGGTCTACAAGCTGCCCAAGGAGCGCCTGCTGGCCACCGTGTACGCCGAGGACGACGAGGCCTACGACATCTGGACCAAGGAAATCGGCCTGCCGCCCGAGCGCGTCATCCGCATCGGCGACAACAAGGGCGGCCGTTATAAGTCCGACAACTTCTGGATGATGGCCGACACCGGCCCCTGCGGCCCCTGCTCGGAGATCTTCTACGACCACGGCGACCACATCGCCGGCGGCCCCCCGGGCAGCCCCGATGAAGACGGCGACCGCTACATCGAGATCTGGAACAACGTGTTCATGCAGTTCAACATGGACGAGACCGGCGCCGTCACGCCGCTGCCTGCGCCCTGCGTGGACACCGGCATGGGCCTGGAGCGCCTGGCCGCCATCCTGCAGCACGTGCACAGCAACTACGAGATCGACATCTTCGCCGCGCTGATCAAGGCCGCCGGCCGCGAGACCGGCACCAAAGACCTGACGAACCCGTCCCTGAAGGTGATCGCCGATCACATCCGCGCCACCGCCTTCCTGGTCAGCGACGGCGTGATCCCCAGCAACGAGGGCCGTGGCTACGTGCAGCGTCGCATCGTGCGCCGCGCCATCCGCCACGGCTACAAGCTGGGCCAGAAGAAGCCTTTCTTCCACAAGCTGGTGGCCGAGCTGGTGCGCCAGATGGGTGACGCCTACCCGCGCCTCAAGGCGCAGGAGCAGCGCATCACCGAGGTGCTGAAGGCCGAGGAAGAGCGCTTCTTCGAGACCCTGGAAAACGGCATGGAGATCCTGGACGCGGCCCTGGGCGGCGGTGCCAAGGTGCTGCCGGGCGAGGTGGCCTTCAAGCTGCACGACACCTACGGCTTTCCGCTGGACCTCTCGGCCGACGTCTGCCGCGAGCGCGGCCTGAGCGTGGACGAGGCCGGCTTCAAGGCGGCCATGGAGAAGCAGAAGAGCCAGGCCCGGGCCGCCGGCAAGTTCAAGATGGACAAGGCCCTGGAGTACACAGGCGCCGGCAACCAGTTCGTCGGCTACGAGACGATGGAAGCCCAGGCCAAGATCGTCGCGCTGTATATGGACGGCACGCCCACGGCGGCCCTGAAGGCCGGCCAGCAGGGTGTCGTGGTGCTGGACACCACCCCCTTCTACGCCGAGAGCGGCGGCCAGGTCGGCGATGAGGGGCTGTTGACTTCGGGTTCGGCGCGCTTCGAGGTGGGCGATACGCAGAAGATCAAGGCCGACGTGTTCGGCCACCACGGCATCGTCGCGCAGGGCACTCTCAACGTGGGCGACCACGTCACGGCATTGGTCAATCTGGAAACGCGCGCCGCCACCGAGCGCAACCACTCGGTCACGCACCTGATGCACAAGGCCCTGCGCGAGGTGCTGGGCAGCCACGTGCAGCAGAAGGGTTCGCTGGTGAATGCCGAGCGCACCCGCTTCGACTTCGCGCACAACGCGCCGGTGACCGAGGCGCAGATCCGCGCGATCGAGGCCCAGGTCAATGAAGAGATCCTGGCCAACAGCGCTACCCACGCGCGCGTGATGGACATCGAGTCGGCACAGAAGACCGGCGCCATGATGCTGTTCGGCGAGAAGTACGGCGACAGCGTGCGCGTGCTCGACATCGGTACCAGCCGCGAACTCTGCGGCGGCACCCACGTGGAGCGCACCGGCGACATCGGCCTGTTCAAGGTGGTGGCCGAAGGCGGCGTGGCCGCCGGCGTGCGCCGCATCGAGGCCGTGACGGGCGCAGGCGCCCTGGGCTACCTGCAGCAGCTCGAAGACACGGTGACGCAGGCTGCCGGCACGCTCAAGGCCCCGAGCACGGAACTCAACGCCCGCCTGGGCCAGGTGCTGGACCAGGTCAAGGCGCTGGAAAAGGAGATCGCCGCGCTCAAGGGCAAGCTGGCCTCCAGCCAGGGTGATGAACTCATGGCCCAGGCCGTGGACGTGAAGGGCCTCAAGGTGCTGGCCGCGCGCCTGGAAGGGGCGGATGCCAAGACCCTGCGCGACACCCTGGACAAGCTCAAGGACAAGCTCAAGACCGCCGCCATCGTGCTGGCCGCCGTGGACGGCGACAAGGTGCAGTTGGCTGCCGGCGTGACCGCTGACAGCACCGGCAAAGTGAAGGCCGGTGAGCTGGTCAACTTCGTGGCTCAGCAGGTCGGTGGCAAGGGCGGCGGCAAGGCCGACATGGCCATGGCCGGCGGCACCGACGCCAGCAAACTCAATGCAGCCCTGGCCAGCGTGCAGGGCTGGGTGGCAGAAAAACTTTGATGCAGCGTCGCGACCTCCTGGGCCTGACTCTGGCCGCGCTGGCCAGTCCGGTACTGGCCCAGCGCGGTTATGACGTCACCCCCTGGCCGGCCAACCGGCCGGCGCCCGCCTTGCGTGCGCTCGACCTGCAGGGCAAGACCTGGCAACTGGCCGATCTGCGCGGCCGCGCTGTGCTGCTGAACTTCTGGGCCACCTGGTGCCCACCTTGCCGCGCCGAGATGCCCTCGCTGCAGCAGCTGGCCGAGATCTACGGCCCCGAGCAATTGCTGGTGCTGGCCCTCAATGTGGGCGAGGGGCCGCGGCGCATCACCCAGTACCTGCAGTCCAGCGGTCTGAACCTCACGGTGCTGCTCGATCCGCAAAGCGAGGCCGCCAAAGGCTGGGGCGCCAATGTACTGCCCACCACCATCCTGATCGACGCTGAAGGCCGTCCGCGTCAGCGTGTGCGTGGTGAGGTGGACTGGTCTGGTCGCGAGGCCGCGGCACTGGTCGAGCCGCTCCTGCGCGGCAAGCCCCAGCGCGCCAGCGGCGTTTCGACGTAACGCTCGAAACCCCAGGCCAGCACCATGCTGGCCAGCCAGTAGCCCAGCACCACCCCGCCCAGCACGATGGGGCTGTCCTCGGGCAGATGTGCGTACGCTGCATTGGCCAGCATGAGCACGGGAAAGTGGATCAGGAACAGCGCGTAGGACATCCGCCCGCCCTGGTTCAGGAAGCGGCGCACGCCCTCCGGCAAGGGCTGTCGTGCTGCGGTCTGGCGGCGCCGCCGCCAGACCAGCGCTCCCAGCAAGAGTGCCACGCACAGCGCCAGCGCGATGCGCTCGCGGAACTCCAGCCACAACGCGACGCAGCCTATGGCCGCCAGCAAGGCCAGCGCGGGCAACGGATGGCGCGCGCGCCCGGCCCACCAGGCGGCGGCGCCCAGGCCGTAGGAGCCGAAGAAATAAGGGGCCCAGGGCTCCAGGTCGGGGCGACGATTGAAGATGAGCAGCGAGGCCAGCGTCAGCCCCAGCACCAGCAGCACGGTGAGATGCTGGCGCGGATGGGCGCGGTAGCCCAGACGCATGAACACGGCCAGCAGCAGGAAGAGCTGGAAGTCGATGGCCACGTACCAGACGCCGGCCGAGAGGGCTTCGATGTCCAGCACGTCCTGCAGCAGCAGGGCATGCGCCAGGGCCTGGCCCCAGCTCGGGGCCGGCGGCACGAACGCGTCGGACAGCCAGAGGCGCGTCAACGCCGCACTGGCCACCGCCAGCAGCACGGCCACGAAGAAGGGCAGGACCAGGCGCTGGTAGCGCCGCACGACGGCCAGGCGCAGGGAGGCATGGGCGCTCGCCACGGGCCCCAGGTGCTGCACGGCCAGGAAGCCGCCCAGCACCAGGAAGATCTGCACCGCCATGCGCGCATAGTCGTAGAGCCAGCCGCCGATCGAAGGCGCGAATCGGTGGAGCGCGTCGCCCAGCGGGCCGTAGGCCGAAAGATGGTGCAGCACGATGAGTTGTGCCCCCACCGCCTTGAAGGCGTCGAGGTGCGAGTGCCGCGCTTGCATGCCGACCCGCGGCACTCAGGTCCGGGGGATGGGCATGTCCGACGTGCCGGGGCGCACCCAGCGCGCGAACTCGCGCGTCGTGTCCATGCAGCCGCCGGCTTCGGTGTAGACGCCGCGCGGCTCGCGCCAGCGGGTCATGCGCGCCATGACCTGCGCCAGCTCGTCCGGGTTGGCGAGCGTGGCCTCGATCATGGGCTCGATGCGGCCTTCGTCGATCTGCGATTCACCGGCTGCATCACGATACAGGCCGTGGCGCCAGTGGTAGATCTCGACACACTTGCGGGTGAGGGTGTAGGGCTGGTGCTGTTTCCAGAAATTGGTGAACAGGCCGTTGCCCAGGTACATGACCCAGGAGCCCTCGAAGCCGCAGGCGTCGGCCGAGGCTTCGTCGGGGTTGCGGAACCAGACGCGGTCGCCCGGCACGTAATACAAGGGGGGCACCGGCGCTTCCATCGAGCCCTGCTCGCGCAGGAAGACGTTGTGGAACTCCTCGGACATGATGGCGCGCTGGCGCCAGACGTCCTGCAGGCGCTCGAACAGCTCGGTGTTGCTGCGCGAGAGTTCCTGGGCGATGCCCAGCAGCGTCACGTATTCGGTGGCACGGTAGCAGGAGAAGGAATAGAGCCGGCCCGAGACTTCGGGTTGCGTGGTCTTGACCAGCGCGTCGATCAACGGCACGTCCGGCAGCAGGGTGAAGCCCCGGTCTTCGTCGTAGGTCCAGCAGTCCTGGGGGCGCTCGGCGGCCTCGGTGTCGAAGGCCAGCGTGGTGCGGCGCGCGGCCTGCACGATGTTGCGGCGGATGTGGATGGCCGATTCGAACTCGTCCAGGCTGGGGAAGTCCAGGCCGGTCGGGCTCATCAGCAGGGTCACCAGGATCTCGCGCTGCAGGTCGGTGTCGCTGTCCAGCGTGCGCAAACCCAGGTTGCTGGCCAGCTGCATGGTGTTGTGGCCTGGGGCCCAGGCCTGCCGGGCAGGGTGGTCCAGCCACAGCCGCACCCCATGGCCCTGCGGGCCCTGGCCGGCTTCGGCATGGATCTGCGCGGCCAGGTCGGCGGCGCCCAGCCGCTCCAGGACGACACGGCGCACGCTTTCGGTGCTCTGGTTGCCCACGCCGCGCAGCAGGATGCCGCGACTGGCGGGTCCTTGCCCTGTCTGCTCCATCGTGGTGTAGGTCTCCAGCAGCTTTCTCATAGGTATGGCGATCAATATACCCCAAGCTTCGTGGGGATTAGCTTGGGGATTACTCCGGGGTCAGTGACCCTGCTCTGCGTAGTTCCCGTCATGCAGCGGATCCCTGGCGGCCCGATAATCTCGGCTGTCACGGCTTCCTGGCCGTGTGCACGCCGTTCCGGAGCACCTTGACCTGCGCCGGCGGCGTTCCCCCACCATGACGGAGCTCTCTTGATGACCACCGAACGTCGAACATTCCTGAAGAACGCGGCAGGCCTGTCGGCCGCCTACACGCTGCCGGCCCTGGGCCTGGCGCAGGCCGCGCCGGCGCAACGCCAGTTCAATCCCCAGCCCGGCGCCTGGCGCACCTTCGAGGTGACGACCCGCGTCGACATCCTGCAGGCCGAGGGCGCCACCCGTGTCTGGCTGCCGGTACCTTCGGTCGATGCCGACTGGCAGCGTTCGCTGGGCAACAGCTATGCCAGCAATGGCCAGGCCCGCATGGGCAGCGACTCGGTCTACGGTGCCCGGCTGCTGCAGGTGGACTTCACGCCCGGCGAGAAGAAGCCCTGGGTCGAACTGACCAGCCGCATCCAGACCAACAACCGCGCCGTCAATTGGGCAGCCAAAAAGCCGGTCCCCGAAGCCGCGGCCAATCTCCAGTTCTGGACCCGGCCCACGGCCCTGCTGCCCACCGACGGCATCGTGCGCAAGACCGCGCTGGAAGCCACGCGTGGCGCCCGGACCGACGCCGAAAAGGCGAAGAAGATCTATGACTGGGTGGTGACCAACACCTGGCGCGAACCCAAGGTGCGCGGCTGCGGCGAGGGCGACATCAAGGCCATGCTGGAGACCGGCAACCTGGGCGGCAAGTGTGCCGACCTCAACGCAGTCTTCGTCGGCCTGTGCCGTGCCGTGGGCCTGCCCGCGCGCGACGTCTACGGCCTGCGCCTGGTGCCTTCGGCCTTCGGCTACAAGGAACTCAGCGGCAACCCGGCCAGCCTCAAGGGCGCGCAGCACTGCCGGGCCGAGGTCTATCTCAAGGACTACGGCTGGGTGGCCATGGACCCGGCCGACGTGGCCAAGGTCATGCGCCTGGAGACGCCGCAGTGGATCAAGAACACCACCGACCCGGTGGTGGCCCCGGTCAACCAGGCCCTGTTCGGCGGCTGGGAAGGCAACTGGCTGGCCTGGAACATGGCGCACGACGTGGCCCTGCCCGGCGCCAAGGGTCCCAAGCTGGGCTTCCTGATGTACCCGGTGGCCGAGACCGCCGAAGAACGTCTGGACTCCTATTCGCCCGACGCCTTCAAGTACCAGATCACGGCGCGCGAACTCACGGTCTGAGCCTGCTGTGAGGGCATAAAAAAAGGGCGCCGACGGCGCCCTTTGCAATTCCTCCCGGAGAACTCCCTCTCACCCTCACCCTCTCAATTGCGCAGTCGCCCGTTGCGCGTGACCATGGCCAGTTCCACGTACTTGCTGCCGTGGTTCTGCTCGGGTCCATAGTGCACGGTGTAGCCACCGACGTCATAGCTGCCCAGGCTGCGCAGCGCGGCCAGTGTGGCCTTGGAATCACCCACGCGCTTGCTGCGGCGCATGGCCTCGGCCAGCACCTTGGCGCCGATGCAGGCTTCCAGGTGCGTGCTGTTCATGGCTTTGCTGATGCCCGCATCCAGCAGGGCCTTGCCGCACTCGCGGATGATGGGCAGCGAGGCAGACGCGTTGGGCACCACCTGTGAAATGGAGGCGCCGGCACCGGCCGCACCGGCGGCGTCGATGTACTGCTGTGCGCCGACGAAGGACAGGCTGGACATGGGCACGTAGAGCCCGCGTGCGCTCAGTTGCTTGCTGATGTCGGCCGCCGGACCGGAGAGCACGGTGTTGATGATGACCTCGGGCTTGAGCGCAACCAGCGCGTCCATCTTGGTCGCGTCGATCGTGGCATTGCGCTGCAGTGCGAAGGCCTTGGGCGTCTTGCCCTGGCGCACCAGGTAGTCCGTGACCACCCCCAGGTTCTGCACACCGACCTCGTCGTCGTAGTGCACCACCACCACCTGTTTCATGCCCAGGCCCATCCAGAAGGCCAGCATCTTCTCCAGCTCGTCGCCGTAGGAGGCGCGCAGCGTGTAGACCACCGGGCTGGGCTTGCGCACCGGGTTGGCACCGGAGAAGGGCGCATAGAACAGCACGCCGGCTTTCTCGGCCTGGGGCATGGCGTCCAGGCTCAGCGTGGCCGAGCCGTAGCCGAACAGGGCCACCAGGCCTTTGGTCTGCAGCAGCTTGCTGGTGTTCTCACCGGCCAGCTTGCGCTGGTTCTGGTCGTCCAGGGTGATGAGTTCGATGGGCGCACCGGCCACGCCGCCCTGGGCATTGAGCATCTTGAAATAGGCCAGGGCGCCGTCGCGGATGTCCTGGCCAAAGACGGCGTTGCTGCCGGAGAGCGGCGCGGACTGGCCGACGACCCAGGCGTTCTGGGCCTGGGCGCTGGTGTACAGCAAGCCCCCCAGTGCCCACGGCAGAGTGGCCAGGGCCAGGCGCTTGAGGTGTCGAGTGAACATGATCGGTCCCATGGAAAACTGGATGCCTCCATGGTGGTCCTGAACTTGTTTCAGGACTAGGGCCGAAACGGAAACACCTGTGTGCAGGTGTACTGCAGCGTAAGCAATTGTTTCGCGATTCAGTTGCGCAGCTTGCCGCCGCGGGTGACCATGCCCAGTTCCACGTACTTGCTGCCGTGGTTCTGCTCCGGTCCGTAGGTCACGGTGAAACCGCCGGTATCAAAACTGCCCAGGTTCCTCAAGGCGGCCAGCAGGGCCTTGTGATCGCCGGGTTTCCTGCTGCGGCGCATGGCCTCGGTCAGCACCTTGGCGCCGATGCAGGCCTCCAGGTGTGTGCTGTTCATGGCCTTGGTGACGCCGGAATCCTGCAGGGCCTTGCTGCATTCGCGCACGACGGGCAGCGAGGCGCCGGTGCTGGGCACCACTTGCGAGATGGACACGCCCGCGCCGGCATCGCCGGCCGCGTCGATGTACTGCTGCGCACCCACGAAGGACAGGCTGGACATGGGCACGAACACGCCTTGCGCCACCAGGCGCTTGCTGATCTCGGCGGCCGGCTCCGAGAGCACGGTGTTGATGATGACCTCGGGCTTGAGGGCCAGCAGCTCAATGAAACGGGCGTCATCGATCTTGGCGTTGCGCTCCAGCGCAAAGGCCTGCGGCTGCTTGCCCTGGCGGGCCAGGTAGTCCTTGACCACCCCCAGGTTCTGGATGCCGACCTCGTCGTTGTAGTGCACCACCACCACCTGTTTCATGCCCAGCCCGGTCCAGAAGGCCAGCATCTTCTCCAGTTCGTCGCCATAGGAGGCGCGCAGGGTGTGGACCACGGGGCTGGGCTTGCGCACCGGGTTGGCACCGGAGAAGGGCGCGAAGAAGAGCATGCCGGCCTTCTCGGCCTGGGGCATGGCGTCCAGGCTCAGCGTGGCCGAGGCGTAGCCGAACAGGGCCACCAGGTTGCGGTTCTGCAGCAGCTTGGTGGTGTTCTCGCCGGCGATCTTGCGCTGGTTCTGGTCATCCAGGGTGAGCAGTTCGATCGGGGCGCCGGCCACACCGCCCTGGGCATTGACCAGCTTGAAATAGGCCAGGGCGCCGTCCCGGATGTCCTTGCCGAACACGGCATTGCTGCCGGACAGCGGTGCAGATTGGCCGACGACCCAGGCATTCTGGGCCGATGCTGTCGTACCGATCAATGTTCCCAAAGCGCACAGCAGCGCGTATAAGGTTGTACGCATAAGCCATCACTCATAAAAGCGCCGCTGGAGTTCGCGACTGATTTCCATGATGACAGATTTTTACGCTTCGGCTATTGCGTTAGTACTTATGAACGTATCGACCTGTGTGTCGCTGTAACCAAATTCCTTCAGCAACTCGCGCGTGTGCTGGCCCAGCAGGGGGGCCGGGCGCGTGACCTGGGCCGGGGTGGCCGAGAAATGGATGGGGCAGCCCAGGGCGCGCGTCAGCCCGGCCTGCGGATGGTCCAGCTCCACCACCATGCCGCGCGCCAGGGTCTGCGGGTGCGTGAGCGCCTCGCCCACGGTGTGCACCGGGCCGGCCGGCACGCCCGCATTGTCGAAGGCCGACTGCCACTCGGCCCGCGTGCGCGTGCGCAGCACTTCGTTCATCAGTGCCGCCAGCTCCTCGCGGTGCGCCATGCGCTCGCTGTTGGTGACAAAGCGCGCGTCGTTGCGCCACTCGGGGTGGCCCAGCACCTCGGCGATGCGCTCCCAGTTGGCCTGGTTGGCGCCGCCGATATTGATCCAGCCATCGCTGGCCTCGAAGGCCTGGTAGGGCGCGGTCAGGATGTGGGCCGAGCCCGTGGGCTCACTCGACTTGCCGGTGGCAAAGAAGATGGCCGCGTGCCAGTAGAGCTGCTGCAGGGCCGCATCGCTGAGCGAGGTGTCGACGATCTGGCCCTCACCCGTCTTGAGCTTGTGCACGTAGGCCGCAACGATGCCTAGCGCCCCCAGGATGCCAGCGTTCATGTCGGAGACCGCATTGCCATTCTTGGCCGGCGCGCCGCCGGGCTCGCCGGTGATGGACATCAGCCCGGCGAAACCCTGGGCGATCAGATCGAAGCCGCCCTTGCCGGCATAAGGCCCGTTGCGGCCGTAACCCGTGATGGCGCAGTAGATCAGGCCCGGATTGACCTTCGCGAGTTCCTCGTAGCCCAGGCCCAGCTTGTCCATGGTGCCGCCGCGGAAGTTTTCCACCAGCACGTCGGACTTCTCGACCATGCGCAGCAGCACCGCCTTGCCGTCCGCGTGCTTGAGGTCGATGGCGATGCCGCGCTTGTTGCGGTTCATCATCATGAAGGGCGCCGAAACCCCGTTCACCAGCGGATCGCGGTAGGCGCGCGCATCGTCGCCGCCGGGCAGTTTCTCGACCTTGATCACGTCCGCGCCCATATCGGCCAGCAGCTGGCCGCAGGTCGGGCCCGACATGATCTGCGTGAGTTCGAGCACGCGCAGGCCGTGCAGCGGGCCGGGGCGGGCGGTCTGGCTGCTCATCACTTTCCTTTCCAGGCCGGGGGGCGCTTCTCGATGAAGGCGCCCACACCCTCACGGAAGTCGGCGCTGCCGTAGGCCGCACGCACCAGGTCTTCGCCCTCGGGAAGGCTGTGCACCGTGAGGCGGCGCAGGCCTTCCTTGCTGACACGCTGCGTCACGGGCGCGAGAGCCGCAAGCTTGCCCGTCAGGCGCGCCACGGCGGCATCCAGTTCAGTTGGAGCGGCAAGTTCCTGCAGGTAACCACAGGCCAGGGCCTCGTCGGCGTTGATCATCTCGGCCAGCAGCAGCATGCGCTTGACACGCTGCATGCCGAAGGCGGCCGACAGTCGCGCCAGGTTGCTCACCGACAGGCAGTTGCCCAGGGTCTTGGCAATCGGCACGCCGAACTTGGCCGTGGGGGTGGCGATGCGGAAATCACAGCCCGTCGCGATCGCCACGCCGCCGCCCACGCACCAGCCCTCGACCACGGCCAGCGTGGGCATGGGCAGGGCGCCCAGCAGCTCCATGCAGGCGTCGATCTGGCGCTCGTAGGCCACGCCGTCCTCGCCGCCTTGGGCACCGCTGCCAAAGTTCTGGAATTGCGCGATGTCGGTGCCGGCCACAAAGGCCTCACCGCCAGCGCCGCGGAAAGTGACGACACGCACGTCGGGCGCGTCACGCAGCTGGCGGCAGATCGCCATCAGCTGCTCGTACATGGCCCAGGTCATCGCATTGCGCGCCTGGGGTCGGTCGAAGAGCACCGAGGCTACACCGGCCTCGATGCGCAGGCTCACTTGCCCGGTGTCATTCATGGTGGGAAATCAGGAGATGGGTGTGGCGAAGGGACTTCATGCGCGGGACGCCGTGGAACCGGCTTGGCCGGGCCACTGGCGTCGCCCCCTTGAGGGGGAGGCGGCGCTAGCCGCCTCGGGGGTGTTTAACTTTCTACCGTCACCTTGGCGTCCTTGATGATCTTGCCCCACTTCAGCTGCTCCGCGCGGATGAAGTCGGCAAACTGCTGGGCCGTGCCGCCGCCGTCTTCGGCGCCGTACAGGTCCAGCTTTTCCTTCAC
>Ga0187844_10003078_pt1 | contig 11331 bp, 11 predicted proteins | sample SpaLakP09_SKY_50_FD_134517 | JGI IMG/M metagenome (GOLD analysis project Ga0187844, IMG submission 134517) | Oligotrophic lake water microbial communities from Sparkling Lake, Wisconsin, USA - SP09_SKY_50 | ecosystem: Environmental > Aquatic > Freshwater > Lake | place: USA: Sparkling Lake...
GGGATGCACTCATTCGAAAAACTGGCCTTTTCAAGATCGCAATTATCGAAGGTGATACAGGTCGCAAAATCGTGGTTGGAGAGTTTCAGGTTAAAAAATAGATTTGATAATAAAAAGATTACACTCATTCACTGAATACCATAAGCATCGTATGATTATGGAGACAGTGTATCGACGTCGTCGGAGCTATGAAGCAGGCTTGCAGGAGAACAGGCATGGTGCTTTTGAAGTTGCTGGCTTTTCCTATCCAGCAGAAGCGGACGAGGTCTATAACTTGGCTGGGCAGACTTCGGTAGGAATGTCGTTTGACTACCCGGTGGAGACCTTTGACAGCATCCTGATCGGGACGATGAATTTGCTGGAGTGCTTGCGATTGTTCCGGCATCCGGGTCGGTTCTACAACGCGGGCTCGAGCGAGGTGTTCGGAAACACCAAAAAACCGGCTACGGAGGCTACGCCATTCTATCCAAGGAGTCCCTATGCGGCAGCCAAGGCTGCAGCTCACTATGCAGTCGCGAACTATCGGGAGGCGTACGGGTTGTTTGCCTGTACAGGCATCCTGTTCAACCACGAGTCGCCCCTGCGCCCAGCCCGGTTTGTCACGCAGAAGATCGTTTCCACAGCGGTTCGGATTGCGAACGGATCCAAGGAAAAGTTAACCTTGGGCCGGGTGGATGTCCGCCGAGACTGGGGTTGGGCGCCGGAGTATGTGGAGGCGATGTGGCGGATGTTGCAGCAGAAGAAGCCGGATGACTACGTGGTAGCCACGGGAGAGGAGCATTCCCTTCAACAGTTTGTGGCCGAAACGTTCCGACAGCTCGGGCTAGATTGGAGAAAGCATGTGGTCTCCGATCGAAAGCTCTTCCGCCCGTCCGACATCGCGCGAAGCTGTGGCAACGCCTCAAAGGCACGGCGTAAACTCGGGTTCAAAACGAAAATCGGGTTCAAAAAAATAATTTCGGCTCTGATCCAGCAAGATCAGATTCTCCAATGAGAAGCATTTCTCATAACGAGGCGGAAAACCCCACCGCAAAATCACTTTTTAATTGTCCGCCTCCGCCTGGAGGAGAAGATAATTTGGTAGCAACCAGAAGCAGGTCCCTGATTGTCCGAAAGGCGGTATGATTAGCAGACCAATCTTTATTATTGGATCGCCACGTTCTGGAACCAGCATTCTTACATGGGCTCTTGGTCAACATTCAAATATTCAACCGCTTGAAGAAACAAACTGGATTGCCCATTTGGGTGTCAGCCTAGGTAAGGTGTGGAAATTAGGCACATGTAATAAGAATTTTAATCATCTCGGATCTTTAGGATGGAGTGAGGATAACTTTTATCAAATAATCGGACAAAAAGTGAATGAAATAATCGTAGAATCATTAGTAGATCAAGTCATACATCGACACAAGGAATCTTGTGGTCTTACAGATCATCAACAAAAAGTCGAATACGGTAGTAAAAGTAAAGAATTTGCTTTTTCTCTAAATGATGAGAATTCAAAATTAAAAATACTCCGATCACCCAATGACCCTAAAAAAAGATGGATCGACGGAACTCCAGAAAACACCTTCTATGCCTACACATTGTTGAGGCTCTTTCCGAATGCACGATTCATACATTTACTTCGCCATCCGGATAATGTGTGTGCATCTTTAATGAATTTCGCAAATGTAGGGGGGGGCGCCACTAACTTTTCTGTTGAATCTTCATATATCACTTGGACAAGATATGTTTCGAATGCCTATCTCCTAGAAAAGTCACTAGGTAGAGATAGTGTTTGTCGAATTAGATTTGAAGACATGATCAAGTCTCCAGTGATGGTAATTAAAGACATCTTAACTTGGCTTGGGGAGGAATTTGAAAAAACCTGCATTGAGCCATTCGGAGAAAAGTTAAATTCATCCAAAGTCAATTCTTTCGAAATAAAACCTTCAGATCTACGGGATAATTCACTAAGATTGTTATCAGAAATCTTGCAATCTCATGTCGGAGTTCCAGATCCTTCTGCGAGAAAAGAACTGATAGCGACAGATGAAAAAATCATCAACACTTTCACTAATAAAGAAACTAAATCTGTAGTAAATATTGAAGACTGGGGACCTCGTGAAACAGATGAAAAGACAAGATTCAATATTCAGCACGACGGCATATCCGCCATTTGGGTAAAAGCCTCTGGCCTATTTGATAATCCTAAAACATATATCTTATTTGGTGAGGAAACGATACATAACCGCGATATAAGTTTTGATCCCAATTTTGTTAGTTGCTATGTTAGAGATGATCTAATCGAAAAATCTGGAAATTACGAAGTTAGAATTATTAACGGCAACTCTGGCAATGAAATAAATCTAGGGATTTTTAAAGTTAGACCAAAATTAGAAATAGTGTGATTACAGTCTTTTACTAAATACCAAAAACATCGGCTGCTAATGGATTCAGTGTATCAAACTCGTCGGGGGTATGAAGCAAGTCTGCAGGAGAACAATCATGGTGCTTTACAAGTTGCTGGCTTTTCCTATCCAGCAGGTGAGGAGGTCAAATTTCTGGCTGATTTTGTCCCTTCGGACAATAAAAAAATTAATTGGAGAGAGAGGCTTGTTTGTCCGAAAACTGGATTAAACAATCGGCAAAGAGCAGCCGTTCACATCATGGATATTGAACTCGGGGTTATCCCGCATGAATCAGTGTACATCACAGAGCAGGTTACGGCTTTGTATAAATTTCTGGTGGCAAAACATCCCAAAGTTATTGGCAGTGAATCTCTTGGCGCCTCGATTCCAAGAGGATCTTTCGATACAAAAGGTGTTAGAAACGAAAACCTTACAAATCTGACTTTCGAGAATGATACATTTGAAGCCGTACTTTCATTCGAATGCCTTGAGCATATGCCAGATTTTATTAGTGGGATAAAAGAAGTCGCACGTGTTTTGAAGCCTGGAGGTACCTTCATGTGGTCAGTTCCATTTCGTCCAGATCTGGAATCAAATTTGGAGAGAGCAAGTTTAAATGCGATAGGCGAAATTATTCATCACGAGCCGCCTGAATATCACGGCGATCCAATCAGTAGCGAGGGCTGTTTATGCTACAACCACTTTGGATGGGAAGTGCTTGAACAAGTCAAAAATGCAGGCTTTACAAATTCATATGCTCTCCCATATTGGTCTAAATATTTTGCATATTTAGGGATGGAGCAATTCTTGTTTGTAGCTGAAAAATAAACTCATCTCAAAATCTACCTTATTCGTAGCTTGAATGATGAAACTAATGCAGCGAGATAGATTGAAGCAGAAAATCTGAAAAGTAAAAAATATAGATGATAAAACGAAAAATATACTCTTTTATTAAAAACCAGATGGACCGAATACTTGCGCCAAAATCTGAAAAGATGCTTTATCGTGCTTTAATAGCTATTTTGGTTTTTACACTAGCCTATGTCTTTACAGAGTGGAGATTCTGCAAATGGATGCCAAATGTATTTTTTGGTGACGATCTAATGCTTTTACTAGATTTCAAAAAAGGAGACTTTACTCAAAGTTTTTGGGATCCTTTTGTAAAAGGCAGTTATTCGAAGTTCAGGCCCGTCTTTATGACATTTTCAACGCTGCTAATGAGTCTTTTCGGAGAAAGAATAGAATTCTATTTAACTATAAATACAATATTAAATGCAGTGAACGCTTGCCTTGTGTTTGTGACTGCTATGAAACTATCGAAAGGCAATAAAATTGTGGCAGCGATCATTTCAATTGATGTTGCAGCGAGTCATTTTGCGCTCTATCAAGTCACACAAGTTTGGGGGCCGCTGGAAGGTCTTGGATTTGCCTTTTTTTTAATAACGATTTTCTGCAGCATAACTTCATATGATTTAAAAAGAGCTAATGCAATGTCTTGGGCTTTTGGAAGTGTAGTATTTTCCATTATTGCCTTCCATACCCATGAACGATATATCGGTCTAGCTTTATGGGTAGGTCTTGTTATTTCAGTTTTGCCGAAGAATTCTTGTATATCCAGTGCTCAAAAGTGCGTCCTTGCTGGAACCAGTATGGCGGCTACTGCATCCAACATACTTTATAAGCAATACATATTAAACACGCCTTTTTTAATGGGTACAGGCGGTCAAAAAATCGGAATCAATTTTTCGCAAATTACCAATCACATTTACGAAGCGACTTTATCAATTATTGGGTTTAACGAGGGTCCGGAGTATCTAGTAGGGTCAAAAGCTTTATCTTCAGAGTCGTGGCCAGCAGCTCTACTTGGAGCAATCTTTCTTTCTGGGTATCTCTTAGTAGTTGTTAGTTGTTTCTATAATATTCTTACTAAAAGAAATGACACTCTTCTAAATAAGTGGGCATCAATCAGCTGGCCCGTGCTTTTGGGCCTCTTAGCTGTCTTGCTTCTTATTCCACCAGTTATGACGATTCGGGTGGAGCAAAGATGGCTATTGCAGCCTTTTTCAATTCTGCTTTTAATTCTTGCCTGGGCAACGAAAAACTCATCCAGAAATATTGCCGCAACAGTCCTATCATGTCTTGCTGTGCTTTCCCTTTTTGTTGCAGACACTATAATTTGCAAGCATTTTGACAGAATCTACATGGTGCAAAGTGGGCGTTTTGCTTCTTTGGTGAAAAAAGAACTGCTAGATAGCAAAAAGATCACTAATGGGGAGATTATTCTTATTGCAAGAAAAGAGGACTCAAACTGGACCCTCTGCAAAAATAGATTCTTTAATTTTTATAATAAAACAAAAGCTACCTTTAACTGTGTCGATTCATTAAATCAAAATCATGAGTTCCTAGTAGGTAAAAATACAAGAATATTCTTTTCGGGAGATAACTGTTTTGAGGAAGCATCTCCAGAGCAATTGCTTTACTTGAGCACCTATGCAAGCAAGAAAAAGGTTTACTTCGATTTTCTAGACAGATTCACAGATGGTAATATAAATAATTCAGTAAATGTCTCGACTCCAAATGGCAAAGGTGTTTTTAAGATGCCCGTAACTAATATTTTCGAGTGTGGGGAGGCGCTAACTATTCTACCCGGCTTTGAGTATCAATTTAGCAATATTCTAATTCCATACAAGTCATCGCTGATATTTTCTCTTGGAATGTTTTATCCCTCGAAGTATCCGATCTCAATCTCCATTATTGTAAAAGATATGAATTCAGATCAAAAAGTTCGTTTCTCGGAGGTTATACCCGCACGACGGGTAAATACAAAAATAGAATTCCAACCGCATGTAATCAGCCTTTGCGAACTATTTGGTAAAAAAGTATCAGTTACATTTTCTGCAACTACATTGCCCGGCCACGACCAATCAGCTCATTGGGCTCTCTTCTTTTCGCCTCGTTTAGTTGATTCCAAATAATGTCTAGATTATTTAAATGTGCTTTTTGCTTCTTATACGAACGCATGTCTATTTTACCGCAGTATTCGTATTTCTTCTTTTATTAAATAATACACGTGTTTATCAACTAGCTATTTAAATAATAGAATAATAAACTTTAAGCAGACAGGTGTTTCAATAATGAGAATTACACATAAGAAAACTTCTAGCCTTTTTCCAATTAATCGTTCGCGTTTGCCTCAGATGCATTATCAACGCTGGGTGGGTCATTTAGGCGAAAACTCTTCTACTTTGGATGCATTGCTCGTTCTTTATCATGAGTATCTTTGCTTTGAGAGGGATCATCTTACTCTTTCTAAGGGGCATTCCCCTGAGGTGCTTTGCGTCTCCTTGTGTTCTAAAGGGTTGTTGCCCGATGCTGTTCTGAAGCTTTTTCATAAGGAGGAGACTAAACTACCTGCCCATCCTCCAACTTCTGGGGTGCCTGGCATTCTATTTGCTACGGGGAGCCTCGGTCATGGTCTCTCTCTCGCGGCTGGAACGGCTCTTGCCAAGAGATTGAACTCCGATTGCGGAGATGTCTACTGCATGACCTCAGATGGAGAATGGCAGGAAGGATCTGCCTGGGAGGCATTAATATTTCTGTGTCACCACAAGCTGACTAATCTCACAGTTCTTGTAGATCACAATACCCTGCAGGGATTCGGTTCGACGGATGACGTAGCCTAGATGAATCCGCTAGCCGAAAAGCTTCGCAGGTTTGCTATCACGATCCTCAGCGTTGATGGTCATGATCCTAATGCCATTAGGGCAGCCCTTGATGCCCTTTCATCTCAACCGAAGCGAGTCATTCTCAACACAATAAAGGGTAACGACATATCTTTTATTGAGAAGCAGATGAAATGGCACTATCTGCCATTCAATGAGGAGCATGTGATTGCCGAATCGGTCTTTCCAAAGGTCACGAGCTCGATTCGCTATTACCTGTTCCGCATCCCATGCACCGCCATAATTATGGAATGCATGAAGTGAAAGGTTCCGTTATTTCATCTATGTTCGAGGACAAACGACGCCAGTCTGTTTCCAGCGTGACCTTCGTGGTGCCCTGCTTTAATGAGCAAGATGTAATTCTAGAATTCTATCGGCGAGTCACTGCGACAGCTGAACAATTGCTAAGGCGTGGAATAGCTTTGGATATTCTTTTTGTGGACGATTGCAGTCGAGACCAGACTTGGCCCATTCTTGAAGGGCTGGCCGAAAATGATCAAAGGGTCAGGGCTACAAGACTGGCGAGGAACTGCGGTCATCAGATCGCAGTTACAGCTGGTGTGGACATCGCTGAAGGCGATGTTGTTGTAATTCTCGATGCGGATCTACAGGATCCGCCTGAACTTGTTGGTCAGATGATCGACCTAATTGAGGAGGGGCATGACATTGTCCATGCGCAGCGTCGAACCCGGGAAGGCGAGACTGCGTTCAAGCTCGCCACCGCAAGGATGTTTTATTTGCTTTTAAAACGCTTCGCCACGATCGCCATCGTAGAGAACGCAGGTGACTTCCGGGCAATTACGCGGCCTGTTGTTCTGGCGGCCAGAGAATTTCGAGAGCCGCATCGTTTTTTACGTGGCATGTTTAGTACGGTTGGGTTTCGGCAGATAATTATGCAATATGATCGCGATGCGCGATTCGCGGGTGTTACGAAGTACCCGCTCAAGCGCATGCTACGATTGGCAGCGGATGCCATCTTCAGTTTCTCATCGGCACCGATAAAAGCGATCGTGTGGTGTTCGTTTGTATTGTGGGGTTGTAGCCTCTGTTTTCTTGCGTGGAGTATTTATGCACACCTCGTTCTTAGATCGACTGCGGTGGGATGGACAAGCCTAGCTTTTTTACTAATATTTTTCACCGGTCTAATATTAATATCAATAGCCGTTGTGGGATCTTATGTGGGCCGCATCTTTGAGCAGGGACAGCATCGCCCGCTGTACTGGCTAGAGCAGGCTCGCAATATTCGCTTCCATAGAGATTCCCCATCCTTATCTTCCGAGGCACGGCTTTCCTGTCGGATCATCGAGGCTCATGACGCGATGTCGGTTCAAGAGACCGGCAATCCAGTGCGAAATCCACGCGGTGAAACTCCGGCAGCTGTAGAAATTGATAAGTGAACCAGGATATCGGTACGACCGCCTTTGGCTCAGTCGACTTTGAGGATATTTATCCAAAAGGAATAGAGAATCACTACTGGAATCATGCCCGCAATCAAATTATTATTCGGGCGTTGCGCTCGGAATGTGATGCTAGTGGCAGTGGGCAGCCTTTGCGGTTGCTTGACGTAGGGTGTGGTAAGGGGATCGTTACAGAGCACCTTCGTAATAAGGGTGTTGATTGTTGGGGTTGTGATCTGGGCGCTCCCCCACAAGTCGATGCCAAGACAGCTAAATTTCTTAGGTTCGGTTGCAGGGCCACTGAACTTCCTGAGGATTTTCGCGTATCAGTGACGATAATCATGCTACTGGACGTGCTAGAGCACCTCGAGCATCCGGATAAACTTTTGAGCGAACTACATGCTGGTTTCCCAAACGTAGAAAAGATTATGTTCACCGTCCCTGCAAGACAGGAATTATTTTCCAATTATGACCGCCGAAATCGCCATTTCCGGCGTTATGATGCTTCAAACATCCAAGGGCTCGATACACCCAATTACTTCACGCTTGGCCGCTGGTCGTACTTCTTTCATTCTCTTTACGTGCCTGCACGGCTTATGAAAATGATCGGAGTAGATCGAAAGACGGAATTACAGGCGCCGAAATCTAGGATTTCGCGTATGGCTCACATGGCTGTTGCGAAATATTTTGTTTATGAGGATAGAGTGTTGCCCGGTCACCTAGCTGGTTCGTCAATTCGGGGTGTTTTGCGAAGGGTGAAATAACAAAAAATGATATTTTAGGCGCAAAACTTTGAGGATGTAATTCAATGGCGTGCACGGGCACCCAGCTAAGCTAATAAGCCGATATACGTCCCATCAGTTCACGCCGCTGGCCGACGCGATCCAGGCGTCGGTGGCGTGGTTTCAGGCGAATCGGACAACGGCTCGGCTGTAGCGGAGCGGGCCTTCACCTTCGCCAATTCACTCGACAGGATCTCCACCTGCGGCACCAGAACGTGGCTACACGACGAAAAGTCATTGGCTTTTGCCCTAGCAATAGCATTGACGCTGGCGATTTGTTCATAGGCCCGCTGGAAAGTTTTCCGCACACGTCCACTGCAGTGGACGCTGATGACGTCGATATGGCCGTTCTCGAATTAACTCCTTACAACCTTACAGACAAAAAGCTGTATGAAAGGCGTTTGCGCCCCCAGCAATGCGGCTACGTTAGCAACTTATGCGGCGGGGCTTCCACCCGCTCGATGACGATCCAGCGCTGCGTCGATTTCTGCCGGCGAGATGAGGCGATTTTCGAGCGGTGCATAGCTCTCGGGTAGCGATTGGTAGAGTTCCTTAAACCGTGCGGATCCAATTGCGTTTGCGTGGAGTTCCTCAAGAAATCGCTGAAAACGAGGAGGAGGTTATAGACCGGCTGGCATCTGATATCATCTCCGCACTCTCGGCCCGAACCGGGCCTTGGGAGGTGATAGTCGTTAACGACGGCAGCCGCGACCCCACACTTGCAAAACTCGTGGACTGGCACAGCCGCGAACCACGATTCAAGGTGATCGACCTGTCCCGTAACTTTGGGCATCAGCGGGCCCTGTTCGCGGGGCTGAGCCATGCCTCAGGAGACGTGATCGCCTGCATCGACGGCGATCTGCAGGATCCGCCAAAGCTGATCCCGCCGATGTGCGACCAGCTCGACAAGCAGGATGCCGACGTCGTCTATGCGGTCCGCCGCCACCGTAAGGAAAATGCAGCCAAGACGACGGCCTATTGGATGGCCTACCGGCTGATGCGCTGGATCATGGACATTGATCTACCGCTCGATTCAGGCGACTTCGCTGTGATGCACCGGCATGTGCTGGAGGCAATGCTGCGAATGCCTGAGCAGAGCTTGTTTCTGCGCGGCCTGCGGGCCTGGGTCGGATTTCGGCAGGTGCCATTTGAATATGAAAGAGCTGCACGGGCCGCCGGGGAGGAGAAATATCGCTGGAGCGACCTGTTTCGACTGGCCTACAATGGCATCTTCAGTTTCACGAAGGTTCCGATAAGGGTGCTCGGCATGGTCGGAACAGCGGCGATCCTCGCCAGTATCTGCTATTCGCTATGGCTGTTTGGGGCCTGGCTGTTCGGGGCGGAGATCCCCGCCGGGTTTAGCACGCTAATCCTGGCAATTATCTTTTTCAGCGGCATGCAGTTGGTTGCAATTCGAATCCTCGGCGCCTACATCCATCGGATCTACGACGAGGTCCGGGCACGGCCCGTCTATTTGGTGCGGAAGTTCTGGAATGGTGTTGACCGCGAGAACTCGGCCTGAGCCATGGAACCGGCCTATTACGACGAGTATTACCGAAACGAGCGGGAGCACTGGTGGTTCCGAGCTCGGGAATCGATCTTGCGCCGGATGGTGGAGCGGATGATCTCCTTGGGCAGAATTCCTTGCCGGCCGCGCATCCTCAACATCGGTGCCGCCACGGGCAGGAGTTCTCAATGGCTTGGGGACCTCGGAGACGTGGTGTCACTCGAGTACGATGGCGACTGCTGTCGACTCACCAGAGAGAGAACAGGTCTCGAGATCGTCGAGGGCACGATCCTCGACCTGCCTTGGGGAAGCGATTCGTTCGACGTGGTCTGTGCGTTCGACGTGATCGAACATGTCCAGGATGACACCAGCGCGGTCGCCGAAATGAAGAGGGTGTGCAGGAAGAACAGGATCCCCCGAATTCATCTCGACAGATCTTGATTCGGTCGGTGCTATACAGGGTTGGTGGCCGTGGGAACAAGGGCAAACTACTGGTGATAATGGGCGACGGTGGACCGGACCGGGTATGTATTCAGTCTTAGACTTCTTTGTGAGGAAAGATCTTGGGGTGACAATTAGCCTGAAAGTTGTCGGCTACTTAAATAAAAAAGATCTAGAGATGGTGGTTATAGGCGCTGACGACGCTAAGCAAACTTCGTGCTTGGTCGAGGCCACCGATGGCATCACTGTTAGTGCCATTTTTCACGCCTCCGAGCTAGACCTCAAGCAAAAGACATTGCGGGTAAGTGTGAAAACCAAACATGTGCATATGTCAAAATGTGGACGCCAACTTGGCATTGCTTTCTCCGCTATTTCTATCGTATCAAAAACAAAGCCTAAAAAAAAGAAGCGCAGAAACCCTTTTTTTGCTGCAATCAAGAGATTCCTACGCTGATTGACTTGCTCCGCAAAGAAGGCCAGGAGTAAATAATTAGCCATTAAAATTCGAGTGCGGCATCTGTATGCACTTTGTATTAGGCTATAACGATGGGGTGCAAACTTGTGACTGGTTTTATATGGGATTGCAGTAAGCAAGCGCTGGATTGGTACGCAATTCCCAATCAAATAACTAAGAGCAGGGTGGGCTGTCTCGAGGGCACCTCGAGCGGAAATCACTCTCGGTTTGATATTTTATTAGAAACTAAGGACTGAAAGACGGTATTGCGATCTAGGGGGAGTTGCGACCCATCAAAACATAGCTTAAGAAAGCGAATCATTTCCTTTCTTGGGGCATTCTTTCTCCATCTTGCTCGCTAAGCTACTGTCACCCACCACCAGTCGAAATCTTGGCGGGGATGGCGAATCCGACTGATTTTGCTAGTGGCATGGCGTCTTTCCCTTTCAGTCACGGAATTGGATGCAACTTGTCATGCCGACTGCGACGAGAGGGAAATCCGAACGCTCTCAACTGGCGCCACGATGCGGTTGAACACTAGGCTCCGCGGATCCGATGCCGGCAGATCGGCCCCGGTGCCGAGCAAGCGCAGGTCGAGAATCCGGCTATCCGCTGCAAGGGGCACTGCGAAGGACCCC
>Ga0187844_10003085_pt1 | contig 11306 bp, 11 predicted proteins | sample SpaLakP09_SKY_50_FD_134517 | JGI IMG/M metagenome (GOLD analysis project Ga0187844, IMG submission 134517) | Oligotrophic lake water microbial communities from Sparkling Lake, Wisconsin, USA - SP09_SKY_50 | ecosystem: Environmental > Aquatic > Freshwater > Lake | place: USA: Sparkling Lake...
CGCCGGTACCGTGATCGAAGCCGAGTTTCCGGTCGGCTGAGCGTCGGAGCGATGTGGCACTGCGCTGAAAAAATCTTCAACGCAAAGGCGCAAAGGACGCAAAGGGTTTCGAACGGGTTTTCCAGTTGTGCATCTCTGCGACCTTTGCGCCTTTGCGTTGCATATTCTTTGTCGTCTCGAAAGCGGGCGCCGGTACCGTGATCGAAGCCGAGTTTCCGGTCGGCTGAGCGTCGGAGCGATGTGGCACTGCGCTGAAAAAATCTTCAACGCAAAGGCGCAAAGGACGCAAAGGGTTTCGAACGGGTTTCCAGTTGTGCATCTCTGCGACCTTTGCGTTGAATATCCTTTCGCGGCGGGAAGTGAGCGACACGGTGAGAGTGGGATGCATCGATTGGGCGGGCGCAAATTGCAAAGCTGCTGCCGCGCGTAGTTTGCGATTTGCAAAGCTCAGGTACGGAAACGACAGCGGGAGGCATCGACGTTTTTGCGTCGGCTCCGTCACTTGCGCGTCCTGGCACGGGCCATGAGTCGGTTTTGCTCGTCCCCGCCGACGGAATCCTCCGAAATGAGCCTCAACAGCCCGTCGGCCCTGATCGACGATCCGGCGTGAATCGCCTGGCCACCCTTCCCCCGGCGGCGACCGATCTTGCCGCGAACGTGCGAGCCCGGCTCGGTCGCTTCGCGAATGCCGCCTCCCCGATGTTCAGCATCGTCGTCCCGATGTTCAATCGGGCGGACACGATCGAGCGCTGCCTGGACAGCATCTGCATCCAGGACTTCGCCAGCTATGAAGTGGTCGTCGTCGACGATGCCTCGGTCGACGATTCCAAGGCGCGGTGCGCCCGATATCTGTCGGATCCGCGATTCAAGCTGATCGAGTGCGACGTCAATCGTGGCGTCAGCCCCGCGCGCAACCTCGGCGTGGACCGCGCGGCGGCGCCCTGGGTCGTCTTCCTGGACAGCGACGACGAGTTGTTGCCCGGCGCGCTCGCACGCATGGCCGAGGTGGTCGAGCGAACGCCGGAGACCCTGCACGCGCTCTGGTTCCGCTGCCGGCTGGACGACGGCGACACCACGCCGCCGGTGGTGCCGCGGATGACCGAGTGGGGCTACGAGGGCTACCTGCAGTTTCTCGAGCAGACGGCGCACCAGGCGCGCGACATGATCCGTTGCGTGCGGCGCGAATGCTTCGAGGTGGTTCGCTATCCCGACAGCCGCATGCAGATGACGAAGTACCACCTCGACTTCGCGCTCCGCTTTCGCTCCCGCATGTTCCCCGACGTGCTGCGGCTGTATCACCAGGACGCCGGCGAGCGGCTGATCACCAACGTGCGCGCGCTGGATCGGCCCGGTCGCGACGCGGCGTTGCTGTCGAACCGGAAGAAGGCCTTTCTGCAGGACTCGGCCGAAGGCTTCGATGCCTTGATGCACGAGCATGGCGAGGCGCTGCGCGTGTGGGCGCCGACGATGTATCTCGACTACCTGCGCCGCGCCGCCGTCACCGCGATCGGCGCCCGCAGGGGCGGCATCGCGCGCCGCCATGCCTTCAGGCTGCTGCGCATGCGGCCGGCGTCGGCGGGCGCCTGGCGCATCGCGGTTTCGAGTCTGCTGGTGAGGGACCGGGTGCGCTGATGAACGACGCGACACGAGGCGACGAGCACCCGACGCTGGATCTCTCGGTACTGATCGCGACCCGCTCGCGCGCCGACTCGCTGGAACGCACGCTGCGTTCGATGGCCGCGATGGACACGCACGACATCCGCTGGGAACTGGTGATCGTCGACAACGGCAGCACCGACCGCACGCCCGAGCTCCTGCAGGAGTGGCGTTCGCGCCTGCCGTTACGCAGCCTGCAGGTGCCCGAGTCGGGGCAGAACCGTGCGCGCAACACGGCGTTGCCCAGTCTGCGTGGACGCATCACGGTGTTGTCGGACGACGACGTGTGCGTCGCGCCCGACTGGCTGGCCCAGTGGAAGCAAGGCACCGACCGCTGGCCGGACGATGCGATCTTCGGCGGACGCATCGCGCCGCGTTTTCCGGCCGGTTGCGCGGACTGGATCGTGAGCGAGCGGTTTCCGTTCCGCGCGCAGTGCTTCGCGGAATTCAAGCCGGCGCAGGGCGAGGGGCCGTATCCCCGCACGCCGTTCGGACCGAACTTCGCCGTGCGCACCGACCTGCTGCGGGCGCAGCCGTTCCGGGCCGACCTCGGTCCTGCTGCCGGCACGTACGCGATGGGCGGAGAAACGGAACTGACGTTGCGGCTCAAGGGGCAGGGACATCGCGTCGTCTATCTGCCCGGTCCCTGCGTCGAACACGTGCTGGCGCCCGAGAACCTGAGCCTCGACAAGCTTTGCCAGCGCGGCTTCAACGCGGGTCGTGGCGACGAGTACCGGCGCGCGATGCGCGGCGCCTGGTCGCGCCCGGTGCTGTGGCTGCGTTCGCACCTGCTGATGCCCGCGAAGATCGGCACCTATGTAGCCGCCCAGTACCTCGCGGCACTCCTCGCGCTTCCGATGGACCGTCGATTCGCGCGCCAGTACCGCGTGCATTCGGCGCGTGGCCGCCTGCACCAGCTGCGCCTGATGCTCGGCGGTGGCCAGCACCGCGGCGCGCCCGCGTGACGCCGCTGCGCATCCTGCACCAGGCCTACCTGCGCAACGGCGCCTGGGGCGGCATGGAAAAAAGTCTCGCGGGTTTTCTTGCCGCGACACGCGCGGACGCGGAGGTCGAGAATTTCCTGATCGAGAACCTTCGCGATGCCGCACCCGGAATGATCGGCGCGCTGTCCTGCCTGAGTGCTCCCGCGCGCGAGGTGCGCCGCTGGCACGGCGTGCCCTTGCCCTCGTCACCGCCGGCGCTGCGTCGCGGCCATCGTCGTTCAGCCGCGACGAAGTGGCGCGTCAATCGCGTCATCAACTGGAACCAGGTCGGCGACGCGGATCCCGCCCGGCTGGCGCATAGCCTGGGCGCCGCCGCGGTGTACTGGGAGCGCGGCTCGGCCTGGTTCACGCAGGTCCCGCGGCCGGATCCCGCGTTCGCGACCGCCTACGACCTGTACCTCGCCAACTCGGAAGCGTCGCGGCAGATGCTGCGGCAGCGCTGGAAGGTGGAGGGCGACATCCAGGTGTGCACGCCGGCGCTTTCGCATCGGCTCGACGTCGCGGTACCGCGCACGCTGAGAGCCGACCGCCCCTTGCGCCTGGGATTCGCGGCGCGCCTGCGTGCGTTCAAGGGCGGCGTGCTGGCGGTGCACGCGCTGCGTGCGCTGGTGGATCGCGGTGTCGACGCCGAGTTGTGGGTGGCGGGCGAGGGTCCGGATCTGCAGGCGATGCGGGCGCAGGTCGAACGGCTTGGCCTGGTGTCGCGTGTGCGCTTCGCCGGTTGGGTGGCCTCGATGGACGACTGGTTCGGCGACATCGACGTCCTGCTGCATCCCGCGCTGCGCGAGCCCTACGGCATCTCCTGTGCGGAGGCCTTGAGCCGCGGCATCCCGGTGGTGGCCACGCGCGTCGACGGTTTGTCCGAGGTGATCGAGGACGGCGTCGACGGCCTCTGCGTCACGCCGACCCTGCCGATGGCGGCGTTCGATGCGCTGGGCGGTGACCGCAATGACGTCTACCCGCTGGTCTATCGCCCCGAGCGCGGCAGCATCGCCGAGCCGGGGCTGCCCGATCCCGACGCGCTGGCCGATGCGGTGATGCAGGTCGCGGGCGACGCGGATCGATATGCCGCGTTCAGCGCCGCCGCCTGCGCGACGGTGAACGGGCGCTTCTCTTACGCATCGCACCTGCAGCGGTTGAAGGGCCTGCTGCGCGGGGGCCACCTTCACGGCGACGGCGCATCGTCGTCCCTGCCGGCGACGACGCCATTGGCGCCGCCGAACGCCAGGCCGATCCGATGATCCGCAGCCTGCAGGTGATCGCGAGTCCTCGCATGGGCGGCGCGGAGATGACGTTCCTGCGCCAGGTGTACGCGCTCAACCGCGCGGGCCATGTGTCGGTGGCCGCGGTGCGTCGCCGCTCCGCGCTGGTGAACGCACTCGCCGGATTGCAGGGGCTGCACGAGCTGTCGATGGCCAACTACATCGACCTGGGTTCGGTCTTCGGGATCCGCCGCCTGGTGCACGAGCACGAATGCAGTGTCGTTCAGAGCTGGATGTCGCGTGCCACGTGGCTGACGCGGGCGCCGCGCGGTTGTGTGCACGTCTCGCGGCTGGGCGGCTATTACCACCCGCGCTATTTTCGTCACGCCCATGGCTGGGTCACCGTCACGCAGAGCCTGCGCGACTGGATGCTGCAGCAGGGTTTTCCGGCGGATCGCGTCGAGTACATCCGCAATTTCATTCCGGTGCTGGCGCCGGGCACGCCGCCGCCGTTCACGCGCGCCCAGCTCGGTGTTCCGGAGGACGCGCTGCTGATCGTCTCGATGGGACGATTCATCGACAAGAAGGGCTACCAGGATCTGCTGCCCGCGTTCTGTTCGCTCGGCGCCACGCTCGGTGGGCGCCCGCTGCATCTCCTGCTCATGGGGCGTGGACCCCAGCAGAAAGAACTGGAGGCGCTGGCGGCCGACGCGCCGGGTCGCGTGCATTTTCCGGGCTGGGTCGACCAGCCGGTCGCGGCGCTGCAACTCGCGGACGTCTTCATCTGCCCCTCGCGCGAAGAAGCGCACGGCAACGTGATGCTGGAGGCCTGGAGCCAGGGCTTGCCGGTGATCTCGACGCGCACCGACGGTGGGCGCGAGCTGATCGTCGATGGCCACAGCGGACTGCTGTGCGACATCGGCGACGTGCAGGGAATGGCCGAGGTGCTGCGTCGCGTGATCGAGGCGCCGGCGCTGCGTGAACAGCTCGCCGGCCGCGGTCGCGAAACGCAGCGCACGCGGCACGACGAGAAGTCGACGGTGCATGCCTATCTCGCGTTCTACGAGCGGCTTCAACAGCGTTACGGCTAAGGTCGGGAAGCGTCTTGGTCCTGGATCACCGGCCGTCGTCGGGTGCCGCGCGAAACCTCAGCTGAAGGATCCTTTGCAGGGTGTCCTGTCGGGGCAGAGCCCCTCCAACAAGTCCCAACCCTGTAGGAGGGGCTCTGCCCCGACTGCGCCGCCCGAAAACCTAGCGGATGGCCGGACGCACGGCGGTTGCCGTCCTTTCTTCGGGCACCGCGAGGTCGGCGCCGGTCATCGGATCGCGTCTCGTACCGCCTGCGATCAGGTGCGGGTGCACCAACAGGTATTGCACGAGCGCGACCATGAAGATCAGCGGCAGCGCGCATTCGAATCCTTCCTCGTAGGCGCCGATCAGGTGGCCGGTGCTTTCGCTCCACACGATGCCGAACCATTCGCCGGCGAGGTTGATCGAGCGATCCAGCACCTTGGTGCCGATCAGCGTGGCCATGCCGATCAGCAGGCTCCAGGTCCATGTCTGCGCGAACGCACCCGGCGTGCGCAGGTGGCGGTAGCCGAGATAGAGCGAGCGCAGCAATACGACAAGGCCCAGCACGACGACGATGCCGGCGACGATCTTCACGTGCGGAGCCGCCACGCCGTGCACGTAGAACTTGAGCTTCAGCACGTTCTCGCCGGCGAGCTTGTAATGCCAATCCGCTTCGCGCATCGCGAACAGCACCGGCACGCAGCCCACCGTCGCCAGCTTCAGCGCCGATGCGCGCGGCAGACGCCAGTCCGCGAGGAACATCGTCAGCGCGAGCAGCAGCCAGAACGGCGGCGAGAGTCGTTCGAACGGACCCCGTTCGGAGAAGACGGCGCGGAACTGCTCGAGGTCCAGCGGAATCTCGATCAATGTCAACGCGACGCCATACAGGACGAGCGCGGCCAGCAGCCACCCGATGCTGCGCAGGGACAGCGTCTGCGAAGGCTTCACGGCGGTGTGGTCCGCGCCGCCAGCATCGAAGCCGCGTGGGGAACGGACGCTCGCGTGCGAGCTACTTTCTTCCAGGCCGGCCGGGCCTGCCGCCGTTGCGGGCCTGCGCCACGCGACGCGGCGAAGACGCGCGTCCGCATCGCGGGTGCGCCGCTCTGTCGCATCGCCAGCGCGGCGTACTTGTGGAATGCGTACTGCGCGAGGATCACGGAGATCAGGAAGCCGCGCCAGCCATCGAGCACGCAGAGGCGGCCGATGTACTGAACCAGGAAGTCGAAGACCAGGCGGCTCGAGGCGTAGAGCAGGCTGCTGCGCTGGCCTTCGGCGTATTTCTGCTCGGCCAGCAGGCAGGCGTAGAGCAGATGTTTTTCCTGCGCGTGGTGATAGTCGCGCCAGCTGTGATGCTCCAGCGAAGCTTTCAGGGTGCCCACGCGCTTGTCCGGCATCTCCAGCGATTCGTGCACCTGCAGATTCCGGTAGGACGCTCCTTCACGGCGGAACATCCGCGTCTGCGGCGTGCTGAAGCGACCGAACCGGAGCGGCGCGCCGCAGAAATAGGTGCGCCACGGCATCTTGAGGACGTTGTATTCGAGATCCGGGTTTGCGAGCTGTGCGTCGATCTCGTCGCGAAGCTCGGGCGTGACGCGTTCGTCCGCGTCCAGACTCAGGATCCAGTCGCCACTGGCCTTGGCGATCGCACGGTTGCGCTGCGGTCCATAACCGGGCCAGTCCGTCTGCCAGACCTTGTCCGTGTATCGCCGCGCGATCTCGACGGTCGCGTCCCGGCTGCCGCTGTCCAGCACGATGATCTCGTCCGCCCAGCGATGCACCGATTGCAGGGCGCGCTCGATGCGATCTTCCTCGTCGCGACAGATCATCACCACCGACAACGTGAAGGCGCGTCGTTCGGGCATGGCCCTCGTCCTTGCGGTTCCAGCGACCGGATGGCCGCTCCACCTGCAAGTTGGCAACCAGCATGCCAACGAAAAAACGACGAAAAACCCACACCTTACGGCCGGGTTTCAAAATGCCGTTTTTGCGAATTGCCAGTCGCGCCGGCCCAGCCTTGCGGAACGCAGCGTCGCGACGCAGTGGCTTTTGGGGATGGGCCGCATGGGTTTTCGGGCGGCGCGGTCGGGGCAGAGCCCCTCCTACAGGATCGAAAGACTTCGTAGGAGGGGCTCTGCCCCGACAGAGGTCCTTGGCTACCGCCGAGACGCGGACCTCAGCGTTCGAAGTCGATCAGCTCCATCGTGATCTCGCCGCCGACGATCGACTCGGTCGCCAGGGCTTCGTTGCGCACCAGCTTCACCAGGCCGACGCCGGGCGCATACCACTCGGTGTGGGTCACCGGAACTTCCGACGCGCCGATGCGGGCATCGGCCAGGACATTGAGCAAGCCCGTTCCCTCCAGCCGCAGGCATCGTTCGAACCGGCCGGCAGGAACCTCGACCACGTCGTCCAGCGCGGCCACCTTCATGTGCAGGTTGATGTGCTTGGAGTCGTCCAGCGAGAAGCGTTCGCGGAACGGCGCGACGCGCTCGAGGATGTAGGGACGGCTGTCGACTTCCCACCATTGGCCCAACGTGGGAGGCAGCTGCATCACCGTGCGCGGTGGGTCGTCCATGCGCGGCGAGAAATCGATTGCGCGGCGATGGCCGACGCGCTCGATGGCGGTGTCGGTGGCGCTCAGCCAGTACTCGTTGCCGTCGCTGGCCAGCCGGCGCGCGTAGCGTTCGCCTTCCTGCCGGACCGACTTGAGATTGCGCATCCCGAGTTGCGTCAACGTGTCGGTGACCGGGTTCTTCTCGTGTATCGCGTACTGCCATTCCAGCCCGGGTTCGAGCGGAAAGTATTCGGACGATGGCTTGCCGCCGCAGGCGCCCAGCGACAGGGCGAGCATCAGCACGACGAGGGACGCACGCACGGCGGGCCTCACTTTTCCGGCAGCGCGGGGCTGGGCAGGTTGCCCAGGTCGAACTGCTGGTCGTCCTCCTGGCGCTTCATGACGCCGGTGATCGCGATATTTCCCTCGACGCCGCGCTTGCGCTTGCCCACCTGCGGAACGCCGTTGCGCATGCGCGCCTCGGCCTCCTGCAACTGCGTGTGCGTCGACTTCAGGTAGTTCACCCGGTAGGCGCGCGGCATGGCGGCCGGTCCCTGGTCGGTGAGTTCGGTTGCCCACACGTAGATCGAGCCGGGCTGCGATTTCTCGGGGTCCGGCTCGATGACCGTGGCGGCATGGAACAGGAAGTTGTCCGGCAGCTCGGCCCGCGCGGGCCAGCCCGCGACATCGCGCCACAGCAGCCAGCTCGCGAAGAAGCTGATGCTGACCAGGACCACCAGCCCGGCACGCAGCATCAGCGGCAGGCGCGAGCCGATCACCAGGTAGACCACCATCAGCGCGACGCCGACATACAGCGCGCACAGCAGAACCAGTTCCAATCCGATCGTCATTGCTGGACCAATTTCTTTTGCAGGGTGTTGATGCCGGACACGGACCCGTCAGGGCCCACGGAGAAACGGACCACGGTGCGCTCGGCGCCCTCGGACGCCAGATCGACCGTGCCGTAGTAGACGACTTTCAGGACCGGGTTGACCTTGACCACGTTCACTTCCACCGGCAGCACGTTGCCGTCGGAGGCGTGATAGCGCTGCACGTTGACGATGTACTCGCCGGGCAGCACGCCGCGCACGGTCACCACTTCCTGGTTCAGCGGGTTGACGATGGGCTTGCCGTCGACCATCAGCGTGTCGTTCTCGGCGCCGCGGTCGTCACGGTCCAGGTGCATCAGTCCGCCATCCGGATTGCGATACCAGACGATCTCGCCGTCCGGCGCCTCGATCCAGGTATCGACGTCGTCCTTCAGGCCATCGGCCCAGGTCGTGGTCACGATCATCTCGGCCTTGGCCGGGATGTCGCCCTGCTTCTTGGCCGGCGGGTTGATCGACGTGATGGCGATCATGAACAGCATCGTGAAGCCGAGCAGGGCGTTGAACAGGAGGTCCGTGAACGGATCCTGGTCGTAGTGCGTGCGCCCTGCACCGCGCTTCACGAATGATCTCGCTCAGCGAATCCATTGCCCCTCGCCCGCGCGATGGGGTCCCAGCTTGGAAGCGCCATCGAGGCGCTTGCAGGTAAGCCCAATCGGGGAGAGGGGGTTGAGGCTCCGAAAGGAGCCGATATCTGCGGAGCAGATGGTGGGGTGAGGGCTGTCACGGCGCGACTTCCCCGGTCAGCGTCGGCAGCATCTCGCGCTCGGCGAACTGCATCGTGCCGGAGACCAGGCGCTCGGCGGAGCGGTCCAGCATCAGGTTCTGCAGGCCCAGCGCCATGTTCGCCACCAGGCCCACCAGCGTGGTGTACAGCGAGATCGCCATGCCGGCGCCCATCTTGCCGAGCATCTGCGGCAGGTCGGCGGTGGTCAGCGTCTTGATCGCGTCGATCGCGCCGAGCATGAACACGAAGCCGACGATGGTGCCGAGCAGGCCGAGCTTGAGGATCATGCTGGACAGGAACCAGCCCGCCTCGTGCGCGCCGCGGGCGCGCTCCTCCAGCACCTCGCGCAGCGCGGCGCGGTCCGCGGTGGTTTCGAGCAGGCCGGAGCAGTACTCGTGCGACCAGTCCTCCAGGCGGCCGGACGCAGAGGGCAGGTCTCCGCTGGCGTGGAAGTGTTCGCGCAGCCGATCCAGTCCGCGGTGTGCCGACGAGAGCTGGAAGGCGCGCCAGCCGCCGTAGGCCACGCAGCCGAGATAGATCAGCACGATGCTGGCGGAAATCTGCGTGGTGTCGGCGATCAGGACCTGCTGCAGCAGACCCAGCGTCCACGACATGTGGATGCCGAAAATGCAGGCGGCGCTGAGGACCAACCAGTGGAGAAAACTGGATCCGTGGACCTCGCCCAGGAGATCAGCCGAACGTATCGCGTGTGATCTGTTCATACCATTCGTGTGCGTACGCCGCTTCCCGTGCGCGCACGTCGCGCGCCGCCCCCAGCGGACTCATTCCGTCATTCAATGTGCTCAGGCGGTCGGACACAACGCCGTACAAACCCCCTACCGAGATTCCGTAGTCCGGCGCGAGCAGGCTGTAGCAGGTGTTGACCAGCCGCGGCACCGGCGCCGGGCCGCCGGAAAATCGTGCCGCGATCGACAGCGCCACCAGCTTGGCCTGGCTGTTGGCGCTGAAGGCGGACTTGGGCATGGGCTGCGCGATGCAGGCGTCGCCGATGACATGGATGCCGGCGTGGCGCGTGGATTCGAAGTTCGCGGGGTTCACCGGGCACCAGCCCGATTCGTCGACGAGGTCGCCGGCCACCGCGATGTCCGCCGCCCGCTGCGGCGGCACCACGCTGGCGAGGTCCACGCGCAGCCGCGAGCCGTTCTGCAGCCGCAGCGTGTTGCGTCGCGCATCCACCTCGAGCACCTCGCCGCCCTTGGTATGCGGCACCCACTCGACCATGCCCGGATAGAGCGTGTCCCAGCCCACCTGGAACAGCGCGCGCTTGGTGAAGTCGTCCTTGGCGTCGAGCAGCAGGATCTTGCAGCGCTTGCGTCCAAGCACGCTCAGGCGCCAGGCCAGCAGGCTGGCGCGCTCGTACGGGCCGGGCGGGCAGCGGTAGGGATTGGCGGGCGCGCTGATCGCGATCGTCGCGCCGTCCCTAAGGGCCTCGATGCGCTCGCGCAGCCGCGAGACCTGCGCGTCGCCCAGCCAGGCGTGCGGCATGCGCTCGCTGATGGTGGCGTCGAGGCCGGCGATGCGGTCCCAGCGCATCGCCACACCCGGGCTCAGCACCACGCGATCGGCGTCGAGCGTGCCGCCCGAAGCCAGGCGCAGCCGTCGGGTCACCGGATCGAGCGCCGTGGCGGCTTCTCGTATCCAGCGGATGCCCTCGGCTTCGAGCGCGGCCGGGCCCCGCACGATGTCGCCCTCGGCGCACACCGAGGCCAATGCGGCATTGGTCGACGGACCGGTGAAGAAGTGCACGCGCGGTTCCACCAGCGTGACGTCGGCCGCCGGCATCAGACGCTTGAGCTGGCGCGCGCAGGTCGCGCCGCCGAAGCCACCGCCGACGACGATCAGGCGTGGGCGTTCGCGCACCGGCTCGAGGGACCAGGCGCTCGACGGCAGCGCGACGGCGGACAGGCCGGCGAGCAGCAGTTCGCGGCGGCGACGATCGACGCGGTTCATCGCACCGACGCCCCGAACGCGTGAGCCAGCGCGCGGATCTCGTCGTCGCTCATCGCCTTGGAGAGCCGCGGCATCGCGGTGCCGTCGCGCGTGCCACTACGGAAGTCGCGCAGCGCCGACTCGATCTGCGCGGCGGGCATGTCGTAGAAGCTCGGGACGGCGGACGGCGCGTTGCGGGCGCCGTGGCAGACGGCGCAGGAAAGGCTCAGCGAGTCCTGTGCGTAGGCCGTCGGC